>Ga0302181_10001168_pt1 | contig 19918 bp, 19 predicted proteins | sample I_Palsa_E3_3_FD_198786 | JGI IMG/M metagenome (GOLD analysis project Ga0302181, IMG submission 198786) | Peat permafrost microbial communities from Stordalen Mire near Abisko, Sweden - I_Palsa_E3_3 | ecosystem: Environmental > Terrestrial > Soil > Palsa > Peat permafrost | place: Sweden...
TCACGGGATCGTGTTCAAGACCGATCCGGGTCTCAGCGACATCGCCGACGGCTCGGGCATCTACGAGATCCGGGCGGCCGGCGCCAAGCCACGGCAGATCGGCTTCGCGCTGGGACTCCCAGTCGCTGACGCGGCAGGCGACGAGCTCGCGATCACCAACGCCCCGAGTCACAACGTGCTCAACCGGGTTCAATGGCTGACCAAGTCGGTGCGCGTCTGCTCGTCCAACCCGGAGCGCTGCACAACGCTCCCGACAGCGCCCGGAGTGCTGACGCTCGACCCCGCCTGGTCGCCGAATGGCCGGATGCTCGCGTTCGTCGAAGCTCCGAGCAGCTCACAGGTCGAAGCAACCCAGCAGGCAGTGCAGCACTGGTACGCCACCCACTCGCTCTGGTTGATCCGCCGTCCCGGCGCCACACCGACCCCAGTCGCCGGCACCAGCGGCGCAAGCGCACCGGAGTGGTCGGCGAACCGCCGCAGCATCCTGTACGCAGCCGGCGATTCGCTGTGGCTGCTCCCGACAGTCTCGAGCCGTCCCATCCGGATCGCAGCACCGCTGTTCCAGCCCGGAGCGTGGCCGGCCTTCTACGGTCAGGTCGACTGGGCCGGCCAATTCGCCTGGCTCACACGCCCGTAGGCCCACAGGACCTGGACCGGAACGGCGCACCGGGCGTTCGCTTCGTCGCCGATCCGAGATCGAGCTCGTGCGCGTCGATGTCTGGAGAACCGCTGTTTGGCTGCTTGGAGATGCCAGGCCACCGGACCTCGTTGGCCATTCTCGGCTTGGCTCAAGGGCTAGGTCGCGGCTGTCGATGAGCCACGGTACGGGTTTATGAGCGAACTTGAGAGTGATCGGTGTTCGGTTGAGGTGTCATCGGGTTAGCGGAGGGCATGTCCGGGGTGGGTTCAGGCTGCGTCGCGTCGGGCGGGTGTTGGTGGCGTGGTTGGTCGTCGCGCTGTGGGGCGCCTCGCCGGCGCTGGCCGGCCAGCCGGGCGTGATCAGCGACTACGCCGGCAGCGAGGGCTACGGCCCGCCGACCGCCGGGCCGGCGACCAGCTCCAATCTGGGCTACCTGAACGGGGTGGCGGTCGACTCCGCCGGCAACCTCTACATCGCCGACATCAGCAACAGCGAGGTCGAGAAGGTCACGACTGCAGGAATCCTGTCGGTAATCGCCGGCAACGGCACCGCGGGCGCGCCGACCGCCGGGCTGGCGACCAGCTCCAAGCTGAACCGCCTGTCCGACGTGGCGGTCGACTCCGCTGGCAACGTGTACATCGCCGACACGAACAATAACGAGGTCGAGAAGGTCACCGCTGCAGGAATCCTGTCGGTGATCGCCGGCAACGGCACCGCGGGCGCGCCGACCCTCGGGCCGGCGACCAGCTCTGAGCTCAACACCCCGGAGGGGGTGGCGGTCGATTCCGCCGGCAATGTGTACATCGCCGACACCCACAACAGCGAGGTCGAGAAGGTCACCGCTGCAGGAATCCTGTCGGTGATCGCCGGCAACGGCACCCAGGGCGCGCCGACCCTCGGGCCGGCGGCCAGCTCTGAGCTCAACCGCCCGCAGGGGCTGGCGGTCGACCCCGCCGGCAACCTCTACATCGCCGACACCGGCAACAGCGAGGTCGAGAAGGTCACCCCCGCAGGAACCTTGTCGGTGATCGCCGGCAGCGGCACCGCGGGCGGGCCGACCTATGGGGGGCCGGCGATCAGCTCCATGCTGTACTACCCGCAGGGGATGGCGGTCGATTCTGCGGGTGACCTCTACATCGCCGACACCGACCATTTTACGATCGACCTGGTCAATCCGGCGATCCCGTCCAACAGCACCATGCCTCAGCTCACGGGTACGACCACGGTCGGCCAGACGCTGTCGGCGAGCACCGGCGCGTGGTCTCCAACCCCGACCGGCTACGCCTATCAGTGGCAGGACTGTAACAGCGCCGGCAACGCCTGCACCGCGATCAGCGGCGCGACGGCCAGCACCTACACGCTCACCACCGCCGACATCGGGCACACGATCCGGGTGCTGGTGACCGCGAGCAACTCCAGCGGGTCAGCCGGCACAGCCTCGCCGCCCAGCACGCTGGTGCAGGCGCTCCCTACGACCACCACGACCACCACCACCACCACCATGTCGCCGACCACCACGACGTCGCCGACGACCACGACTACCACCACGTCGCCGATGACGACGACCACGACGTCGCCGACGACCACGACCACGACCACGCCGCCGCCGACCACGCCGCCGACTGTGGCACCGGTGGACTCACCCAGCTATCCAACGCCCACCGGCAGTCTGGCCGGTCGCGCGCTCGGGCGCGTGCGGCTGGGGATGACCCGGGCGCAGTCACTCCGGCTTTACGTCGACAGCTCAAGCCACGGCAAGCGCTATGAGGAGTTCTTTCCCCTGGCCGGTGGCAAGGTCCGCGTCGGCTATGCCTCGCCGCGGCTGCTCAAGACCCTCTCCTCCAGTGACCGCCACGCGCTTCAAGACCAGGTTGTGCTCGCGCTGACCGCTAACCCCTACTACGCTCTACGGGGCGTCCGCCCTGGCGCGAGCCTGCTCACCGCCGCCCAGACGCTGCACACCGGCGCCGTCTTTCACGTCGGGCTAAACGACTGGTACATGGCGCCTGACGGGGTCAGCACCGCGGTCCTAAAGGTCCGTCACGGCGTCGTCGAAGAGGTCGGGATCGCGCCCGCCACGCTCACCCAAACCCGTCAAGCCCAGCGCACCTTCATCACCAGCTTCTCCTAAACCCCAACCCTGCTCGATTCGGTTTCGCGCGCGCCTTCGGGCGCCCTCCTGCATCAAGGCTGGCGATGAGGAGTGGGTGCCCCTCAGGCGGGACGACCAAAAGTTTTGGTCGTTCGGCGGGCGGACAGCGCCCCGGCCGCTCCCCAATCAATGCTGCCTCAGCGGTTTCGCAGAGGCTCGGTGGTCACGCCACAATTGTGGCGACAGGAGGCTGAGCCGTCAACGAGGCGCGTCGCTTCTGGATCGTCGCAACGCGGTCGCCAGGGATGCGCTTCCGCTCCTTCCGGCCGACCGGCCGCAGCGGACGTCTCGGTCACGCCTACGGAGCCGACCTCGGCGTCCCAAGCTTCGCTAAAGCAAAAGCGGCGAACGGGAACCCCATCGCTCGAGAGGCGGTGCTCGGAGGCGGGTGCGCTACGCTTGGAGGGTCAGATAGCGAGGGCAACGAGAGGGCGAGACCTTCATCTGAACGTCCCCTTCCCGCGAGAGCCGCCTGATCTTCTGATGGCCGAGAGTCCACCTACGGGTGGGCTTTCCGCGTTAACAAGGGAGCAGCCGCAACCTTTGTTGCGCGGCGCCTGTCCAGCCCTCACAGCCGGCGGGTCCAGCTCGATACTCTCGGCGGACTCGACCGGCGCGAAAGCGGCGCGGACGGCGGCGGATCAGGGCAGGATGTCGTTCAGCGTCGCCGTGAACCGCTCGCCCGACTCCTCGAGCTCGCCCTCGATGTGCAGGCGTGCCGGGCCGGTCTCGGTCCACAGGTCGAGGAAATAGGCCCAGCCCGGCAGGTCCGGATCGTCGGACTTGGCGATCGCCTCGACCTGGTAGATCTCGCGCGGCGGCAGCACCAGCGCCTCGGGGCAGTCGTCCTCGACGCGACGGCGTAGGTCCTCGATTCTGAGCCTATCGCCAGACGCGACGCCGAGCTCCTCATAGTCGCCGTCCACGACGAGGCCGACGACGTCCTCCAGTGCCCGGTACATCGGCTCGGGCATCAGCTCGAGCGATTCGACGATCTCTCCCCGCCCTCCCAACTCGTGGCTCGGCGTCAGGTCGAGCCGGCTGTAGAAGTAGTCCTCGCACGCCGCGCGCGCTTGGCGGCGGATGCTCTTGGACAACCCGGCGGTGCCGAGCGCAAAGACCGCCGCAGCGATCGCCTCCTCGAGCGTTCCCTGGCGGCGCGTCAGCTGCGCGGTGATCGCCCGACCGTGCTCCGTTTCGCGCGCCAGCGATGAGCCGTCCAACAGAATCGAGGGAGCGTCGTGGCGGCTGTAGCCCGCGCAGGCCCGCACCGCAGAATGAAGGACGACGAGGTGGTCGCCCATTACGCCTGCGCGGGTGATGGATCGTCGGGCGTCATCCGGATCTGCCAGCTCGCCGAACGTGGTAGTAGCGCTGCCATGACTATCCATCGTACGAGGAGGACGCGCGGCGTGGACGTGCTCCGGAGACCTGTAGAGCGCGGATACCGAGGCGGCGCGACGCCCGCTCGGGCCCGCCGAACTGTGCCGCTACGTCGCCAGCAACTAGCAGCGAAATCCCGATGGCGACGAGATCCTTCGCCGCGCGTCCGAGCGTGGTGCTCGGAACGTCCGGGTGTTCGGATGGTCGCAAGAGGGGAGACGAAGTCGACGAGCGACGTGGATCTGCTGGTCGAGATGGAGCCGGAATGGAGCTTGCTGGACTTCGTCGGGTTCTGGCAGGACCTCGAGGATCTGCTCGGAGGGCAGGTCGACCTCGTGAGTGAGGCGGGGATCAGCCCTTATTTGCGCGACGCCATCCTCGCCGAGGCAATTGCGTTGTGAGCGACGATCGCGCGTATCCGGCGCACGCGCGGGATGCGATCGACGCAATTCTCGAGTACACGCTTGACGGTCGGGACGCGTTCTTCGCCGATCGCCGGATCCAGGACGCCGTCCTCCGGAACCTCGAAGTTCTCGGCCAAGCGGTCAAGGAACTGCCCGGGCTCGGGAAGCGCATCGAGGACCTCGGTCGAAGCGAAGGCGCCGGAGCGGCCAAGCTGGAGCCGACGGCGCGTCCAAGCGAACCGGACCTTCTAGACGTCGGGATCTCGCGTTGGCTGTGGCCAGTGCCCGAGCCTCGCCGGCTGCGATGAGCCTTGGCGGTGACTGAGGAGTGGTGGTTCAGACGCGGTCGAGTCGGTGGGCGTCGAGCTCGTCCTTCGGCGCGGGCAGCAGCGCCGTGACGGTCCGAACCTGGGCGGCAGGTGCTCTCGAGAGGTGGCCGATACGAAGCTGATCGTGCTAGGTGGACTGTCGAGCGATGAGCGCGGCCAACGACCGAATGCCGTCCAGCCGCCCTGGCTCAAGTAAGGTCTCGTCGAACACGAGCCCACACGTCTCTTCGAGCTCGATCATGAACGCAAACAGGCTTAGGGAGTCAAAGCCGAAGGCGTCGAGAGCCAGATCGTCGTCATCGGGCAGGCGTAACTGGGTGCCGGCCACCCGGTTGGCACAGTCGAGCACTCGATCGGCAAGGTCGTCTAAGTCCGGGGCCATCCCTGTCCTCTAGTCGAGTAATTTCGACCTGCCCGCCGCACGGCGGCTGCGCGACAAGACATCAGGAGATGGATTCGTGAGAACGAATCATTCATTCTGGGCAGTCTGAGGTTGCATCGAAGATCGCCGTCGCGGCTGGAGTAGGTTCCGGGGGCGCGACGAAGAGGCGGTCGCGGTGCTCGACGAATCGTTCCGCCAGTTCGACGCGACGAATCTTCCCGCTCGAAGTGCGGGGCAATTCGTCGACGAAGTCGATCCGCTTCGGTATGGCCGCGAACGGCAGGACTTTGCGGCAATGCTCGATCACGTCGTCCTCACTCAGCACGCACCCCGCATCGCGGACCACGACCCCCGCGATCTCCTCGTCAACCCAAGTGTTGGCGAACGCGGCAGCTCCCGCGTCGGCCACGCCCGGGATCGACGCCAGCACCTCATCGACCTCCAGCAGGCTGACTTGCTCGCCGGCGCGCTTCGCGATCTCCCGGATCCGACCCGAGATGTGCAGGTACCTCCCGCCCTCACCCGGTAGCAAGTAACCAAGGTCGCCGGTGTGAAACCATCCACCCCGGAACGCATGGTCGGTCGCGGCTCGATCATTGAGATAGCCGCTCATAACGCTGGGTCCGCGGATGACGATCTCGCCCTCGACACCCGCGGGCGCCGGGTCGCCGTCGCGCATGACCTCGACATGGTGGCCCGTCAGGGCCGGGCCAACCGACGGCCTGCGCCCCGCCAGCATCCAGCGTTCATATGCATCAGTGGGCAGCGCTGTCGGCATCAGACAGGAGAAGTTGGTCACTTCCGTGAGGCCGTAGCCTTGTACGATTCGCAATCCAAGCCGCTCGTGCACTTGACGTGCGAGGTCTGTCGACAGTGGCGCTGCGGCCGATACGGCATAGCGCAGCGGGTTGGCTCGCTCGCCTTTCAGTCCCGGCCGCATGGCGATCAGCCGGAGGAGGCTCGGAACGAGGCTAGCGATGTGCACGTCGTGCTCGTATACGGTGGGCCAGAACCGCAGAGCGTCGAAGCCCCGGGCGAGGAGCGTGTGTCCGCCTCCAAGCATGGCGCCGAAGATCGTGAACCCAAGACCGTTGACATGGTGCAACGGCAGCACGCACAACATCCGCGTCTGCGGCCCGATGCGATGATGCGCAGCCAGCGTCCGCGCGTTATGCGCCACTGCGTAGTGCGATTGCACAACCGCTTTGGGCGCGGCAGTCGTACCTGATGTAAAGAAGATGAGCGCCGCGTCCGTCGCGGCCGGCTCGCACGCGGCCATGGCGACCGGATCAGGTGCCGAGCGGTCAAGCTGGTCGAACGTCAAGACGTGGCTGGCGGCGCCGCACGACCGGGCGGCCAGGGCGCCGGCTTCGTCTGACAAGACGAACCGAGCCTCGGTGAACTCAACGTTCCGGGCTGTGCGGTCGGGCGGATCTCGCGGACTGAGCGCCACTGCAACTCCCCCGGCCTCGAGAATCGCGAGCACAGCCAAAGCGACATCGATAGACGTTTGGCCGAGCACAGCGGCCCGCTCCCCCCGACGCAGCCCGAACGCGGCGAGTGTGGCAGCACGCCGCCGGACCCACCGGTGTGCCTGGCCGTAGGTAACAGCCCGCGCGGCGCCGTCAATCTCGCTTAGAAACAGTGCATCGGGCGTCTCCCTGGCGCGGCGTGCGAGCGCCCCGACGACCGTCCGCTGCTCGGCAGGACCGGCACCGATGGGGCAACCGGGGACCTGATGGACAGCTCGAACCCAGTCGCCGCTCAGAACGAGATCCGCCATCGGCCCTCGTCGTCCATCGGCCCGACGCCCGACTCTGCTCGCCGTCCTGGCGTGCCAGCAACGATCAGACCGCCGCGGCACGAGCCGGCAAACCATCCCTCGCCGGGGATCAAGGAAACCGGATCATAACCGCAGGCGGTCAGCGCCCGCCCCCACTCCGAGGGCAGCATGAAACCGGCGCGAGGCCGCAGGCTGTCCACGGCGACGTCCCACCACCCCCGCAGAAAGGCGAAGACGATGTCAAGGCGCCAACGGTCGTGTTTGTTCGGTGGCGAGCCTTCGCCAAGGATCAGGCGACCCCCCGGTCGGAGCGCGCCGCGCAGCTCGCGCAGCGAGTAGCCGAGATCGCGCGCAACATGTGCGACGTTGACCCCTACGACGACATCAAACGACTCGGGCTGGAAGCCTTGCTGCTCAAGGCGGCGGTCGACATCGAGCTGCGCGAAGCGCAGCCACGGAATGTCCTTGTGGCGGTCTCGGGCCGCCTCGACGAACGTACGGCCGACATCCGTGAACCAGTACTCGCCAATGCCCGCCGCCTCCAGAGGCGACGCGCAGCGAGCTAGCACCGACCCGACTCCGCCTCCGACCTCGAGAACCCGCATCCCGGGCCTGACTGCAGCGTGTAGCGCGGACGCGGCCAGGTCAGCGTAGATCGACATCACTCTATCTTCGTTATGCAGCCGCTCCCATAGCGTGAGGTCACCGCGAGGGAAGATGGCCGCCAGCCCGCGGGTGCGACCGGTCACGAAGCCGGTGGCGGCGGCGCGGCAGCGCTCGATCAACTCGAACGTCGGCGACGCCGCCGGGCAGGCCTGACACGCGCGGTCGTGGGTTCCCCTACTCCGATCGAGCGGCCACTGCCCACACCGCTTCCAGCCAGAGTCAGTCCTTCGGGCGAAGCTCGTCTCGGTGAGAATGTCGAGGACAGCATGAACAAGGTAGCGCGCCTCATCCACAGCGCCCACTTTGCCCATCAGGCGATCGAGCGACTCGGGTTCGTTCGACAGTAACGCGAGCTCGTCGGCAAGAGACAAGCACAGCTCGAGACACAGCCTATCGACGTACCGGTAGGCAAGCTCAAGCTCGTCGGAAAAGGCCCGCCCGACGAAGTGCGCCATGCCACGCAGCTCCGGGGGCGTCGGCTCAGTGCGGAGCTCTGTGCTCGGCGCCCGTATCATGTCCAATGCCAGGAGGCGAAGTCGCGAGTTCGGCCCCAAGCATCGGCTAACTGCGACGCAAGGCCCGCGTCAAGCTCTCGCACTGTGAACAGGCGCGACTCCGGCCCGACGTCGACGCCGCACACGCGGCGTCCATTCCGATCAAGCTGAGTTATACGATTGGTCAGCGCGCGCTGCGGGAGCTGATCGATATGGACGTTCTCAAGCGTCAGATAGCCACCGCTTCTCAGCCCGATCGCGTCCTGCAGCCACTCCGAGCCCCATCGAATCTCTTGACTGATCTTCAGCTGTTCGTCGAGGACGAGGATTCGATGGCCGAGTGTGTCGGATAAGATGAAGCCGCGCTCAAACTTGTGAATGCCATGCGGGTGCACAAGCCCGGCGAGCAGGTTGCGCGCGCGGCGCGTCTCGCGGTCGATCGACACGAGCGTCCCCTGATGGAACAGCGTAGCCAGAACGCTCTCCGGCGAGGCCAAGACGGCGGCGGTGATGTGCATGGCCTGATCGGAAGTCCGCTTGCGCAGTGGACGGTGATCGATCTGGCGATCGATGGACACGCACTTACCGTCCGGTGCGGTGTCATATCCGTGCTCCGGTCCGATCCACTCCCACTTGACCTCACCAGCCGGATCGAGCTCCACGATCAGGTCAGTTCCGGAGCTAGCAACCAGGAGCGTCCCGCGATGCGTGACGTCGACGCTGTGGATATAGTTGAGCCAAGGATGAGTGATGGTCGCCGTACTCGCGTCGGCCCCGAGCAGGTACACGCACTGTTCGATCCAGCTGCACGCGACGACGGTACGCCCCGTTGTGGCCAAACCCGATGCCCCGACCAGCGGCTTGTCGGCGATCACCTCGGCAGCGTCCCAGTCGATCAGCACCAGCCGCCCGCCCAGCGACTGGCGAACGCTCCGTAGGTACTCGGGAGCGTCGCGCGCGGCCGACGTGTCGATTCCCATTCGCCGGTACACCGCACGCATCGTCATGACGCGATCGAAGGCCTCCGTCGATACCGAAACGAGGACGTACATCGGCTGCGCAGCGGACGGATTACCCGGTCTGCAGCCGCATCATGTCGTCGTAGGTCTCACGACGGCGAACGAGCCGAACCTCGCCGCGATCGACTATCACCTCGGCTGGCCGCGGGCGGTTGAGGAAATTCGACGCGAACGCGAAGCCGTACGCACCCGTGTCCAGGACGGCGAGCAGGTCGCCCGCGCGCAGCGGCGGCAGCAACAGGCCGCGCTCAGGTTGCTGCCCATGTCGGGCCGCACGACCGATATAGTCGTCTGAGAAGGTTGTGCAGCCCACGACGTCGGTCATCACCGCCCGCTCGTCGGTAGACCGCCCGACCAACGCGATCCGCCGATAGCCTCCGTAGACGCGATACGTCTCCTTGCTGACATGGCTGGTCGTCGTATCGACCCCGGCGATCTGTCCGCCTGCTGCACGCCGATCCACGGCCAAGACACGGGTCAACAGGAACCCGGCAGATGCGACGACCGAGCGGCCGGGCTCGAAGATGAGAAGCACGGAGCGGCCGAGCTCGGACGTCAGCTGCTCGAGCATCGCGGTGAACGCCTCGCCGCAGGCATCCCAGTCGAACTGAGCGGTGCGTCCGTCTCGGTATTGAAACCCGAAGCCGCCGCCGACGTCGACGTACCTCAGCGTGTCGGCAAACCGGCGTGCCACATCGATGACTGTCTCGAACGGACGCAAGAAGTGCTGCGTGGTCAGCGTACCGGTCCCTCTATAATAGTGAACACCGGCGATCTCGATGTTCTCGCTGGCGCCGATCGCCAACGCCTCGTCGATCTCGCTGATCTTGACACCCATCCTGCTGAACGGCTTCTCATCTTCGAGATGTAGTCGCAGCCCGACGAGACGACAGGCGTCGGCCCGCTCGCCCGTCCGTTCCTCGAACGCGCGGAGACCGGCGGAGTAGCTGCGAAGCTGCGACAACGAGCTCACGTTGGCGGCAATCCCGTGCGAGAACAGGTTGAACATGTCTTCCGGTCCGAGCTGGCCTCCGCTGTACATGATGTCGTCCGCACAGAACCCAGCATGCAACGCCATCAGTACATCGCCCCACGTGTTCGCATGAATACCGCCGCCAAGCGACCCGATCAGTCGCATTAGCGCAAGGTTGGCGTTAGCGACGCACGCGTAATGGATCCGGTGCGGCCGATAGGGAACTGCCGCCTCGATCCGGGAATACGCCGCACGAATCGCGTCAGCGTCATACACGTACAGTGGGGTGCCGTATCGCTCGGCCAAAACGTCCGGAGGAACGCCTCCGATCGCCGGCACGGGCTCCGTCGGGGGCTCGATTGTGCTTGTCACGCGGACTCCTGCAGGGACGCGACAATCTCCGTGACATGGGGGCTCCGTGCGAGGCCGGCGAAGAAGACACGGAGAGCCTCCAGCGCTTCGGGCTCATACAGGGTCGGTGCGTGGCCGACGCCGGGGACCTCCCACCACCGCGCATCCGGCAAGGCGCCCACCATGCGCTGAGCGGTCGCGCGCGGGACAACGTCACTCATCTCGCCCCTGAGCAGAAGTACGGGCATCCGCAAACGCTCGAGTCGCTCCCACGCCGCCCATCGATGAGCCCACGCCACCCGCGGTCCGGAATCCGGAGACTCGAGGCGGGCTCGCCGGATAAGCGCCGGATCGCAGTTGAACCGCAAGCCGCCGCCAGGTGCAGGTGTCAGGAAGTGACTAACCCAGGCCAGACGCGATGAGTCGTCGAGACGGTCGAGGCCATCGCGGTGTGAGGCGAACCACGCCGATGCCTCGGCCAGGCTCGCGAAGGTAGCGGGCGCGTACCCGATGCGCTTTGTGGCGCGTGCGACTCCGGCGGCGTTGGCATCGAGCGAGCTATCGTTCATCACCAACGCGGTCACCTGACTGGGGCGTGCCATCGCATGTAGCATCGCCAGGGCTCCGCCGATCGATGTACCAATCAGCGCGCACGGTGTGAGGTTAAGGGTCGTGAGAGCCCTCTGCAAGTCGCGCAGGTACCAGCTCCACGAATAAGTGTCCGGGGGCGCCCAGTCGCTGCCGCCTCGACCACGCATGTCGAGCGCGACGAGACGCCGCCCCGGCGGAATCACGTGACTGATGGCGTCGAATGCGTGCGCGTTCTGGAAAAGGCCAGGCAGCGCGACAACGGGCTCGCCCGAGCCGCCGTAGTCAACGTAGTGCAAGCGCATATCCGCGAGGGTGACATAGCCGTCTCGATATCTCACCCCCCTGTCTGCGCGCGCTACGAAGCTCATCGCGGAGGGCTCTGATGTGGCTCGCAACGACGGCGGGCAGCTCGCCCGCAACTAGTGCGCATGTCGTCGCTGTCAGGCATCCCGGTCTCCGCGAGCATCGTAAGCCAGAGGTGCTTTCGCATGTGTTTTTCTTGTGGGCGAGACGTCCGCGAACCGCGGTTGCACGCAGGTAAGTGCGGACATCGGAATCCAGACGTACTAGGTACCATTAGATCTATCTACAGGAAAAGATGCAATAGAAGACTCGCGCCTTATGCATCACAGGCCGACCCGCATATTTTCAGGCTAAACGCGATGGCCCGGGTGGGATTTGAACCCACGCGCGACGGATTATGAGTCCGCTGCTCTAACCACTGAGCTACCGGGCCGGACGAGACGAGAAGCTACCGGCTCTGGCGAGACGGGAAGGCGGGACTCGGCGACGAGCTCGCAGCCGCGGCGGCGCCGGGCGCCGGGCGGCAAGGGTATGATGGCCGCGTGCAACTGGTGATTGGCTCAGGAATCCTCGGGTTGGGGGAGTCGCCGAGCTCGTTCGGCCAGACGCTGGCGCTGCTGATCACGTTCCTCGGGATCGGCGTTCTCGTCAACGCGCTGATCGTCTACATCGTGGCTCAGGTGCTGGTCGAGCGCCGTCAGAACCAGGAGCGGATGCGCAAGCAGCCCGAGTAGGGGCGACGCCCGCCCAAGCGCGTGCGGGCGAGCGCGAACCGTGCTCGGATGGCTTGGAAGGAACCGTGCAGGGGGCGTCGAAACAGACGCTGCCCATGAAGCACGCAACCAGCTCCACCGCCGCTCCCGAGGCGCCCAACGGCCATCAGGCCCTGTCGGCGTACATTCGCGCCCGGTTCGACGACTTCTCCCGTTCGCAGAAGGACGTCGCCCAGTACATCGTCGACCACCTCGACGAGGCGGCCTTCCAGACGGCCGAGGAGCTCGCCCGGCGGGCCTCGACCTCGTCCAGCACGGTCGTCAGGTTCTCGCAGGCGCTCGGGTTCGAGGGGTTCCCCGAGCTCCAGCAGGCGGCCAGGGACGAGTACCGGCGCCGGCCGCACGGCGACACGAACGGTGCGGCGATTGCCAGCGCACCCCTGTTCTCGCTCGATCACACCGAGTTTGAGTCGGCGCTCGCCGCCGACCACGTGAACGTCGAGGACACGGCGCACAAGCTGTCGCGCTCGGAGGTCGAGGCGGCGGTCGATGCGATCGTCTCCGCCGAGCGGGTCCTGATCGCCGGCACCGACCAGATGGCCTTCTTCGCCTCCTATCTGCGCCACCTGCTGATGCTGCTCGACGTTCGCGCCGAGATCGTTGCCAGCCCTTCCCAGGAGGCGCTCGGCCGGCTCAGCCGGATCGACGACCAGACCCTCGTGATCGGGCTGTCGGCCGGCCGCCCGCACCCGCTGATCACTCGCACGATGAAGCTCGCGCGCCACCGTCAGGCGAAGACGCTCGCGATCACCGACGCGACACTCAGCGAGGTTGCGCGCCTCGCCCGCATCCGCCTGTACTACTCATCGAACACGCCCGCGTTCGTCCGCTCGCACACCGCGCTCCTGTCGATCATCCAGGCGCTCGCCTACGGCGTCTACAGCCGCGACGCGCAGCAGTACGACGTTCGCATCAAGGCCTTCCGCCTCAAGTAGTCAGACGCGGGGCGCCACGTAGAGCGTTTGCAGCGAGCGCCCGACGCGACCGTCCTCGTCATAGAGCACCGCCTCGGTCAGGCCGGAGCCGCCGTTCGAGACCCGCATCGACGCCTCGACGCAGATCCACTCGCCGACCGGCTCGCGCTCGACGAACACGCTCAGGTCGGGGTTGATGAAGATCCAGCGATCCCAGGCGAGCTCGGTCGCGATCCCATTCGGGAAGTCGGCCGCGGCGACCAGGCGCTGCCGCGGCGACGGCTCCTCGCCCGCCACGATCGGGACCCTCAACCGGAACCACGCGGTGGCCGGCCCAGGCGCGAGAAACGAGCCCCGCACGAACCGGACCTCCATCGCGTCGGTGGGAAACAGCGCCAAGCCCGCGCCGGGAAAGTCGTTCGGCACGCCGGATTCCGGGCCAAGCGGCCGCTTGAACGGCCCGGCGTCAAGCCCTGCGTCCACCTCCGCCCGACGGACCCGCAGTGCCCGCGCCCGTACGACCTCGACGCCCTCGCGCGTGAAGATCGACCCCTCCAGGAGCTGGACCCGGCGCCCGGGCCGCGCGACCGCGGCAGAAACCGCAAGTGAACCGAGCGGCACCGGCCGCAGCAGCTCGTAGGTGACCCGCGCGATCACGAGGTCCGCGCCCGCATCCATCGGAAGCGCCTCGAACGCGCGCATCAGCACGGCCGCCGGTGCACCGCCGTGCTGGGCGCCGGGATCCCACGGACCGCGCGACAGCTCCGTCGCGTACAGCGCCCCGTCGATCAGCTCGTACACCGCGGCCACCCCGCGACACCCTACCCGCTGGGTACACTCAGATCGATGGAGCGCTCCGGCGACATACCCCGAGACGAGGCGACGTTCACCGTCAAGGCCGGCCTCGCGGAGATGTTGAAGGGCGGCGTGATCATGGACGTCGTCAACCCCGAGCAGGCGAAGATCGCCGAGGACGCGGGAGCTGTCGCTGTGATGGCGCTCGAGCGCGTGCCCGCCGACATCCGTCGCGACGGCGGCGTCGCCCGGATGTCCGACCCGGAGATGATCCAGGGCATCCAGCAGGCCGTCACGATTCCGGTGATGGCGAAGGCACGGATCGGCCACTTCGCCGAGGCGCAGGTGCTCGAGGCGCTCGAGGTCGACTACGTCGACGAGTCCGAGGTGCTGACGCCCGCCGACGAATCCCACCACATCGACAAGTGGGCGTTCAGGGTGCCGTTCGTGTGCGGCGCGACCAACCTCGGCGAGGCGCTGCGACGGATCGGCGAGGGCGCCGCGATGATCCGCTCCAAGGGCGAAGCCGGCACCGGCGACATCGTCAACGCCGTCCGTCACCTGCGGATGATCGGCGGCGAGCTGCGCCGGCTCACCACCCTCGACGCGAGCGAGCTGGCGACCGCCGCCAAGGAGCTGCAGGCGCCGCTCGAGCTCGTCCGTCAGGTCGCGGACGCGGGGCGACTCCCGGTTGTGCTGTTCTGCGCCGGTGGGATCGCCACTCCAGCCGATGCGTCGCTCGTGATGCAGCTCGGCGCCGAGGGCGTGTTCGTCGGCTCGGGCATCTTCAAGTCCGAGGATCCCGAACGCCGGGCGCGGGCGATCGTCGAGGCGACCACCCACTTCGCCGATCCTGTTCGTGTCGCCGCCGCCTCGGCTGGGCTCGGGGCCGCGATGCACAGCCTCGAGAGCGCCAAGCTCGAGACGGGCCAGCTGCTCTCGCCGCGCGGCTGGTGACCCTTGGCGGTCGGTCGGCGGGCGGAAGTCCTCTCGTCGGCGTGCTCGCGCTCCAGGGCGGGTTCGAGGCGCACGCGAAGCTCCTCGCCAAGCTGGGCGCGCGCGTGCGCGAGGTCCGCACCGCAGCCGACCTCGAGAACCTGGACGCGCTGATCCTTCCGGGCGGGGAGTCGACCGCGATTACCCTCGCGATCGAGCGCGAGCACCTCGCCGACCCGCTTCGCGACCTGATCGCCACTGGGACGCCGACGCTCGGCACCTGCGCCGGGATGATCCTGCTCGACAGGAGCCATCTGGGCGTCCTCGACGTGCAGGCCGAGCGCAACGCGTTCGGCCGGCAGCTGCACTCGTTCGAGACTGACCTCGAGATCCCCGGGATCGACGGCGGCCCGGTCCGTGCCGTGTTCATTCGCGCGCCGTGGATCGTGGCGTACGGCCCCGGCGTCGAGGTGCTCGCCGAGGTCGACGGTCACCCGGTGGCGATCCGGCAGGGCAACGTGCTCGCGCTCGCCTTCCACCCGGAGCTGTCCGGGGAGACACGGCTGCATCGGCTGCTGCTCGAGGAGGTAGCCGCCGCACGTGCCTCCAAACGTCAGTGAGCCCCGACCCTCGATCGCTCCGACCAGGACGCGAGCTCGCGCTCGAACTCGTCCCAATCGAACGACGGCGTGCCGTCCGGCCCCGACGGCGGGCGCTCGTCGCCCGGCGGGCCGCCGTCGCTCTCCCCGTCGGGGCCGTCGTCGCGCTTCATCCCGCGCGACAGCCAGACCGCGAGCGAGCAGACGAGGATCCCGGCGGCGTACACGGTCCCGGCGAGAATCCCGTGATCGGCGAGCGAGGCGATCGTCCCGAGCAGGTAGAGCCCGATCGCGACGACCACCAACCGCCGCAGCTCAGCTCGCTCGACCGGCTCGCGCGGCGCTCGCACCGTCATGCTGCCGACGATCGCGCCCAGCAGCGTCAGCGTCAGCAGGAGCTTCCAGGTCGCTGAGACCGCGGCGAACATCGCCAGCCCATGATGACTCTCCAGAGCCACAAATCAAGTCTTAACATTCTCAGATCGCCAGCCCGTGGCGCATCGTGTTCTCGCTCACCACCCGCGGCTCGACGAACTGGAGCAGGTAGTCGGGACCGCCGGCCTTGGTGCCGTTCCCGGACAGGCGATTGCCACCAAACGGCTGGCGGGCGACGACCGCGCCGGTGATCCCGCGGTTGACGTACAGGTTGCCGACGGGCGTACGACCGCGCACGTAGCGCACCGTCCCCGGATCGCGCGCGAACAGCCCGCCGGTAAGCGCGAACGGCAGCGCGTCGACGATGTCGCAGGCCGCCTCGACGTCACGCACCCGCTCGACGGTCAGGAGCGGGCCGAAGATCTCGCGCTCGAGCAGCGAGGAGCCGCCCGGCAGATCGGCCACGACGACCGGCGCCGCGAACCATCCCACGGCGGGCACGTCGTCCGCAGCGACCAGCACGTGGCCTTCCCTGTCCGCCTGCTCGCCGCAGCTTCGCAGGCGGTCCTGGGCGTCTGCCTCGATCAGCGGCGGCACCTGCGTAGCCAGCTCCTGCGCCTGGCCGACGACGAGCACTCGCGTGGCGCCCGCCAGCCGCTCAGCCAGCGCATCGGCGATCGCCTCGTGGGCGAGCACCCGCGCCGCCGCCGAGCACTTCTGGCCGGCATAGGCAAACGCCGAGCTGACGATCGCCGGGACCGCCTCGTCGAGGTCGGCGTCGGCGGCGACGATCACGCAGTTCTTGCCGCCCAGCTCGGCGACGACCCGCTTGAGGTGGTTCTGGCCCGGGACGACCTCGGCGGCGGCGCGGATGATCTCGAGTCCGACCGCCTGTGAGCCGGTGAACGCGATCGTGTGAACGCCGGGGTGGCGTACGAGCGCGGCGCCGACCTCGCCGGCGCCCGGCAGCAGCGACAGCGCGCCGGGCGGCAGCCCGCCGGCCGCCAGTGCCCGCGCGAGCGCGCCCGCGCACCCCGGCGACTGCTCGGCCGGCTTCAGTACGACGGCGCTGCCCGTGGCGAGCGCGGCGGCCGTCATCCCGCAGGCGATCGCGAGCGGGAAGTTCCACGGCGCGATCACCGCGCACACGCCTCGCGCCACGTAGCGCAGCTCGTTGTGCTCGCCGGGGACCTGCGCGAGTGGCCGCGGCTCCGCGAGCGCCACCGCGCCGGCCGCGTAGTACTCGAGGAAGTCGATCGCCTCGCACACGTCGGCGTCGGCCTCGGGCCACGGTTTCGCGCACTCGCGCAGGACGAGCGCGCTGAGCTCGAGCCGGTGCTCGCGCATCCACGCAGCGGCGGAACGCAGGATGCCGGCCCGCAAGCCGGCATCCTCGCGGGACCACGTTCGAGCGGCCTGCGCTGCGGCGCGGACGGCGGCGTCGACGTCGGCGGCCGTTGCCTCCGGCGCGCGGGCGACCTCGCGCGCCGGGAGGCCCGGATCGGTCGAGACGAGCGTCGCGCGCGAGCCGCTTGCGACCCGGTCGGCGCCGATCAGGAGCGGCACCTCGAGCGGCAGCCTCGCGTCGAGCTGAGCGAGCGCTTCAGCGAGCCCGGAGCGCACCGATGCGCGCCGCAGCTCGAGGATTGGCTCGTTCGCAAACGCGCTCACGGCGCCGACAGCAGCCGGTCGAGCGTGACCCCTCCGGCCTGCGCGACCAGGAACGAGTCGTTGCTCGTGTTCTCGAGCAGGCGCCGCACGAGGTAGGCCATGCCGGCGACGAGGTTGCCGATCGGGCAGTAGGTCCGGACCCGCAGTCCGAGGTGGGCGAGCGCGTCCTGGAGCTCGTCGCCGAGGCCGCGGAGCACCTGGATCTCCAGATCGCGATCCTCGCCGCCGGTTGCGCGGTTGTAGGCGATCGCGTGCGCCACCGATCTGAGGTTGTGCGAGGCGACGGCGACGCGGACGAGCGGACGGGAGTCGAGCAGCCGGCGCGTCAGCGCCTCGAAGTTGCGGTCCGACTCGGGCTTGTCCTCGTAGACGGGCGCCGACCATCCGTGCTGGCGCGCCTGGACGAGCTCGTGGTCCCAGTAGGCGCCCTTCACGAGCCGCACCTGCAGTGGCGGGATTCGACCCCGCCCGCCCGGCGAGGACGAATCCCGCGCGAACGCGAGGATCTGCTCGAGTGTCTCGCCGCTGTCGCGCAGATATGCCTGGAGGACGACACCGACCGACGGACCGTCGCGCAGCTCGGGCTCGGACAGCAGTCCGAGCACTACCCCGACCACCGCCTCACGCGAGTCGAACGACTCCATGTCGATGTGCACGTGGGCGCCGAGCTCGCGCGCCGCCAGCAGCAACGGGCGCAGCCGGCGCGCGGCGTCCTCGCGCCCGAGCTCGGGCGCGTCGGGGCGCAGCAGCGGCGTCAGCGCCGACACCTTGACCGACACGTTCGCGCGTGGCAGCGGGCCGATGCTGTCTGCCTCGAGCCCCGGGCGCGCCGGCCAGCCGGCGGTGATCCGCGTCAGCTGTTCGAGCGTCTGCGCGCAGCGCTGGGCGTAGGAGTCGGCCTCGGGGCTCGTGACCGTGGCCTCGCCGAGCAAGTCGACCGAGCACGCGGCGCCGCGCTCCCACAGGCGGCGCAGCGGGCCGCTCGCGTCCTCGAGCGTGGTCCCTACGATGAACCTGTGGGCCATGTGCCGCACACCTCCGGCGGCGGCAGCGCCGAGCGCGGCGCGGCCGGCGCGCGTGCCGGCGAGCCGCATCGCCGCGGTGACCGGCATCGGCGGCCCGTCGACCTCCTCGAGGAAGCCGGTCAGGTGACGGGCGAGGTCATCGAGCGAGCGGCAGGCCGGGACGACGTCGACGAAGCGGAACAGCGCCGCCTTCAGCTCCTGGTCGGAGGCGGCGAGCTCCATCGCGCGAGCGTCGACGGACCTGACCGGGTTGCGCAGCGCCGCCGGAAACGCCGCCGCCAGCTCGCGGCCGATGCGCCCGATGTCCTGCTCGAGCCCGCTGTCCATCGGCGTACGGTACCCCGTGCCGAGCAGGAGAAGACGGCGTCCGGGCCGAACCTGAAGCCGATGGGACGCCTCGCCACAGGCATGCTCGCAGTTGCGGTCGCCGCGGTCGTCGCCGCGTGCGGCGGCAGCTCCGCCTCGACGGTCACGCACGACGTCACCGTCACGGTCGCGCAGACCGTCACACAGACGGTGACGACGACCACGCCGGCGAGCACCGTTACCAGCACGACGACCACGCCGGCGAGCACGACCACGACCACGACCCAGCAGGCTGGGGGCGTCCCGGCGTGCACCGCCGCCCAATTGACGCCCGTGTTCCTCGGATCCAACGGAGCGACCGGCCACGTCGTGCTGTCGTTCGCGCTGCGGAACCGGTCGGGCGCCCCGTGTCACACCTATGGCTGGCCCGGGGTGCAGTTCTTGGGCACCGGCGGCGCCAAGGTGGCGACGAGCGCTGAGCGCACGACCAGCGACCTGCTCGGGTCCTCGCCGGCGAGGCCGCTGACGGTCCTGGCCGGGCAGGAGGTGAGCTTCCGGATCGTCGTCGCCGACATGGGCGGCGGCGGCAGCCAGGGATGCAGCACGGCGACGGCGCTGGCGATCATCGCCCCGGACGACACGGCGACGATGGTCGTGAAGCTGAGCGCGGCGGTGACCGAGTGCGGGCAGGCGACGCTGTCGCCGCTGCTCGCCGGCGGCGATGCCGTCCCGGGCGTCTGATCAGCGCGAGCGGAAGCGGACCACGCCGTCCTCGCCCGGCTCCAGTTCGGCCGCGGCATCCTCGGCGAGGAGGATGTCGAGGTGGCCGAGCACCTCTGACAGGGTCAGGAACGCCTGTGTGACGGCGACGTTGCCCCACATCTGCTCGGCGATCTCGTAGGCCGAGCGGGGTGCACCGGTGATGATCCGCAGGATCTTGCGCGCGCGGCGCTCGTGCAGCCGGAGCCGCTCGGCGATCAGCGCGCGGTGGTCGGTGATCGGGTCGCCGTGACCCGGCAGCACGAGGCCCAGCGGGAGTTCGCTGGTCGCGCGC
>Ga0302181_10001177_pt1 | contig 19881 bp, 16 predicted proteins | sample I_Palsa_E3_3_FD_198786 | JGI IMG/M metagenome (GOLD analysis project Ga0302181, IMG submission 198786) | Peat permafrost microbial communities from Stordalen Mire near Abisko, Sweden - I_Palsa_E3_3 | ecosystem: Environmental > Terrestrial > Soil > Palsa > Peat permafrost | place: Sweden...
TGCACGCCGACGCCGGCGGGCTCACCGACGCGCAGCACCGGGCCAGCCTCGAACTGTTCCAGTCCGACATCGCCCCGGTGCTGCGGCGCGAGATCCCCGACCCCCCGTGGGGCTGGGGCGGCGGTCCGATCAGTGACGACGCGGTGCCCGCCCGGGCCGTCGCCGCTACCGGTTGAGGAGGAAGCCTGCATGACAACCACCCCGTTGACGGTCCTGGACCTCGTCCCGATCTCGTCCGGTTCGAACGCGACCCAGGCGCTGCGGAACAGCATCGACCTGGCCCAGCAGACCGAACGGCTCGGCTACGCCCGCTACTGGTTCGCCGAGCACCATCTCAACCCCGGTGTGGCCGGCACCTCCCCGGCCGTGGTGCTGGCGCTGACCGCCGCCGCGACGTCGACGATCCGGCTCGGCTCCGGGGCGGTGCAGATGGGGCACCGCACCGCGCTGTCCACCGTCGAGGAGTTCGGCCTGCTGGACGCGCTGCACCCCGGTCGCTTCGACCTCGGCCTGGGCCGTTCGGGTGGCCGGCCACCCGAACCGAAGGCACCTGCGCTGGCCGGCGGCGGCGCCGCGGCCACCGTGGCTGGCGGCCGGACTCCGAACGGACTGCTCATCCCGCCGCGGTTCTCCCTCCAGCGCCTGCTCGGCTCGCCCCGGTTCGCGCTGCAGAAGACGCTGCTGCAGCTCCCGCACGCGGAGCCGCAGAACTATACCGAGCAGGTCACCGATGTCCTCGCCTTGATCGCCGGGACCTACCGGTCCGGCGAGGGCGAGGAGGCCCACGTGGTGCCCGGCGAGGGCGCGGCGCTGCAGATCTGGATCCTCGGCAGCAGCGGCGGTGAAAGCGCCGAGGTGGCCGGGGATAAGGGCCTGCGCTTCGCGGCGAACTACCACGTCAGCCCGGCCACCGTGCTCGAGGCGGTGGACGGTTACCGGGCCGCGTTCCGGCCTTCCCCGGTCCTGCCCCAGCCCTACGTGAGCGTGTCAGCCGACGTCGTCGTGGCCGACACCGAGGCCGCGGCCCGTGAGCTGGCCACCGGCTACGGCCTGTGGGTGCGCAGCATCCGCACCGCCGAAGGCGCCATCCAGTTCCCCACCCCCGAACAGGCCCGCCGCTACGTCTGGAGCGACCCGGACCGCGAGCTGGTCGCCGACCGCATCGACACTCAGTTCGTCGGTACCCCAGCCCAGGTCGCGGACCAGCTGGAACGCCTCCGCGACGCCACCGAGGCCGACGAACTGATCATCACGACCATCACCCACGACCACGCCGACCGGGTCCTTTCCTACCAGCTACTCGCCGAGGAATGGGCCAGACGGTGACCCGCGCTACCGCCCGGCGCGTGGTGGCAGCGGATCTCACCTAGGTTGCAGCTGCGACGATGGCGTAGAAATTGTTAGCTGGCTGGTAAGAGTCGTCTCGGATAGTGAAACCCGCCGCGCGAATAGTATCGGTCAGGTCGGCATGCCGGAAAGGAACAAATTCGATGACATGCCGACGATAACTAGTTCGCCCCTCAGCGTCTTCGAAGAGGAGCACGATCTCCGCGGTACATGGCGATTCGAAATCATCAGGAATCGTCCAGATGTAAAGGGAGCTGCAGCGCAGTCCGTTTCGCTCAATCACCTGCCGTGCCGGAACGATCCGTGGCCGGGATTCATACAGCAGCTCCCAGTTCCTGGAGTCTACGACCAACGTACCTGCCGGGGAAAGCACCTTCTTCATGCCCTCAAGAGCTGCGATCCTATTAGTTCTGGTTTCCGTGTGCACGAGAGAATTGCCAAGACATAGTACTAGCTCGAAAGGACCGGAGACCCGATTCGGGAGCTCTTGCCACTTCGACTGAGCCACTGTCATCGAAATGCCGTACCGCTCCGATCGCCGGCGGGTTTCGTCGACCATGGCGTGGCTTCCATCAGTGGCAGTGACCACCAGGCCCGCACGGGCCAGCGCCATCGCGTCTGAGCCGATGCCGCAGGCGCAATCGAGCACCGGATCGCCCGGGCTGAGGGTCTTGACCACTGCCTCGAGGAGGGCTTGACTCCCTGGTGAAGTAGCGCCGAACCGGCCTACTCGGCCGACGGTCTCATCTGGGAAGAGCCACTCATAGTCATGCGCTAGGTCACCGTAGAAATCGTCCATGCCGGTAGCTTGGCACAGGACGCTGGTCAGCCTGCCGCCTCGTCCCGGCGCTCCAGCGCTCCAGCGCTCCAGCGCGACACGGTGGGTGCTTACCGGCGTCGGGTCCAGGCCGCGAGAGACGACGTAGCGCTCGGCGGCGTGCCTGACCACGCCGCCGAACGTCCTAGCGGGCTCGGTTGTGCCGGACGACCAGCGCTTTCACGTCTGCCCGCCGCGCACCCCGGAGCCGAAATTCACATCGTCCGATATACTGCGATACGGCTATCTTCTGACTTTCGGGGTGGAAATGGGGCTTGTCGCGGGACTTCAGCCGGAGGACCCTCGCGAGATCGGGCCCTACCGGCTGCTGGGGAAGCTGGGCTCGGGCGGCATGGGGCACGTTTTCCTGGGCATGTCCGCGGGCGGCCGGCCGATCGCGGTCAAGGTAATCCGCGAAGAACTCGCTGACGATCCCCAGTTCCGGACCCGGTTCCGGGGAGAGGTCGCCGCCGCCCGGAAGGTGAGCGGCCTGTTCACCGCGTACGTGGTCGACGCCGACCTGGACGGCGCGGTCCCGTGGCTCGCCACCTCCTACGTCGCCGGGCCTTCGCTGACCGATGCAGTGCGCCAGCACGGGCCGTTGCCGACACAGACCTTGCTGGCCCTGGCGGCGGGTCTGGCGGAGGGCCTGAGCGCTATTCATGCCGCGGGAGTCGTGCACCGTGACTTGAAGCCCTCCAACGTGCTGCTGGCCGAAGACGGGCCGCGGGTCATCGACTTCGGGATTTCCGAGGCCGCGGAGGCGAGCGCGCTCACCGGCGCCAACGTGGTGATCGGCTCACCGGGCTTCTTGTCCCCTGAGCAGATTCTCGGTCAGAACGTCGGACCGCCGGGCGACATCTTCAGCCTGGGTGCGGTCCTCACCTTCGCCGGCACGGGCCAGGGCCCGTTCGGTTCGGGGCCGAAGGAAGGGCTGCTCTACCGGCTAGTCAACGACCCGCCCAGCCTCGATCTGCTGCCGGAGGAGATCCGGCCGCTGGTCGCCAGCTGCCTGGCCAAGCTTCCGGGCGACCGGCCCACCGCACTCGAGGCGCTGGCCGAGGTGGGTGCCATTCAGCCCGCAAGGGGCTGGCTATCCGAGTCGATCATCTACGGGTCCGCGGCCGATGAGCTGGCCGACCAGCCCGATTCCCCGACGGAGAACCTCTTCCGGTTCGCCGGCTCTTTCGCCGGGCCGGCCGTGGCAGGCATCGCGGTCGCGGCCGCCGCGGGTAGCGCGGGCGCGGCGGGCAGCGCGGCTGCCGCTGGCGGCGCGGGTCGGCATGTCCGCCGTCGTCTCTCCCGGCCGCTGGCATCGGCATGTATCACCGGCGGGCTCGTCGCGGCCTGCGTCGCGGCTGTCTTCGGCCTGACCGGCGCCAGCCCCAAGGCGCTGGCTCCGCTGGCTCCGCAGGCTCAGCCGCAGGCCAGAGCGGTGCAGAGCACACCGACGTCGGCATCGCACGCATCGGTGACCCCGAGGGCGTTGCCATCAAGGACTTCGTCCGTACCAGCCCCCAATGCCTACCTGACCCCTTCGCTGTCGGAGTTCCTGACGACGCCCCCGGCTGGGACCGTGCTGCCGACCAAGGCTCCTTCACCAGGCGAGTCTCCTGCGCCGAGCAAGGCCCCTAGCACGTCAGCATCCCCGTCCCCGTCACGCTCTTCATCCGCGTCGCCGCCGCCGTCCTCCTCCGCGAGTCCGTCCCCGTCGAAGAGCACCCCGCCGCCGTCCCCCTCGCAGAGTGCGTCGCCGGCCCCAACCCCGACCCCGACCCCGACCCCGACCCCCATCCCGACCCCGACCCCGACCCCGAGTGCGTCGCCGTCGCCGTCCACCTCGGACTCCGGGGGCGCGTCGCCGTCTCCCTCGGACTCCGAGAGCTCGTCCCCGGCTGCATCGGTGTCCCCGAGCGCGTCAGCGTCCTGACCGCCGGATCGCGGCGAACGCGTCAAGCCGCGGATGAGCTCATCTTTCCGTCAGGTTCGTTCCGCGCGGACCAGCGTGTCGATGGCGGTCGCCGGGCTGCCGTCATGTTCGACGGCGCGCCGCACCCGGCCGGCCCGTACGATACGCAGCCCGCGTAGTTCGGCCGTGATCCCCTCCGGGGTGTACAGCACCTCCGGGTACCGCGGGCCGCCGACGCCCTCGGCGAGGTTGGTCAGGTCGTGGCCGACGGCAAGCAGCGTCCCGCCCGGGGCCAGCGCGGTGGCCGCCCCGGCCAGCACCTTGGCCCGCAGCACCGCGCCCACCTGGAAGTACGCCATCAGCACGAGATCGAAGGCCTCGCGGGCCGGGCGGTAATCGTCCAGGTCGGCGACCACCCAGTGCACCTGGCCGTCACCGACGCCGCGGGCGGCGCTCAGCTTCCGTGCCTTGGCCAGGCCGACCCGGGAAAAATCAACGGCGGTCACCTGCCAGCCGTGCTCGGCGAGCCAGACCGCGTGTCGGCCATGGCCCGCCGCCAGGTCCAGGGCCCGGCCGGGGGTCAGCCCGGTCAGCTCCGCCGCCACGAACTGGCTGGGTGGCAGCGCGGGCTGGAATTCGATGCCCGCGTACTTCTCATCCCACCGCCGACAGTCCACCCGGTCACTCTTCCCGATCGCGCGCGCGGTCGGCAACCCCAAGGTCAGGAAACGGGGCGCGCCGCCAACTTGAAAAACTGATATCACTATGATAAGTATGTGTTATCAGGGTCAGTAACTGAAGGAGAGACCGTGAACACACAGGCGGCGGTGGAGATATCGCACCTCAGCAAGGCTTACGGAAATGTCGTCGCAGTCGACGACGTGTCACTCTCGGTCGCCGAGGGTGAGATCTTCGGCATCCTAGGACCAAACGGCGCGGGTAAGACGACCACGGTTGAGTGCGTGCTGGGACTCCGGACACCGGATACGGGATCGATCAGCGTCCTGGGTCTGGATCCGGTCCGGGACGCCGGCCAGCTGCACATGATCGTGGGTGCGCAGCTCCAGGAGAGCGCGCTGCCGGCCAAGCTCAGGGTCGGGGAGATCCTGGCGGAGTACCGGTCTTTCTACCGGGAGCCGGCCGACGTCGGGGAGGTGATCGACGGCCTGGGTCTGGCGGGCAAGGTCAAGGACTACTACCGGTCCCTGTCCGGCGGCCAGCGCCAGCGGCTGTCGATCGCGCTGGCCCTGATCGGGCGGCCCAAGGTCGCCGTGCTCGACGAGATGACGTCGGGGCTCGACCCGCAGGCCCGGCGGGACACCTGGGACCTTATCGAGAGCGTGCGGAATCGCGGGGTCACGATCCTGCTGGTGACGCACTTCATGGAGGAAGCCGAGCGGCTGTGCGACCGGGTGGCCCTGATCGACGCCGGCCACGTCGTCGCGCTCGACAGCCCGGCCGGCCTGGCCGCACGGGCCAGCGGAGGCAAGAGCATGCGGTTCGTGCCCTCGGTCCCCTTCGACGACCGCCTCCTGACCGAGCTGCCCGAGGTGGGCAGCCTCACCCGTCACGGCTCGCACGTCGTCGTCACCGGAACCGGAGAGCTGGTCAACACGGTGATCCTCACGCTGGCGACGGCGGGGGTGGCCGCCCGTGACGTGCAGCTCGACACCTCGTCCCTGGAGGACGCATTCGTGAAGCTCACCGGTCGGCATCTGCACGAGGAAGGAATCCCGGCATGAACACGCACACGTTGCCGCGGCCGAAGGCCCAGGTCCAGCCCCCGAAGACCCAGTTCCCTAAGACACCGTTCTCGGCGGCCAGGCTGGCCAGGACGCTGCTGCCGGAAACGGCGCCGCACGCGGCGTTCGGCCAGATCGTCCGCAACCAGGTCAGGCTCGCCTGGCGGCTGCCGGCCGGCCTGATCTTCGGCGTCGGGCTTCCGGTGCTGCTCCTGATCATCTTCAACCAGATACCTAGCTTCCATCAGACCCAGGCCGACCTCGGCGGGCTGACCCCGTTCGACGTGTACGTGCCGATCCTCATTTCCATGGTGATCGCGATAATCGCGCTCATCAGCCTGCCCGGCCCGCTGGTCACCTACCGGGACCAGGGGATCTTGCGACGGCTCGCGACCACGCCGGTGCCACCGTCCTGGGTGCTGGCCGCCCAGCTCGTCGTCGCCTTCTGCACCACCATCGCCTCGCTGCTCATCCTGGTCGTGGCGAGCATCGCGGCCTTCGGGGTCGACGTACCGAAAAACCCCGGTGCCCTGGTGCTGGCGGTCGTGCTCTCCATCGCCGCGATGTTCGCCATCGGGCTGTGTATCGCGGCGGTAGCCCGGAGCGGTATCGCCGCCCGCGCCATCGGGGCCGCGGCGTTCTACCCGATGCTGTTCTTCTCCGGCATGTGGTTTCCGCGTGAGCTCATGTCGGGCGCGCTCCAGGAGATCAGCAACTTCACCCCGCTCGGGGCGGCGGTGGAAGCGATCCAGGACTCTTGGCAGGGCCAGTTCCCGCCCGCGGAGCCACTGCTGGTGCTGGCCGGCTACGCGCTGGTCTTCACCATGATTGCCAGGCGCTTCTTCCGGTGGGAATGAGAAGATCAGATCCGCTAACGCAGGAGGATTGATGAATACCTCGATGAATACGCAGGCGTCATCCGCTGTAGTCCCGAAGTTCCCGGCCCAGCCGGTGAGCGAGTACCAAGCGAGGTCCGCGCGCGGCTTGCCGGCCCTGGCGCTGGGTGTCGTAGGCGTGATCGTGGGCGTCGTGCTGCTGATCTTGCACGGCAGTGGCACCCGCCAGACCGTTCTGATCGTGGTGGCCGTCCTGGTCTTCATCGCGGCGTCACTCTGCTTCTCCGGCCTGACGCCGGTCATGACCGGCGAGGCCCGCGTGATCCAGCTGTTCGGCCGTTACCGGGGCACCATCCGCTCGCCGGGGCTGCAATGGGTGAACCCGTTCACCCGCCGCCGAGAGGTGTCGATCCGGATCCGGAACCTCGAGACCGCGACGGTCAAGGTGAACGACGCCGACGGCAACCCGATTGAGATCGCCGCGGTGGTGGTCTGGCTGGTCCAGGACACGGGCAAGGCCATCTACGCGGTCGACGCCTTCGAGAAGTTCGTCGCCATCCAGGCCGAGACCGCCGTCCGGCACATTGCCTCCAGCTACGCCTACGAGGTCGGGGACGGCGACCGGCTGTCGCTGCGGGCCAACGCGGACGAGATCACGGCGCGCCTGTCGGAGGAGATCGAGGCCCGGGTGGCGTCGGCCGGCGTGCATATCGTCGAGTCGCGCCTCACCCGGCTGTCCTACGCGTCCGAGATTGCGCAGGCGATGTTGCGGCGGCAGGCCGCGTCGGCCGTCGTCGGGGCCAGGCAGGTGATCGTCCAGGGGGCGGTGGGCATGGTAAAGCTGGCCCTGATGCAGCTCGAGCAGCAGGGGGTCGTCGAGCTCGACGAAGAGCGCAAGGCGGCGATGGTGTCCAATCTGCTCGTCGTGCTCTGCAGCGAGCAGGCCACCCAGCAGGTCGTCAACACTGGCTCCCTTTACCAGTGACGGCCGGTCTAGAGGTCTGGAATGGCTGAGCGCAAGGGCGTCCTGCTGCGGCTCGATCCCGCGGTCCACGACGCCCTCGCCCGGTGGGCCGCCGACGAGCTGCGCAGCACGAACGCCCAGATCGAGTTTCTGCTCCGCCGGGCACTCGCCGATACCGGGCGGCTGCCAGGCAACGCGGGCAAGATGCGCGGGCGCGGGCGGCCGCCGGCCAACGAGGGCCGAGGGGGCGAAGGAGCCCGAGGGGGCCAGGAGGTCCAAGGGGGAGAACGGGTCCAAGCCGACGAGGATGTAACTGACTGACTAGTCGGAAAGCGTTACCCTATCGACGGCTCCGGTCCCGATGATGACTCCGCTTTCCCCGGAACTGCGTAGCCGTCCGGGTTGGGGGCAGGGATGGGGGCGGGCCAGAGTTTCTTAGCGGCTGCTGGGTCTGTGCAGCCTCGCGGGCGGCTCGTAGTATCCGATTGTTGGCGTCTTGTCGGCTCGGGCGCACTTTCCCCGTGCTTGCGGTTCCGAGCCAGATGGTGGGAGGTGGCTTCGACGAGTTCTCCCGGTACCGCGGCGGCCGCGCCGGTGGCGATGGCCTGGCCGGCGGCTCCCGCGTTCCCCCGGTCGCTGGCGCCGGGAAGCGCCCCGGCACCAGCCCGGGTGACCAAGTTCCTCGTCCCGGACGTGATCTTCGGTGTCGGCGTGCTTTCGCAGGTCGGCGAGGCCGTCAAGGGCCAGGGCGGCGTGCGCGTGTTCGTGGTCAGCGACCCCGGAGTAGCCGATGCTGGCTGGACCAGAGACGTACTCGGTTACCTGGCCGCCGCCGGCCTCTCCTGCGAGCTGTGGCTGGGGGTGACGCCTAACCCCAAGGACGAGGAGGTGGAAGCCGGCCGCCAGGCCTACCTCGCCAGCCATTGTGATGTGCTGGTCGCGGTGGGCGGCGGTAGCTGTATCGACGCGGCGAAGGCCATCGCGTTGCTGTCCGTGCATGGTGGCGGGATCACCGATTACGCGGACGTCGGCAAGGTGGCTGGGCCGCTGCCGCCGACGGTCATGGTGCCGACGACGGGCGGATCGGGCTCCGACGTCTCGCAGTTCTGCGTGGTCACTGACACCAGGCGCAAGATCAAGGTCACGATCGGCGCACGGGCGCTGGTGCCGGATATCTCGGTGACCGACCCGCAGGTCCTGACGACGGTGCCGCCGGACATCACGGCGTACACCGCGCTCGACGTGCTGAGCCACGCCATCGAGTCTTATGTGTCGAAAGCCGCTAACTTCCTCAGCGACGTCCAGGCCCTGGCCGCCATCCGGGGCGTCACCGAGCACCTCTTCCCCGCTCTGGATCGTCCCGGTGACGTGTCCGCCCGCGAAGGGCTGGCCCGGGCCAGCCTGCAGGCCGGCCTGGCCTTCACGAACGCCCTGCTCGGCGCCACGCATGCCATCTCGCACCAGATCGGCGGCCTGACCGATCGCCCGCATGGGCTGCTGAACGCGATCATGCTGCCGCACGTGATGGAGTTCAACACGCCGGCGGCCGCCGGGCGACTGGTGGACGTGGCCGCCGCCATGGGCACCGGCACCGGTCTGATGACTCCATATGAGGCGGCGGACGCGGCCACTGCGACGGTACGCGCGCTCTGCGGCAAGGCCGGTCTCCCGACCAGCCTCCGCGAGATCGGGGTCCAGCTGCCGCAGATCGATGACATTGCCCGGAACGCGCTGGGCGATGCCTACATCGTCACGAATCCCCGGCCGGTCCGTGAGGAGGACGCCCGTGCGATCTGTCAGGCCGCCTGGTAACCGGCTGGTGGCCAGGCCGGGCGCTGCCCGGGGGAGGTGACACCTTGACCGACATAGATGAATCGCGGCTGGAGCAGCTGATCGGCGTCCACTCGTCGAAGACCGGCTACTACGCACAGTGGCGCGGGACCAGGCGCGACCTCGAGCGCGCCCTCGCCGGGTTGCGGGCCATGTCCGATGCGCTCTGCGTCACCGCCCTGGGACCGGCGGCCCTGTGTGACGCCGTGCTGGATGCGGTGGGTCGGCTGTTCGACGCGGAGTGGGCCATCCTGGTCCTGAGCGGTGCCGACCTGCCCGCTGCGGTGCCGTCCCGCTTCACCTGGTGCCGGGAGCCTGCGCAGCGCGATCGCATCCTTTCAGCGGCGGATTCCGCCGCCCTGGCCGCACGGGTCACGAACGTACCGCAGGTGATTGCCGTCGGCGACAGCGCACCGCAGGCGACCGTGCTGGGCGTGCCGATGCGGCTGGACCACCGGCCGGTCGGAGCGTTGCTGATCGACGCGGGCCGCTCGGCTGACCGGGACGGGATCGCGATGTCGATCCTGGAGACGGCGGCGAACCAGATCGTGGCGGCGCTGCGCAACGCCTGGCTGCTGGAGCACGCGGAGGATCTGCGCCGGCAGGCCATGGTCGGCCGGGCCGAGGCTGAGCGCCATGCCCAGGAGCTGGCCAGCCGCAACTCCCAGCTCCGCCGGGCTCGGGGTCAGCTGGCCCGGGCCCGGCAGGCGGAGCTGGTCAGTGCCGAGCGGCACCGGATCGCGCGGGACCTGCATGACGGGGTGGCGCAGTGCCTGGTCGGGATCGGGATGCACCTGGAGTGGTGTCACCGCCACCTTGACGCGGCCTCGCCTACCCACGGGCGGCTGGTGGCGAGCAAGGAGCTGGCCCGCGCGGGGCTGGGCTGGGTCCGCTCGGCCGTAGCGGAGCTGTCCGAGCTCGAGCGCCCGGGCACCGGCCTCGGACAGGCGCTGCGGGACCTGGCCGCGGATTTTCGTTCCACCGGCCCGCTCCGCGTATCGGTACGAGTCAGCGCGTACCAGCGCCAGCTTTCACCCGAGGTGGAGCATTCGCTGTTCCAGATTGCCCAGGAAGGGCTGTGGAACGTGGTGCGCCATGCCGGGGCCGCGCAGGCCTGGCTGGACCTGCGGTACCGGGCCGGGGAGATCCGGCTCAGCATCTCCGACGACGGCCGTGGCGACCCGGCGCGCCTGCGCCGCTATCTTTCTGGCGCGGTGCGGGCCCGCGGCCGGTACGGCCTGCGCAATATAGCGGAACGGGCAGTGGAGCTTGGCGGTGAGGTCAAGGTCGAGCAGCGCCGTGGCGGCGGCGTGCGAATCGGTGTCCGGATCGCTGACGCCAGTGCCGTTCCGGTCCAGGGCGCTGGTCCCGCGCCGCCCGCGGCCGTCAGGCTGACGCCGCCATGAGCCTCGCTGAAGCGCCGCCTGCCGTCCGGATCCTGATCGTGGACGACCACACCATCGTCCGCCAGGGCCTGCACTTGATCCTGGACCTGGAGCCGGACTTCACCGTGGTCGGCGAGGCGGCCGACGCCGCGCAGGCGCTGACGGAAGCCGCCCGGCTGGGTCCCGACGTCGTGCTCCTCGATCTCAAGCTGAGCGACAGCGCCCCGGCCGAGGGCCTGGACGTGTGTCATATGCTGCGCGACCGGCACCCGCAGGTGAGCATCGTCGTGCTCACCACCTTCCTGGACTCCAAGCTGCTGCTCGGTGCGCTCCAGCGGGGTGCCAGCGGGTATGCGCTCAAGGATGTGGACACGGTGGAACTGGCGCGCATCATCCGCAGCGTGCACCGCGGGCAGTCCGGGTTCGACGGCCGCAGCGCCAACCTCGTCGTCCGCTCGCTGACCGGCCAGCCGGGCGTCCCGGCCGCCGGCGCGCTGGATGACCATGAGCTCGAGGTGGTACGGCTGGTGGCCCGCGGCGCGACCAACCCGCAGGTGGCCCGCGACCTTTACGTGAGCGAGAGCACCGTCAAGCATCACCTGCGCACCGCGATGCGCAAGCTCGGCGCCAAGGACCGCACCGAACTTGTCTACCGGGCCAGCGCGCAGGGCCTGCTGTAGCGCGCCGCGCGTCCGGCCACCGAGCCCGATCATCCAGGGCTGCCGTCAGCGTGCCTGGCTGCTGTCCGGCCGGGCCGTTTCGCTGTCTGGCCGGGTATCTCGCCTGGTCCGCTCGGGCTATTCTGCGTGCCCGGTCGGGCGGGGGTTTTCGCCGGCTGGAGCAGTGACGGACGGCGGGCGTCAGCCTAGCGTGAGGCGTGCGGAGTGAGCTAGTCGCGGGAACGCGTCAAGGGCAGTGTCTGCTGCCGCGCGCAAGAAACGTACGAGGAGGTACGCCATGCCAGGAAACCGGGCCGTCGCCTATCTGGAGCCGGGGCACGTGGTCGTCGAGTCGATCGAGTACCCGAAGCTGGAGTTGCAGGACGGGCCGGGCGTCAACCCGGCGAACGTCGGCCGGAAGACCCCGCACGGGGTGATCCTCAAGGTCGTCGCGACCAACATCTGCGGCAGCGACCAGCACATGGTCCGGGGCCGCACGACCGCTCCCAAGGGCCTGGTGCTCGGCCATGAGATCACCGGCGAGGTCATCGAGGCCGGTCCCGACGTGGAGTTCATCAAGGTCGGTGACCTGGTCAGCACCCCGTTCAACATCGCCTGCGGGCGGTGCCGGAACTGCAAGGAGCGCAAGACCGGCATCTGCCTGAACGTGAACCCCGACCGCCCCGGCTCCGCCTACGGGTACGTGGACATGGGCGGCTGGGTCGGCGGGCAGGCCGAATACGTCCTGGTCCCGTACGCGGACTTCAACCTGCTGAAGTTCCCCGATAAGCACCAGGCCCTGGCGAAGATCCGCGATCTGACGATGCTGTCGGACATCTTCCCCACCGGCTACCACGGCGCCTACACCGCCGGGGTCACCACGGGGTCGACCGTGTACGTGGCCGGCGCCGGACCGGTGGGTCTGGCCTGCGCCTACTCGGCGCAGCTGCTCGGCGCGGCCGTCGTCATCGTCGGTGACATGAATCCCCAGCGGCTTGCCCAGGCGCGCAGCTTCGGCTGCGAGACCGTCAACGTGGGCGAGGAAGCCTCGCTGGCAGACCAGATCGAGCAGATCCTCGGCGAGCCCGAGGTCGATGCCGCAGTGGACTGTGTCGGCTTCGAGGCCAAGGGCCATGGCGCCGGTGCGGACGAGGCGCCGGCCACCGTGCTCAACGACATCATGACCGTGGCCAGGGCCGGCGCGACCCTGGGCATCCCGGGCCTTTACGTGACGGGCGACCCCGGCGGCATCGACGACGACGCCAAGATCGGGTCGCTGAAGGTCCGCCTCGGCCTGGGCTGGGCGAAGTCGCACGCCTTCACCACCGGCCAGTGCCCGGTGATGAGCTACAACCGCCGGCTCATGATGGCGATCCTGCACGACAAGGCGCACATCGCGGACGCGGTGAACGCCACCGTGATCTCGCTGGACAAGGCACCCGACGGCTACCGCGACTTCGACCAGGGGGCGGCCCACAAGTTCGTGATCGACCCGCATGGCCTGATTCCCGCCGGGTGATTCCCGCGGTGATTGCCGGGTGATTCCCGGGTGACGAGGCGGCAGGGGCGGGCGGTGACGCCCGCCCCTGTCGCGTTCGCCTGTTCCTTGGGTTCCCTCCGCGCGAAGCGGACCAGGCCAGCGCACGGCTGGCAACTGCGCGTGCCAACAGGCGGGTCCGCCGACCTCAACCGCATCCATTAGCTCATATAATCTAGATCACTAGATTTTACAGGGGAGTATTCGTGCTTACGGGAGTATTTTGTGGTCTGTAGTGCACAAAATGCTCCGTCAGGCCCAAATACTCCCCGATACAATGCACCACAGCGCGCTCATGCATCACGATCAACACGGGTACCGCCTCCCGCCCGCGGAGGATCGAAGGATCATCGTGTCGACCGCAGGGATTGCCGCTTATATCCATATATAGCGGTAGATGATCGGTTGTGCTGACCGGCCCAGTGGGGTGAACCGCGAGCTTGACCGGATATTAGACCGGCCCTTACCATCACATCGTAGAACTTGGTCCCACAAAGTGGGATCTCAGCAGGCGGGAACGGAACGAGAAACAGAACCTGGGGATGAGTAAGCGCGGATGAGCAACCAGAACGGCACCCAGGCTGTGGACCGGGCCGCCCGGCTGCTCGCCGAGGTCGTGCACTCGGCCGACCCGATGACGTTCACCGAGCTGAGCGCGATCACCGGGCTGGCCAAATCCACCACCTCCCGGCTGCTGCTCGCGCTCGAGCGCAACGGGCTGGTCCGGCGCGATGACCACGGCCGGTTCCTGCCCGGCGAGATGTTCGTCAGCTTCGCCTGGCGGGGTGGTGCCGAAGCCGGCCTGATCGCGGTGGCGCAGCCCTTCCTCGAGCGCCTCGGCAAGGCGACCGGAGAGACGATCAACCTTGGCGTGTCGAGCAACGGGATGGTCGAGCAGATCGCCCAGGTCGACAGCAAGTACCTGATCGGCGGCACCAACTGGGTCGGCATGTCGGTGCCGCTGCACTGCTCGGCGCTGGGCAAGGTGCTGCTGGCCTACGGGGCGGCCCCGTTGCCGCCCGAGCAGCCGGGCCAGCTGGATAAGCCGGACCAGCTGGAACGGCGCACCGATAAGACGATCACGACCGAGGCCGTGCTGCGGGCCGAACTGGTCGGCGTGCGCGCCCGCGGCTACGCAGTGACCGACGAGGAACTCGAACCGGGCCTGGTCGCGGTGGCGGCGCCCATCTACGGCTACGACGGCCGAGTGGTCGCGGCGCTGTCGGTGTCGGGCCCGGCCAGCAGGCTGGCCCGAGACGGCCTGGCCGCCGCGGCCGGCCAGTGCACCGAGGAGGCCGCGGGCCTGTCCGCGGTGCTCGGTTACCGGCAGCGAGCAGCCAGGCAGAACCGGAAGGCAGGCTGACCCTGTCTACCCGGGAGCTGTCCGGGCAGCTTCCGGATTCGGCAACGACTAATGGCAGGTTGAGCATGACGGAAATTCCAGGCCGGGCCAGCGCTGTCATCATCGGCGCGGGCATCGTCGGCAACAGCCTCGTGCACCATCTGGCCCAGCTCGGCTGGCGGGACCTCGTCCTGGTAGACAAGGGTCCGATGCCGAACCCCGGCGGTTCCACCGGCCACGCCTCCAACTTCATCTTCCCGATCGAGTACTCCAAGATGATGTTCGAGCTGACCGCGGACAGCACCGCGCAGTACAAAGACCTCGGGGTGTTCACCGAGAGCGGCGGAATCGAGGTGGCCCGCACGTCGGCCCGGATGATCGAGCTGCGCAGGCGGTGCACCCAGGCCAAGGCGTGGGGCATCCCGGCCGAGCTGATCACGCCCGGAGAGGTGAACAAGCTGGTGCCCTACCTGGACGAATCGGTCATCCTCGGCGGCGCGCACTTCCCCACCGTGGGCGTGGTCGACTCGCTCCGGGCCGGCACGCTGATGCGGGAACGGGCCCAGCAGGCCGGCGCGCTCACCGTGCTGGCGGGCACCGAGGTCTACGGCATCACCGTGTCCGGGGGACGAGTGCGCGCGGTGACGACCAGCGCGGGCGAGATCGAGACGGGCAGCGTCGTGATCTGCTGCGGGGTCTGGTCGCCGCGGATCGCCCGGATGGCCGGCGCCCGGCTGGCGCTCACCCCGACCGTGCACCAGATGATCAGCGTGGGTCCGATCGCGCTGTTCGCCGACACGCCGGGGGAGATCGCCTACCCGATCGTCCGCGACGTGGACACCAATATGTACGAGCGCCAGCACGGCGGTGACATGGAGGTCGGCTCGTATGCGCATCGCCCGATCATCGTCCCGCCGGACGAGATCCCTTCCATCGAGGAGTCGGTGCTCTCGCCGACCGAGATGCCGTTCACCGCCGATGACTTCGACCCCCAGCTGGAGCAGGCGCTCGAGCTGATGCCCGAGCTGCTCGGCGATGAGCGGGCCGGCATCAGGTACGCGATCAACGGCCTGATCTCGATGACCCCCGACGGGCACCCGATCCTCGGCGAGATGCCCGAGGCCAGGGGGCTGTGGTCGGCGGCGGCGAGCTGGATCAAGGAAGGCCCGGGCTGCGGGCGCGCGGTCGCCGAGCTCATGTCCGGCCAGGTGCCCACGGTCGACGTGCACGAGGCGGACGCGGCCCGGTTCTACCCGCACCAGCAAACCGCCGCCCACGTCCGGGGCCGGGCCCGGGAGGGCTTCAACAAGATGTACGGCATCGTGCACCCGGCCGAGCAGTGGGAATCAGGGCGCCCTGTCCGCGTTAGCCCGGTATACGAGCGGGAACGCGAGCTCGGCGCCGTGTTCTATGAAACCGCGGGCTGGGAGCGGCCGTTCTGGTACGGCGTGAACTCGCGTCTGCTTGACCGGTACGCGGGGCGGCTGATGGAGCGGTCGGCGGAATGGGAGTCGCGCTGGTGGTCCCCGGTCATCAACGCCGAGCACCTGGCCATGCGGGACGCCTGCGCCCTGGTCGACCTGTCCGCCTTCGCCGTCTTCGAGGTGTGCGGGGCCGCCGCGCTTGACGCGGTGCAGGCGCTGTCGGTCGCGCAGCTGGACGTGGCCGTCGGTCGCGTGGTGTACACCTCCTGGCTCGAAGAAAACGGCGGGTTCCGCGCCGACCTGACCGTCATGCGGCTGGCCGCGGACCGGTTCCGGGTGGTGACCGGCGGCGCGACCGGGCAGTCCGACGCCAAGTGGATCAGCGACCACCTGCCGTCCGGAGCCTTCCTGGCCGACCTCACCTCGGCCTGGACGACGATCGGGCTGTGGGGCCCGCGGGCCAGGGACGTGCTGGCCGCGGTCACGGCCGACGACGTGTCGCACGCCGGGTTCGGGTTCGGCAGCTGCCGGGAGATCGAGGTCGGCGGGATCGTGGTGCTCGCGTCGCGCATCTCCTACGTCGGCGAGCTCGGCTGGGAACTGCACGCGCCGATCGAGCAGGGCGCCCGGCTGTGGGACACCTTGTGGGAGGCGGGCCAGCCGCACGGGCTTGGGCCGGCCGGCATCGGGGTGTACGGCACGACCGGGCGGCTGGAAAAGGGGTACCGCGCCTTCGGCGCCGAGCTCACGCCCGACTACACCCTGGTCGAAGCGGGCATGACCAGGCCCAAGGTCAAGCCCCAGCCGTTCATCGGCAAGGACGCGTACCTGCGGCAGCGGGCCGAGCCGCCGTGCGCGGTGCTGTGCACGCTCACCGTGGACTCGCACGTGTCGGCGGACGGGTCGTTGCGGTACATGCTGGGCGGTGAGCCGATCCTCTCGCCGTCAGGCGAGCGTCTGGTCGACGCCAAGAGACGGCCGTCGTACGTGACCAGCGCCGGCTCGGGCCCGTCGGTGGGCAGGCACCTGCTGATGGCGTACCTGCCCGCCGAGGTCGCCGTCGAGGGCAACTCGCTGCTGGTGGAGTACATGGGCGAGCCGTACCCGGTCACCGTGGCGGTGGCCGGCGCTACCCCGCTGTTCGACCCGGCTAACGAGCGCATCCGGAGCTGAGCCAGCTATGGAGATTCTCGTCTGCGTCAAGCGCGTCCCCACCGTGGGCGGCAAGATCGCGGTGACCCCCGACGGGCAGCAGGTCGACACCCGGATGTCCGGGTTCACCATCAGCCCGCACGAGGAATGCGCGGTGGAAGAAGCCGTCCAGATCACTGAGCGCCTCGGCGGCTCGGTGACCGCGGCAACCCTGGGACCCGAGGATGCGATCGAGCAACTCCGCGGCGCCCTGGCCCTCGGCGCCGGGCGGGCGGTGCTGCTCGAGACCGACGGCCGCGAGTTCGGCCCGATCGCGACCGCGGCCGCCATCGCGGCAGAGGTCCGGGCTCACCCCTACGACCTGGCGCTGCTCGGCAATGAAGCGGCCGATACCGGCGACTACCAGGTCGGCATCCGGCTCGCGCACGAGCTCGGCTGGCCGGTCGCCACCGGGATAAAGAGCCTGGAGGTGTCCGGCGACACCGTGATCGCCCGACGCGAGTACCGGGGGGTGGAAGAGGCCTACCAGCTGCCGCTGCCCGCGGTGATCACGGTTAAGGAGGGCATCAACCTGCCCCGGTACCCGTCGCTGCCCGGGCGCCTGCGGGCCAGGCGCGCGGCCGTCGAGCGCTCCCCGGCCGCCTGGGCGCCCGAAGGACTGCGCAAAGAAGAGCTCCAGGTGCCCGCCTCGAGCCGGCACCAGGCCACCGTGCTCGGCCACGGGGCCGACGCGGTACCTGAGCTTGTCCGGGTGCTAGACGAACTGGGGATCCTGCAATGACCGTCCTCTGCCTGGTCGAACTCGATGGCGCCGACCCCGCGGACGCCTCGCTCCGGGCGCTGACGCTCGCCCGGAGCCTGGGGGACATTTCTGTCCGGTCAGTTTTGTTCGCCGATTCGGCCCAGGTGCCCGCCGCCGCGCTGGCCGATTACGGCGTCACCGACGTAGACGTCATCGAACCGGGCACCCTTGCGGGGTACGCCCCGCAAGCCTGGGCGCGGGTGCTGGCCGACCTGACGACGGAAACGGGCGCGACCGCCGTGCTGGCGGCCGGCACCGACCGTGGCAACGAGGTGCTCGCGCACCTGGGCGCGATCACCGGCCTGCCCATGGCCGCGAACTGCACGGTGGTCACGCCCGACGGCGGGCGTACGCACCGGATCGTCCGGCACCGCTGGGCCGGGCTGCTGCTCGAGCACGCCGTCATGGAGGCGCCGGTCGCGCTGTTCACCGTGGCCACGGACGCGGTGGCCCCGGTGCCCGTCGTCGCGGGGCCGGAGGCTTCCCCTGGACTCCCGCAGAGGCCGGCCTCCGTCCAGGTGCACGTGCACAAGCCGGAGCTGGCCGAGGCGGACCTGGTCGTGCGGGCCGTCGAGTCGGCCGGGCGAGCCGGCGGTGCGTCGCTGGCCACCGCGCGGGTCGTGGTCGGCGGCGGCCGGGGCGTCGGCGGCGCGGACGGCTTCGCACCGCTGGAGGAGCTGGCCGAGCTGCTCGGCGGGGTGGTCGGGGTCTCCCGCGTGGTCACCTCCGAGGGCTGGCGCCCGCACCGGCAGCAGGTCGGCCAGACCGGTACCAAGATCACCCCGGAGCTCTACCTGGCCTGCGGCATCAGCGGCGCCATCCAGCACATCGCGGGCTGCGCGGGCGCCAAGCACATCATCGTGATCAACACCGACCCGGGCGCACCCATCCTGGCCCACGCCGACTACGCCATCATCGGCGACCTGCACCAGGTCATCCCGGCCCTGGTCGCCGCCCTGCGCGCCCGCTGACGGCCATCCGGGGCTGCTCATCCGGGGCTGGCGGTCGTCGAACCCCTCGATGACCTGGCCTTTATCTCCGCTGGAGCGATGGCCGAGGACCCGCCCCATATGCTGGGCGGGTATTTAAGGGTATTCGGTTCCTGTCCCTGGGGCCGGAGCATGTGACCGGTGCGCATGGTCGTCGCCCGGATGGGAAAGAGTGATGGTCGGAACATACGTTCAGCGGGAGGGGTGGGAGACTTTTGGCGGCTACTGCCGTATGGCCGGGTGACAGTTATCCACTGGGCGCGACCTATGACGGGGCCGGGACCAACTTCGGCCTGTTCTCCGAGGTGGCGGAGCGGGTCGAACTGTGCCTGTTCGACGAGGACGGCAAGGAAACCAAGGTCGACCTGCACGAGGTGGACGGGTTCGTCTGGCATGGCTACCTGCCCGGGGTCGACCCCGGGCGGCGCTACGGATACCGGGTGCACGGGCCCTACCACCCGGCCGCCGGCCAGCGCTGCAATCCGGCCAAGCTGCTACTCGATCCGTACGCCAAGGCGATCGAGGGCAGCGTCGACTGGGGCCAGGCGGTGTTCTCCTATCCGTTCGGATATCCGGACCGGCGCAACAACACCGACTCCGCACCGCATGTCCCGCGCTCGGTGGTCGTGAACCCGTACTTCGACTGGAACCTGGACCGGCCGCCGCGAACCTCTTACCACGAGACGGTCATCTACGAGGCGCACGTCCGCGGCCTGACTAAAGAGCACCCGGTGATCCCGGACGAGCAGCGCGGTACCTATCTCGGCCTGGCGCACCCCGCGGTCATCTCGCACCTGCAGGACCTCGGCGTCACCGCGGTCGAGCTGCTGCCCGTGCACCAGTTCGTCAACGACAGCCACCTGAAGGAGAAGGGGCTCGGCAACTACTGGGGCTACAACACCATTGGCTTCTTCGCCCCGCACAACGCCTACGCCGCCGGCGGCAGCCGGGGCGGGCAGGTCCAGGAGTTCAAGACCATGGTCCGCGCGCTGCACGCGGCCGGGATCGAGGTCATCCTGGACGTGGTCTACAACCACACCGCCGAGGGCAACCACATGGGGCCGACGCTGTCCTTCCGCGGCATCGACAACTCCGCCTACTACCGGCTCGTGGACGACGACAAGCGCTACTACATGGACACCACGG
>Ga0302181_10001181_pt1 | contig 19822 bp, 21 predicted proteins | sample I_Palsa_E3_3_FD_198786 | JGI IMG/M metagenome (GOLD analysis project Ga0302181, IMG submission 198786) | Peat permafrost microbial communities from Stordalen Mire near Abisko, Sweden - I_Palsa_E3_3 | ecosystem: Environmental > Terrestrial > Soil > Palsa > Peat permafrost | place: Sweden...
TTCACGGGCCTCGCCACACGCGGGTGGCAGCAGATCGGCTACCTGACCCAGCAGATCGAATACGGATCGCCCGCGGCGAGACGCTTCGCGCGCGAAAACGTGGCCCTGTACATCGAGAGCGTCTACGACGGACACTTCACCCTCGCGCAGATCGGCAAGAAACTGCGCGCGGGCTATAAGACGCTCGGCGGGCAGGCCGCGTTCGGGAGCTCTCTCACGCAGGCCGAAGTCGACGCCCTGGCGGACACCTACTCCGAGCCCGCCGACCGTCTGTATCCCCATGTGGGGACCCGGCTGGGGTCGTGAGCGCCAGTCTAGACAGGGCTCGAGCGGCTACATTCGAAGCGTGCCCGGCGTGCGAGTACACGGCTTTCCAGTCTCGACGTGGACGCGGACCGCGCGCATGACGTGCATCGAGAAGGGCATCGATTATGAGCTCGTGCCGGTCGCCTACGGCAGCGAGGCGCACGGGCAGATCCACCCCTTCCGACGGATGCCGATTCTCGAGATCGACGGCGCGATGATGCCCGAGACGCTTGCAATCACGGGGCATCTCGACGAGGCGTTCCCGGGAGCGAGCCTTCAGCCCGAGGATCACGCTGCGCGCGCTCGCATGCGCATCTGGATGGCCGTGTGCAGCGACTACCTGTTCCGCGACGTCGTGCGCACGATTCCCAGAGACCGCCCGCCCACCAATGAGGAGCTGGCGACCGCGGCCACCGCCCTGGGACGCGCGGAGGAGCTGATGGACGGCGACGCCTTCCTCGCCGGCGAGCAGCTCACGCTCGCCGATCTCTACCTTGCTCCCCAGATCGCCAACTGCGGCGAAAAGACTCCCGCGCTGCTCGATGGGCTGGAAGCGATCAACGCATGGGCGCGGCTCATGGGCGAGCGTGAGAGCTTCAAGTTGACCGCGCCCTGAAGCAACCGGCTGACCGGGCGGCTCGTCGGCACGGCGAGGCCCATTAGACTCAGCCGTCCAGGGCGCGTAGCTCAGTGGGAGAGCGCTCGCTTCACACGCGAGAGGTCGCAGGTTCGAAACCCGCCGCGCCCATCGATACGTTCCCCAGTGTCAGGGCCAATCTCAGATGTTGAAGAGGCCGCTGCTGGCGTAGTTGGGCGGAAACGCCAGCCCGAGCAGACCCTGCTCGTCACTCCCCCGGGAATACACCAAGTCGCGTGAAGGAAAGCCCCGCAGCCGCTACAGCAACCGACGACCCGCGCCTTCGCGATGCGCCATCTGAGCATCTATGACGCAGTGGTCGTGGCTCTTCCTCGATGCGGGTGACGGCGTCGCGGCAGGTGCGTCGGCCGACACCGTACGTCAAGCGCCAGCGGGAATCGAGGCCAGCTCGAGGCTGAGCTGGTTGTCGAGCGACACCTGCTGTGACGGGTAGAGCGAGACCAGGACGTCGCGCGCGGCCTGGTCGGCCGGGGCCCGCCGCTTGAGGATGTGCTCGGGCAGGTAGGGATTGCCGGCATCGCTACGTGGACTACACGACCGCCGGCAACGACATCAAGGTCGTGGAATACTCGGCGCTCGGCGTCCAACGCCAACCTCGCCAACCCGGCGAGCGCCCAGGTCGTGTTGACGAGACGATCGCGAGCAGCGTCCGATTCCACTCGATCACGGCGTTCGGCGCGGACACCGCCGGCTTAGTGGTCGTGCCGAGAGCCGGCACCGTGGTCGTGTCGGCTGTGGGCGTCGATGGGACCGGCGGCGGACCGTACGTCGGGACTGACTGGGAGAGAGCGGAGGCGACCGCCACTGCGGAGGCCAGGAGTCCGGCCAGGAGGAACAGCCTGCATCCATTCATTGGAAGTGCCTTTCGGTATGGGCTTGGGCGGCGCACTACGACGGTCCATCGTCTTACGCTGCCTAGTAGATCACTTTCTTGACGCCGCTAGCACGCCATTCCTTCCCGCTCACCGAAATGGGCTCAGGTGATCGCGCGCTGCAGCCGGGAGGGATCGCGCCCCGGGAAGGATCGCGCCCGAAACGACGTCCTAACTACTACGCCGCGTCATAGTGGGCCCCAGATGAGTCTGTGCGCCCGATCAACCAAAGCAAGGAGCTCGATCTCAATGAGACTTTCACTGCGGCTAAAGGGTGGGGCGCGCACGTGGCGGGACGGCGCGGCAGCCAAGCACCCGAGCGCGACCGCGCGCAGATTCGGTCCAAGCGTCAAGGGGCACATGAGGAGCCTCGTCGTTGAAGTCGGCGACGGCGCTGAGGCTTGGCGCGATGCAGCCCGCGCCAGCGAGCTCGCCTTTGTGTCGTGGAAGAACGCCGGTCATATGGCGCGACGCGATGCGGGGGCCCTATACATCGCCACGATCGAGCGCGAGGAGCACGCCGCGGACGAATACAGAAGCGCCTGGGAGGCCTGTTGCACAGCGGTGCCCGGAGCCCCGGTCTCAACAGCCTGGTTGCTCGCGGGAACGGCCGGCCGAGCCTCCGTCGATGAGGTGCTTTGGCGGTAGCCGGTGGGTCTCCTACACCATGTCGTAGCTAGTGGGAAGGTTCTCGCCCAAGCAGGGGTCTGAATGTGTAACCACCCAACCAGTCGCACCGCCGCCAACCCCCCGAGCGGTATGCGACGTGGTCTGACTCAAGGAGCAAGCCAATGAAACGCAACCGCGTCATATCCTCAAGCCTCGCAGTCGTCGTTGCCGGCATCGTCGTGCTCGTTATCGCCGTGAGCGGCGGGAGCGCGAGTAAAACCAAGCCGACGCCCGTCAACGGCGGCAGCGCCGTGAGCGTCAAGCACACGTCGCTCGGCAACACGCTGGTTGATGCCAACGGGCGCACGCTGTATCTCTTTCAGGCTGACAGGCCCAACGTCAGCACCCTTTCTCGCGCTGGCTTCGCGGTCTGGCCTGGATTTACCTCTGCCGGAAAGCCACTTGCCAACGGCGGCGTGAGCGCGGCACACATCGCCACGATCGCCGGGCCCAAGGGCACTCGACTGGTGACCTACTACGGCCACCCGCTGTACTACTACGTCGGTGACAAGAAGTCGGGCGAGGCCAACGGCCAGGACCTGAACGAGTTCGGAGCTCGCTGGTACGTGCTGTCTGCGAACGGCACCGCGATCACCAGCGCACGAGTCGCCCCGGCGCCGCCCGCAAGCGAATCCTCCGGCTACGGTTACTGATCAGTGCCGCATCGACCTGATCAGCGCAACTTCACTGACGAGAGCGCGCCCAGGATCGGCGCGCTCTCGTCCGCTGGTAATCGTTTGGCCCGCCCCAGGCACGATCGCCGAGTGCCGGACGGGTTTTTCGACGACCAGGACGCCGTCGGCGCGGTCCTCGCGCCGTAGGAGGAGACAATCGGTGCCCGGACAGTGCCGGTCATTGCATGTCCGTGAGAAAGTTCACCACCGCTTGGAACTTCTTCGGTGGAAGCTTCCGGTACGACGGCATCGGAGCCGTGGGGTTGACCAAGGTGTGGGCGATGGCCAGTCGCGGTAGGCGCGCGCCGATATGGGTGAGGTTTGGGCCGGGGCCGCCGTTGCCGTTATTGCCGATCGTGTGGCACGCCTCGCATCCGGATTGGCTTACGACGATGCGCCCTTCATTCCACCGAGCCACGGCCGCCTGCCCGTCGCGGACGACCGCGGCTGGGGTTGCGATTTCAAGAGCGAAGGGCGTCCCGGCGTTAGCGCCCCTGTAGGTGAGGTAGGCCATGCTCGCGATGACAACGACGCCCGCCGTTGTTGCGATCGGCCTGAGCTCGGGGCGACGCTGCGCGCCGCGATCATAGAACGGCAGCAGAAACAGGAGGATCATGGCGAGTGTTGGAATTCCGATCGTCGCCAGCGGCGTGAGGCTCGGCGGCTTGATGACGCGCAGAAGCTCGAACAGGAAGAAGAAGTACCACTCAGGACGCGGGTCGTAGCTCGTCGATGCCGGATTGGCCTTCGCGCCGATTCCGTCGCCGAACAGGAGTACGAGCGCGATAATCACGGCCATCACGACGCATGCCATCACGGCGTCCTTCGCGACCGCGTAGGGAAAGAACGGCTTCCCCTCAGCCTTCAAGCGCGCGTACTCGCGCAGGTATTCCTCCTTCTCGCGCTGGTTCACGTCCCCCCTCCCGTCGCGCCTCGGCCTCCACACCTCCGGATCATGGAAATATACTACAGGAGATCGTACGTAGGCTGTCGTACGTGAATCACGTCTGCGTGGCCGCGGTGGCGCTGGGTGCCGCGCCGAACGCCGCTGAGCCAGATTACGCGTGCAACCCGTGGGCGACCCGCATGACCGTGATGACCACGTAAGTCACGCCCAGCAGGCGCCGGAACCAATTGACCCCATCTACCAGCTCCTCGTATGCCCAGATCGTCATCGCCAGAAAGGCCACTGACCTGGCGTAGGTCTGCTCGGTGCCGTCGACGAACTTGCCCGTCTCGGCAGCGAGAAAGGCGACGATCAGCGGCAGGTTGGGGAACTGCACGATCGGAAAGCGTCGCGGGAAACTAAGCTGGGTCAGACGCTTGAACCCACCCCCCAGAGCCTGCGGACTCAAGCGCAGCTGTCGACCGGCAGTTGACCTGAAGGCTTGATGAGCTCGGCGACGCCGAGCCACACGGGAGCGGCGCGATGGTGGCGCCTGGGGGAATCGGGTGGAAGCCATTGGGTCGACGAATGCCAGCACGAGTTCGAAGTTCCGCTTGAAGGCTGGCCCTTATGAATATGGACGCTCAAGACGGGGAATGCTTCCCGCGCGTGACCCAAACGCGGAGATGGCCTGCTCGATCACAGAACGCTCAGCTCCTGATTGAAGTAGTTGTCGCGGCGGGAACTTCAGGACTTGCGGGCCAGACGCTGCAGCGCGCGCCGGCGCGCTGGATCGAGGCTCGCGACCTGCCGGGCGAAGTGGCTGAGCGCAACGTCGCCGTACTCGGCGACGAGACCTTCAACCTCGGCGGCTGCGCGTGAGGCCATGAACTCGTCGCGGTCGAGCTTCGGTGTGTAGAAGTCGGTCTTTCCCTCGCGGCGGCGATCGAGCACGCCCTTCTTGTGTAGGCGCGCCATGATTGTCATGTAGGTCGTGTAGGCGCGGTCCTTGCCCGCTCCCTTGTTGAGCGCGTCCATCACCGTGCGCACGCTCGCCTCGCCCTGGGACCAGAGCTCCTCCATCACCTCCGACTCGAGTTCGTGCAGCGGCGGTGGTGCCGGCTCGCTGGGTGAGCTTTTCTTCTTCCGTGGCATCTACGACGAAGTGTAGCAAGAGAATGGACAGCATCGTCGATGGGCGCTCGTCCTTCGCGAAGTAGCACGCGGGGTACACCTACGAGTCCATGTAGTACTATTGCAACTAGTCATGTTCAGAGCCTCGAGCCATCCGCCCCCCGATGGACGCGCCCCCGCTGTGGCCCCGAGGCCCGACTGGCGTCGCGCATTCCACCGCGGGCGTCGAGCGCGGGCCGGGCGTCGGGGTCGAGCGGTGACTGCATGCTTTGGCAGGCTCACTGACATCGACGAGGCGCTCATCAGCGGTCTCGCCGGCAGCCCGGCGTGTTCACTGGATCGAGGGCTGGGACGATGGTGACCGTGCGCCGGATCCGGGGACCTGTGGCCACGGGCTCCTCTCCTCGTCCAAACTCGGCTTCTGAGCGGCGCCGAGGAGCCCATTCGTCTAGGATTTTCGCTCGGGAGATGATGACTTCAGCGTCGCGTGCACAGTCCGCTCTTCGCCCCGCTGAAGCCGGCCTCCAGCCGGGCACGGGCGAAGGTACAGCGGTGCCCGAAGCACCGGCGACGATCGCAGCCGGTCGCGCGTTTCGCCTCAGCATGCTGCTCGGGGTTCTTGGCCTGGCCTCAGCATTGTTTGTGATCACGCGGCTGTTCGAGTCCTGGCGGGTCACCTCAGATCCCATGGCACACGTTGTCTCTGTCTTTGGCCAACGGCTCAGCTATCCGGCGGCGAACGCCGGCGCCATCGTCGTCACGGCGCTCGCTGGACTCGGCCTCTTGACAGTGGGAGCGGCAGCATGGGGCTTCGCGCGTGAGCTGCTCGCCGACCGAAGCTTTAGGCGGGCGCTTCAAGCTCGCTCGCCGACGCCGCTTCACGGAGCGTCATTGTTCAACGACGAGCGCCCGCAGGCATTCTGCGCTGGTCTGCGGCACCCACGCGTGTACTTTTCGACCGGCGCGCTCGAGCTGCTGGACGGGCCGGCGCTTGAGGCCGTGCTCGCACACGAGCGCCACCACGCCAGCCGCCATGATCCGCTGCGCCTCGCGTGCGGCCGAGTCCTCGCGGCCGGGCTGTTCTTCATACCTCCCCTGAGTCGTCTGGTGGAGCGCCAACATGCGCTCGCGGAGATCAGCGCCGATGAGACCGCCCTGCGCGCGAGCGGCGGGGATCCCTCGGCACTCGCAAGCGCGATGCTCAGCTTCTCGCAGGCCAGCGACGCGGATGCCCTCGGGGTTGATTCCGAGCGGGTCGACCACCTGCTCGGAGAGCGCCCTCAGTGGCGGTTCCCCGTCGCTCTCTGCGTTGCCACCGCGGTGCTGCTGTTGCTGTTGATCGGCGTTGCGCTGCTGGCGGCCCGCGTGGCTGCCGGTTCGGCGACGCTGGCCCCGCCGTTCCTCTCAAGCCAGCCCTGCATCGCGGTGATGGCGATGATTCCCGCGGCCGCGGGCCTCACCGGCCTCGCCTACGTTCGTGCGCGGCGAGCGCCGCACGCCGTGGCCCGCACAAAGAAGTAGCGACAGCGGGTCCCTGCAAACGCGGACTCGCGTCTCCTGGATAGGAGATTGACAGCCTACTACTCTATGTAGTAGGCTGTGCCGGATGTCAGTCCCGTCGCAGCAAACGATCCTTCTCACCGGCGCATCCGGCTATGTCGGCGGACGGCTGCTGCAGCGACTGCAGGCATCGGGCAGACCGCTGCGCTGCCTGACGCGCCGGGCGGACGTGCTGCGGGATCGAGTCGCGCCGCAGACAGAGATAGTCGCGGGGGACGTCCTCGATCGTGCCTCTCTTGATGGCGCCTTTGAGGGCGTGCACACTGCCTGCTACCTGGTGCATTCGATGAGCGGCGACGGAGACTTCGAGGATCTCGACCGCCGTGCCGCGGTCAACTTCGCCGAGGCGGCGAGAGCCGCCGGCGTCGCGCAGATCGTCTATCTGGGGGGCCTCGGAACCGACGACGACCTTTCGCCCCATCTCGCCAGTCGCCACGAGGTCGGCCGGCTGCTGCGAGACCATGGCGTCGCAACAGCCGAGCTGCGTGCATCGATCGTGATCGGATCGGGCAGCGCGTCCTTTGAGACCGTGCGAGCACTGGTGGAGCAGCTGCCGGTGATCGTCGCACCGCGATGGGTCGAGACACTCGCTCAGCCGATCGCGATCGAAGATGTCGTCGACTGCCTGCTCGAGGCGATCGAATTCGAGCACCCGGTCGACGCGATCTATGAGATCGGCGGCGCCGATCAGGTTACCTACGCAGAGGTGATGCGCGAGTACGCCCGCCAGCGCGGGCTGCACCGGCGCGTGGTCAGGATGCCACTGATAACGCCACGAGTATCCCGCCTGCTGCTCGGGCTGCTGACGCCGGTATATGGGCGCATCGCGGGAGCGATGGTCGAGAGCCTCCGCAACGAGACGATCGTGACCAGCCGGAGCCCGGATGCGCCGTTCACAGGGTCTCGGCGAGGCCTGTCAGCGGCGATCGAGCGAGCGCTCGTCAACGAGGACCAGGAGTTCGCCCAGACGAGCTGGTCGGACGCGCTGGGAGCAGAGCACTCAAAGCGCTGGGGCGGGCATACGGTCGGCCGCCGACAAGTCGCCACACTGGCGGTGCACGTGGATCGCGAGCCCGAGCAAGCGTTCGCGCCAATCCAGCGCATCGGCGGGAATACCGGTTGGTATGCCGCCAACTGGTTCTGGCGGCTGCGGGGCCTGCTCGACACGCTCCGCGGCGGCGTCGGGTTGCGCCGCGGGCGCCGCGATCCGCTTGACCTGCGAATCGGCGACACGGTCGACTTCTGGCGCGTCGAGCGCTTGGAGTCGGGCCATCTGCTGCGCTTGGCGGCGGAGATGAAGCTCCCTGGACGGCTGTGGCTGCAGTTCGAGGTCGATCCCGCGGGGCGGGATTCCATGGTTCGTCAAACGACGGTCTTTGACCCGTTCGGATATGTCGGGCTCGCCTACTGGTACCTGCTCTACCCCGTCCACCACCGTGTCTTCAGACGGATGCTGCGAGGCATCCAACGGGCAACGCAGCCCGGGCCACGGGCGCGGGCGAAGAGCCATGCGACCTGAATCGACGCCCGAGCCCCGCGACGGTCGAGGATCGACCGGGAAGCTTATGCCCTTGCGCGCGTCTACAAGATTACTACGCCTAATAGTAGATAGGCCCTCCACCACGTTTCTGAAATTGAAAGGTGAGCCTGAAGTCATGCAGCGGCACTACAGGATCACGGTCCCCGGGCTATCGGTGAAGCGGGACTTCACCGCGGCCCGCCAGCGCCTGCTGGCTGACTTCCCGAACGTTCACGAGGTCATCGCGACAACGGCTGCGGCGACCCTGCTGGTGGTCTATTCGGGCCATGAGGACCCCGACGCCTGGCTGCAGACGCTGCGCGGGCCGGTGGCGGGCCGACGGGTGACGGCGACCAGCCGACCCCGGCGCCAGTGCGCTGAGAGCGGGGAGGGAGATGACTCCGCCGCATAGCCCGCGAGCCGCTCCGCTCCGCGAATCGGCGCGCCATCGGCTGCCGAGGCCCGTAACGAACAGCGCCCGGGTGCGACCGGCGCCGCCCGCAGCTGGGAAGCCCGAACCACTGTTGCTCGGGTCCGGGAAACTGGTGCGGGGATCGCTGCGTCGGGTGCTCGTGATCGCAATCGGGGCGCTCGTGATTGCTGCCGCACTGGCCAGCGTGTCGGGGGCGGCGAAGATCGGCGCGCGGCTGACGAGCGGACGACCGGCGTGGCTGATCCTGGCGGCAGGATTCGAGCTGATGGCAACTCTCGGCTTCGCCGCGACCTTCCAGCTGATCTTCGGCGAGTGGCTTCCGAAGCACACGAGCTTGCGGCTCGGCATGACCGTGTGCGCTGCCACGATCCTCGTTCCGGCCGGGGGGCTGCTCGCGATCGGCGCTGGAGCCAGAGCGCTGAGCAGAAGAGGGATGCCGCCCGCGAAGACCCGAGCCCGCGCAATTGCCTTCTTGCTGATCACCAATGCTCCGAATGCGATCGTGCTCGGAGTACTCGGCGTCGCCCTGGGCGCCGGACTGCTCGACGGCCCACACACGCCGGCCGTGACGATCCTTCCTGGCGTGATCGCGTTGAGCGCGATCGGCCTGCCGCTGCTGCTGCCGATGGTCTCCCACCGGCGCCTGGCGCAGGCACGGCACACGACCGTGCAGGGCGCCGTATCGACTGCGGCCGCGCAACTCGAGCTGGGCGTGATCGAGGCGGTCGCGCTGCTGCGCGGGCGAAGCTGGAAGCTGCTCGGAGCTGTGGCCTATTACGCGTTCGACAATGCCGTGTTGTGGGCCACGTTCAAAGCCTTCGGCCATGCCGAACCACCGATCGCGACGCTCGTCATCGCTTACCTGATCGGCTCTGCCGCCGGGTCGCTGCCCGTACCGGCGGGGCTCGGGGTCGTCGAGGGGGGGATGATCGGACTGCTCGTGTTCTTCGGGGCGCCGGTGATCTGTACCGGGATCGCCGTCCTGGCCTACCGTGCGGTCTCGACCGGCATGCCCCTGGCGCTGGGTGGCGTCGCGTTCCTCACGCTCCGCCGGGGCGCCGGCGGTGCGCGGCACCGCAAGCTGGCTACTATGACGTGACGTACTAGGTGTTGTAGTATGCTGTCGGGATGAGCAATTCACCTACGCCACTTTTCCCCCTCCTCGCCGTATTCCCGAAGCGCTTCCAGTCATGAGCACACTGAAGGCTGGCCAACAGCAGGGAGACCCGACGCGCAAGCAGCGCCGCGAGCAGGCGCGCACACAACGACGGGAAATCGAGCACGCGCAAGCCACGGCCGCTGTGCGGCGTACCAGGCACTCGCTGCTTGGGATCGTCGTGGCCGTCGTCGTCACCGGGATCGTCGTCGTCCTGATCGCCTCCGCCGGCAGCGGCGAAAAGCACATCAAGCCCGGCAGCGCCGAGGCAACGGCGGCCAGCAGCGAAGTCACGACACTGCTGACGGGCATCCCGCAGAACGGCAACGTGCTGGGCCGCCCGACTGCTCGGGTCACGCTGCAGTACTTCGGCGACCTCGAGTGCCCCGTCTGCAAGGGGTTCACGACCGGGGCGCTGCCCTCGGTGATCGGGAAGTGGGTACGTGGAGGCGAGCTGAAGGTCGAATACCGCTCGCTCGAGACCGCCACCCGCGAACCAGAAGTTTTCAGGTCCCAGCAGGTCGCGGCGCTGGCCGCGGGCAGGCAGAACAGGCTATGGAACTTCGTCGAGACGTTCTACCACGAGCAGGGAGAAGAGGACACCGGCTACGTCACCGAAAGCTTTATCCAGGGCATCGCCAAACAGGTGCCCGGGCTGAACCTGGCGGCATGGACGAGCGAGCGCGGCGAACCCGCTCTGACGAACCTCCTGGCAGGCGACGAGCAGGCGGCCAGCAATAACGGCCTCGACGGCACCCCGGCGTTCCTGCTCGGACGCTCCGGGGGTGCGCTCACACAGCTCGAGCCGAGCTCGTTCACCGAACCGGGGCCATTCAACGAAGCAATTGAAAAGCTCGTCAAGAGCTAGACCGGGAAAGGAGACCTTCGATGAGCTCCAGAGCCCTGCGCTTCACCCTGATCATGCTGACGAGCGCCGGCCTCGGCATCGCCGGCTACCTAACCTACGTCCACTATGCGGGTATCGATCCGGTGTGCACCGCGGGGGGAAGCTGCGAGAAGGTCCAGACCTCGGTCTATTCAGAGCTCGCCGGCGTGCCCGTCGCGCTGATCGGCCTGCTCGGCTATGTCTCGATCCTCGGCCTGCTGATCGCGCGCGAAGGTGAGAGGACCCGCTTCGCGATGATGGCGCTGACGCTCGCGGGCTTTGCGTTCAGCGCCTACCTGACCTACCGCGAGCTGTACTCGATCCACGCGATCTGCGAGTGGTGCGCAACCAGTGCGGGAATCCTCACGGTGATGGCGCCGCTGTCGGTCTGGCGGTTCCTGCGTAGCTCGCCGAGCGCTCCGACACCCTCGCGCTCTCTCGGGTCACCGCGCGAGCAGCGCGTGCACGCCGGTAATCTGCCATCTGGTTAGGCAAGGCCGGATTCCTGAATCAGGAGTGCAGCCTGCTGGTCGTTGCCGAGCGTGTTCGGGTTGAGGATCGCCGGTGTGACGGTGGCGAGGGAAGGCAGCTCCGAGTTCGGTGTCACCCCGGCTCTTGTCGGGTATTCGTAGTCGTAGCCGTGGGCGAGAATCTCCTGCGCGGTCGGGCTCACCAGGAACCTCACTAACTCCTCGGCCTCCTGGGAATGCTTGCTCGTGGCGAGCACCGCCGCCCCGGAGATGTTCTCCAGCGAGCCCACGTTGTGATTGGGGAAGAAGTAGAGGGCACTGTGAGTCGCGCCCTTGCCGAGTTCCTGGCGCAGGCGAAACCAGTAGTAATGGTTGATCACGCCGGTCGCCACGTCGCCGCGGTTGACGGCCGCGACCACAGACTCATCGCTCTGGTAGAGCTGTGCATTGCGCTTGAGACCGGCGAGCCAGTTCACGGCGGCCTGCTTGCCGTACGTCGCGATGATCGCTCCCACAAGCGGCGGGAAGTCCGAGTCGGTGGGCGCCACGGCGACCCTTCCCTTCCAGGCCGGCTGGGTAAGTTCGAGCAGCGACTTCGGCAGCTGCGTCGATAAAACCAACGCGGGGTCATACGCCAGGGCGCTGATCCGTCGAGCGAGACCGACCCAATCACCGGTGGACGCACTGTCGTGCGCAGGGACCTGTGCGAGCGTGGCGGGGTCGAGGTGGGCGAGCAGGTGATGCTGGTCCAGCGTCACAAGCTCGGGGGTGTTCTCCGTTACATACACGTCGGCCGGAGAGGCGCTGCCCTCCTGCAGCAGCTGATCGGCGAGCACGATGCCGTCGTCCGTGCGTACGCTGACGTGGATCCGGGTCTGCTTTTCGAATGCTACGACCAGTTCGCTGGTCACCTGGGGATGCTGGCCGTTGTAGAGGAGGATCGAGCGCCCGTCACCTGTCGCGCCGCCCCGCGACGCGACGGCGAGGACGAGCACCAACACGAGCAGCGCGCTCGCTATGAGCGTGCGGCGGCCACGACGACCGTCGGCCGGCGCGACCCGCATGCGAGTCAAGCGATCCTCAGGTCGCTGGGAGGAATCTTGTGGTTGCTGTCTGTTCATGGCTCCTTCGCTTTCAGTTCGCGTATGTGCTCGCCCGCGCCGCGCCGAGGCGCGGGTCAGCTGTGACTCCGGCGTGTGGCGGGAAGACGACCACGGGGCCGTTGACGGCGAGCTCGACCTGCTCACCGATCGCGGGAACCTCCTGCTCGAAAGTCCTCGCCTTGACGATCAGCTCGGGCGACCCGCCCAGCGACAGCCGCAAGACCGTGTCCGGCCCGTAGTAGGCGTGGCCGATCACGGTGCCTGTCACGCCGTGTCCATTCGAGCCGTTCGTGTCACGGCGCAATGTCTTGATCTGCTCGGGGCGGATCATGACCTCGACCGGACCCTCCTGGCCAGGGTTGGCTATCGCGAGCTGGCCGAGAGCGCAGCGCACGATCCCGAAGCTGGCGTGGCCTTCCGAGAGGACGGCCTCTCCGACGAATTGGGCGACCTCCGGGTCGACTGGGGTCCGGTAGAGCGCGGTCGGCGTGGCGCGCTGGGCGAGCCGGCCCTCCCGCAGTACCGCGACTTCCCTGCCCATCGAGAGTGCCTCGGCCTGGTCGTGCGTGACGAGCAGAGCCGTTGTGCCCTCCTCTCGCAGGGCGTGCAACACCGCCTCGCGCGTCTCCGCCCGCAGGGCGGCGTCGAGGCCGGAGAAGGGCTCGTCAAACAGGACGATCCGGGGTCGTGGCGCGAGCGCCCGGCCGAGCGCGACCCGCCGCTGCTCGCCGCCGGAGAGCTCGTGCGACGCACGCGCCGCGTAGCTTCCATCCAGTCCGACAAGCTCGAGCACCTCGGCGATGCGAGCTGCCTTCTTGCGCTGAGAGCGGGGGAGCCCGAAGCCGACGTTTTCGCCGGCCGTGAGGTGCGGGAATAGAGCTCCTTCCTGTGCGACGTAGCCGATCGCCCGCTTGTCGGGGGCGACGTGCACGCGCTGGGCGTCCGCGACGGTCTCTCCGCCGACAGCGATTGTCCCCGCGTCGGCCTCGATGAAGCCCATGATCAGGCGCAGCAGCGTGGTCTTGCCACTCCCTGATGCGCCCAGGATGGCCGTCAATGTGCCTGCCGGAACCTCAAGGTCGACGTCGCGCAGCACGGCCAGCCCGTGGTAGGACTTGGCCAGGCCGGTGCAGCGAAGCTCGGGCATCGTCAGCTGCTCCCGAGGGTTCGGACCCGGCCGAAGCAGGTCATGAGGACGTAGGTCGCGATCATCGACAGGGCGACGAGCGCGGCCGCGAACGGCGCGGCCGCCGCGAAGGCAACCGTGGCGGCGTTCGCCTGAAACTCCGTGCCCAGCGTGTACAGACCCGGGGGCAGTAGCACCTGGACGGTACCGAGGTCACCGAGGACGAAGGCAAACACCAGCACCCCGGCCGCGGCGAGCCCGGGCCGCGCGAGCGGCATCGTTACGCGCGCGAAGGCGCGTAGCGGCCCGAGACCGAGCGAGCGTGCGGAGTCTTCGAGCGCCGGCTCGATCTGGCCGAGAGTCGCGCGGAGCGCGACGATCGCAAACGGCACGAACAGCACCGCCTCCGCGAGCACCAGCAGTGCGATGCTGCCGTACAGGCCGGGCGCGTAGTGGCTCGCGGCATACGCCAGTGCGATCGCCGCGACGAGATCCGGAAGCGCGAACGAAAGGTAGGTGGCCCGCTCGAGAACGGTCGAGAGCCGTCCCTTGTGCCGGACCACCAGAAACGCGACAGGCACCGCGAACGCGAGCGCCACGAGCGCGGATGCCACGCCGAGAGCCACCGAGGTGATGGCTGCGGGGTCGAGAAAGTGCACGTTTGCCGAGGCGCCCGCCAAGCCGGCCCGGCTGCTCTGGGTGAACCAGTAGACGAGCGTGCCGAGCGGGACGCCGACGCCGATCGTACCGGCGAGGGCGAAGCCGGTCAGCACGAGCGGTGTGGCACGTCCCAGGCGATAGCGCGTGGGTGGCCGTCTCACGCCCTGGCTCACTCGCGTGTAGTTGGCGCCACCCCGCAGGCGTGACTCGGCGAACAGGAGCACGACGCACAGCAGGATCGAGAACAGTGACAGTGCGGCGGCGCCCGAGGCGCTGAAGCTGAGCTCGTACTGGGCATAGACGTGAACGGTGAACGTCTGGTACTTCAAGGCGACAAAGGCGTCGAACTCGACCAGCGTGTCCAGCACCACGAGCAGCATGCCGCCCAGCAGCGCCGGTCGCAGCTGCGGCAGAATCACTCGGAAGAAGGTCTGTCGGGCGCTCAGTCCGAGCGAACGCGCGCTCTCCTCGAGCGCCGGGTCCATGCCGCGCAGCGCCACCGCGACCAGCAGGAAGACGATCGGCGAGTAGGAGACGGCGATGATGCCCGCGGCTCCGAGAAAGCCCTGCAGGAACGTTCCGAGAGTCGCCCACGCATAGCTCGTCACGAACAGCGGGATCGTCAGCGGCGCTACCGCCAGCAACGTCCACATTCGCCGACCGGGCAGGTGCGTGCGCTCGATGAACCATGCTCCCGTGACTCCGAGGACACCGGCGAGCGGCGCGGCGACGGCGGCGACGAGAACCGAGTGAACAAGCAGCGCTCGTGCTGAGCTGGCATCGATCGCCCTGACTGCGGCTGAGATCCCGCCGTCGAATGCCTGTGCGACTGTCACGCCCACCGGGAGGACGACAATGGCCACGACGAGCACGCATACGAGCAGCAGGCCACCGGGCTTCCTGGCGAGCAGCCTGCGCCCCGGGCGCGCCGCGGCGGGCGCGTCGGGACGTCGGCTGGCGATCAGGGTGCTCGACATGGCTCCGGATCTCATGTGGTGCCGGCGCTGGGCCGGGCGTGCTCGATCACAGACGGCCTCCTCGGAGGGGTCGCGGTGCGCTTGCTTCTGACTGTGAGCACAAGCAACAGGCCGAGAACGAGGGCGCCGGCGGCCTCTGAGGCGAGCGCCACGATGATCGCCGGCCGGTAGTTCACCTCCATGAAGCCGAATAGCCGCGTCTGCTCGCTCACGAGCAGCGCCACCAGCGAGGTCGCCGCGATGCCGACCCCGCTGAGCGTGGCGATCTCCAGCGCGGCTTTGCCGAAGCGGTGAAAGATCCGATCCAGCGGAGCGAGCAGGGCAAGACCGACCACGCTCGCGGAGATGAAGTTCAACAGGAACAGCGTGCCGATCGTCGGCAGAACCGAGTAATCGTCGACGGAGTACTCGTAGTAATGATCGGCGCCGACGAACAGAATGAGCATGGCTCCGAGGATCCGCACGGCCACCTGCGGACGGGACAGCTGAGTGAGGATGTGCGTGGTGCGTTGCATGGAAAAGGCTCCTTATTTGAGTGTCCAGATCATCTACTATGCAGCGTAGTATATCTGGTTCTAGATGCTAAGACACCGGAAACGTCAGAAGCTTCCCGGCCGGTTCGCAATTCGTGGGAGCGCTTTGCCTGCCGGTGATAGGCCCGGCGCCTCCGGATGGCCAGCGCGCTCAGCGCGGCGGCCGTGACCGCCGCGCGTGCGCGCGGCACTCACTCCGATCGCGCCGCTATATGGGGCCGTCGCCGTCGTTCGCGCCGCCGTTGTTGTCGGGGTCCGCGTCCCCGCCGTTGCCCTGGGGAATTCCAGCGTCGGGATTCTTGGGCGCGGCGGCCGCCGGAGCCTTGGGTGTGGGCTTCGGCGTAGGTATCGCTGCTTCGGCGGGTGCGCCCGCCGCGGCGGCCGGGACGTTGGGCGCCGCCTTGGGTTTCGGTGTGGCCGCGGGGACCGCGGCGCCCATCGGGGCGTTGGCTGGCGTGGTCACGGCGCTCGCCGGAGCGGCGGGTGTCGTGCGGGCGCCGGTGGCAGCTGGGCTTGTTGAGTTGGTGGCCGCCGCGCCGCAGCCGGCTATGACGAGAGCGACCGCGACGGCGCCGAGGCTGGACAGTGCGGCGGGCCGCAGTCGACGCCTGGGCCTCTCCGAGTCGCCGGGTCGCAAATCGGCAACGCGACCGCGACTGTTGGCGCGGCGGGGTCTCGCCAGAGCTGGGGCTCGACGGGTCGTCGGCGCCAGTAGCCCGAGCACGGGCACTACCAATATGCGGATCATTCGGCGGATCATGGAATCGTCCCTTCTGTCTTGCAGTCTCGAACGTCCTCAGTAGGTGGCCATCGAGCTGCGGCTTGTGTGATTTTGTAAATGCGCTTTCAACTCAAAGGACGCGCCTGGGACGAGAACCTTCCTCAATCTACGACAATTTGTCGTAGATTGGGCGTGGCGACACCAGCGCCGGTAAACGAGCCCGGTTCGCGGCCAGCTCGCCCATTGCGCGGCTCGCGCCGCGGTGTAGCTCATCGCCGGCCAACCCCAGGGCATAACGCAGCCGCGCCGGGGAGACCGCTCGAGCGAGGCGGGTCCAGCGCCGGCACGTCGAACCCGGCCTGGAGGAGCTCGACCCTCCAGACGTTCGGATAGGCGCGTATGCCCTCGTAAAAGATTCGGACGACGTTGGCATCGTCGGTCGGTGCAACGTCGGTGATGTCCGGGAAGACGAACAGTGACCAGCGAATCTGCGCCCACTCCTCGCGGGCGCGGACGACGGTGAGGTCGTAGTGGCTCATCACCGGCTCGCTCGCCGGCAAAGCTGCGGTTGCAACCACCCTGCCGCTAGGGCCCGAGTTGCCATTCGGTGGTCCGCCGGCTGCTCGCCCTCGGGGTTCGGACGCTCGTGTACGGTCGATTTCAGATCTCATGGAGGCTCCTTTGTGTGGCAGCTATCTTCGATCTACGACGAAGCATAGTATCTCAGCCTCGATTCTGCTAGGCTGTGTAGTAGATGACACATTGGCGCCCTACGAAGCTGGTTTAGGGCACCTCCAACCTCTCGTCCGGTATCGATCGGAGAACTGTGAAATGAGACGCATCTGCATCTTCATCCCGGCCCACACGATCCCCAACGCACTCGCGCTTGGGGCGACCGCCAACACTCACCCGCCGACGACGGCGCCGCGAAGCGGGGCGCGATCCACGCGGGTGACTGCAACCCCCCAAGCAGGTCCGCGTGGTGGCCGAGCCCACGACCGCGCGCATGGACTCGCCGCTAGCTCCTAGCGCACGGCCCGCCGTGGGGGTCGTTGACGATCACGATTCGTCCAACTCAGGAGTGTGGGAGTTCGCGATTGACGCGCTCGCAAGCAGCGCGGCCGTCGTCGGTCAGCTCCGTCGCACGGTCGATGCAGCCAGCCGGCGCGATCACGGCGATCGGCGGCAGGCTGCGCGATACTCCGACGTGGATGCCCCGAGACAAAGTCGACGTTGTCAGGCGAGCGAACGATGCTCACAACCGCCGCGATGTCGATGGCTGGGGTCACGACCTCGGCAACGGGGTTGTTCTTGCCGTATTCACCATGCGAGGCCGACTCGCCGGTAGTGGTAGTGAGGTTCGAGAACGGGGTGCATGGGTCTACGAATGGGTAGACGGCACGATCGTGCGGGTGCTCGACTACCGCGACATCGACGAGGCCTGTGCTGGCGCCGAACGCCTCGCCCGGGAACGAGCCGATGCCTGAGGAACCTGGGATGCGCGACCTGGTGGAGCTTGTTCGTCTTGCGAACGACGCGTTCAACCGCCGTGATGTTGACGCGTGGCTGAGCTTCTTCTCGCCCGACATTGTGTACCGCCCGGTCCCGACGTTTACCGACAGCCAGGAGCGCCAGGGGCTCGGCGCGATGCGTCGTTTCATGGAGGAGTGGCATGACGCGTGGGCGGACGACTACACCACTCAGGTCGAGAGCATCCGGGAGTACGGCGATGTCGTGATCGCCCTCTTGAGGCTCACGGGCCATGCGAAGGCAAGCGGCGTCGAGGTTGCAGGTGGCATCTTTGAGGTCTGCAGGTTTCGCGACGGGAAGATCGCCTCGGTGGAGGACTTCACAGACCGCGCCGAGGCTCTCAAAGCAGTGGGGCCTAAGCGTGTGGGATGACTATCGCACCGAGGCAGAGGAGTACCGACAGCTCGACAGCGAGCGCGTCCTGGTCCTCGCCCGATCCAGCGCCCGTGGCAAGATCAGCGGTCTAGAGATCGCCCAGCCACGCGCGAACCTCTTCCACATCCGCCGCGGAAAGGTGACCAGAGCGGTCTTCTATTGGGACCGCGACCAGGCACTCCTCGACCTCGGCCTCGCGCCGCGGGTCGACTCGTGACCGCCCCCTCGCACGGAGATGCCCGGCAAGAAGCCTTCGGCGAGCTGCACATAAGCGACCTCGACCTTTTGCCCACTTGGGCAGTTTGGTGGGGCAAATCCGCCACCAACCCCAACACTCCGGCGCTATCCCATTGAGGTGACCATCCACGGAGCTGGCTTTCTAGAGCCGTTTCTTGCGCTTTCTTCGGCTTCCCGTCCCGCTTCACACGCGAGAGGTCGCAGGTTCGAAACCCGCCGCGCCCATCGTCGTTTTCCCCAGGGTCAGAGCCAAATTCTGATGAGGGGGGAACGGTCCGCCGAGGGGTCCAAATCGCCTGGTGGGCTAAATTCGGCGGATTGGGCGCCGTACAGCGTCTCCTTGGCATCGGTGAGCAGGGCATCGAAGGCGGCGCCGTGGGCGCGCTTGCTGCGATCGAGCAGCTGCGCGTAGATCCTGCAGCGGCTGCATGGAGGACGATGCCTTGCGACGGCGCACGGCCCCGCGAGCGCGTCGAGGTCTTCGAACGCTGGGACAACGCAGGCGCCCGCGTGAGGGTGCGACCGGCTTGGCTCTGGGTAGGAGCCAGCGTGTCGCCTAGCTCCCGCGGGCCTTCTGCGCTGGCGCTTCGTGCCGCGTAATGAGTTCCTTATGCGGCTCCGGGAAGCTCCTAAGACTGACGGGCTCACGAAAGGAAGTGCACGATGCTCAGACGCTACCTCGCCGCCATCGTTCCAATACTCACCCTGGCGCTGTTCGCGCCCCTCGCCCTCGCGAGCACCTCGCTCACGGGCACCTACCGTACCGAGGTCACCACACCCGCGTCCCTGAAGGGCACGTGGTCGTTCAAGTTCGCGCACGGACGCGACAGCCAGTCACTTAACGGCAAGGAAATCGCCCACGGAACCTACACGATCTCGGGCGCCACGATCAAGTTCGCCAACGCGGCGACCCCAAGCGGAAGCGGCTCTACTACCTGTAAAACGCCTGGCACCTACAAGCTCACGCTCTCGGACCAGACGCTCAAATTCACAAAGATCAGCGACCCCTGCAACTCAGTCAGGGCGCAGCTACTCTCTCACAAGTTCACCAAGGCCTAGGTGTCAACGGTCGAGCTCGCCCTCAACAAGGGCCGCAGGGCGACTCGCTGGCACCCGAGCAGGCGCTCGAGGCATTCACTAAACCCCTCGAGCAGACGGCTCGCAAGACCGATGCCAAGCTCGCGCGAGAGGTCGTGCAGGAAGTCGAGGGCTGAGCCGTACTGATTTCGACGGAGACCGTGTTTGTAGGTTTCCTTCTTTCAGTTGGTCTCTCTCGTTGGCTCTCTTTGGACAGCGTAGAGGTCCTCGAGTTCACGGGGTGGGCGATCGCTGAGAGC
>Ga0302181_10001184_pt1 | contig 19802 bp, 16 predicted proteins | sample I_Palsa_E3_3_FD_198786 | JGI IMG/M metagenome (GOLD analysis project Ga0302181, IMG submission 198786) | Peat permafrost microbial communities from Stordalen Mire near Abisko, Sweden - I_Palsa_E3_3 | ecosystem: Environmental > Terrestrial > Soil > Palsa > Peat permafrost | place: Sweden...
CCCCCCGGGTCACCGCCCGACCCCGTTGTCGGCGGGTCGCTTTGAGGATGCCTACTGCTTCTGGTTTCATGGTGCATCTAGCAATGCAAGTTGGCAAGTGCCAAAATCAAGTGCAGCACGCATGTATCATCAGTGCCATCCCGAGGGTTGGGATCTCCGGTTCCGGCCCGTGAACGACAGCGCTGAAACCTGAGGAAAGAGGGCCTTGGTGCCAGAAGTGCGCAGCCCCACCGTTCGCCGCCGCGAACTCGGCGCCCTGCTGCGCGCGCTCCGCAATCAGAACGGCCTGACGGTAGAGCAGGCCGCCGATCAGTTGCTGTGCTCACCGAGCAAGGTGAGCCGGATGGAGACCGGCCACGGCGCCGCCACCCCCCGGGACATCCGCGACCTGTGCAACCTCTACGCCGTAACCGACCAGGCCGAGCGCGACCGGTTGATGAAGCTAGCCCGAGAAAGCAAGCTGCAGGGCTGGTGGCAGTCCTATGACCTGACCTACGCGACCTATGTCGGGCTGGAAGCAGAAGCGGTGGCGATCAGTGACTTCCAGTCGTCGGTCGTGCCGGGTCTTCTGCAGACCCCTGACTACGCGCGCGCCGGACATGAGGGCACTATGCCCAGGCTCACCAATGAACAGATTGAGATGCAGATCCAGGCGAAGCTCACTCGGCAGAGTCTGCTTACACAGGCGAACCCGTTGACCTTCAGGGCGGTCATGGACGAGGCTGTGCTGCGTCGGGTGGTTGGCGGTCCGCAGGTTATGGGGAAGCAGCTTGACCGGCTCATCGAAGTCGCACGTTTGCCTAATGTAACTCTCCAGATCATTCCCTTTACGGTCGGATCTCATCCGGGCTTGGAGAGCAACTTCAACATCCTTGAGCTGCCGAAACCCACTCCGAGCATCGTATTCGTCGAGGGACTGGTAGGGTCGATGTACCTTGAGCGGGCCGAGGACCTGAAAAGGTACCAAGAAGTTTTTGAACGTCTCCAAACGGTAGCGCTTAGTCCAAAAGACACAATTAACGCAATTGCCAAAATCTGGACTCAGTCCGGAGATTAAATAGCCGTACCGGGCGATCTACCCGATCCGTACGGGCGGTAAATTGCACGAGAAAAAATCGTCCCCGAAATTATCTTCAATGGTACATCACATAGAAAGCCTAAATTATGTCAAATATCGATTCCGGGGACCGTGGGATCTCCTGGCGCAAGGCAAGCCGCAGTGTGGGTAACGGAGAGTGTGTTGAAGTATCGTCGCACCTTGGCCGCATTTCTATCCGTGATTCCAAGGATCCTCGAGGCCCAGTGCTCAGCTGCTCCTTCGACGCTTTCCAGTCCTTTCTGGACACAGCAAAGCGGGCCATCTCATCACGCTGAGTCTCCTTCGATCGGGATGGTTCCGCAGCTTGCTTGCGTTGTACCCGCGCGGGCAGGGATGATCGCCGCCCTTGGCGCGGCGGTAACAGTATCCCTTGTTAATGGTCAACTGTTGCGGAGCCCTGGGATTAGCGAATGGTGATTGTGGCTCCCAGGTGCAGCTGGGAGCCACAGTTAACTCGTCCGCTCAGGGCGGCTGCGTGTAACCCATCTGTGCGGCGCTGTGAAAGGGCGATTAGAGAACTAACGCCACGCGACACCAGTCAGTTAGACCTTCGTGCGGTAAAAGTTCAGATACGAGCGCGATGGTGTCGGCCCGCGCTGGTCCTGGTACCTGGAACCGTAGACAGGTGACCCGTACGGGTGCTCGGCCGGAGAACTGGTCCGGAAAAGGCACAACTGGCCAATCTTCATTCCCGGCCACAGCTTGATGGGCAACGTCGCCACGTTAGACAGCTCGAGCGTCACGTGCCCGGAGAACCCCGGGTCGATCCAGCCTGCCGTCGAGTGCGTGAGCAGGCCAAGCCTGCCCAGAGAGCTCTTGCCTTCGAGCCGGCCCGCCAGATCGTCGGGGAGCGAGACCACCTCGTAGGTCGACGCCAGCACGAACTCGCCGGGGTGCAGGACGAAGGGATCCTCGCCGTCCGTTTCCACCAGCCTGGTCAGGTCCGGCTGTTCAACTGCGGGGTCGATGTGGGGGTAGCGGTGATTCTCGAAAACCCGGAAGTACCGGTCTAGCCTGACGTCGATGCTGGACGGCTGGATCAGTTCGGCTGCGTACGGATCGAGCTTGACCCGGCCAGACTCGATCTCAGCCTTGATGTCACGATCAGAGAGGAGCACCCTGGCAACCTACCGGGTCCGGTACGATATCTGAGCGAACACAGCACAAGCCGAGTATCGCGGTGATCACGCGAGGCAGGTGCCAGACCGCGCGGGTGTAGTTCAATGGTAGAACATCAGCTTCCCAAGCTGACAGTGCGGGTTCGATTCCCGTCACCCGCTCCACGCTGAATCTGCAGGTCAGGACGCTATCCTGCACCGGAGCCCTGATCGTCCCCGGGTCGTTACCGATCTTCCGTGCCATTATATTACAGTTGCTGTTTTCCGTTCTGTGATCGCGCTGTAGCTCAGCGTGGCTCGTGGTTCAGGGGTGGCGGTTACGTGGTGTCACCTCCTTCCGGTCGCTGAAGGTCAGGTGTCGGTGGCTGCCAGGCGGGCGGCGTAATGGTGCCAGCGGGCGCGGGCCTGATGTCGTCTGCGCCATGCTGACCAGCGGAGATGGAAGGCGAGGCGGGCGAGGCTGATGAGGCCGGCTTTCCAGTTGCGGGCGAGGCGGTCGATGCGGGTGGTCTCGGCGGCGGACAGCGCGATCGGGGGGATGCCGGGCGGGCAGGGCTGGCATCCCCGGGCGGGCAGCGGCGCGGTGCCGGTGTAGATCTGCAGGTCAGCGTCCGTGACGGCGGGCTCGCTGACGGCGGCCGGGGTGGTGCGGGCGGCGGGCGGCGCTGCGGGGAGGACGTCAGCGCCGGCGAGCGCGGCCTGGATGGCGGCGGTCCGCAGCTGGGCGAGGGCGGTCAGCGCGGTGTGCCGGCACAGCGCGTCCCAGGTCCTGGCCTGGCACTGGTCCCAGCCGAGGGCGTCCTTTCCCGTTTTGAACGTAATTTCTACTGGCCAGCGCCGGCCTGCGATGGTGATGAAATATGTCAGGGTCGCGGGGCGGCCGTCCGGTGCCCAGCACAGGTAGAACGCGTACTGGTTCTTGTCCCGGTCCGGGAAGCGGCGGATCAGCAGGAACTCCCTCGGGTCCGCGGTTCCGATGAGCGCCCAGTCGCCGTAGCGGGGGCCTTTCGTCCCGTTTCCGCATGACCGCCGCTCGAACACTGCGCTAGAGATGGCCTGGTCAGCGCGGATGACCGTGTCCTTCGCGAGGGTGACCCGGTAGTCGCAGGGGATGATGACGACGTAGGACAGCGACAGCGCCCGGAGCGCGGCCCGGAACTCGCGGCTCCGGCCGTACACCTCATCGGCGGCCGCCCAGGTGACCCCGAGCCCCGCCGCCATCAGGCGTTTCACCTGCGCGATGGCCAGGTCCGGCTTCGTGGCGAACGCCAGCTTCTCCGGGATCCCGGCTTTCTTCCTGCGCTGCGGGTCCGTCGCCCAGCAGTCCGGCATGTACACATCGAAGTCCACCCACGCCTGCCCGAGCGCGGTGACCAGGGCGGCGAACACCCAGGTCACGCAGTTCTCCACCTTGCCCGTCACCCCGGCATGCTGCGGCGAGACGCACGCAGTGAATTTCCCTTTCCGCAGGTGAGCGGTCTCGTCGAATGCCAGGCCCGGCCCGATCAGGTCAGCGGGGTCATCGCGCAGGACGTCCTGCGCCAGGCCCGGCAGCAGATCCCGGAGCTGCTCCCACGACCATTGATGCCTGCTGAGCAGGGCCTGCAGCCGGTGCGGCCCCTGATGCCCGGCCTTCTGCGCCAGCTCCCAGCAGTTGGCTCGCGTCCCCCGCGACAGCGACCGGATGTAATCCAGCGCCGCCGCGACGGTGCGCCGCTGCCGCATGATCCGTCCCAGCAGCCCGCCGACCAGCGCGTCTGCTCTCTCGCCGCACTCGGCGGCATCTTCTATGCTGGCCACCGCGGTCGTGGCCGGCTCTTGTTTTCTCACAAAATCCAGGAACGAGCCACGGCCGCCTCAAGTTACACACGTGTAACCTGCGCTTGCCGAGAACCTGCTACGCACCGTTACATCATCCGCATGCCAGGCCGTCACGGAACAAGCATCCCGCGAGCACTCAAAGTGAAACAGCAACTGTAATATAAGTAGCGCCTCTTGCTCCACGGAAGCTAGAGCCAGTGCATCCAGTGAAACCAAAAACTTCGCATAAGTGACGCGCCTAAGATCGTTCAACTCGTCTCGGCGTCGCGTGGATCGTTCTTCCCTTGCAATGTTGAGGGCGTTTCGGTTGGCCGACCTGATCCCAAAGTAGCCGCTAACTATAGCAAGGAAGGCAACAGCGCTAGAGGCTGCTGTTAGTTCATGTCCCGTCAGAACCATCAGTCACCGCCCCCCCCTCCTGAAAATCCACTTGCAGGAGATAGCCCGGAACACTAACTTTCTCGGTAACTATAGTACGTGCGCTCTCGCGGATTAAGGTAACTCCATCGAGAATCATTAGAGGGCTAACAGCAGCGGGGCCGTCATGCTTAGCTCGGCCACCCGCGTTGCGGAGCATGCGGCTCAAATGGACGATCAGGCACGGAACTCCTTCTTCTTTGAGCAGAATTTCTAGATTATTTTCGGCCATTCAACTTGCAAAAAATCACTTGTTGAATACTTAGTATCTCCGCCACCTCCGCCAGGCTGCAGATTAAACCTCTCCTCAAGAGCACGGGCCACAAGCGCTATAAATACAATATTACTTTGAATGAGATCGATATTAATTTCTTCAGACCTGCCGAACTGAAGCCGCAAATGGTTGAGCAAGTTTCCCATATCATCATTTTCTCCCAGTAGGGTTTCAGCTATCCGTAGCTTACTTTCCAGCATACCCCGAATGGGTTCCAACTGCGGATTTATTTGTTTCGTCGGATCCGCGCACCACTTTTCCAACTCGCGAAGTATTCCCCACGCCTCTTTAGCCTCTTGCCGATCATGGGCTTCTTGTCGGCCCCGGTCGTCGTATGACGACACAGGCTGCTCCGGATGGCTGGAAGCCGGCTGGGTTCCCGGGCCTTAACCATATAAGGACTTGCGATCCCATCATGGGCTCTGCAGGAAGTATTGCACTGTTGTGTGGGTATTGTCGACCTCCAGGCCTAGCGAAATTCGCGATCGTTGGCTTGGGCGTGGGCTGATTAGGATGCGCTGAATTAAGCTGCCTTGCCTGTCTCCGTCGCTGCACACCCAGGTTTCTTGCTCGAAGCGACGGTTGGACGAATGGACATTAGGTGATCTTCCCGTCACTGCCGCCAGTGATACCTGCGCATTGTAAATCAGTAGAAAACTTCTTGCCGCTCTTGTTTAGGATCCTGCTTCGGCCGCCGACTGAGCGAACAGCGGATCAGGCTTTCTATCGTTCAAGTCTACTAGCAAAAAATTTCGTATAGTTTGCTCTTACTGCTATAACTAGTGCCGATAACCGAGTCGTACTCTTCTGCCGCTAGTGGGATGCCGTCGACCCGTCGTCACGATGCTTCGGCCAGGACGAGAGTATGACCGCTGTTTCCTTCCGGGATGTAGCGGTTCCAGATGGGGGCCAGCCGTGCTGCCCGCAGCCAGTGCAGGTAGGTGGCAGTGTCGGCGTGGTCCCAGAACATGTCGGCACCGAGGTATGGCGCGGTGCCGGTCCACCGGCCGGCTCCGACGATGGCCAGGAAATAGCCGCCGGGCCGAAGCCAGTCGCGGATACGCGGGAACAATGCCTGCTGGTCCGCGAGCGGAACATGGATCAGGGAGTAGAACGCCGTCACGGCGTCGGCGCTGCCCGGCCTCAAGTGCAGCGCTGCCATGTCGGCCTGCACGAGGCGGACGGCGGGGACCAGGCGCTGCGCCCGGTGAAGCTGGACTGCGGAGAAGTCAGCACCGAGCACCTGCAGCCCGTGGCTGGCCAGCTCGCGGGTTGCCGGTATCCCGGCCCCGCAGCCGAGGTCCACAACGCGGGCACCGGGCCGCAGCAGGCCAGCCAGTTCCGCCACCCAGCCGGCGTAGCGGCTGACGTCCTCCGCGGAGGAGGCGGCTGCATCGCCGTCATCACTGCGGTAGGCCAGCGAAATCGCGTCATAACCGCGGCGGACAAGGGCACGTTTCCGCGCCCGCACCGCCACATGACCGGATTCCATCACGACTATCTTCCTGCCGCCCTGCACCATTGCCACCATAGGCGCTGACGCACTCATCTGACGCTGTCCGATGCCGGGACTGATGGGGGCCTGGCGTTCTGGCCAGCTGCGGCTATGTGTTCAGCCGCTCCAGGGCTCAGGACTCCTGACATGGTGTGAAAGTCGATGTGATGTTCCGGCGTGAGAGAGCCAGAAATCAGACCTTGATTGTGCGTTTCCGCAGGTCATTGACTAGCAGATGTGCCAGCTTTACATAATGACATTGCATCTATTTTCACGGCTCTCGGCGTGACGACACGTAGCGGCATGCCGGGAAACATCAGAAAGAACCAGGCCAGCAGCCTCGTAACGCTCCGTCAGTGAGCGACTATGTCAGGAGTCCTGGGGCTTGGCCAGTGACTGCGGCGATTACCTCGAAGTCTTCATCCAGGTGCAAGATCGTGAGGCCCGCCAACTCGGCGGTGGCCGCGATGATCAGGTCAGGGATGGACGGAGCGCGGTGCTGGCCACGGTCGGCCAGCAAGGCCAGGATTTCCACCGCCCGGTCCTCGATAGCCGGTGTCAGGTATTCCGCCGGCATCGATGACGCTTAGCTGCAGACAACGACCCCGACGACCTGCGGCGACTCGCTGAGCTCCTTGCCCACATCCAAGCTGGGCCCCTGCTGAAGAACCTAGTCAGCCGCGCCCGCGACATCGGCGATCCCGAAGCCCGCGAAGTCGCCGCCGACTTCACCGGCAAGTACGGCGGGCTGTTCCGGTCAGCACCGCCAGAATCCGGCCCGAACCCGTGACATTACGGCGTCACCATGCACATGTTGCCGCGAACATGTGCGCCTTACGGCAGCTCTGCGATCGCACGTAATGATCCTCGCGCTACGCGCAGAACACCTGGTTCTGGCTGTTCAAGGGCGATCATGTGGCCGCTTAGCCCGCGGCCTGGCTATTGTCCTTGAGCGCACCCCAGCCGTGCCAGCCGTCCACGGCGATCCAGGCGCTGATCCGGCGGCGGTCGCGCTGCGGGTATGGCCTGCCGATGTAGTGCTGGGCTATGCGGTCGATGTCCGCCAGGCCCGTGTCCTCACGCATCTCGTCGATGTGGCCGATGATGCTGACGTGGGTGCCCCAGCCGCCTTCGTCGAGCACGTCGAGGGCAACCCGGGGATCGTTGCGTATGTGCTCGAGCCGCTTCCGGCCTTCATCCATGTTCACCAGCACCCGGCCGTCGTCCCACAGGTACCAGGTGGCCGTGGCTACTGGCTGGCCGTCGGGTCGCAGGGTGGTGATGACCGCCGGATTGGGCTTGTGCAACATGGCCACTGCGGCCTCGGGAAGCGGTGGTTTCGACATGCGGCCTCCACAGTGAGCTACCGTGACGCGTTCAGCTAGCAGGCTGTCCGCCCCGCCCTGCACACGCCACGCGCAGTCCTCGGCAAATGATGCATGCATGGCATGGAACACCACGGTGATGCTCGCAGAAGCATACAGACCACCCGGTCCGGCACGGTACCGGGGAGGCCACCGTAGCGGCCAGGTTGCTGACCATTATCGGCGGGACTGCGCGCGGCTATGAGGTAAGTCTTCCCGGCGTTGACCGCTCAGGAGTCACATCGCCGCGCTTCGGGCGATCTTCCTACTGCCGCTGAGCGGGCGCGAAGGAGCTGCTTACAGCAATGCACTCATCGGCTTGTTGGGAATGACGATCCAGCCCTCGGCTGTGGCTGCGGCTAGGTCGTCTCCGGTGGGCGGGAACGTCTGGCCTAGGGCTGCGGCGCGGGCCGTCATCCCGGCTATGACGGCATCGAAGGCGTCGTGTGACCGGCGCATTGTCTCCTCGTGCGCCGCGCATTCCAGCCACGGCGCTTCATCCAGGAGATGATCAACGAGACGGCCGAGGGCCTCGATCGTGGCCCGCTGCTTGTAGCCGCGGTGATCCAGCCCCCAGCTGCGCTGCGAGGCGGCCGGGTAAACCTCAGCTACAGGGCCGGAACCGGACCGGTCCACCGGCTGGCCCGCCGCCCCGAGCTTTGTCAGCAGGACCGCGCACCGAAGGGCGACATGCGCGATCCGGTCAGCCGAGACGCTCAAAGGCGTCAGGCCTAGCTGCTCGTGGACGAACAGGTCTGTCCGGCGCATGGTGAGGTTGCGGCGCGAACCGGACCCGCCCGCGGGGACGGGCTGATTCGCGTGATGAGTGGACACGAAGCCGACGAATGCAGCAGGCCAGCCGAACGGGCAATCGATCCCGGTCTTGCTGGCCCGTTCCACCAGCCGGAGCACGTCTTCGTCGTTGGCGCGACAGACAACATCCTCGATGACGGCGCGACCAGCCGTCCATTTCAAAGTCGCGGCTGCGCTCCGCTCCGGCTGCGCGGCAAGGTCAATCCCGGCGGTAATCCCCGGTCAAGGCTATTGCGACAGGTATACGGAAATACGTACTACTCTCATGACCGCGATCCGCGGCGGTGCCTGCGATGACCCGTCCAGCAGGCGGAGCGGCCGAGCTCGCCGTCCCGTCCGCGGCCGGTTGCCCGATCGTTCCGCAGAGGATTGACTAGCGGACGGGTAAGACCGCGGAGATGGGTACCTACTGCGCCGGGTAACGACGTACTACCTGGGTTGCTTCGGTCCTATCCAGGAAAGCGGAAAGGCGGAAGAGCCAGATGCGGATCACCGATGTCAAGGCGTTCCTGGTACATGACCGCGAGCGCCCGGATCGCAACTACGCATTCGTCAAGGTCTACACCGACGAGGGGTTGACCGGGCTCGGGGAGGCCGGCATCAATGGGAAGGAGCTGGCGCTCAAGGGCCTGATCGACACGTATGCGCCGATCCTGCGGGGGATGGATCCTTCCCGCATCGAGCACATCTGGCAGACGCTGTGGCGGGGCCAGTTCTTCCGCGGCGGGCACGTGCATGCCGCTGCGGTGGCCGCGATCGATATCGCCCTGTGGGACCTGCGCGGCAAGGCGCTTGGTGTCCCCGTATACGACCTGCTGGGCGGACGGACCCGCGACTACGTGCGTTGCTATTGCCACGTGCAGCCGCCCGACGGCCAGGGCGGCGGCGGGCGGGCGGCCATTGACGCGATGGTCAGCTACGCCCGCGAGCAGGTGGCGGCGGGGTGGCGGTTCGTCAGATTCGGCGCTGGCGACGGCAGTTACACCGAACATGGTGGCGTGTACGAGCAGCCGCAGGCGCTGCGCTGGACAGTGGAGGCGTTCTCCGCGCTGCGCGAGGCGCTCGGTCCTGAGGTGGAGATCTGCGTCGATTTCCACCAGCGTACGACGCCTGCCTACGCGATCCAGCTGGCCCGGGAACTAGCTCCGATGCGCCCGTTCTTTATCGAGGATCCGGTGCGGGCGGAGAATCCCGCCGAGTTCGCCTACCTGCGTCAGCACATCTCCGTGCCCATCGCCACCGGCGAGCAGATCCCGAGCAAGTGGGACTGGCGGGAGCTGATCGAGCGCGATCTGATGGACTACTGCCGGGTGGACTTGTGCATCTGCGGCGGTCTCACCGAGGCCAGGAAGGTGGCGGGCTGGTGTGAGACGCACTACATCGAGCAGGCACCCCACAACCCGCTGGGCCCGGTATCGACCGCCGCCTGCCTCCACTTCGACCTGTCGACCCCGCTGTTCGCGGTACAGGAACTCACCTGGCGGCCGTCGGTGCTCGCCGACGTGGTACGCACCGATATGCGGCTTCAGGGCGGCCACCTGTACTACGGCGGATCACCCGGGCTTGGGGTCGAACTGGACGAGGACGCCGCACAGGCGTACCCGTTCCGGCAACCCGGACTGCGTGTGCTGCGCCGCGAGGACAACTCAGTTTCGGATTGGTAGCGGCAAGCTCACCACAGGCTCCGGCTCCCTCATCAGGCCGGCCAGCTGACGGCCAGCGTGTCCGCGCCTTGATCCGGAAGCGGACCGTCCGGATCGGGTCCTAGTGTGAACGTGATCTGACATCGCCGGAGCAAAGGAGAACCGAGCATGGACATCGTGCTCGTGGCCGGCCTGTGGCTCGACGGATCCGCGTGGGACGCCGTCGTGCCCGCGCTCGAGGCGGCAGGTCACCGCCCGGTGCCGCTGACCCTGCCGGGTCAGGGCGACGGAAGACGGTCCGCCACGCTGGAGGAGCAGGTGGCGGCGGTGCTCGCCGCGATCGACGCATCACCGGGAAAGCCCCTGGTGGTGGGGCATTCCGCCGCCTGCACCCTGGCTTGGCTGGCCGCTGACGCGCGCCCGCAGAAGGTGGCAAAGGCCGCCCTCATCGGCGGCTTCCCGTCCTCCGGCGGGCAACCCTACTTCAGTGGCTTCGAGACCGCGGACGGGGTCTTGCCCTTCCCCGGCTGGGGCCCGTTCGAGGGACCAGACTCCGCTGACCTCGACGAGGACACCAAGCGCAGGATCGCGGCGGCGGCGATCCCCGTCCCCGAAGGCGTGACCAAGGGCGTAGTACACCTGACGGACGAGCGGCGATTCGACGTCCCGGTCGTCATCGTGTGCCCCGAATTCACCCCCGCCGAGGCCCGGGACTGGATCGGCGCCGGTGACGTGCCCGAACTGGCCAAGGCCAAGCACCTCGAGTTCGCCGACATCGACTCAGGCCACTGGCCGATGTTCAGCAAGCCGAACGAACTTGCCCGGCTCCTTACTGAAGTGGCGGCTCAGGACTGACACAGCGGCCCGGACAGGACCGGATAGCTCGTCGTCGTTCCCGCTCGTCAAGCCCGTCAGTGGGGAAGACAAGAGCACTCACGCCCGGAAGGACTCGACGATGCCGTTTACCACCCACGGGGTGCCTGCCGTCATCGTGATCCGGCGTGATCTGCTCGTTGCGGCGTCGGGAGTCCCGGATGGGCATCTGGTGGTGCGGTGGGTGCCGCGGCTGGGGCGCCGGCCGATAATGGGGTGGTGCCGAGTTTGCTGAGGGAAGGCCGGGTCACGGCCAACGGGCTGCGGTTCGCTTACCTGGAGGGGGGCAGCGGGCCGCTGGTCGTGTTGCTGCACGGCTGGCCGGACACACCGCATACCTGGGACCATCAGCTGACTGCCCTGGCCGGGGCCGGGTTCCGGGTGGCAGCACCGTGGCTGCGCGGCTACCCGCCCACCGAGATCCCGCGGTCGGGTTACTTCGATATCGGCACGCTGGCGGTGGATGTCCGCGAGCTGATCGGGGTGCTCGGCGGCGGCGATCCGTGCCTGCTCGTCGGCCAGGACTGGGGTGCGTCGATCGGCTACCAGGTGCTCGCCGCCTTCCCTGAGGTCGTGCGGAGCGCCGTGGTGATGGCCGTGCCGCACCCGGCCGCGACCCGGGAGTCGCTGCTGCGCGCCGAGCATGTTCAGCGGTCCTTCCACTGGTTCTTCTTCCAGCTCCCGCAACTGCCGGAGCGGGCGCTGCGCGCGGACGGCTACGCGTTCGTGGACTGGCTGTGGGACTACTGGACCGCGCCCGGCTTCACCGATGAGGAGCACCTGGCCGAGGTGAAGCGCATGCTGGCCGTCCCTGGCGCGCTGGAGGCGACACTGGGCTACTACCGGGCCATGTTCGACCCGGCCAGGGCGGACCCGGACCTGGCGGAGGTGCGGCAGGCAGCGGGCCGGCCGATCGTGGTGCCGACCCTCGCCCTATGCGGCGCCGAGGACAAGCGGGCCGAGGTGATGCAAGACCAGGCCCGGCACTTCGCCGGCCCGTACCGGTTCGAGCTCGTCCCCGGTAGCAGCCACTTCCTGCAGCGCGAGCAGCCGCAGGCGGTCACGGAGCTTGTCCTGGACTGGTTCGCCCGGCAATAGCCGGTATCGTCACGCCGAATTGATGGTTGCTGGTGAGCAGCGCCAGAACTGGCACATCCGCGCACCGGCGCGGCCTCCTGCAGTCCGAACGACACGCACAAAGATTCGGCCGGGATCCGTTCTTGGAGCAGCTCACTTCCTTTGCTCCGTGGGTGGGTACCGGGCAATAGGCTCGTGGAGGTACCGCATTGGTTCCTGGCGGCTGTCGGCGGTGGCGGGGCCCGGGAAGATACCCGATGAGGAGTGATGGAAGCGACCATCGGATTTGACCTGCGCTCAATCGTCTCGGACCCCAGCTGGACCGTGGATCGAAGGACTCGCTTCCTGCTACGGCGTGACGTGCCGTCGGTGCGTTCGGTCGATCCGCTGGTATGGGTGCGGCCGCCCGGACTCCCGAGGTCGCCGGAAGCGGGGGGGCTGTGGTCCAGCCTCCCGGACCTGCTCGCAGCGGCGCGCGCAATGGACCACGCTGACGCCGTGGCTGTGCGGATCACTGCGTTTGAGGAGGACGGGCAGACGCCAGAAAGCCCCGGGCCGATCGGGCCAGCCTTCGAAAGGTACGACCTCCTCGGCTTCGACGTCGCCGACTACGGTCTGCTAGGCGGCCTGACCAACTGTGGCTACAGCCCCGAGGAGGCGGCGTCGCTGGCGCCGGTCTGGGCGCCTGTCCTCAACGAATGGCACCTGTTCGGCAATCCCGACGATGCGGAGGCGTACGCGGCGGTCACGGCACAACGAGTGCCTGAGCATGCGCCGTTTTTCAGCTATGGGATCTACCAGCTGAGCTGATGACCACCGGCTGTGCATGAACAAGTGTTATGCACCGCGGCGGTCTTGCCCGGGCTCCCCGCGGTCTCCTCGGATCTGGCTGACGCAACCGCGACGCTAAAAGAGCGCGACATGAGCTGACCTGGCCGGGACGTCCCGGCACGTTTAGGACCGGTCCTGCCGCGCGGTAACCGCACCCTGTCACTCCGACGCGCTCTGTGGTCCACGACGTGGTGGCCACCGTTCACCGGCGAATCACCTGGATCAGGCGAGGGCCCCTAACCTGCCTGGTCACAAGACTGGAAAGGCGATCTCGGCGTCAAACGCCGACGCGGAGTCCCATAAGGCGAGTTAGCAATGGAACGGAGTGTGATCGTCATGGCTGAAGCCACGGTTGCCGGTGGCGGCCTGGACCGACGGCGCTGGCTGCTGCTGTGGGTGATCGGCCTGGCGCAGCTGATGGTGGTGCTGGACCTGACGGTGATGAATATCGCGTTGCCGTCGGCGCAGCATGCGCTGCATTTCTCGACTGTGGACCGGCAATGGGTGCTCACCGCGTACACGCTGTCGTTCGGCAGCTTGCTGCTGCTCGGCGGCAAACTGTCTGACCTGCTGGGCCGCAAGGTCACGTTCCTGACCGGACTGGTCGGCTTCGCCGGAGTCTCGGCCATCGGCGGCGCCTCGGTCAACTTCACCATGCTGATCACCGCGCGGGCCTGCCAGGGCGCGTTCGCCGCGATCCTGGTGCCGACGGCACTGTCGCTGCTGACCACCACCTTCACCGACCCAAAGGAGCGCAACACGGCGTTCGGAGTGTTCGGCGCGATCGCCGGGGCCGGCGGCGCGGTGGGCCTGCTGCTCGGCGGCTCGCTCACCGAGTACCTCTCCTGGCGGTGGACGCTGTACGTGAACCTGATCTTCGCTGGGGTGGCCTTCGCCGGCGGGGCGTTGCTGCTGGGCCGCCAGCCGTCCTCGGCCCGGCCGAGGCTGGACATCCCGGGTGTGCTGCTGGAGGCCGGCGGCATGTTCTGCCTGGTGTACGGGTTCTCCAACGCGGCCTCGCACAACTGGACCACGCCGTCCACTTACGGGTTCCTGGCCGCCGGCGTGGTACTGCTGGCGGCCTTCGCGGCCTGGCAGACCCGGGCGGCCCACCCGCTGCTGCCGCCCCGCGTGGTGCTCGACCGCAACCGGAGCGGCGCCTACCTGTCGATGCTGTTCGTCTCGGCCGGGCTGTTCGGAACCTTCTTGTTCCTGACCTACTACCTGCAGCAGACGCTCGGCTACTCGCCGCTGGTCACCGGCGTCGCGTTCTTGCCGCTCAGCGGCGCCATCATAGTCGCGGCCAACCTGTCCACGATCGTGCTGATGCCAAGGGTAGGGCCCAGGCCGCTAGTCGCGTTCGGGCTGCTGGCCGCCGCCGGGGGAGCGGTCTGGCTGGCCCAGCTCGCCCCGCACACCGGCTATGCAGCAGGCGTGCTCGGCCCGACCATCGTGAGCGGGATCGGCATGGGCATGGTGTTCGCCCCGGCGATCAACGCCGGCACGTTCGGCGTGGCCCCGCAGGACGCGGGAGTCGCCTCCGCGACCCTCAACGTCGGCCAGCAGCTCGGCGCCTCGATCGGCACCTCGCTGCTGAACAGCATCTTCGCCGCCGCCGTCACCACCTACCTCACGGCGCATCTCGCTTCGGCCCGGCTGATCGGCCGCCAGGCCCTGACCGGGCAGGCGCTGCTGCACGGCTACACCACCGCGTTCTGGTGGACCGCCGGGATCTTCGCCGGCGGCGCGGTCATCTGCGGCGCCCTGATCCGCAGCGGGCCGCTGGCTCAGCCGGGCGCGCCGTCCCCGGAACCCGGCGCGGCGTCGGCGCAGGCCGAGGCCGAGGTCGGCCCCGCCGTGCCGTCTGTGACCCCGGCGGGTCACAGACGGGACCCAGCGTGACCGGGGTAGTCAGCCTTGCCTGCTGATAGCGATGTCAGCGAGCAGAGGCGCTCCGGGAGCTGGCATCGGCGTAGCCGCTGCCAGCCTACTGATTCGGCGAGTCAAGGGAGAGAGATCGTGGTAAATGCAGTCAGGTACGACGAGTTCGGCGGGATCGACGTGTTGCGGGTCGACGAGGTGGAACGCCCGGTGCCCGGGGACGGGCAGGTTCTCGTCCGGGTGAAGGCAGCTGGCATCAACCCCAGTGAGGCGGTCATCCGCACAGGGGCGGTGGCGGAGCTGTTCCCGTCGACATTCCCGTCCGGGCAGGGCAGCGACCTCGCTGGGGTCGTCGAGGAGGTCGGCGCCGGGGTCGGCGGATTCTCGCCCGGCGACGAGGTGATCGGGTTCACGAACAGGCGGGCCTCCCAGGCCGAGCTGGTCCTGGTCGAGGCCGGCGACCTCACGCCCAAGCCGGAGAAGGTCTCATGGGAGGTGGCCGGCGGCCTGTTCGTCGCGGGCGCGACCGCGTGGGGGGCGGTACACGCCGTCCAGCCCAAGGAGGGCGAGACCGTCGTCATCTCCGGAGCCGCCGGCGGAGTCGGCTCGCTCGCCGTCCAGCTCGCGCGCCGTACCGGGGCCACGGTCATCGGCCTGGCGAGCGAGAGCAACCACGAGTGGTTGAAGAGCCACGACGTGGTCCCGGTCGCGTACGGTGACGGCGTCGCGGACCGGATCAGGGCCGCCGTGCCCAGCGGCGTGGACGCCTTCATCGACACCTACGGCGACGGGTACGTCGAGCTGGCCCTCGCCCTGGGCGTCGCGGTCGAGCGGATCGACACGATCGTCGATTTTGCGGCTGCCGCGAAGCACGGGGTGAAGACTGACGGGGGGACAGCGGCCGGGCCGGGCGCAAAGGTGCTCGCCGAGCTGGCCGGCCTGATCGCCGATGGACACCTCGAGGTGCCGATCGCGAACGTCTACCCGCTGGCGCAGGTCCGCGAGGCCTACACCGAGCTCGAACGCCGCCACACCCGCGGCAAGATCGTCCTCAGGCCCTAGCCCCGCTTGGTAATGACAAAGTTTCCGGCCAGATCAAGTTGCCGCGTTTACGCTGGGGCCGCGGTTGACAGCACGCGCGAAGGCCTGGTACCGAGACAGTAAGGTGCCCGGACTGCATGACCGGCGCCAGAGGTGTCAGGCGTAGATACCAAGGCGGCCCTGTGACGGTGGCTCCAGCAGCTCCCCGGCTGATCGACCGGGGTGATCTTGTCGCTGCCCTGGATCGCGCGGCGGCGGGGAAGGTGACGATCATCTCGGCTCCGGCCGGCAGCGGGAAGACGTCGCTGCTGCGCGCCTGGGCCGGCCGTCCGGGGGGGCCGGGCCGGCTCGCCGTGCTGCAGGTGCAGCGCGATCAGCAAGATGCCCAGCAGTTCTGGCTGGCCCTGCTCGACGCGGTCCGTCACGTCACCGGTGCAAACAGCGGCCCGGAACTGCCGGCCGCGACGCCCGATTTCAATGCACCGGCGATGGTCGACCGGGTGCTGTCGGAGCTCGCCGATGCTCGTGGCAGCGTCACGCTGGTTATTGATGATCTCCACGAGCTGACCTCGCCAGAAGCACTCGCTCAGCTGACCCGGCTGCTGACGAACCTTCCCCCGCAGGTGCAGGCGATCCTGACCACGCGTCACGACGTGCGGCTGGGCCTGCATCAGCTGCGCCTGGCCGGCGAGCTGGCCGAGATCCGCCCGGCCGACCTGCGCTTTTCCGAGCGCGAGACCCGCGAGCTGCTTGATGCCTCGGGCATCGTGCTGTCGGAGGCCGGGGTCGCGCTGCTGTACCAGCGGACCGAGGGGTGGGCCGCGGGCCTGCGGCTCGCGGCGATCTCCCTGACCGGTCACCCCGACCCCGAGCAGTTCGTCATCGAGTTCTCCGGCAGCGACCGCACGGTCGCCGAGTACCTGCTCGCCGAGATGCTGGACCGCCAGCCGCCCGGCGTCCAGGATCTGCTCCTGCGTACCTCGCTGCTCGACCGGGTCAACGGCGAGCTGGCCGATCTGCTGACCGGTTGGCCTGGTTCAGAACGGATCCTGCTGGACCTCGAGGACGCCAACGCGTTCGTCGAATCGCTGGATCCCGAGCGCGCGTGGTTCCGCTACCACCACCTGTTGGCGGATTTCCTGCGGCTGGAGCTGCGCCGGACGCTGCCTGCGGAAATACCGGTGCTGCACCGGCGGGCCGCTGAGTGGTTTATCCGGCAGGGTCAGGTGGTCAACGCCATCCGGCATACCCAGGCGGCGGGCGACTGGGCTGATGCGGCCCGGCTGCTCGCCGACCATTCGTTCAGCCTGACCCTCGACGGGCAGGCGCAGACCATGCAGGCGCTGGTGCGGACCTTCCCGCCGGGCGCAGATCACCCCGAGCTGGCCCTGGTGCGCGCGATGGGCGACCTGGTCCAGGGGCGCCTGGGCGAGGCGGCCGCCCATCTGGCGGTCGCCGAGGCGCACGTCCGGACGGCGCCGCCGGATCGCCGTCGCCGCCTTGGGGTGGCGATCGCGTCGCTGCAGCTGGCGCTGGCCAGGCGGCGCGGCCACCTGGCCGGCGTCATCGAGCACGTCACGTTCCTTGACTCCCCGGTAACCGGGCAGTCCGATGAGGACATCACTCTGGGTAGCGACCTGCGAGCGGTAGCGCTGATGAACCTGGGGACGGCCGAGGCGTGGACGCTCGGGCTGCCAGACGCCGAACGTCACCTCCGAGAGGGTGCCGTCCTGGCCCGGGAGATCGGCCGTCCCTACCTCGAGGTCGGCTGCCTGGCGCAGCTCGGTTTCGCGTATATCTTCCATGGTGCTGCCATGCCGAAGGTCGATTCGTTCGCCATGACCCAGCGGCGCTGCCGCGAGGCGATCGCGCTCGCCGAACGGTACGGCTGGTGCACAGAACCGGTGATCGCACCCGCGATGATGACGCTCGCCGCCACGATGGTGTGGCTGGGCGAGTTCGACGAGGCCGAGCGTTGGTTGCGGCGCACCGAACGGGCTCTGCAAACAGACACCGGGCCGGACATAAGGCTGCTGCTGCACCAGACGGCCGGGATACTGCACGCCGGTCGCGGCCGCCGTCACGAGGCGCTCGAAGAGTTCGGCGTGGCCGAAGACCTGGCATCGCAGCTGGAGGGATCGCAGGCGCTGGCGAGCCAGATGACCGGCTGGCTGCTCGCCACGAAAGCCCGCCTCGGGCAGCCCGGCGAGGCCCGCGCATTGCTCGCGGCGCTTGATGACGAGCGGGCCAGGTCCGGTGAGGTACGTAATGCCCGCGCGGTGATCTGCCTCGTGGAAGGCGATCCGGCTGGGGCCCTGGGCGCGTTGCATGATGTGCTGGACGGCACGGCCCCCGTCCTCGGTTTCACAACGGTCATGGAGGCTCAGCTGCTGGCCGGCCTCGCTCACCGGGCGGTTGGTGACCGGCGCGCGGCGCACCAGGCGGCTGAACGGGCGCTGGCCCTGGCGGAGTCTGACCGGGTGGTCCTGCCGTTCGCGATGACCGGCTCAGCCGGGCTGCTCGAGACGTTGCCGCGGCATGAGACAGCGCACGCCGCGCTGCTCGCCGACATCCTCGATGTCCTGCACGGCGCACCCCCGGCGGCCAAAGACCGGTCCTCATCGTCGCCGGCCGGGGAGCTTAGCCCGGGCGAGCTCAGGGTGCTGCGATATCTGCCGACTAACCTGTCCCGGCCCGAGATCGCCGGCGAGCTATCCATCTCGCCCAACACCGTCAACGTGCACATCCGCAGCATCTACGCCAAGCTCCAGGTCCGTGACCGGTCCTCGGCCGTGCGGCGCGCCCGGGAGCTGCGGTTGCTGGCGCCGGGCGGCCGGACGCGCTAGCCCGGCGTTACGTTGAGGGTCACGGGCCACCTCCTCTTGGTCGCTGAGGGCAGATCGGGCTGGCTCGGCGGCTTAGAAGCCGACCTGCTGGCGGATGAGGACAATGTGGATCCGGCTGGGCAGTTCGGTGTGGATCTCCAGGATCTTCGCGACCTGGCTGTGCTGCCCGTAGGCGGCCTGCGCGCGGGCGTCCTCCAGCGGCAGGCTGTGCTGGTAGATTCGCTCATGCGCCGCTGCCAGCGTGGGCACGAGTTTCTGCGCGCCAACCACGAAGATGACGTTGGCCGCACCCCAGGCGTAGGAGGCGAGCTGGCTGCCCGACGCCGAGGCGACCACCAGAGTGCCGTCTCCGGTAACCGCGTGCACGCTGCCCAGCGCGTAGTCGGGCTGGCCGCCGATCGCCTTCATCTGCTGCGCCTGGGTCGCGAAATCCAGCGCGAACATCTTGTTCCGCGCCGACTCCCACCGGCCGCCGCTATCGTTGATCGCGTCCGCGATCCCGGTCTCGGACAGCGTCACCGAGGTGTTGGTCATCACCGACGAGCCCTCCGGGATGCGGGCCAGCACCGCCTGGCGTGCGGCGTCGAGATCACCAACGACCTCGACACTGAACCCGTGCTCCTCCAGGGCCAGGACAGTCGCCTGCAGCGCGGGCTCATCCGGCAGCGTGGTGAAACGGTCAGGGATGGCAGTCGTGCTCACTTCTGGTCCTCCTTGATGCAGATCGCGCCCGGGAACCCGGGGTCCCCGGTAGCTGGCTAGGTAATCGAGTGCGCTCGAAGCTATCGGCCATCAAGGTGAGCGGCTGCTACCCGATTCCGGTGATATTGCGGGCCAGCAGCCGCGGCCGCCGGGCAAGGAGCGCCTGATGGTCGTTCCGCCCGGTCGCGCGAATCACCATGATCCGGTGACGTCTCCTAACCTGCCTGGCGGCAAGCCTGGTCGCAGCCCGCCTCCCGGCGGGCAATTTCAGCAGCGGACTGACATGGGCGAGCGAGCCCGGGGGCGCTGCCAAACCAGCCAACCGAAGGGACATCCTCCGTGAGCACCGAGCAGCGAGAGACCCTCGACGCGATCCTGCGACAATCAGCCTTCCCCGTAGACAGCGACGTCAGCGAGCAACGGCGGCTGCTCAAAGAGGCGATATCCGCGCAGCCCCTGCCCGCCGACGTGACCGTCACCGCAGCCGCCCTGGGCGGCGTCCCGACC
>Ga0302181_10001186_pt1 | contig 19789 bp, 15 predicted proteins | sample I_Palsa_E3_3_FD_198786 | JGI IMG/M metagenome (GOLD analysis project Ga0302181, IMG submission 198786) | Peat permafrost microbial communities from Stordalen Mire near Abisko, Sweden - I_Palsa_E3_3 | ecosystem: Environmental > Terrestrial > Soil > Palsa > Peat permafrost | place: Sweden...
GGGCACGCGCGTGTCACCCCGCCCGCGTCATTACCGTCTGCTATATTTAATGACAGACGGGAATGGCTCGCCATACGATCCCCGGAGGATCAGGCAGCAGGCACCCGCAACAGAACAAGACGCCGGGAAAACCGGGACACGCAGCATCAGCCCCGGAACGGCACGGAAAGTCCGGTTCCGCGGAACCGCGGGATAAACCGGGCAGCACGGCATCAGATAGCGCGAGAAAACGGTTAGGGATAAACTCCCGGAACCGGACAGCGAAAAGCCCCCGCGCACAAAATATCTGACACACTCCGCCGACCTCCATGTCACCCTGCTCGCCGACCTTATTCACACGGTGGCCTACTGGCAAACCGGGGCACCGCCCATCCGGCTGCTGCTGCTGGCCCGGCACACCACGGGGTGGTGGGAGACTCTCAACCAGCGCACCAACCGGCTCGCCAGCGAACTCGCTGATTCGCCGCTGGTACTGCACGACGGCAGCCTCGATCCCACCGAGCGCATCGACCATCACGCCCGCGCGCTGAGGGCGTTCGCCACCTCCGTGCCTGATCCGGCCACGCCGGGCGGACAGGCGCCGCCGGTCTTGGCCGACCCGGTGTTCGCCAACCCGCTGCTGGTTCACATGCACGCCCTGCTCAGCGTCTGCGGAGCGCAAGTCCCCCACCACCGGCACCGCGGTCCGCGAGCAAATTCTCGGCGCTGTCTTGGGCCGCGAACGAGAGCGCTGGGCCGAGACGTTCCCTACGGGCTTCCCCACCGGGGGTGACCGCACACGCCCAGCAGGCGGTCACCGCCGCTACCCTGCTAAGCCCCGCCCACCGAAACCGCCACCGCGCAGACCATGACGATCATCGGTGAGCTCCAGCCAGATGCGGCCGCCGGGGCCCGGGCTGCGGTCGCCACTTGGCTGCACGAGCTTTACCCTGGCGGTGACCCGCCGTGGGTTGCGCCGCTTCGCCCTGCGGGCGGCGGCCAGCTGCCGGTGATGATCGACGGCCTGGCTGGCCAGGGTGGCGGCGAGTGCGGCGAGCCCGACGCTGTGTTCGGGGAGCTGGCCGACTAGCGCGGCTGCTGCTTCTGGTTGCGGGCAGCGGGTCAGGGCGACGGCGAGTAGGTCGGGCAGTCGCGTGGACGGGTGGTCGATGGCGACTTCCAGCAGGTCGGCAAGCTGGGTGGCAAAGGAGCTGGTCGAGTGCCTCACGGACCGGGGTGCGAGTGCCGGCGCGGATAAGTTCGGTGAGCAGCTGCTCAAGCTGTCCCCATACAGTGATGCTGGAGTACCCAGCGAGACTCAGCTCGATTAGCTGCGGGCAGCTCGCGAGCAGCTGCTCAGCGAGCAGGTCGCCCGGACGCGTTCACCCCCGACCTCGCCGGGGCGGTGAACAACCTGTCACTGTTCCTGTCTGAGCTGGGGCGGCGGGAGGAGGCGCTGGCCGCGGCCGAGGAGGCGGCGGGCTTGTACCGGCAGCTGGGCCGCCGCCCGCCCGGACGCGTTCACGCCGAACCTCGCTATGGCGGTGTCGAACCTGGCGAAAGCGCTGTCTGAGCTGGGGCGGCGGGAGGAGGCGGTGGCCGCGGCCGAGGAGGCGGCGGGCTTGTGCCGGAAGCTGGCCGCCGCCCGCCCGGACGCGTTCACGCCGAACCTCGCTACGGTGGTGAACAACCTGGCACTGTCTGAGCTGGGGCGGCGGGAGGATGCGGTGGCCGCGGCCGAGGAGGCGGCGGGCTTGTACCGGCAGCTGGCCGCCGCCCGCCCGGACGCGTTCACGCCGAACCTCGCTGCAGCGGTGTCGATCCTGGCGGAAGCGCTGTCTGAGCTGGGGCGGCGGGAGGATGCGGTGGCCGCGGCCGAGGAGGCGGTGGGCTTGTGCCGGCAGCTGGCCGCCCGCCCGGACGCGTTCACCCCCGACCTCGCCGAGACACTCATTGCGTACGGTGTTCATCTGACTGAACAGGGCCGACATCGTGACGCTCTCGCCATGGACCGGGAAGCCGTCGAACTGTACCGCAGTCTGCAAGCCGCACACCCAAATGTCTTTCACGACGATGAGTTGGAGGCATTGAAAAATCTCGTAATCGACTTGCGCAACTTGAACCTGAACGACGAGGCGGAACAAATCGAGCGCGATATCAGCACGCTGACTAACGAACCTTCATGAATGAGTTACCGCGGATGCTGCCTCAGGGGCTATTTACCCACCACTCTCGCCTTGTATTCGGCAAGCAAATAGGTGGTAAGGACCCGAGTATCTCTAGATGTATTCTGAAGCTCATTCCATCTGCGCTGGTCTCGTGGTCCGAATTCCCAGTATCCGCTTGTCCAGCAGCAAATCTCGGTCAACCCGGCTAGATCTGCGGCGAAATCTTTTGTGTCGGGAATTCTGATCTTACTGTATCGATCAACGATTGCGTCCATCAGAAATCCTAGGCTAACGATTCCGACTCCGTGCATCAGCCTGGATCGCCGTGGCGGTTTATCCCATGCCTCCGAGAAGACATCCCTGACCGCTGACCAGAAGCTCATAAGCAAACTCAGGATTGCATCTTCATCGCCTCTGCCTGTCAGAGGATCACGGAATCGGTATAGAGCACCGTTGCTTAGGCTATTCTCCAGCATCTTCAGGATGGAGTTGTCCTTGATGATGCCTTCTGGCGTCGTCGGCGTTTGTATCTTCCGGTACAACGGCGACTCAAAAATGTAGTTCAGCCGGCACAGCAATTTGGCCGGGAACTGGCGTTGCTGCAGTGGAACGGGGAGCATTCCGGTCGTAGAGGGCAGCAACTCGTAGATCAGACCCTTTGGGAGCGGTTTCGTCGAGTTAACCAAGATGAACTGCGCGCGCTGTTCCTCGTCGGACTCCGTAATGAACGCGGTAACGAATATGGGAAAGCTCTCGATGTCGGCGTCGCGTATAGCCGCACTGCGCTGCTGGCCATCGACGATCCACCCTGGCTTATCCTCGTCAAGCGCATTCTCGTCAACAGGTATCAGAAGGGTGCCCGGCCGCGCATAGTTGGTGCTAGGGATTCCCTCGAAGGGTTCGAAGCGAACCCGCTTGTCGAACGCCACGACGAGTGCGTTGGGAATCATGGGGGCGTCAGATTCGATGTACCGGCGGATGGCCTTGATATGGGTGAGAACCTCAGGCCGCTGATATCCTTCGACTTCTGCGTTCCCATCGCGATGCACACGCGATATTGCGGCGAAATCTGGGAGTCTCTTACCGTCAACTGCGAAACTGTAAAGGAGGCGATTATGTCCCTGCCGGACCTCAAGGGCAGGTAGTCGCAAAATCTCCCCGATTGTGGCAGGCGAAACATTATCTGAATCTGCAGTCAGGCAAGAGGTCATGCGGCACTCCTTCTGCCAAGTTCGCGGTCGAGACGCTGTCTGAATACGTAGAGGTTGTGGAATCCTCGGCGCTTATTCCGCTCTGAACCCCGGAACATTACCACATTAATGCCTGCCTGTTCGCAGATCCCGCATTTGCAGCTCTTCCAGGGTGTGTCTTCAAGAGTCTCCGTGTAGGAGGCTATGTAGTTCTGGCGTCCGCTGAACAGTTCTTCATAGCTCAGAAGCGCATTCACGGCCTGCCCTGAAGTCAGCGTACCGCGATCAAATTCACGAAGTGCTCTCAGGCAATCCCGTTCTCGTGCGACGGCTTCTTTCTGTGAGATTCTTCCGGCGTTGATCAGTGCCTTTAGCTTCGGGTTCCCGTCTACCTGTGGAACGCGGACTGCAGTATAGGTGCGGTCCAGTAGGTGATAGTTGTCTTTGTCATCCTTGAATGCCTGCCGGAACGCAGAGGTGCTGTCGAAGCTCGTTACCCCGAACGCCGCGAAGTCAGAGATGTTGTCGCATCGTGTGATGCCAAGCAGATGCAACTGAGTATCCGGGGCGCGTACGGTGTCGATAGCCTTCAAGCAGGCGAGTATTTCGTGTGTTTTGAGGGGCACCATGCCGCCAATGGCTATCTTCGAGTACCCGATCCGTTGCAGGTCCTGGACAGCGGCGGCATACGAGTTAGGACTCCAGCCCTGAGCGACGCCGAGTGGATCGAATCGCACGTTCCGTGCCCGGGACCTATCGAGGAAGTCTCTGGCGAGATCCAGGGTAAGGCGCTGCCTTGCCTGCCATCCGCTCCGTCGGGGATGCATTGAGTCATAATCCGCGGCTGGATCGTAACCGAGGATGACGTGATCAACAGATATCCCGATGTCGAAGCCGCACTCATCGTAGAAATCAATGACTTGGTCCGGCGTATAGGGCGGTGTGTCCTCGCGCACGTAGTTGAAGGCGCCGCAGTCTCCCATCGTGAGTGGCGGCGGCCCGGAGTTGTTGTCGAGGCGGAAGAATTGCCTGACGCCTTCCCGGTACAGGCGTTGCCTCTGCGCGAGCGTGTACTTCCCGGTCGCGCCTGGTACCCCGTCGACGATCGCCTTGGAAACCAGTAGGCCGTCGAAGACTTGCCCAGCTAGCGCCTCATGGGCGTACAGATCATCGCGCTGGCGGATTCTGAGAGGCGACCGTTCCTCGGACCGGAAATCGAAGCCAGGATCGATCTGATCCTGGCTGTCGGGGAAGAAGAACTTCATCGCTGGGCTGCCCTGGCCTGCAGGTAAGCGCGGATAAGGAAGCTGGACAACTCATGCGTATGGCGCGGGACGTTCTGGATCTCGTTCCACCGCAGGTCGAGCGCCTCCCAGCGTCCAGCGGTCCAACGGCAGTGTGGAATCAGCATCGCGAGTTCGCCGTGTACTTGCTCAGCAGAATCGGCCGCGGCCGGGTCCAGTGCCGCCATGACACGGTCCATCAGTCGTCCCATGGCCCGGATGCCGGCTCCATGCATGAGACGACTGGCGGTCGGCGGCTTGCCCCAGGCATCCGGGAAAGTATCGCGGACGGCGGTCCAGTAGAGCAGCAATGCCATCCAGAGGCCGGTGAAGTCGGTTTCGCCGCTGCTGAGATTCCGGTAGGGGAACAGGCACCCGGACGGCGAGGTCAGGCTCTCCTGCAGCATCTGGATGATGCTCGTGTCGGTGATGACCGCGTTCCGGAGGCTTTCCGCGGATGCGGAAGGGCGCCGGATCAGGCCACGGAAGGGGGAGTGCTCATCACGCTGCAGCAGGTCACATAGCGCGGAAGGTGTCTGGCGCAGAGACAGGCGCGGCGGAAGTGGCGTGCTGATCTTGGGCAGCAGTTCAGTCACAAGCCCGCGGGGGAGTGGGCGGGTGTTGTTGACGCGCAGGAACTGATCTCGCTGCACATCCACCGAGTCGGCGATGAAGGCGTTGACGGGTACCGGGAATTCCTGCCGCCTGGACCGCGACAGGGCGATCGCGCGTTGCTGGCCGTCGACGATCCAGCCCGGCTTACGCCCGTCCGTTCTGGGGAGCGGGATTTCGAGGGTCCCGGCTGTGGCGATGCCGTCGCCGTTGCCGGGCCCGCGACTGCAGGTAAACCGTACGCCGGAAGACAAGGCGATGATGATGGGGTTGGGGAAGAGAATCTGGTCACCGTCTAGGTACTCGGTAATCTCCTGGATGTGCTGGCGGACCTCAGGGCGCTGGTACCCGATCAATTCACCGGCGTCATCCCGGCTCACCCGGGAAATGTCGGCTATCTGGAGCACTTCCCCGGCAGTGAGGCTGAACAGATACAGGTGCGTGTCGCTTGCTTGCGTGACCCGCAGTGCGCGCCGGGTCAGCATGGCGCCAAGTGTGCGGGTGGTCACTTTCGCGCACCCGTAAGCGTCTGGAACAGCCTGCTGAAGCGGTGTTGTTCGCAGGCCAGGCCGGAATCCCGGAACTCACGTAGCAAGCGATTGGCCGACATTCCCGGCTCCCGGGCCAGGCCCTCAGCGATGTGTTTGAGAATCTGCCCGTCCGACTGCCTTTCCCGGGTGTAGCGCGGGATGGGCGGTTGCTCCGCTAGCAACTGCTCCATGTGCGTGGTGACCTCACCTTTCGTACGGACGCCCACTGACAGCAGATGCGCGCCGATGCGGGCGTTGAGTGCCCGGCGGGTACCTCCGAACCGGGCTTGCAGCCGCGCGTCCGCCGGGACCATGAGATCAGCCAGGTCACCCTGCGGCCGGGTACCGGCCGAGACGATCAGTAGTCGGGTCGGGTCACCGATGTGTGCCCGCGCGGCCCTGATGTCCGGGCCGCAGGCGTTCAGGTAATTCCGGGAGAGAATGAGCAGGAAAACTGCAGCCGGGTCCTCGGTCACAAGACCCTGAATACTGCGCGGCAGATCAGGGCCGGGCCCCGGCCACTGCGCCAGTTCCGACCACCATGCTGCGGAATTGCCGGGCACCGAGTCAGCCTGGCCAGGGGTCAGCGTCGCGTGATAGGGCATGAGCGGTGCGCGGGCGGGGATCAGGCCGTAACCGGCTGAGCACGCCCACAACTGTACGACTTCGCCGGGCCGGTGCAGTTCCGGGAACCTGCGCGCGACCGACCAGTGTTCCCCTGCATAGAGATCTACGGCAGCGACCGCTGGCGCGATGTCGCCCTGCTCAAGGCGCGCTATCCACCGGTGGGCGCGCTCACTGAGACTGCGCCCGGCGACCTCGCCGAGTTGGAGCTGGGTCGGGATGGGCCGGCTCTTGCGGTTGGCGCACGTGACGACGACATGAACCGTCGCCGGGTGTGCTGGGTCGCCATCCGCCATCACCCCGTCTCCCCGTGGTAGACGCATCCCGCGGTGCACGTCTCGCGTACCACCACCTCCGACAGGGGCAGGCTCTCCGCCAGCCGGGCCCAGATCCACTGGGCCAGATTTTCGCTAGTCGGGTTGTCCAAGCCGTGCACTTCGTTGAGGTAATGGTGATCCAGTTGCTCATGCACGGGCGCGAATGCGTCCTTGATCTCCTGGAAGTCCATGACCCACCCGGTGTTCTCGCCTACCGGGCCCGTGACATGGATCTCGATCCGGTAGGAATGGCCATGCAACCGCGCGCACTTGTGCCCCTCGGGAACATGAGGAAGCCGGTGTGCCGCCTCGAAGGTGAATTCGCGGAAGATTTCCATCACGCGATCCCGAGGTACTTATGGGTCTGCAAGCTCAGCCGCCACTGCGGATGCGCCAGGCAGTACTCCACCGACAGCCTCGTGTTCTTATCGCGGTCCGGGCCGTCCATAGGCTGCAGCAGCAGTCGCGGGAAGCCCAGGTTTTCGAACTGCTCCGGCCGCGCGCCGTCCTGCGGAAACACGAGCTTAAGTTCGTCCCCGCAGATCAGCTTCAGTTCAGTGCCGGCTTTTGGGCTAACGCAAATCCAGTCCAGCCCCGGTGGAGGATCCTGAGTCCCGTTGGTCTCTACAGCGACCTCGAAACCTGCCATATGTAGGGCCGCCACAGCGGGTTGGTCTAGTTGCAGCAAGGGTTCGCCGCCCGTGCATACCACCAGTGGAAGTGACCGCGCATGCGCCGCTCCTTCCCAGGTGGCACTCACGGCCGAGGCCAGTTCAGCGGCGGTCGCAAACCGCCCTCCGCCAGGACCGTCGGTGCCCACGAAGTCCGTGTCGCAGAATTGGCAGACGGCCCGTGACCGGTCCTTTTCCCTGCCCGTCCACAGATTGCAGCTCGTGAACCGGCAGAACACCGCGGGCCGCCCGGCGTTAGCGCCCTCACCCTGAAGGGTGTAGAAGATTTCCTTGACTCGGTACGTCACACGGCCTCACCGGCCTTCGCGGCCGGGTGGTCCAGCGCCGGATCTGTCATTCCGATCTGGGCGAAACCGCGCAGGCGCAGCAGGCAGGAATCGCACGTGCCGCAGGGCCGGCCGTCCACCCCCGGGTCGTAGCAGCTGTGCGTCAGTCCATAGTCCACCCCGAGAGCCAAGCCGAGCTCAATAATTTGTGCCTTCGTGAGCTCGATGAGCGGCGTATGAATGTGCAGCGACTGCCGGCCCTCGACTCCCGCTTTGGTTGCCAGGTTGGCCATCTGCTCGTAGGCCCGGATGTACTCCGGGCGGCAGTCCGGGTAGCCGCTGTAGTCAAGCGCGTTGACGCCGATGAAGATATCGCTGGAACCCAGCCTCTCCGCCCAGGCCAGCGCAAACGACAAGAAGACAGTATTGCGCGCAGGTACGTAGGTCACCGGGATGTCACTGCCCAGGTCTTCGGCCTTGTCATGATGAGGGACGGGAATGTCATCAGTGAGAGCAGAGCCGCCGAACACCCGTAGGTCAATGTCAGCGACGACATGCCGCACGGCACCGAGTGCCTGCGCCACCCGGTCGGCAGAGTCAAGTTCCACGCTGTGCCGCTGGCCATACCGGAAGCTCAGCGCGTACGGGGCGAAGCCGTCCGCGCGGGCGATCGCGAGTACTGTCGCCGAGTCTAGGCCGCCGCTCAGGAGAACCACTGCTGGTCTGGGTGTGGTCACGTCTACCTCCGGCTCATGGGCGAATCACAATAGTGTAATTCAATGATTCGCGGGATGCGACGATAACTGCAGCGAGAGCCTAGACCACCATGTGCAGTTACGGGGCGGTGTCGACCGTGAGCTAGCTGGCTGACTCGAGCCGATCCTGCAGCGCCGCCAGGTAGCTCATCACTCCGCCGCCGCGGGGAAGCACCTGCCGGTCCCTGGGGAGTACGGAATCGATGGCGATCGTCGCGCTATGGGTTGCATGCCACGTGTCGACGACCATGTAATCGGCGTTGGCGGCCAGGCTCCGGAGCGACGCCGTGGCCACCATGTCGGTGTTCTGCTCGACCTGGACCGAGGCGCCTCCCGCCAACTCCATGAGCCGTTCCCGAAGACGGGTCCCTGCCCGCGGCAACAGCGAGTACAAGCCGACCCGAGCGCCAGCCATACGGGCCCAGATGCTGGCCTGTTCGGGATCATCGGGCACCGCTTCGAGGCTCGGGCTCAAACCGGCCTCAGCCGCCATGGTGTTGGCGAATACCGCCTGGCGGTGCTTCAACTGCTGGTTGTGCCCGTGCGCCCAGGACATTAGGGCTTGCATAAACCCGATACGGGCAGCTGGGTTTGGGCACGGTGCCGAGATCAGCAGGTCGGCGATGTCCAGGCCCCAGTCGAACGTGGACCGTGCCTGCACTTTCTCCCAGACATCGTCGAGGAGAGCTACATACTCGGCATAGCGACGGCCGTCAGGACCGGTTTCCAGGAGGGATTCCAGCAGACCGCTCAGGGCTTCTCGCACGTGGTGGGACGGATTCGGCTGTTCGCTGACAACCAGCATGATCGCTTGGACCAGCGAATCGCCCATGAACGCGCCCGTCAGATTCCGAGCCAGCGCGCAGAGCAGGTCAAGGGTAAGCCGGACCTGGTGGGCGTTCTCGTTCTCGGCTCCCTCGATCAGTGCCGCGGCGGCTGCGTCAGCAACGCTGCCGGAAGAGAACTCATCGACGCTCCAGTTGGCGGACTCGTTGCGCGCGACCTCATCGGCCCGAACCCACCTTTCAGGCCGCGCGACCCGCTCCAGCCAGGCGGACCAAGACGGGCAAGCGTCCTGGCCAACCGTGCGTACATGCTGCAGCCTCCTGCGAAAGCCAGGTGCAGGGGTCAGTTCTGTATCCGGAACCAGGCTCAGCAAGGCGACCGCTCGCCGGGACAGCGCAGGATCGTCAGTCTCGAAGGCTGCCTGAACGGCGGCCTCAGCCGCCCCACGATCACCGGGGAGCTGCTCCGCGGCCCGGATCGTGCCCTCCCAATCACCCAGCAGCAGCAGTTCTCCGGGACTGGTGGCCGCCGCCCGGTCGCTTCCGGGCTCCGTAGCGGTCCCGCGGCGATCGCGCCAGGACTGCAGGTCCACGATAAAGCCCCGGTCAGCATCGCTGGCGCCTGCCAGGAGCCGGCCCAGGCGGCCGTCGTCGCCTTCCAGGGCAGAGCTCACAGCCACGAGTCGCCGCCCGTTCGCCGACTGCGGGACGTCTATGCTGCGCAGCAGGGTCGGGAACTCGCTGGCAAGGTTCTCCGCCGCGAAGCGGTCCAGTGCCTGCCCGATGCTGGTCACCCCGTCGTCGGCCACGATGCGCGCCCGCCAGAGGGCTTCCATCAGTTCCTCACTGATCCGGCGGGGGCGGCGTGACCGGGTAAGGTCACGGAATATTGGCAGGTCTGCGAGTTCCTGCCAGCGGCCTAGCGAGGCGAGTCGGTCGACTCTGAGGTAGCGCAGGCTATCGGCACTTAGCAGCCCGGCGTCCTCGATGCTGGCCAGGAGCCGTCCAGATCCCGCAGCGTCGCGTTGCTGTAGCGCCAGCCAGTAGTCCCGGAGCAGGAACGGCAGCGCTGGGGGGACCTCGCGCCGGATCTCGGGCTGGGTTGACCTGACCGACACCAGCCTCTCAAGGGCGGTGAGCAGATCTGCGCTGCTGCTACCCGGCTGGCTCACAAGGGGCACTACATTCGAGATTCCGTGGCGGCTCAGCACTACATCCGCGTGGGATCCCGACGACAGGGTCAAAGGGCCGTCCGCCAGACGCCCAGTAGCCGGGCCGACGAACGCAGCGATGATCTCACGGCCTCGGCGCTCGCCCTCACTGTCCGCGGCAACCAGCGCGAAGATCGGCGGCTCCCGGTCTAGCGGGATGACAGTCCAGGCTCCTGGCTCCCGTTTCCACATGCCGCGCTGAGCGGTGAGCAGCGCCTCAACCCGTTCGCGGTAAGACCCGAACCGGTCGGTATTCCCGGCCGCGGCAAAAGGCACTGTAAGCCTGCTGTCAGCGGTCACGACGGGATTCCGAACCTGTCCATGGCGTCGAGCCGAGCCCGGGCTACAAAGTCTTCCTCGGTCCGCAGCTCCAGGTACTCCTCGCGCAGACTAATGCCGTACCAGGTGATATTCATGGAGCCGACAACGGTGTAGTCGTCCCCCGTGATGGCCTTTTCGTGCAACAGGTTGGTCGGGTCGCGGGCAATCCGCACCTTGCTACCGACACCGAGTTCAGCGGCGCGGCTACTCAGGTGAGCGAGGAACTCATTGTTGTGCGGGTCGGCTGTCGTGGCGATGACGACGGAAGAGCCGGAAGACGCCAGGGTGGCCAGCACTTCTGCGAGCCGCACGTGGCGGGGCCCCCACCGGCTGAGCGGGTCATAGGCTCCGATTTCGTTGTCGAGGATCGGGATGTTTGAGATCCACGGCGACACGAGCCATATGCACTCGCTCGGCGAGACGAGTTCCGCTGCGAAGAGATTGGCGAGCAGGCGGGCTGCTTCGGTGCTGCTTCGCGTCTGGGACTTGCGGATGACGCGGCTCACGCCTCCACCTCGCTGAGCACGAAGGTGACTTCCATATGGCCTGCGCTCTGGTGCACAGCGACGACGTCCGGATACCCGAACATGCCCCCCAGGTCGACGGGGTCCATTTGCGAGCTGAGGATCGCGCGCCGGGCGTGCGACGCCTGAGTTGCCGGGAACCTGAGAACGATGCGTGATTCTCGCAGGAGGGACTCCTGAACTAGGCCCCGCACCTCGTCATTCCAGTCCATCACGGTTAGTGGTGGCGAAACCGGTCCGAGGACAGCGCGGACGAGCCCGACATCCGGGTCGGGGAACGGGCCAAACGTAGTAGCCGTCTCGGCTCCGTCCTGCCATGCCGCGCTGCCACGAGGCCAGAGCACGTTGGCCATGGCACGTGACCGGTGCCGGTCAGAAGCATCCAAAGGGAGGTTCAAGACAGCCGCTACGTCATCACTCTCGGCGACGAGCACCCCGACGACCTGCGGATCCAGGACAATACCGACCCGGGACTCAGCTTCATCCCAGGAACCGAGCCACGATGTCAAAGCTGCGGGAAGACCCGGCTGCGCGCCGGCCCCCAGCAGGCGAGTGCTGATCGTCGTCCATGCCAGCCGGGACAACTCCACGCCGCGGGCTGCGGCGGCCGCCCGCAGGTCCGCAAGCGCGGAGTCAACGACCTCATGCCCGGCGCTCCATGACGCGCGCAAGCGCGCTGCGGCGTCGCCGGCCGACCTGTCAGTGCCGATCAGTTCGATGAACCCGCGTAGCGACTGGTCGAGTTCCTCGATATCCCCCGGTGCGGCCGACCCCTCGAGGATCCGGGTGAACCGGCCTGCTTCCCGGCCGAGGGTGGCCTGCAGATACTCGATCTGCCCGGTGCCGCCCGGAGCCATCTCGGTAAGCCACACCTCGGCGTGGCCTGGGTCGCTGGGCCCGTTCGGCTCAATGTCGAGGGCGAGTTGGCCGCTGTCGATCTCCGGGCAGGCGGTGGCGAGGGTATCCACGAACATCGCGCCGATAGTGGCGGCGAACCGAGTGCGCAGCCAGCCCTGCCATGACAGGTCGCGGCCACCTCGGGTCACAAGGGCGGCGGCGCGAACCGCCCGAAGGACAGCGTCATTGGACAGCCAGTCGAGGATCGCCGGGGCATTGGCCGGCTGCTGGCCATCCTGGGGACGTATGACATTCACCCGTCCCAGCGCGTCGATCAGGGGACCGGCAAGGTCGGCATCGCTGAGCCCGGCGAGAGCCGCACCCGGATCGGGCTCGCGGAGTTGCGCGAGCGCAAGCTGGAGAGCTGGGACGAGCGGTGCGCGGTCGAACCACGAAAGGCTCGCCGGAAGATCAGGGCTCTCGGTGAGGAGCCATCGCAGGCGGTCGCCGCGCTCCTGAAAACCCGGCTCCGGGAACTCCTCGGGCAGTCGCACCGCCAGGCACAGTCCGTCGGCGTCCATCTCGATGCCCAGCGCCACCGCTGCGGACTGCGCAGCGTCTGGCGTTGTGAACGAGATCTCAAACGGGCTCGGGTCCGGGCCGGTAAACAGCGATCCGTCGGCGCCTGTGGCATAGCGGCGGATCCGGACCCCGTCCCCGGTCCCGTGGGTATGGAACGATAGGCCAGTGATGACATCGCGCCACCTGCTGCGGGCCAGGAGCGAGTTCCGTCCCGGACCCAGCGCTTGCAACTGGACGCCCCAGCGGGGCCGGGACGTAGTGGCATCACGGACCGCGTCGCGGCCCGTTTCGGGTGGCGAGTCGAGGGCCACCCGGAGCGGGCGGTACATGTAGATCTGCCGGGTCGGATCGTCGGGGTCGGAGAAACGGGCGGCAAGAGTCGCGCCGTAGGCGCGGGTGATGTCGATGGCCTGAACGGGTGCCTGGTCAAGTGGCTGTGGGGTGGCCAGCCAGTGGCGGCGATTCCAGGACTGAACGCCGAAATGGCGGGTCACATTGCCGGGCATTAGCTCGCTGATCGTCCGCAGCGCCGGAAGGTGCTCTTCCTCCGGAGTAGGGCCCCGCCGGGGTGACGGCAAGAGCACCCGGACGTCCGGGACCAGCAGGTCATCAAACAGATTGCCTGCCACGAACTCCCGCAGGGGCGTCCGGTTCCGGACCTGGAGATCCTCAGCGTCTGGTTCCTCGCCCTCCCACTCCGAGCGCAACCGCCGGACGATCGTGGGGATGACGGTGAGCAGCAGCGATCTTGGCGGCTCCCAGAGCAGCGCGTCAAGGACGCCCTGAACTTCCTCATCACTGTCCCGGCCCAACTGAAGGGCCTTGCGCAGGTACGTGCGGAGTCGCTCCCGGGCAACGCCGCCGTCAAGGACTTCATCCAGCAGATCCGCGGCGGCCTGCTGGCGGCTGAGGCGGTCTGCGCGCGCTTCCTCGTTCCGTTCCGTCATCTGGGCTGGTGCGACAAGGTCGGTCCAGACTGACCTCGCCCGGCCCATGCGGCTGAGTTGCCCCCCGAGCCAGTCCATGAGCGCATACACGGCCTGCATGCGCAGCACATACCGGTTGCCGAGCGGCAGAGAATGGGCCCGCAGTTCCGGGTCGAACAGGTCCTCGTAGAGTTGCCAGGCCCGCCGGTCCCGGCCCCAGCCGGACAGCACGACGATGGTCCACGGCCGCATGGACGGATCGCGTCCCGCCCGGCCGCGCCGCTGCAGAAACTGGGCCGCGTCGTGCGGCGACTTGTGCTGCAGTATCGCGCCCACCCGATCGTCGTCGTATCCGACCTCGAGCGTTGCGGTCGCCACGATGATGTCCGCTTCCGCGCTGACCCCGATGTCCTGTGAGCTGGTGCGGCCTACGGTGAGCTGGGTATCTCCGATGAGATTCCAGCCCAGCCGCTCTGGCAGCCACCACCACTGACCCGCCGGTTCCCGGTCGCGCGCGCTCTCCTGCTCGGCCTGGGGCCGACGGACCTGTTCCTCCGCGCGAAGATGGGCAAGGGTCACCGGACGTCGAGCCAGCACGCTTCTCGGCGTGCGCCAGCCCTCGGCGTTCAGCAAGTTCCAGTACAAGCGGTTAGTAACGTCTAGCTTGTCGGTAAACGCGAAGGTTCGGGATCCGAAGAATCCCCCGGAGGACGGTGGCACGGCGTACCGTACGCTCGCCGGATTCCGGTCCAGGCAACGCGGCAGCAGCATGGCGGTCTGGATCGTCGTCGACAGCGGCCCCGTCCGCCAGACCGGATCGTGGCGCAGCGCGACCAGGTACTCCGCGCCTGATTCCTTCAGTTCTGCCGGCTCGGGCCGGGCAATCGCCACGCTGCCTTCCTGCAGTCCGGCGAACTGCTCCAGGAAGCGATCGGCGTTAAGCAGCGTGGTCGACAGGCCCACCCAGGTAAGTGGCCGGTCCACTACATGCCGGAGGCGTCGCAGCAGCAGTGCGTTCTGCGCGCCCGTCGTTCCTTCGTAAATATGTACCTCGTCTAGGAGCACGAGGCGCACCCGTCGGGCCTTAGGGCCGCTGATACCGAACGCCACGTGGCGGTCGGGCGCGGCGAGTTGCCGGTTCAGGGACTCTGTCGTCGTGAGCATGACGTCGGCAGGCCGCTTCCGAGCTCGCTCCCGGGTCAGGTTGATGATGTCCTCGCCGAGTGTCATGTCGCAGTCAGCCGAGGAGCAGGCCAGCCTCTCCCGGGCCGCCCGGGCATCGGCGGCGGCCCAGAACATCGCGCTGCCGCAGGACGGGCAGTCCAGGAAAGGGCAGCGCCAGCCGACGACCCGGCCTCGCTGCTTTACCTCTGCCCAGTCATCCGACCATCCTTCGACAACGGACCGTGCGGAAAACGGTGTGGCACCGAACCAGGTGCCGACCACGATCGGACGCTCTGTGGCCTTGGCCAATTCCAGGTTTCTGACTTGGCCTAGGAGCGAGCTGAACTGGTCCTTCAACAGTTCGTTGCGCGGGTAGATGGCTAGGCACCGGACACCGGACGCCGGATCGTCCGCGATCGACTCACCGATCGCGGACAGGCCCGGCAGGTAGAAGGCCAGCGATTTCCCCGCTCCTGTTCCCGCCGTCACCATGACACCGCGGTCCGTTCCGCTCCGGAGCGCAGCGAGGATCTCCCCAGTGGCTCGCTCCTGGAATCCCGATAGGAGTGGCGGCACCAGGCTCTCGGCGACGCGGTAGGTGGCCGGGCTAACCGTTCCGGCCAGGCGGGACAAGAAGTCCCTGGCGGCTAGATCTCGGTCTGGTCGGCTGCGCGGCCGGTGCAGGAACCGCTGGTCGAGAACCAGTGGTGGGCCTTCCCACCAACGTCGGTTCGCGAAGCTCTGCCGCAGTGTAGTCAGCAGGCGCATCGTTTCTGCCATTCGGGTGCGGAACCGGTCCTCCGGCGTCTGCACGACGAGCACTTGTCCGAGCATCTCGTCCAGGACGTCTTCCGCGCTCAGCGTGGCGGGCAGTCCGTCGCTGATAAGTGAGAGGATCTCCGCCCGGGTGAACTGGGCGTCGATCGCTCCCCAGGACAGTAGTGCCGCCTCCTGCAGTTCGATCCGTGTGAGGGCTCGGGACAGGGCCGCCGCCTCGTCCGGCATGTCCTCAGCCACTGACCGGCCGACCCGGGACGATCTTGAACGACTGCTCGGTGCCGCTACGACGCATCCACTCTCGGACCGTCTGGCTCAGTGCCCCTACGTGTGCTCCGCCCTGCGCGGCGGCCTCTATAAAATGGCGCACCTCGTCGTCGCCTCCACTGTCGTCTCCTACTAGGGCGGTCAAGGCGGTGCGGACAGCCTGGACCGCCAGGGCTGCCTTGCGGGGTGCATCTGAATCCGGCACCTTCCGGGTGAGCGCCTGCAGGTCAGCCACCCCCTTCTTCAAGGCGGCCACCTGAGTCCGGTCAGCTCTAAGCTGGCCGAGGGTGTCAGCAAGGCTGTTGAGGCCAGCCAGACCCGGCATGCGCTGGTCGACATACTCACGCCACGCATCTTTGGCCGTTGCGGACGCCGTGCTTGCGACATCGCCTACGTCCTTCAGGGAACGGGTCAGATCCGCTGGTCTCGATTTCTCCCGGCGCAACTGCCCGGCCGCTTCGCGGCAGGCGATGACCAGGGAGCGGGTGTCCGGTCGGTCCGCCGGCGCACCTACCTCGTCGAGGGCGGCGAAAGCGGAAGTGGCCTGGTCAAGACCTGCGGCGATCGACTGGAGTTCGCCTTCCAGCCCTGTCAGGATCTCCACTCTTCTCGTTGCCCGCTCGGCATCGGCGTGATCGCTTAGCGCACGGTCCACCTTGCGCATCAGGTCGTCCACGGATCCACTCATGACGGGCAACCCTGACCGAGGCGCTCCAATTGAGCGCCCGCATTGTCGAGTTGATCCGCCACGCGGTTGGCGAGCGCATCGGGACTCTCGCCAGCATGACGCGTGAGGCGTTCGTCCAGGAACTCGGCCGTTGCCGTCATCGCCGCCAACACGACCCCCAGGGATTGCGCGTACGAGCGGGCCTGCGCCGCCCAAGACTGTGCGTCGAAGACTGCGGCGCGGTTGTCTGGGTCGCCTAGCGCAGCACCGGATCCGATCCAGTCACTGACAGCATCATGCGGGCATGATCGCAGCGTCTCGATCGCCTGGCGGAAGTCCAGATAGGTTCTCTCCGGTCGGAAGACGCGGTCCGCATTGGCCCGGGTCCCCAGTTCGTCAGCGCGGCTGGCGATGTCAGGTTCTGTCGGGCTCGCGGCGGCCTCGAGGTAATGCAACTCCGCCAGAAGTTCGTGGCGCTCCGAGGTGATTATCCCGGCCCAGTCGATGGTCAGGCGGGCCCGGGCCTGGTTGATAGCGCCAAGACGGTCCGAGAACTCACCTAGTCGTATGACGGCGGCAGCCGGATCAGAGATCGCCGCCAGACCGGCAGGCTCGAGCGCGGCGGCGTCGATGACGATGGGCTCTCCAGTATCGCCCTGCCGGGCCGCGGCGAACTCGGCGATGAGCCCAGGACTGAGCGAGGAGATGACATCGGTGGCGGCCTTCGCCAGTTCCTGCCAGGCTGAAGACCAAGAACCGGCGATCTGGCCCGGGTCTGCAGCTGCGGCATCGACTGTTCGCGCAGTCTCGTCGCCGTCCAGGCGGCCCAGCACCCGGAGTGCGGCGGCGCGGAGAGTGACGACAGCGGCGGCTGGGCGGGTCCCGCCGGAACTGGAAATGGAATGCAAGAATTGCTTTTCCACGGCGGCCGCGCAGGAACTGAGCCAGTTCTCGAGATCAACTTGGAGGTCCGCCGACCGGAAGCCGCGCGGAAACTCCCAGCCGGGGCTCGCGTCGGCCGGATCCCAGTGGCCGTGCTGGGCGAACCAGCGAGCCGCCAGGAGCAATCGCAGGCCCACCGGTGACCTCGGTATGTCGAACTGCAGTCGCCCGGCGGCGGGCGTTGCGCCGGACGCGCCCTTAATCACAAAGGACATCTCGGGGAAGACGCTGATCAGCACGGCCTCCCCCGTCCCCGAACTGGCGTGCACGAGATGGCGGCCAAGGTCCAGTCGGTCTTTGGTCCACCGGTGGAAGAGTCGTCGGAACTCCTCCATCTCATCCACAGGCAGGCGCGTGACCTTGCTTTCCCAGTCGTAGAGAGACTGTGCGTGGTCTGACGAACGGCTAGGCGGCGTGGGTTCTGGCGTTGAGGTCAGCGCGGATGTGGTTGCTGGCACTGGACCCGTGCGACCGGCGTGCGGCAACGGTTGGTCAGCTAGTGCCGGAATGTCGCCCGGCAGGTCAAAGGCGACGTGAACGCCCGGGCGTTCGGTCTCTCCGTCGGCCCAAGCGATGCGGGCTCGGCGGAGTCGCTCACGCTCGTCCAGGCTGAGCGGCCCAGTTTCCGGGACGATGGCCTCGCGCGCCCGGTCCACGCCCAGATAGAGCCAGTTCTCGATCTCCTCGGTCGGAAAGATCCCGGCCGCGATTTCGGGTTCTGCCGTGGTGAGGAAGGTTTCTACCGTGTCCTTTATCAGCCACCGGGGCGATAGCCTGCCTGCCTCGCGCAGGTGTCTGGAGGCGCGGCGGAGCGAGACCTCATTGTGCGGATAGAGGCCGACCGGGCCGCCCGGCCCGACGTCGGCGCTGCCGAAGGCGTCGAAGCACTCGTCCCGGTGACGGCACGGCTGACCGTTTTCACGGATCTCGCATGCGTTGGGCACCCAGGCGCCAATCTCACGTGCGTGCTCATCTGCGGCAGAACGGGAGGCGATCAGGGCGTCTCGCCCAACGCGAGCGTTGTTCAGGTAGCGGGCGACGAATGCCACCATGGACGGGTCAGTGTGATCGGCCTGTTCGCTGCTGAGGTTCTGCACCACGTAGTGATGCGTGATCCGGTCCTGCACGGTGTCCGGCACACTGTCGTATTTGTACGTCGTTATCGCGAAGATAACGCGCAACGGGCAGTAGGTTTCGCCGGGCTGCAGGGCGAACTGGTCGTAAAGATCGCCGTCCATCAGGCCGAACAGTGCGAGATCCTCAAATAGCAGGACCAGTTCCGCGTCCTCGCGGCGGAGCAGTTCCCTGGCCTCGAGGAAGACGTCCTCGAGCGTGATGCCGCTCCCGATGCCGAGGGTCATGGGCACCGCCCGGCGAAGCGCCTCGTTCAGGATGGCGACCGCGGGCACCGGATCTCCGCGCAAGGAATTCCATACGATTCTGGCGTCCGGATCGAGGTGGTTCAGAATCCCTGCGGCACGCGTCGGGAGATCTTCGGCCGTGAACTGCGGGAGTTCCTCGTCTCCGCCGACTCGCTTGGCCTGGAGCCACCGTATGACCGCGGCGACCGTACCGCCGTCCCGGCTGAAATGCTCGATAACGCGCAGGTTGAGGAGGATGTCGGCCAGGCCGTCCCGCCGACGGCTGTTCCGGTTCTCGCGCTTTCCCAGCAGGAACGACCGCTGGTCCGTGTCGTGGAGAGCCCGGTCGCCTGAACCTTGGTCGGGGAGTTCAAAGGCGAGAGCCTGGCGCAGATTATCGATGAGTTCTTCCCTCATCTGGGACTCGGGTTTGCGACCGAAAGCGTCATCGAGGTGACGCTTAGCTATTCGCGCCTTTTCCCCCGGCATGCCATCGAGGATCCGGTCCAGCAGGCCGCGCAGGGTAGACAGATCGCGCGGGACATAGATGATCCGGTACCGCAGCGGATCCTCGGCGAGATGCGCGCGTACCCATCTGACTGCGTGTGATTTCCCGGTCCCTACCTCGCCGGTAACGGCTATGAGGGTGTTGCGGCCGGCGATGCCGATCTCGTCCTCGAGTGCGTGAAGGATCTCGGACTCGCCATCACCCGCGGCGGCGGGGCCGACCTCGCGCCGTAGTGGGACAGGGGCATGTGCCGCGAGAAATATGGCGTCGTCCTGTGTCCGGAGTGAGCCGATATCGCTGAATATTGTCCGCTGCACCTCCGCCGTCTTCCAGCAGCGGAATTTCCGGAAGGATTCAGTCATCGACGTTCCCGTTCGTGTGCATCACGCGGTCGAAGGTCCATAGCTCTCTGTGCAGCATGCAGTTAACGCGATGGGGGGAGTCTGATTCCGGGCGCAGGTCGATGACGCCCTGGGCGGCGAGCCGGCGGAGCGCCAGCGA
>Ga0302181_10001188_pt1 | contig 19769 bp, 23 predicted proteins | sample I_Palsa_E3_3_FD_198786 | JGI IMG/M metagenome (GOLD analysis project Ga0302181, IMG submission 198786) | Peat permafrost microbial communities from Stordalen Mire near Abisko, Sweden - I_Palsa_E3_3 | ecosystem: Environmental > Terrestrial > Soil > Palsa > Peat permafrost | place: Sweden...
CGCTCCAGATCGTCCGCGAACGCGTCAAGCCGATGCGCGACAGGCACAAGAAGTCCCGCGAGCGAACACAGTGGTGGAAGCACTCACGTAGCGTCCCCGACCTTTTCGGAGCCGTCGGACCACTTCCCCGGTTCGTGGCCTGCCCGGCCCAGTCCAAGCGGGTAACGATGATCTGGTGCCTGCCCCATTGGTGCCCGGGCAACACCACGAGCGTGTTTGCGTTTGCGGACGACTACGCCTTCGGCGTCCTGAGTTCGCGGATCCACACGCGCTGGGCCACGGCCCGCTCGACACACCTGAAGAGCGACCCGCGATACACAGTCCACTCATTTGCGACGTTCCCCTGGCCCGTAACACCCCCCGAATCGACACACGCCGAGATCGAGCAACTGGCACGCGCCATCGACGGCGAGCGGCGTACGATCTGCTCGGAGCGGGAGATTGGATTGACAACCCTTTACAACGCCGTGGAAGAAGGAGCTCACGCTACGTTGCGCGATCTACACCTACAACTCGATAAGGCCGTCTCTACTGCATACGGATGGCCACTTTCGGTGGCTTCCGATCCTGGCGAGCAGGAGTCACGGCTCTGTGAGCTTAACCGCGAGATCGCCACTGGCGAGCGCCCTGACTATCAAGGCCCGGGCTGATTGATACGTATGCTGCAATACATGGACGCTCTGCGGCCACGGTTTGTGAGATTTACGGACGAACTCCACCCGCATTCTGGCCACCAGGGTCGGTCCGAAAATGGTTACTAGAATCCTTGCAGGTGACTTCCGTTAACCGTAGCTGCTGCCGTGGATCAACGCGACGTGCATGGACCTCTAGTGTTCTTCTGCGGCTTGCTTAGCTTCTTCCGCCGCTTCTTTGGCTTCTTCGCTCTTTTTGGACGCTTCTTCTGAGGCTTCGGAGCCAGTTTCGATTGGCTGGGCTCCGACTGGATTGGGCTTGGCTACTTGACCCGCCGGTTCGAGTGTCTGCGTACGCGCGGTCTTCGAGCTACCTCCACAGCCGATGATGCCGCCAGCGACAACAACGGCAACGAAGAACGAGCGCGCGAACCGAAAGGCGCGACGACTGCTTATCGACATGGCCACAGCTTATGCGCTAGGCAGGGCACCGTAGCCCGTCGTACCCTGCGCCGAGTCCGCTGACACCTGCCCGCCCCACTTCGCCGGTGTCCGACTGACCTCGGCGCTAGTTTCTACGCGTGACCATCGCACCGATCCTCGGCCTGAGCATGACGACGGCCGTTGCCGGATACGCCGCGTTGATCTCGACCGCCGCTCTCGCGGTTCAGCTCGTAAGGGAGTGGCGCACCTGGGGGACGCGCGTCGTGGTCGAAGTGCGGCGCATGATGCTCGCCAGTCCGCGCGCACCTTCCGAGCCCGTCGTCATGTTCGACATCATCAACCACAGCGGTCATCTGGTGAAGATCACGCACATAGTTATGGAGCCTCTCGAAAAGGGCGGGAAGTCTTCCCTTTTCCCGCAGCCACTACCCCACGGCGTTCCTGGGCCGTTTGAGATTCCGCCCCGCGACGCGATCACGCTCTACCAGCCGGTGGACTCGCTCGGAGAAGGTGACCCGCACCACAAGACTCGCGCCAGCGTTACGACATCGGACCACAAGACCTTCAAGTCGAAGCGGGTCCGCGTACGCGAGTTGATCGACCCCCAGGCGTGAAAAGAGGAGTTCGACCACGTGACCGAGGTCTCTCGGATCGAGCGCGGACTGCGCGATCCTCGCGTCACGACGCTCCTTCGGCTGGCAGATGCGCTCGAGGTGTCGCCGGCCGTCCTGCTCAGGGCGTGGCACCGTCCAGCCTTGACTTCGACCGGTCCACCACACGCCCAACCGGGTGCTACTGGGCGCCCTTCAGACCGGCACTCATGGCCGCATCTGGAGGCTCATGTGGGAAAGATGTGGGAAAACAGCCTTTGGCCCGCTCGGCTGACTGGCCCATTAACGCAAAAAGCCCCCGCAAACACGGGGCTAAATGCATGGGCGATACTGGGCTCGAACCAGTGACCTCCGCCTTGTCGAGGCGGCGCTCTCCCAGCTGAGCTAATCGCCCTGGGACGAAGGCAAGCCTATCAACGCCATGCCTGCTCGAGGGCGCAGAGGTAGACGGGTCAAGTCCCGCCGCCCTGGCAGCAATCATAGTTTGCCTATATCAGTTCTGTTATGCTAACCGGGTGCGTGCGCGTGACATCATCGTGATTGCCCGCCGTCGCGCTGGCCTCACTCAGCAGGAGCTTGGGGGGCGCTTGGGTACCTCGCAGGTGACGGTTGCGCGGTGGGAGAGCGGCGCGACCGAGCCCAAGTTCGAGGCGGTGCAGGAGGTCGTGGCGGCGTGCGAGCTCGATCTGACGCTCGGGCTCGCCACGGCGGATGAGGGCTCGTGGACGTCTCTGATCTACGAGCAGCTCGGGCGCGAGCCGGCGGAGCGGGTGAGGCATCTGAGCTGTGACCGCTTCGATCGCGTTGCCGCACTGGAGCTTGTGCGGGCGGTTGGCCTGAGGGCGATCGTGGTGGGGGAGGTCGCTGGGGCGCTGCACGGCTGGCCGTTGATCCTCAGCGATGAGGGCACGCTCGATCTCGTGGTGCACCCCGAGGATCGAGCACTGGCTACGGAGACGGTCCTCGCCGCGTCGGCGGCACCCGATCGCGTTCGTCTGCTTGACGCACCGCCCGGCACCTACGGTTTTGCCGACCTCGCACGCGCCGCGATCGAGGCCACGGTCGGCGGGAGCGCAGTGGAGGTGGCGGGGCTCGTTGATCTGCTGCGCATCGCGCTAACCGATCCCGCGCCGTACAGTCAGCGGTTCGCACTCGCCCTCGATGCGACGCTACAGCTCACCGCACGCGGTCCGAGCACCACGGAGAACAAGCCCCCGAACTTGCGAGTGCGCCGCGCTCGCGCTGATGAATGGCTGGCCAGGCAGATCCGATAGATCGCGGGCGTGAGACGCTGCTCCGCGCACTGCGCGAGGAGGACGTCCGGTTCGTAGTCATAGGCGGCGCTGCGCTGCAGAGCCACGGGCAGCGCTACGAGACCGAGGACATCGACGTCGCGCCCGATCGGGCGCAGCAAAACCTCGAGCGGCTTGCCGATGTGCTCAACCGCCTGGAATGCAGTCTGGAGGTCGATCCTGCTCATCCCGAGAACGCCGTGTTGCTCCCGCCTGACTACTTCACCGCGAGCGTGCTCGCACAGGCCACCGTGTGGAACCTGCGCACAGCTCATGGCAAGCTCGACCTGACGCTCGCGCCCAGTGGCTTCCCGGAGGGCTACACGCAGCTGATCGCCGGCGCCGAGCAGCGCCGCGTCGCCGCGACGACGATCACGGTGGCAGTCGCAAGCCTCGCCGATGTGGAGCACTCCAAGCGCACTGCCGATCGCGCCAAGGACCGCGCGTACCTCCAGCAGGTCGGGCGGCTCGGGCCGTCCCAGCCGACGGCCGAGACGCCGACGAGCGCACCGTCGATTGCGCACGACCTGCTGCGAGACTACGCGCGCCGTGAGGAGCTGCGCGCCGCACGTGCCGAGATCGCCAGTCCCCAGACCACGCGACGTGACCGCGCACGCGCTCTCGCATACGACCTCGGCCTCAAGGCGATTGAGGAAGAGATCATGGCGCTCGAGCAGAGCAATGACGGTCCACTCACCGCGCAGCAGCGCGCCGAGCTCGAACATCCCGACCTCGGATAGTGGACCGGTTGAATCGAACCGCCGCGTTAGGGGGAAAACGTGAGGACGTTTCGCGCAGGTTCGGGGGAATCTCGGGGGAAAGCCGCGCCAAAAGGTGCCGATTTGCTGGCATGTCCGGCGAATCGAACCAGTATCGCCCATTTCTGAGACACCGAAGTCGCCGGACTCCAACCGCATTCGATCGGGCAGCCCGAGCGAGGTTCGCTGGCCGGACGCGTCGCGATGACGTAGATGGTGCTTGCAGCTTTGCCACACATTTCCCGTGCGGTACCGTGCCGACGCTTGCACATCGCAATTACTAGGAGGACGCCGATGCCGGACACCACCTGCCACATGTCGATCTCGCTCGACGGCTTCGTCGCCGGGCCGGACCAGAGTCGGGAGAATCCGCTGGGGAAGCGCGGCAGGGAGGTCCACAGCTGGCATCTCGGCGACGAGCGCGCGAACGACGCCGACGCGACGGCAGAGGGCTGGCTCATGCGACCGCGCGGGGCCTACGTCATGGGCCGCAACATGTTCGGGCCAATCCGCGGCGAGTGGGATCAGGACTGGGATGGATGGTGGGGCTCCGAGCCGCCCTACCACGCGCCGGTCTTCGTACTCACCCACCATGCCCGCGAGCCGATCGAGATGGAGGGCGGCACGAGCTTCCACTTCGTCACTAATGGCTTCGATGCCGCCTACGCGCAGGCGCGTGAGACGGCCGGCGAGGATGGCATCGACATCGCGGGCGGCGCCTCAACCGTCCGTCAGGCGCTCGCCGCCGGAGTGATCGACGAACTCACGCTCGACGTGGTCCCCGTCCTGTTCGGGTCCGGCGAGCGGCTCCTCGACGGAGTCGAGTCCTTCGGGTTCGAGCCGGTCGAGGTGCTCCACTCTCCGCTCGTCACGCACATCCGCTACCGGCGGGCCGGGTGAGGAACTCCCCGCGCTACTCGGCCTCCTGGCCACCAGACTGCTGATACCGAGGGCAAAGCGGGCTGGAAACTTCGCCTCCAGCTCTCGAAACAGAAAGCTGAATCTCGCCTTCGCGTCAACCTCGGTTGTGGGCTACTCAGTGCAGTTCGGCCTCGGCGTAGCGCTTCTGATGAACACCCAGAGTGCCGCACTGCAACGTGCTTTGGTCCTCGTCGTTGTGGCTTTTTATGGCAGCGCCCTCGGCCGGGCATGGGAGGTCACCGGGATAACCCGGCGGGGATAAGAAAAACCCGCCGGCTCGAGGGCGACCGTGCCGGCTCCTACAGCATCCGCGTCGATAAGCAGTTGGCGCATCTGCTTCAGGTGAACGGCGGCGGAGGATCACTCAGTCCACGCTCGATCCGGACACCTCAGTCAAAGGGTGTCGCTCTTTTGACGGTTGCAGTCGGCGCAAAGTAGTTGGAGGTTCTCGACGGTTGTGGCGCCACCGAGCGCGACTGGCAGCACGTGGTCGTATTGCAGGTCGAATGTCGAGTCGCACTCGACGCATCGTCCGCCGTCGCGCTCGTAGACCATCCGGCGGAGATCGGAAGTAGTCGGTGTACGGCCAGGCCGTCCAGCTGCCTCGGCGCGCATCAAGCTGTGCGCTGTGTTGAGCTTCTGCTGCAGTCGGCGCTCGCGCTGAAGGTGCACCGTCGCCCTCGTCCGCCGGTAGTTGGCTTGTCGCCGTAGCCGTGCTCGGCTGGTATGCGATCGCTTCAGTGCTGGCGGCCGGGATCTTGACGGCTCTATCCGGGCTCGCTTCGGTGCATCGAGCGCCTCAGAGAGGCTCGGCCAACCCGTGGTCGTATGCGTAGCGGACGGCCTCGGCTCGGCTTCGTGCGCGGATCTTGGCGAACAGGTGATTGATGTGGCTCTTGACGGTGACTTCGGCGATGAAGAGCTCCTCGGCGATCTCGGCGTTCGTACGCCCCGCGGCGATCCTTTGCAGGACCTCGGCCTCGCGGGCGGTGAGGTCGTCGGGTAGCGGCGTCGTGGGCGGCGTCCCGGCTGAGACGTGCTGGTTCGGGGAGAGGTTGGGTGCAGGGGCCGCGGGCGAGCCCGGGGGCCAGGCGGCTCGGAGCAGTGTCGCTTGGGCAGCGGGGTCGAGCACGGATTGCCCGATCGCGGCGGACTGCACGGCGAGCGCGATCTGCTCGCGGCCGGCGTCCTTGGTGAGGTAGCCGATCGCACCGGCCTCCAAGGCCGCACGGATGCTCGAGTCATCGGCGAACGTGGTCAGCACCACGACCCTGATGCCCGGTAGCTCTGCGTTGATCTCACGGGTCGCCGCGATGCCGTCTGTGTTGGGCATGCGTAGATCCATGAGGATCACGTCGGGGTTCAGGCTGCGAGCGAGCTCGATCGCCTCGCCGCCGTCGCAGGCCAGTCCAATCACCTCGATTCCCGGCAAGACCTCGAGGACGGTGGCCAGCGCCTCGCGCACGGCGCGCTGGTCGTCGGCGACGATCACACGGATCGGTGGCTGTTGCGGCTCGCTCACGAGCGGCCTCTGTTTGAGGAGTCGCGGGCGTCCTGGGGGATGATCAGCTGCACCCGCCAGCCGTCGTGTTGCGGACCGGCTGTCAGGGTTCCGCCGATCAGCCTGGCTCGCTCGCGGAGTCCGTCGATCCCGTAGCCGCCGCCGCTGTAGGCGTGCGGAGCGGGAGCTGTGCCGTCGGGCCGTCCTGTGTCCGCCACCGTCAGGATCAGGGCATCGGACGCGAACTCGAGCTCAACCGTCGGTACTGCCCCGGGTGCGTGCTTGGCCGCGTTGGTCAGGCTCTCCTGCGCCGTACGACGCACCGCGACGGCGACCTCCTGGCTAGTCGGTTTCGGCGCCCCCGTGACCCGTAGTGCGTCCAGGCCGCTGGCGTCCATGAGCTGTTGCAGAGACTCGAGGACCGGCGGCGCGTCCTGGCGCAAGCTCCCCACGGCGCGCCGCGCCTCATCGAGCCCCTCGCTGGCCAGATTGCGAGCTCGTCGCACGAGCTCCAGCGCTCGCTGCTGCTCGCCGGCGTTCTCGGCGAGAAGGGCGTCCGCTGCATCGAGTTGCAGGACGAGGGCGCCAAGGCTGTGGGCAAGGATGTCGTGAATCTCCCGCGCTGCGTTGGCCCGCTCGGCCAGGCCGGCGGCGCGGGTGTGCTCCTTGCGTGCGCGCTCAGCGTCGGCGAGGCGTAGCTCGGCCTGCTCGGCGCGCAGGGTGTACTGCCGCATGGTCGTCGCCGTGAGGAACCCGAATATCGCCGCGGAGCTGAGGCCGCTGTTCGCCAGCCCTTGACTGGACGCCAGCGTGCCGAGCGTCTCGGTGACCACCGCCAAGGCGACGACGACGGCGCCCTGCGCAAACGGCAGGCTGCCGCCGGCGTCGAGCCCGGCGAACACGAGCAGCACGACAGAGCCGATCCCCGGCGCGTAGCCGACGAGCAGTGCGCTCCCGACCGCACCGATGACGCACCGCGCCAACCTCGCGCGGGGGAAGAGCTCAGCCACCAGCAAGATCTGCGCACCGACAGCCGCGAGCAGAGCGATGAGCACAACCAGCCCGCTGCCGGAGAGCCCGGGAGCCGGCTGGCTCGTGGCCACCGCAGCGGTGACCGCGGCGAGGCCCAGCGCACGCAAGACCCGCCGGTAGCGACCGCTGTAGAGGAGATAGGTGTTCATGGCGTAATCACCCAGCGTAAGTCTTCCTCGCCGGCATGTCGCGCTGAGCGCTCGGCTGCAGCCTCAGCCACAGCGTGCCCGCCTCGCCGAGCAGCGTGAGCCCGAACACCAGCGCCAGCGAGTCGGCAGCGGCCCCCGCAGTGCCACCGGCCGCGACGAGGACGACGTCGAGCACGAGCTTGATCGCGATGTTGGCGAGAAACACAATCAGCGACGCGCGACCCCACTGCATAAACGGAGCGCCGTCACGCTGCGTGAGCTTGTCCAGGGCGCCCCGCAGGACACCCATCCCAAGTGCCACCGCCGCGCTGATCACAGTCAACACTGTGGCCACAGTGTTCATGTGGTCATGGCTGATCTGACGCCACCCAATGACCATCAAAATTATCGGCAGGACAAACAGCTTTTTGTCTGTTGCGACCGGTTCACCTTTTATTCGTTTGACAAAGAACAGAACAATGAGTGCGATGTAGAGAGAGATGCTGGCAAAGGTCATGTGAGGCTCCTTGTTGGTCTAATGTGCCGATCCACGCGGCGAACCCCGCCGAGCTCTCAAGAGCCCGGCGGGAACGACTTCACGCCTGCAGCGCGAGCTCCCCTGTGTGCTGATGCTGGAGACGGGCGCGAGCGCCGGCGAGCCGGAGCGTGCGTGTGAGGGTCATCGCGATTGCCATGAAGATCAGGGCATCGGTGAGAGCGGCGGTTGAGATCCTGTTGGTGCCCATCCAATGGGCGAGCGGCGTGGTGTACCAGTGGTTCGCGCCGTAGGTGAACAGCAGCCGCGCACCGATGATCGCGGTCCAGAATACGGCGTAGGCCACGCTCGCGGTGCTGAGGACGCGCTGCTTCTGTACATCGAAGCTGACCTGCATCAGGCCACCGGCTGCCGCGATGCCGAACAGAACGCCAAGCACGGCGAGCGAGACCTCGAGCACGGCGCCACTCCCGGATGTTGCTGGACTCTCAACGAACATCGGCACGATGCCGGCGGCCAGAAGCAGGGGACGGAGAATGCGCAGCTTGCTGACCTTGCGGCGTCCGAGATCTGCCTCGAGGACCGCAAAGAGGATGGCGAGATTGACAATCAGAACGCTGGTAGACACGGTGTGCCTGCTTTCTTTAGGGTGCCAATCAACCCTCGCAGTGAGCACCCCCGAGCACATCGGGCCCAGGGTGGATCAATCGGGTGGAACTTGCCGGACAGAGCCTCCGCCCTGGGGTGGAGACGATGTCCCCGTATGCGGCGAACTGATCGGCCGGATCTGGTGTCCTGAGTCAGAAATTCGCTGGCGTTTCCCGGCGCCTGAACGCGCCTGACGCCCGCCGACGCCGGCCATGTGCTAGCAGCACACTCACCGACGCCGTCGAACGTCAGATCACGTCCATCCACCCGGCAAACACTGACCGAATTTCTGACTCAGGACACTAGGAGGCGAAACGCTGAATCGCGCTGTCCGCCCCCTCGCTACCCCGTCGTAGCCGCCACTGCTCAACCACCCAAACGAGCACCCCCGCACCGGCCAGCCCGGCCCCGAGGATCGACACCGCGCCCCACCCGTCGGCCTCGTAGATCGCCGAGGCAAGCGCCGATGAGACGGCGGCCGAGGCGAAGACGGTCGTCATGAAGGCGGTCGTCAGACGGCTGCGGGCCTCGGGGGCGAGCGCGTAGATCACGCTCTGGTTTGTGATCTGGGCGCCCTGGATGCCGAGGTCGAGCGCCGCGATCCCGAGGATCAGCGCCGCCAGCGAGGTTTTGCCGGCGGCGATCAAGGCCCAGGAGAGCAGCATCGTCCCGAAGAACAGGCCGGTGGAGAGATGGTGATGCCCGCGGTCGGCCATCCGCCCCGCCGCCTGCGCCGCGAGCGCGCCGGCGAGCCCGACGAGGCCGAACAGGCCGATCGTCGCTGTCCCGTAGTGGTAAGGCGGACCCGCGAGCAGAAACGCGATCGTCGTCCACAGCACGCTGAACTGCCCCATGCCGAGCGCGCCGTAGACCATCCGCATGCGCAACGAGGGATGTTCGGCGACCAGGCGCCCGACCGAGCGCAGCGCTCCCGGGTAGGAGAGCGTCGTCGTGGGCCGGACTTCGGGCAGGCTGCGTCGCAGCACCGCACTCAGCGCGAGCATCAGCACGGCCGAGAGGCCGAAGACCAGCCGCCAGCCGCCGAGCTCGGCGATGATCCCGCTGGCGGTACGGGCGACGAGGATCCCGACGAGCAGGCCGCTCATCACCTTGCCCACCACGCGCCCGCGTTCACGCTCGGCGGCGAGCGTGCTCGACAGCGGCACGAGGATCTGCGCGACGACCGAGGTCACGCCCACGACCAGCAGCGCCCCCGCGAGCAGGCCGAAGCTCGGCGCCGCGGCCGTGGCGAGCAGGGCGAGCGCCGTCACCAGCAGAATGCGGGTGATCAGCCGGCGGCGCTCGTGCAGGTCGCCGAGCGGGACGAGCAGCACCAGGCCCGCGGCGTAGCCGACCTGCGAGGCCGTCACGAGCAGGCCGGCGGTGCCGTCGGAGATCGCGAATTCGTGCGCGATCGTGCTGAGCAGCGGCTGGGCGTAGTAGATGTTCGCGACGGCCGCCCCGCAGGCGACGGCCATCAGCAGCACGAGCGAGGGGGAGAGGGGGCGTTCGGGCTCGCTCGTCATACGGTGAGATTAGAACGGCTCCGTCGAGACGACGGCTGACGCGGCCTCACGCTCCGCCGGCAGGGAGGGCTATTCCGAAGCCGCGCAGACCTTCATGCCAAGCCCTTCCGCCAACTTGCGGTCTGACTCCGTCGTCCGTTCGAGCGAGCCCGACGCGAATCGCTGCCGTTCGGGTTCCAGTCTGGTTAGTGAGCTCGCGAAACTGGTCACCTCGGCTGCCTCGTGGTCATAGCCGGTGAGGAGCTGCTCGATTGTTGTGGCCTCGCCCGCTGGCCGCGGGAGGGCCTGCAGCTTGGCGTCCGCCGCGCGCACGAATGTGACCGATTGCCGTAGAAGCGCCTGCAGCTGTGCCTTTGCCGCCGTCGTGTCCTGTGTGAGCGCTTGGACACGAGCATTGAGAGGCTCCTGCTGTGAGTGCAACGCTTGGCAGATCTCGTCTGCCGCCGCGATGAAGTGCGCCGTTGCGGCGCCCGAGGTTGGGGTTCCAGTCGCAGTCCCAGCGTGAACGCTCACGCTCGGCGCGCTCGTCGATCCGCAGCCCGTGGCCGTCATTGCGGCGAATGTCATGACGAGCACTGAGCGCTTGCGCATGGTCTGACACTACTGGCTGCTTATATGGAGGCGCCTCCCGGGCCGTCCGGAGAAGGACGGAATGAAAATGTCGCGATCCTGCGCTACTTGGCGCGAAACTCGTCGATGTGGTGGAGCATCACGACGGTGCAGCCGGCGATGACGATCAGCACCACCGCCCACAGGGGCGCCCCCATGATCAGGGCGCCCACCGCGACGATCGCCATCACCCACGAGACGATCAAGTCGTAGCGGTCGTAGAGGTCGAAGCCGTTCATGTAACGAGTCCAGCGACGCAGACAACGAACATCAGGAAGCCGAGAGGCATCCCGACGAGGAAGCCGACTGCCAGCCAGCGATCGATCCGTCTCGACAGGGGCTCCGGCCTGCCGGGGATGAACACGGCGACGGCTGCCGGCAGTATTGAGTAGAACGCCATGCAGACGCCCAGGACGGCCGCCCAGGCGAGCAGGCCGTTGACGACGGCTGTTCCCAACGAGGGATTGGTCTCGTAGAGGACGCTGATGGTGGCTATGGCGGACATCCCTACTCCCTATTCCGACGGGATCTCCGAAACGGGACAAACCTTGCCCGAATCGCTGCTCACATGTCCAAAGGTGACCCGAAGATGCTGGCCAATCGGCCCCTTGCGCCCGCCGGCGCGGGCGTCATCCTGGGTGTATGGCTGACGATCCCGCGATCATCGGCGGTCCTACGCCGATCCCGGCTCCCCGTCCCGGCGAAACCTACCGCTGGAAGGTCCAGGACGGCCGCGCCGAAAAGCATGTCTATGTACAGATCGCGGACTATCTCAGCGCAGAGGCGTTCGAGGAGCCGCTGCGGTCGGGGATCGCCTCCAAGGGTGAGTCGGTGCTGCGCGCGCTGCTCGCGCGCGGAAACGTCCCGACGCGGATCAAGATCACCTCGGCCGGGATCACCGAAGTGGGCACAGATCGCCGTTCGCGCCCCTGCTCGATCTGATCTCCGGGCCCCCTGAAGGCCGCCCCGTAATGGCTACTCTGAGAGAGCGATGAGAGCAAGCGGGTGGCATCTGCTTTCTCAGGCCGGATCGGGCCGATCGATTGTGATGCCATGAGTGCCGCCACAGGTGGTGTGCTCGTGCTGGCCAGCGGCGTACAGGGCGGCGACGCTCGCGCGCCCGGGTACGAAACGCTCCTGATCGCGCTCGCGATCGCCGTCCTGACGGCGGCGTGCGTGTGGATCGCGATCTACCTGCGCCGTCGCTACCTGCGCCCCAGGCCGGTGGGCGACGAGTGGCAGGCCCTGGCCGTGATGGGCGAGCTGTGCGCGCACGGCTGGCAGGCCCAGATCACCCTGTACGGCTGGGGCGCCCCGGTCCCCACCGACGCCCCGCCTGCGCGCACGCCGCTGGTCGAGCTGGAATGGAAGCAGTTCGACGAGGAGTCCGGTCGGGTCGCGGTGGCGCGGCGGGTGTGGGCGCCGAGCATCTCCGAGGCGCTGCAGTCGATGGTCGAGGACCGCCGCACGGACATCGCCCTGGAGGAGATCGAGCGGTCGGTAGGGGAGGGGGACGACGCTTGGTGGGAGGAGTGATCGATCGGGCGGGTGTTGGGGCCGGGGTGGATGGGCCGGCCCGTCGGTAGGTCTCGAGGGTGAACGCCGACTCAGTCGATCAGTAGCAGAGCGCGCTTGCCACCACGCCGCCAGGGCAGGCAGACGCTATGGGCTCGCCGGTGCCGTTGCCGTGCTGCGCGGGTCGATCAGGATCTTGGCGTGTACGTCTGGACTGTCGAGTGCGGTGAACGCGTCCTTCACGCCATCGAGCCCGACCGTCCCGGTGATCAGCGGCGTGGGGTCGACGTCGCCCTCGGCGAGCATCTGCAGGGTGTCCCGGAACTCGAGCGGCGTGTAGCCGATCACGAACCGTAGGTCGAGCTCCTTGTTGACGGCCATCGCGGGGGTGAACTGGTCGACGCCGACGCACACGCCGACCACGACTACGCGAGAGAACAGCGGCGCACCGTCGATCACGCTGTCGATCATGCCGGGCACCCCGACGCACTCGAAGATGACGGGGTGCTTCGGCGCGGCGCCGAGCTTCTCGGCGAGCCGCCACGCGTGCCACCACCCGAACGGGAGGCGCCCGAGTTTCTCGCGCGTGCCGACGGCCAACTCGAGCGCGGCGGGAATGTCCGGCACCTGCCCGCGCCGCTCCACGGCGGTGAACGGGGACTCGTGCGCGGGGTCGAGGACGACGTCCGCGCCGCAGGCGGTGGCCAGCACGCGACGCGCGGGTGAGTAGTCGCTGGCCACGACCGTGCGCACGCCCCTGGCCTTCAGGAGCAGGATCACCGCAAGCCCGATCGGTCCACAGCCAATCACGATCGCGACGGTGCGCTTGTCCACCTCACCGCGGCGCACCGCGTGCCAGGCCACGGCCATCGGCTCCGTCAGCGCCGCGACGTCGGGCCCCAGGCCATTGGGCACCGGCATCATCAGCGACCCCTCGACGATCACCTGCTCGGCGTAGGCGCCGGGAGCGTGCACCGATAGGCCGACGAGATCCACGCCGCGACTCCCCCGCAGGAGCGGCAGCGCCACTACTCGCGTCCCCGCCCGCAGGCCCTTGTGGGAGCGTGGGCCGTACTCGGCTACCGACCCGCAGAACTCGTGGCCGAAGACGATCTGCTCCTCCGAGCGAGCAAACCGCCCGTAGCCCGCACGCACCGCCAGCTCGGCCCACAGGTCGCAGCCGTGGCGCGCATGCAGATCGGAACCGCAGATCCCGCAGCGCAGCACCTCGATGCGCACCTGTCCGCGCCCCGGCACGGGCTCCGGCCGCTCGAGCACCTCGAGCTCTGCTTTGTTGCAGACGACGGCCCTCATCGCGGACGCCGTGAGAGACAGAGGCCGATCACGTGGACATTCTCGCACCGCTCCCGGCAAAGTGAGTACCGCGGGCGTGCATGCCTGCGTTACGCAGGGTATTGGGCCCTCACCGCTACCCCCACCCCCGCCACGTCACCGGGGCCCTGCGCGGCCGGCGAAGGTCCCGGTGGGGCCGTCGGGACCAGGCCGAGGGCGAAGTAGACCCCCAGCGTGATCGCCGCCCCCGCCACCGCGTCGAGGAGGTAGTGGTTCGCGGTCGCCATCACCGCGAAGCTCGTCAGGAATGGATAGATCACCGCGAGCGCGCGCAGCAGGCGGCGCTCGCTGATCCGCCACAGCGCGATCGAGCACCAGACCGCCCAGGCCACGTGCAGCGATGGCATCGAGCAGAGCTGGTTGGAATGCAGCGCGATCGCGCCGAGCTGCCAGGGAGATAGATGGTGGACGACCGCCACCAGGTCGATGTAGCCCCCGGGCAACATGCGCGGTGGCGCCACCGGGAAGCTCCAGAAGACCACGAGGGCGATCAGCGTCACGGTCACGAGGGTCGCGCGCATTACCCCGAGCAGATCTGGCCGCCGCCACCACAGCCAGGCGAGGACCGCGAGGGTCACGGCAATGTGAATGTTCTCGTACCAGAAGACGACGATCTGACTCAACGTCCCGTGTTTCGCGAGCCAGGAATCCAGCGCGTGCTCGGGGGCGAGGTGCAGCGAACGCTCGAGGTCGAGGACTTTCTCGCCGTCGCGCTCGGCCAGTCCCTGGCGCACCGGCGCGAGGTTGTTGACCGCGTCGAAGAGCCAGATCAGCCACGCGACGAGGATGACGTCGAGCAGCAGTATCAGACGCCCGATTTGCCCTTCCCGGCGGGGGCCGAGCACCTCCCATGAGGACCGGCCGCTAGTCGGATTGCTTGCCGTGCTCACTTCACCCGCAGGAAGCGATCGGCCACCGCGAACCCGCGCTGGATCGTCTCCCAATCCAGGTTCTCCGGCGTGTCGCTGGGCCAGTGATAGTTGGACGGGAACTTGGTCTCATCGATCGACGCGAGCGTCGCGGCGGGGTAGCCGTGACGCATCGCCACGAGCGCGTCGGTGGCAGCCACTGTGCGCAGTCCCCGCACGAGCTCGACGCCGGCTACCGCGGCCGCCTCGTCCAGCCGCCGGCGGGCGGTCTCGCTGTAGGGCCGCATGCGCAGCATGCCCTCGGCCTCGACCAGCGCCAGGTTTGGGCTGCCGAGGCACTCCAGGCACAGCACGGTCGTACTGGCCGGGTCAAGTTCTGTGTGGTGGCGGCGTATGAAGCCCTGCATGCCCTCCATGAACGACTCCTCCGAGCCGGTCGAGAGCAGCAGCACGCGCACGCCGGGAGTCTGGCGCTCCGATAGCGAGCGGGCCAGCGCCACGAGTACGGCGACGGCGCTGAGGTTGTCGTTGGCGCCGGGCACGACCCCGCTTCTACCGATGTCAGCCATCGCCACCGTCGCGCCCGCGGCCAGCAGCGATCCCGCGCGCTGAAGGCGGCTTGCACCGAGGATCGAGCCGAGCGCCACGAGCACCGGGCCGAGCCACGTGGCGTACATGACCGGGAAGCTCTGCCGCGAGCGCTCGTGCAATGCCGGGAAGCGCTCGGCGAACAGGCGTGGCAGGGCGGGATGGAAGACGAACCCGCTGTGAGCGGCGTCGTGATGGGCCACGACGACGACGGTCTCGGCGCCGTCACGCTCGCCGGCCTCGGCCACCACGTTGAACGTGTCGCGGTGCGGTAGCGCCGCGCGCCGGAACCACAGCCGCCCGCCGCCGACTTCGTCCCAGATCGCCGCGGCGGCGCCGAGGCCGAGCGCGGCGGCGAAGAGGCGCGCCCCGCGGGATCTGCGGCGCAGCGCCGTCAACCCGGCCGCGGCCACGGCGCCGTTGAGCAGGCCCAGCGGCCACCAGTAGCCGCCGTGGGCGCGCTCGACCTCCACCGTCGCGGTGTGCTCGAGCTCGCGCATTCGCGCAGCGATCCACTCGGCGCCGCGGCGCTCACCCTCCGAGGCCGAGGGCCGCTCGAAGCTCGCGAGCGCGTGTACGACGGTGCGCAGCTCCTGCGCGAGCCACGGGGGTTGCGCGAGCTCCGAATCGGTATTCGTCGTCTGGGGGGAAGTCATAGTCAGACGCTAGCCCAACGAAGGTGCGTGCCCTTAGTACCCTGCGCCGGGATGGCCGACACGAGCACGATCGCCTCGCTGGCCACGGCCGGCGGCACCCTGATCCTCGCGCTGGCGACGTTCGCCTCGACCCGCTCGGCCAACCGTGCGGCGCGCGTATCCGAGCAGGCATTTAAAGTTGGACTGCGCCCGGTGCTGTTCAACGCACGACCGCAGGATCCACCGCAGAAGGTCGGCTATGGCGACGATCACTTCCTCGTGCTGCGCGATGGCCTGGCGGCGGTGCAGGAGTCCGACGGGAACCTGTACTTCGCGCTGCCGCTGCGCAACGTCGCCTCGGGTCTGGCCGTGCTGCACGGCTGGCATCTCTGGCCGCGGCGCGCCGGCCTCGACGATCCGCACCCCGAGGTCGACGACTTCCGCACGCAGACCCGCGACCTCTATGTTCCGGCCGGCGATGTCAGCTTCTGGCAGGCGGCGCTGCGCGACGCCGATGATGACCTCTACACGCCCGTGCGCGAGGCAATCTCGGCGCGCACGCCGCTCAGCGTCGATCTGCTCTACGGCGACCACGAGGGCGGCCAGCGCACGATCACGCGCTTCTACATGATCCCGCGCACGCACGAGCAGGACGATCAACCATGGCTGTGGATGTGCTCGACCTCGCGCCACTGGAACCTCGATCGCGCCGACCCGCGCTGAGGTACCCGCGCTCAGGTGTCGGCGAGGCCGAAGAAGGCGTCAAGCGCCACGCGGCCGGCGCGTTCGAGCTCGATCACCGAAGGCTCGTCGAGCGTCTCGGCGGGCCAGCGCTCGCTCCATGCGTCCGCAAGCTCGCGATTGACCTCGACGTGAAATTGGAAGGCATACGCGCACTTGCCCACCCGGAAGGCCTGGTGGGGGTAGAGGGCGCTGCGCGCCAGCCACAGCGCGTCGTCGGGTAGATCGAAGGTGTCCTGATGCCAGTGCACGACCGGCAGGATCTCCGCGCCGAAGCTCCCCAGGATAGGATCATTGCGGCCGGCTGGGGTGAGAGACACGCTGCCGAACCCGATCTCGGCCTGCTCGCCTCGATAGACCTTCGCGCCGAGCGAATGGGCCATCAGCTGCGCCCCGAGGCACACCCCCAGTACCGGATGTCCGGTGCGGACCATCGCCGCGATCAGCTCGATCTCCCGCGCTAGGTGGGGATGCTCAGCGGTGTCCTGCACGCCCATCGGGCCGCCCATCACCACGAGCCCGTCGAGCTCCTCCCACGATGGCAGCGGCTCGCCACGGTAGGGATGACACAGCCGCAGCTCGATTCCCCGCCGCGAAGCGCTCTGCGCGATCAGCCCAGGGTCCTCGTAGGGCACGTGCTGGATCGCGACCCAGCTGTGCTTGACCGTCACCGGCGTGCGGTCGGCTCGGCGACGATCGGGCCGGCCTCAGCCATTGGGCCAGCGACCGTGGCGCTCGAAGTAGTCGCGCGCGGCCTCCTCGGCTTCGCGTTCGCGATCGCCGCTGACCCCGGCGCGGAACAGCCAGTTGACGAAGAAGATCGCAAGGCCCGCGCTGACGATCCCGGCGCCGCCCTCGAGGTGGTTTTCGTCGCCGAAGGACATCACGACGAGCCCACCGACCACGACGAGCGCCGGGAGCACGTAGCGGACCATGTCAAGCAGCCAACCGGAGCGCTTGCGCTTGGGCTTGCGCGAGGAGTCGGCGGGGCGGGAATCGACCATGGAGTCTTTATAGCCGAGCGGACAATGGAAACTCCAAACAGATGGCTAAGGTGATCCTGTTGTGGCACTGATCCGAGCAAGCGCCCCGCTCAGCCGAGCCCTCAGGCGGGCGTTCCCGCAGCGGCCGTTCCACGTGCGCTTCTGGGACGGCGGGGTGGTGCAGGCGACGAGCGAGGATGCGCCGACGTTCTTTGTCAGGCGCCCGTCGGCCCTGTCGCACTTCCTCAGAGCGCCCGACACGCTCGGTCTGGGACGCGCCTACGTGGACGGTTCGCTGGAGGTCGACGATCTGGACGCCGGGTTCATCGTGATCGACGAATGGGAGCCCCCGGAGCTGAGCGTCAAGGACAAGCTAGGTCTGGGGTTGGGCGTCGTGGTCGCCGCTCTGCCCGGCGGGATCCCCAAGCGCCCGAGCCTCGAGCTGATCCTGCAGGGCGAGCGCCACAGCCTGCAGCGCGACGCGGCCGCGATTCGCTACCACTACGACGTTGGCAACGAGTTCTTCGCGCTGTTCCTCGACGAGTCGATGACATACAGCTGCGCGGTCTACTCAAAAGGCGCACAGACCTTGGAGGACGCCCAGCTCGCGAAGCTCGATCTGATCGCGAGCAAGCTCGCCCTGGAGCCGGGGATGCGTCTGCTGGATGTCGGCTGCGGCTGGGGCAGCTTTGCGATCCACGCGGCGAAGAACTACGGCGTTACAGTCACTGGCGTGACGCTCTCGCCCGCGCAGGCCGAGCTCGCGCGCGAGAAGGTGGCGCAGGCGGGCCTCAGCGAGCAGGTGGAGATCAGGGTGGCCGACTACCGCGAGCTGCCGGGCGGATCGTTCGACGCGATCGTGAGCATCGGCATGTCCGAGCACGTCGGAGAGAGCCAGATCGACAACTACGCGAGATCGCTGTTCGGGCTGCTACGGCCAGGCGGGGTGCTGCTGAACCACGCGATCGCCGCGCTCGACCCCGAGTACGACTCGCTCGACGACGAGTTCTCGATGCGCTACGTGTTCCCCGACGGGGAGGCGCTGCCGCTCTCCCGCGTCCAGCTCGCCGTCGAGCGCGCAGGCTTCCACGTCAACCACATCGAGGGCTTCCGCGAGGACTACGCGCGCACGCTGCGCGAGTGGACCAAGCGCCTGGACGAGAACCTCGAGCGCGCCGAGCAGCTGGCGGGCGTGGAGCGCACGCGGGTCTGGCGGCTATACCTGCGCGCCGCCCGGCACGGCTTTGACACGAGCATCACCGCCGTCTATCAGGTCCGGGCGCACAAGCCCGTCCCGGGCAGCGCCGCGGATCCCGTGTGATCAGACCGCCGGCGGCGTAACGTCCTGCAGGCGGGACGTTACGCCGCCGGCGCGGCCGAGTCCAGCTGGTCGCCCAACTGAAGATTCTCGTAAACACAAGGGATATGGGTACTAACACCCATACACCCGTCCGGTCCTCGGGCCGTTACTGAGGCATAACCCGACCGTTGGACGAGCGAACTTACAGGAGCGGTTTGATGCGATATCTTCTAAAACGAGGTGCTCAAGATGAGGGTGGTTTTACCCTGATCGAACTTCTGGTCGTGATCCTGATCATCGGCATCCTCGCCGCGATCGCGATCCCCGCGCTGCTCAGCCAGAAGAGCAAGGCATACGATTCATCGGCGAAGACGCTGGCGCAGACGGCCCAGACGGCCGCCGAGACTTATGCGACCGAAAACAACGGTGGCTATACAGGTATGACCGCACAAAAGCTCAAGGAAATTGAGCCTTCGATCAACACCACGAGCACCAACGAAGCGGAGCTGCTGCCAATAGCCACCGCCACCGCGACTGAATACAAAGTCACAGCGAAAGCAGAGAACACAGAAGATGAATACACAGTTACCCGGGAAACAAACGGTAGCGTGAAACATACGTGTGTAAGCAGCACAGGCACCAAAACTGGTTGCCCAGGTCACTCCGCTTCAAGCACCAGCTGGTAGCAACCAACCCCTCCCGCCCTACGCCTCGACCAACCCCCGCCGGATCGCGTAGCGCGTCAGATCGACCCGGTTGCGCATGCCGAGCTTGTCGAGGACGTTGGCGCGGTGGCGCTCGACGGTCTTCTTCGAGAGCACCAGCTCGGCCGCGATCTCCTCGCTCGTATTGCCTTCGGCAATCAGCTTCACGACCTCCAGCTCGCGTGCGGTCAGGGGGTCCTGCGGCGGCGCCTCGCCGAGCCGGGCGCCCTCGAGGTAGTCGCGCACGAGCGTCGCGACCGCAGGGGGGTACAGGAACGCCTCACCGCGCATGCACGCGCGGCACGCCTCGACGAGGTCGCGGTTGGCGGCGGTCTTTAGCACGTAGCCCGAGGCGCCGGCCTTCAAAGCCTCGAAGAAGTACTGCTCGTTGTCGTGCATCGAGAGCATCAGGATCCGCAGCTCGGGCCGGCGGCGGTGCAGCTCGGCGGCGGCCTGCAGGCCGGTCATGCGCGGCATCGAGAC
>Ga0302181_10001189_pt1 | contig 19744 bp, 10 predicted proteins | sample I_Palsa_E3_3_FD_198786 | JGI IMG/M metagenome (GOLD analysis project Ga0302181, IMG submission 198786) | Peat permafrost microbial communities from Stordalen Mire near Abisko, Sweden - I_Palsa_E3_3 | ecosystem: Environmental > Terrestrial > Soil > Palsa > Peat permafrost | place: Sweden...
AGCGCGATGATCCACAGCGCGGGCGCGACCGTCACGGTGACGATCGTGAGCACCGGCGACAGCACCGCCATGATGCCGATCGACAAGATGAACAGCGCGAGGTTGCCCAGCGTGATCGGCACCATGGACAGGATGCTCTGCACCATGTTCAGGTCGGAAATGGACCGGCCGACCAGCTGCCCGGTGTAGATCTCGTCCTGGCGTGCGCCGTCAAGGCGGGTAAGCGAGTCGAACAGCTCGGTGCGCAGCTCATGCTGGACGTCGAGCGCAAGCCGGCTGCCGTAATATCGTCGCAGGTAGATGCCCGCGAAGTTGACGGCGGCGGCGATGAGCAGCAGGCCCGCCAGCGGCCAGATCGACTGCCGGTGGGCGACGATGACGTCGTCGATGATCTTTCGCTGCACCAGCGGGATCGCGGCGGTCGCGACGGTGGCCACCAGGGCTCCGCCGAGGGAAATGAGGACGCTGCGCTGATGACGCCAGCAGTACCCGGCCAGCCGTCGTAGCCACCCGTACGCTGGTGCGCCAGTGTCCCCCGCAGCCCCCGTACTAGCTGCGTGCCCTGTCCTCCTTGACAGCGTGACCGCCCCACCTCGCGTCTCGTCCCCGACGAGAGGATTAACAGCCCGGCCTGTCGATTCATTTCCCTAACTAACCATCTAGGCGGGAAACACCAGGCCGGGCCGCCGCGGTCAGCGGTACCCGTCGTCCGGCGTCCGGCGTGGGGGGGGAGGGGCGGACTCCGGGTAACCGCGGCGGATCACCCGGCGCCGCGTGGCGCGCGCGGAGACCTCTCTGATCAGGGAGCCGATGGCGATGCCCAGCACCAGGTTGACAAAGGCGGTGGCCACCTTCTGGGACACCGGCGCCGTCGTGCTGAACGGGAACACCACCGCGATCACCGTGGCCAGCCCGATGATCCAGGTGAAGAATATCGTCGGCCGCGGCGTGGACAGCAGCAGCAGGTGCATAAGCGCCGTCGCGAACAACGCGATCCCGGCGGACGCGAACACGTACCCCGCCGTGGACGCGGCGCCCCAGGCTCCGTCGCGCTTCGGGGCAAGAATCGGGATCGTGAACAGCCACCGGCACACCAAGATGCCGACCAGCGCGATCAGCGCCGCGACGACGGCGGTCGCCGCCCCGCCTGACCACAGCGTCCCTGCGTCGACCCGGCGCTGGACCTCCGGTTCTGGTTCTGGATCCGGTTCCTGACTGCCCATCGGGATTGTCATTGTTTCGCCTTACGTTGAACAGCCTGTCCCTACAGAATTAACCTCCCAGCGTCGCCCGAAACCCTCGCGCCCCGAAACACTCATGGTCAGGGCCAAACTCACAGAAAGGCCGCGGACCGGGTGGGTGGACGCCAACAGGAACGCGGGTCGGTAATGTGTGCCAAGCCGCTGAACGGCAACCAGCGGCTAAGCCTGAACTCCGGAGGTAAACGTCGTGGCCAAGCCCGTCCTGCAAATCATCATCGGCAGCACCAGGCCCGGACGGGTCGGGCCGGCCGTCGCCGACTGGATCATCGACCGGGCCAGGGCGCGGGGCGACTTCGAGGTCGAGGTGGCGGACCTGGCCGTGCTGAACCTGCCGATCTTCGATGAGCCGAATCACCCCAGGCTGCGCCGGTACGTCAACCAGCACACCAAGGACTGGAGCGAGATCGTCGAGCGGTCCGACGCGTTCGTCTTCGTGATCCCCGAGTACAACTACGGGTTCAACGCGGCGACCAAGAACGCCATCGACTACCTGAATCAGGAGTGGCAGAACAAGCCGGCCGGCATCGTCAGCTACGGCGGCGTCGCGGCGGGCACGCGTGCCGCCCAGATGCTGAAGCAGGTCATGTCCGCGCTCAAGATGGTGCCCGTCGTGGACTCGGTGAACATCCCGTTCATCAGGGAGAAGCTCGATGAGGAAGGCCGGCTCAAGCCGAACGAGATCATGGAGGCCGCCGCTGAGGCCATGCTCGACGAGCTAGGCCGCTACGCCGCCGCCCTGCGCACCCTGCGGGCCAGCTGAGGCCCGCGGCCGCAGCGCCGTTCATCCCGTGGCGGTCACCCCACCGTGACGAGGGCCATCGGGTAGCCGCTGGCCCCGTTCGGTTCGGGCGGCGCCTCGGCGCTCGTCTGGGTGTAGCCGGTCGCGTCGGTGGCCCGCGCCTCGATCAGGTGGTGCCCCGGGGTGGCGTCCCACTCCCAGACCCACTGCCGCCAGGTGTCGATGCCAGGCACGGTGGCCAGCGTGGCCTGGTTCCACGGCCCGTTGTCGACACGCACGTGCACGGCGTCGATGCCCTTGTGCTGGGCCCAGGCCACGCCGGCGATCGCGGTCCGGCCCGCCGAGAGCTGGTTCGCGCCGTTCGGGACGTCGATACGGCACTCGGTCTTGATCGGCGCCTGCTGAGACCAGCCGCGCTGGGCCCAGTAGGCGTAGTTGTTCGCGAAAGTGGTCACGTTGATGTCCGTCACCCATTTGGTCGCGGACACGTACCCGTACAGGCCGGGAACGACCATGCGGGCGGGGAAGCCGTGCTCGACCGGAAGCGCGGTGCCGTTCATCGCCACCGCGAGCAGGGCGTCACGGCCGTCCATGACGGTCGCAACCGGCGTGCCCGAGGTGAACCCGTCCACCGAGGTGCACATCAGCTGGTCCGCCCCGGCCTGGATGCCGGCCTCGCGCAGCACGCCAGCCAGGCTCGCGCCGAGCCAGAGCGCGTTGCCGATGTACGGGCCCTCGACCGGGTCGGACACGCAGCACAAGGTGACGTAGTCCTCGATCAGCGGCCGCCTGAGCAGGTCATCGAAGCTGAGGGTGATCTCGCGGTTCACCATGCCGTGAATCCGCAGCTGCCAGCTGCTGGGATCAACCTGCGGCAAGACGATCGCGGTGTCCACCCGGTAGAAATTAGCGTTGGACGTGACGAACGGGGAAATCCCCGGCACGTTGAGGTTCACGCCGGGAGGCAGCGCCTCGGTCACCGACGGCCTGGGAATGCGCAGCGTCTTCTGCGCGGTCGCCACGCTGCTCCGCTCGGCCAGCAGCCGTCCCGCCAGCCCCGCCCCGGCCGCGATGCCCACGGTCGCCGCGCTGGCCTTCAGGAAACTCCGGCGCCGCGGCTCCGCCGTGTCGAGTTCGCCGTCCTCGTGCAGTTCCTCAGGCTCCCTGGCCCGCCCCAGGCCGGCCGGCAGGTCAGGCGCCGACGGCAGGTCAGGCGGGGACGGCAGATCGGGCGCGGGCGGCAGGTCAAGCTCGCCGGCGTCAGGCGCCTCCCCGGGCGCCCCGGCCCAGGTGTCCAGCCACGGCGCCTTCGTCCAGGTACTCGGACCGCGCCGGGCCACCGGCCTGGTCAGGGGAATGAGGAAATACAGGACGGCCGCCGCCGCCGCCGTCGCGGCCAGGGTGGGCAGCAAGCTGGCCACGTCCGCGGTGGGACGGGTCGCGGCGGCGGTGAGCCCGACGATCGCGAACACGGCCAGCCCGGCCATGCCGTACGACAGCCGCCGCGTGGCCGCCGCGCCGATCACTGCGGCGAAAATCCCGAGCACCACGAGGATGCCGCTGACCAGGACGAGCTTGTCGTCCGAGCCGAATTCGCTGATGGCGAAGTTCTTCAGCCACGGCGGCGTGAAATCGATCTGCAGCTGGCCGACCGCGACCACCGGTGACCCGTCGGCACCGGTCAGGCCGGCCACGAATTGGCCCACACCGAGTGCGGCGGCGGCGGCCAGCAGCCCGGCGATAGCGCCGAGGCCCGCCCGGCCGCGGCCGGCGGATGGCCTGCTGCCTGTTCCGCTCAGTTTCATTGTCACAAACCCTATTCGTTGCGGCGCAGGCGCAGGTTTGCCGGGCCGGGCGATTATTCGTGGCCGAGGCGGCGGGATTACCCCGCAACCGCCAAACCCTGGCGGTTCCTGCTACGAATAACGGTTGTGAGCAGTCTTAGTCCGGGGGGGCGACCCCCCGGATCCCCCCGCTTCTGGGGGGGATCCTCCCCCCCAGACCCCCCTGGCGCCTCTGGAGACCCCAGTGGCGGCGGGGACCTCGGGGAGCAGATCGGGTTGGTGGCGCGGGGGGACACCGCGGCGTTCGACGCCGTCTACGAGCAGATTGCCGCGTCAGTCTTCGGTGTCGTCAAGCGGGTGATTCGCGATCCGGCCCAGTCCGAAGAGGTGACCCAGGACGTCCTGCTGGACATCTGGCAGGACGCGTCCAAGTTCGATGCGGAGCGAGGCAGCGCGGTGGCGTGGGTGATGATGCTCGCCCACCGCCGGGCCGTGGACCGGGTCAGGTCCGTGCAGAAGGAAGCCGAACGCGAGCGCCGGGTCGCGACGGCCGACATTCCCTACGACGAGGTCGCCGAGGCCGTCGAGTCCAGCTTGGAGCGTGAGCGCGTCTGGCGCTGCCTGGGCTCCCTCACCGAACTGCAGCGCGAGTCGGTCACCTTGGCCTATTACGGCGGCTACACCTACGGTCAGGTGGCCGGCCTGCTCGGCGTGCCGACCGGGACGATCAAGACCAGGATGCGGGACGCGCTTATCCGGCTGCGGGACTGCCTGGGCGTGGCCTCGTGAAGCGGCCACAGCTGAAACGCGAACCGCACACCCTGGCCGGGGCGTACGCGATGGACGCGATCTCCTCCGACGATCGGGCCCGGTTCGAGCGGCACCTGGCCAGGTGCGCCGAGTGCGCACAGGAGATCGCCAGCCTGCGGGAGGCCACCGCCCGGCTGGCCACCGCCACCGCCCAGACCCCGCCGCCGGGCCTGAAGGAGCGGGTGATGGCGGCGGCCGCGACGACCAGGCAGCGGTTTCCGGACACCGCGGACGTCCCGGCCAGGTCTGCCCGGGTGAAGGACGCCAGGATCAGAACGAGGGCGTGGTTCCACTCGTTGGCCTGGCGGGGGCGCCTCGTGGTCATGGCGGGTGCCGTGGCTACCCTGGCCGTGCTCGCCGTCGCCGTGGTGGCCGGGATCTCGAACGGCACCATGCGACAGCAGCTCAGCCAGGCGCAGGCGAGCAGCCAGCAGGTAGCCGCGGTGCTGACCGCACGGGACGCCACCATGATGACCAAGACGGTGAGGGGCGGCGGGACCGTCACGATCGTGATGTCGCATTCGATGCACGCGCTGGTGTTCACCGCCGCCGGCCTGCACGCGCTGCCTGTCTCCCGGGCCTATGAGCTGTGGCTGATCGGCTCGGCCGGGGACCGGCCGGTGGGCATGTTTCCCCAGGCCAGCGACCACATGGTCGGCCCGGTCATCGCGTCAGGTCTACGCTTGGGTGATCACCTCGCCCTGACCGTCGAGCCGGCCGGCGGAACCAGCCGTCCCACCTCCCCGATGATGCTGGACCTCGCACTGTAGCCAGGCTGCGCCGGCCCGGGACCCGCCGTCCGCCGTCCGCGTCCGCCAAACTGGCGCATACCCCTGTATCGTGCTATGTCGTAAGTGAGGGGTGAATAAAGTTGAGCAAGCTCAAGAGCACGGTCTACGCCCGCATGGAGGAAACGAGCTTTCGGTCGGGCGCGGTATTCGGTGCGGGAGCGGCCGCCGTTACCGGGACCGCGATCGCGCTGACGGTCGTCCTGACCGGACATGGCGCCGCCGCGATCAGCGCGCCTAGCCCGAGCGCACGCTCCGCCCCGCCAGCGTCGGCGACCGCTTCGCCGTCGGTTATCCCGTCGTCCACGCCAGTCACGCGGGCATCGCCCACCGCCTCGCCCCGGTATGTGCCGGCTTCGCGGGTCACGCCGGTGACGGCCGCCCAGGCGGCCTCGCGGGCGGCGCCGTCGCCCACTCGCGGGGGCCGTCACCGGCGTCCGCATACGTGGACGCTCCCGGACTACAGAGGCCAGCCTTTCTCCCTGTTCCACTCCCGGGGCGGGCCGCCCGCGCACCGCGGCTATCGAGCCGGTTTATCGATGTGGCGGCCCGCCGAATAGCCCCGGTCACAGCGTGAGAAGTGACAGCGGATCCGGCCCGGACAGCTCACTACGCCCTCCTTCTGTTCACTCCGAGCCTTCTGTGCCCTCCGAGGTCGCAGCCGTCCCGGTGGTCGCGGGGAACGTGCGGTGGGAGCGGCCCACCGTCCGTGCCTTCTGGAACGCGCTGGCCGACCCCGAGCGAGAGGCGCTGGCCGCCGCCGGATCCGAAGAGGTCTTCCGGGCCGGATCGGTGCTGTACCGCGCGGGTGACGACTCCTCTCAGGTGATGATCATCGACTCGGGCTGGGTCAAGGTCAGCGTCCGGGACGATAACGATGGCGGCGAGAAAATCCTGGCGGTCCGCGGTCAGGGAGACGTGGTCGGCGAGCGCGCGGCGCTGAGCACCCAGGTGCGGTCGGCCACCGTGACGGCGCTCGATGAGGTCTCGGCGATGGTGGTGCCCGCGGACCGGTTCGCCGAGTTCCTGCGCGGGCATCCGCGTGCCGTCGAAGTACTGCAACGCCAGGTCAAGGAGCGCCAGGAGGAGGACCGGGCCCGGCTTTTCCCCGGCGAGCGGGCCGGCGCCGAGCGGCGGCTGGCCTGGTTGCTGTTCGACCTGGCCCAGCGCAGGGGCGGTTACCGGCACGCCGCCACGGCCTTCACCTTGCCGATGTCGCAGCAGGAACTCGCGGACTGGGCCGGCACGACAGCCGACGCGGTGGGCCGGTTTCTGCGGTTCTGGCGGGAGCGCGGGATCATCGTTCGCGGCGGGCGGTCACGCCGGCTGACCGTGGTCGACCTAGACGGGCTGGCCGCGATCTGGGACCCCGCACCGCCGGACCAGGTGGCGGGCGAGGCTGCCCCGAAGGCGGCCGCGCGCTGGTTCGGTGCCCCGGGTGAGCCGCTGAACTGCTCGATCTTGTTCACCGACGTGGCCGGATTCGGGAATCCCCTGCGCCTTGACCCCGACCGTGAGGTCGTGCGGGCGGCGCTGTATGAGATCCTGCGGTCATCGTTTGAGGCCTCACGCGTGCCGTGGGCCGACTGCTACTACGAGGACCGCGGCGACGGCGCGGTCATCGTGGTGCCGCCCGCCATCTCCACCCTTCGCGTGGTTGACCCGCTGATCCCGGAACTGGCGGCCCGGCTGCGGCAGTACAACCGGCGGGCCAGCGAGGTAGTGCTGATCCAGCTCCGGGCCGCCCTTCATGTCGGGCCGGTCGGGAAGGACGCCGAGGGGCTGACCGGGCAGGCGGTGATCTTCACCGCGCGCATCCTGGACGCCCCCGTCGTCAAGGAGCGGCTCGCGGACGCCCGGGCGGACCTGATCTTCGCCGTATCGGACTACGTCTACGATCACGTGGTCAGGCATGGCGCCGGGCGGGTCGATTCCGGTGCCTTCGAGCATGTGGCGGGCCAGGTCAAGGAGTCCCGCGTCTCGGCGTGGATTCATCTCGCCGGGCGGGTCGAGCTGCCGCCCGCGCCGGTCAGCGAGGGTAACGGGTCCGCGCCGCTGCCGGTCGCGCCTCCGCTCGGGAAGCTGCCTGCGGACGTGCGCGGCCGCGACGGGCTGCTCGGCGAGCTGCGCCGGGCGCTGCGGTCCTACCCCTGGCGGGCGAGCCGGGCGTTCGTGATCACCGGCATGGGCGGGCTAGGCAAATCGACCGTCGCGCTCGCCGCGGCCAAGATGGCCAAGGACCGCGGGTACCGGGTGTGGTGGCTCGGCGCGACCGACACGGCGCTGCTGACCAGCGGGATGCTGGAAGTGCTGCGGGAGCTTGGCGCCCCGGAATCGGTGATCGCCCCGGTCCGTGAGGGCGCGCGGACCGCACCCGCGCGGGCGTGGGAGTTCCTGAACGGCGAGCACGCCGGCGGCCGGCGCTGGCTGCTGATCTTCGACGGCGCCGACCATCCCGCGGTGCTGGCCGGCGCGGACGCGACGACGCCGGCCGACGGCACCGGCTGGCTGCGGGCCGACCCGGCCGGAATGGTGATCGTGACCACCCGCAACCGGGACCCGCAGGTGTGGGGAACCGGCGTGACGCTGCGCGAACTGAAGCCGCTGGACGAGGAGGCCAGCGCCGAGGTCCTGCGGGATCTGGCCCCGGACGTGACGGACCCGGGCGGCCACCAGGCCCGCGAGCTGTCCCGGCGGCTGGGCGGGCTGCCGCTGGCCCTGCACCTGGCCGGCGCCTACCTCGGGTCGCCGTTCGCGCGGTGGTCGACCTTCGCCGGTTATCACGAGGCGCTGGACAGCGTCGAGCTGCCGGCCGCCCTGGCGGACATCGAGGGTCCGGGGGCCGATGTCCGCGCCGATGTCCAGCGCACCTGGGACCTGTCGCTTGACGCGCTCGCCGCCGAGGGACGCCCGCAGGCCAGGCTGCTCCTGCTGGTGCTGTCCTGCTTCGCGCCCGCCACCCCGATTCCGGCGTGGCTGCTGCGGCCGGCGCCGCTCGCGGACCTTTTGCAGAACGAAGCGGGCGGAACCCGGGAACCGGAGAAGGACGACGGCTGGTACCGGCTGCGGGCGGGAATGCAGGGACTATCGCACACCGGGCTGATCGAGATCTCCAGCGGCGCCGGCCCGGCGGGCCTCAATGCCATCACCGTGCATCCCGTCGTCGCCGACGCCAACCGCAGCCGGCTGGCGACCATCGCGGCCGCCGAGCGGACGGCGGTGCAGAACGCGGCCGTGGCTCTGCTGGAGGCGGCCGCGGGCGCCCTTGACCCGTCCCGGCCCGGTGACTGGCCCGCCTGGTGGCTGCTCGTGCCGCACCTGGACGCCGCCATCGACCTGCTGGCCGACGACCTGGCCGCCGCGGTGCTAGCCCGGCTGCTCACGGTCAGCGCGGCCGGCACCGACGCCCTGCTGAGCAGCGGCCGGCTGGCGGCGGCGGGCAAGCTCGCGCAGGTGAGCGTGCACACGGCGGCCTTCTTGTCCCGCGACGACCCGGCCGCCATGACCGCACGCGGCTGCCTCGCGGACACCCTGGTGCGGCGTGGCCGCAGCGGCGAGGCCGAGGCGCTGTACCGCGAGCTGCTCGCCGACCGGCGCCGGGTCCTGGGCACCGATCACCTCGACACCCTGACGACCCGTCATGATCTCGCTGCCGCGATCGGCATGCAGGGCCGCTACCGCGAGGCCGAGCAGCTGTACCGCGAGCTGCTCGACGATGACTACCGGCTGCTAGGGCCCGGGCACCGGGAAACCCTGGCCGCCCGGTACAACCAGGCCAGGATGATCGGCCTGCAGGGCCGCTACGCCGAGGCGGAGGAACTGAGCCGCGGCGTCCTGGCCGACCAGCACAGGCTCCTCGGCGAGAGCGACCCCGACTCGCTGACCACCCGGCAGAGCCTGGCCCGCCTGGCCGGCAAGGCCGGCCGCTATGCCGATGCGGAACGGATGTACCGCCAGGTCCTCGCCGACCGGCGGCGGGTCCTGGGTAACGACCACCCCGATACGCTGGCCACCCGTCACCGGCTGGCGCGCATCATCGGGCTGCGGGGCCGCTACGCCGAAGCCGAGGAGCTGTGCCGCCAGATTCTGCAAGACCGGCGCCGGCTGCTGGGCGAGGACCATCCCGACAACCTGGCCACCCGTCACCGGCTGGCGCGGATGCTCGGCCTGCAGGGCCGCTACGCCGACGCGGAGCCGCTGTTCCGGCAGGTCCTGGCGGCCCGGCGCAGCGCGCTGGGCGAGGATCACCCCGATACCCTCGCCACCGGGCACCGGCTCGGCTGGCTCATCGGGCGGCAAGGCCGCTACAGCGAGGCCATCGAGATCGTGAACCAGGTGCTCGGCGGCCGCAGGCAGGTTCTCGGCGACGATCATCCCGATACCCTCGCCGCCCGCGAGACGATGGCCTGGCTGACCGGGCTCCGCGGCAAGCTCGGCGAGGCCAGCGAGCTGGGCCGCGGCGTACTTGGGGACCGCCGCCGGGTCCTCGGGGAGGATCATCCCGATACCCTCACCACCCGCGCCACCCAGGCCTGGCTCACCGAGCGAGCAGGCCGCTATGCCGAGGCCGAGCGCGAGTACGGCGATGTCCTGGCCGACCGCCAGCGCGTCCTTGGCCCGGGCCATCCCGACACGCTCATCTCACATCATGCCCTGGCCCGGCTGATCGGCCTGCAGGGCCGATACGCCGAGGCCGAGCAGATGTGCCGCGACGTCCTCGCCGCCCGGCGCCGTGTGCTGGGCGATGATCATCCCGACACCCTGACCTCGCGTGACACCGTCGCCTGGCTGGTCGGCCGGCAGGGACGGCGCGCCGAGGCGGCCGAACTGCACCGCCAGGTACTCGCCGACCGCAGCCGGGTCCTGGGCGCTCACCATCCCGACACCCAGGCCACCCGGGACGAACTGGCCGAGCTCACCGCCGACAGCTGATCAGGAGTCGGTGATGTCGTCGTCAGGCGACTGTCCGGCATCCCGCGGGCCGGGCGGCGGTATGTTCGCGTCGAGCAGCGCGGTCGAGCCGGCCGGGCGGGTGACGGCGTCCTCGGTCCGCTGCCGCAGGCGCTCAAGGGACTCGCCGTCACCGAGCGGGACGGTGGCCTCCAGACGGCTGCTCGCCTGCACCTCGGGCAGGTCCATGACCGCGTCGACCAGGCTCGCCCGGCTGCCCGGAGCTACGTGCCCGGACGCGGCGTGCAGCGATGTCCGGGCCGTCCCCTCTGCTCCCTCGGCCGTGGTCACCTCGGCCGCGGCGACGGTTTGATCGCCGACTTTGACTTCCACGTGCCGTGACGCATCAGGATTGTTCATGGGAAGCCTCCTGGGATCGCCTCTATATGCAGACCAAAGCTATATGCAGACCAAAGCGCACCAGGCTCGTTCCGTTGCCTCGGCGTGATCCCTTCGGCATGCCCGGCACGTACAGCTGCTTTGCTGCCGCAGGTCGGTAAGGGCCTTGCCCCGGACTGTCCGCGATGAAACGGCCTCGCCCGGCCTCAGTCCATCTAGAAGCGATGCGCCTACCGGCGCGGCCCGTCAGCCGGCCCGCCGGTAAGCGCGGACCGCGAGCGGCAGGAACACGACGAAGATCCCGGCCAGCCAGACCAGGCTCTTCCACAGGCTCGGCACCACCGGGCCGCCCAGGGCCAGCGCGCGCATGGTGTCGATGACGTAGGTGACCGGCTGGTTGTTGGCGAAGGCCTGCAGCCATCCCGGCATAGTCGCGATCGGCACGAAGGCCGAGGACAGGAACGTGAGCGGGAACAGCCAGATCAGGCCGAACGCCTGCACCGATTCCTCGTCGCCGATGGCCAGCCCCGTGTAGGCGGAGATGCAGCAGATGGCCAGGCCGAACACGGTGGCCAGCACGACCATGGCGATGGCGGGAACGACGCCGTTGGTGAACCGGAAACCGACCGCGTATCCCACCCCGACGATGATCAAGATGGTCACGAGCATCCGCCCGGTGTCGGCGACAAGCCGCCCGGCCAGCACCGCCGAGCGTGCCATCGGCATCGACCGCAGCCGGTCGATCACGCCCTTCTTCAGCTCCTGGGCCAAGGCGATGGCCGTGCCGAACGTGGCGAACGCCGCGGTCTGGGCGATGATCCCCGGCATCAGGAAGTCGACGTAGTTTCCGGCCACATGGATCGCGCCGCCGAAGACGTAACGGAACAGCAGCACGAACATCACCGGCTGTATCACGGTGAACACGAGGTAGGCAGGCACTCGCATCCAGACCAGCAGGTTACGCCGGGTGATGGTGAGCGTGTCCGTTATCGCCCAGCGCCATCCAGGCTCCGCACCGCCTCGATCAGCGCATCAGAACCGCGGCCTCCGACACCGAGATAGATCACGCCGGTTTCCGGGTCGGCGTGCGGCTGCCCGTCCGCCTCCCCTTCCCCCGTCGCGATCTTGGCGATGGCCGCGACCGCATCGGCCAGCCTGTGACGGTCGGGCACGGTGAACTCGACCACATCCCCGCCGACCCTGCCCTTCAGCTCTTCGGCCGTGCCGGCGGCGATGACCAGGCCGTGATCGATCACCACGATCTCGTCGGCCTCGTCCAGGTACTGAGTCGTGAGCAGGAGAGTGGTCCCGCCGGCCGCCAGCGACCGGATGATGTCCCACATCCCCAGCCGCGATCGCGGGTCCAGGCCGGTCGTCGGCTCGTCGAGGAAGAGCACTCGCGGCTGGCCGACCAGGCTGGCGGCCAGATCCAGGCGCCGCTGCATGCCGCCCGAGTAGTTCTTCGCCGCCCGGTCGGCGGCATCGCTCAAGCCGAACTGCTCGAGCAGCTCGGTGGCGCGACCGCGGGCCCGCGGCCAGCTCAGATGGTAGAGCCGTCCGATGATTTCGAGGTTCTCCCGGCCGGTCAGCTCCTCCTGGATGGCGGCCGACTGCCCGGCCAGCCCGATCGTGCGGCGCACCGCGGCCGCGTCTCGTACGACGTCATAACCCTCGACCTCCGCCCGCCCGCCGTCCGGACGCAGCAGCGTGGTCAGAATGCGCACCGCGGTGGTCTTGCCCGCGCCATTGGGCCCGAGCACACCCAGGACCGTGCCGCGGGGTACCGACAAGTCGATGCCCCGCAGCGCGTGAACCTCGCCGAACGACTTGGTCAAGCCCTCCACGAGGATCGCCGGTCTCCCCGTGGCCCCGTTGACCTGTGACATCAATCCGCCAGAACAGCCTGTTCGCGACCCCATGTCGCGAACTTACCGGCAATACCGCGACCCCGGCCAACCAAATAGCGTCCACCGCCTCAACCGCAAGCCCGCAGCGACTCCGGCCTACTCCCTGTCACCTCAAGCGATGGGTCCGTGGCGATGACCCTAGAGGAATGCATGTAGGCGTTCGCATGGCACCATGCGCTTTTCTCCTTTTTGCCGGGAAATATAAACGCTAAATGAAATGCGCAAAATGTGCCGCCTTTGAAATTTCAATGGTCATGTGTAACATGGCTGCGTGTGCGTTTACTGTACTGTGTTGCCGGGGAAAGCGACATTGTGCCCTAGGTGAGTTCGGGAGACAGGTAATCACCAAGTATTAATGCATAAATCGTAAGCATAAGAGATGTCCGCAAGGAAACGATACGGGGGAAATGCGCACAATCCCATTCCTTAGGTAATAACCGGTCAAGATACAGGGGGCGAATTTTGATCGGGTACAGGCTGCGGCCTGGGCGGGCTCCGCCGGGACTTCGGAGGCCGCCCAGGCCAGCATGGCCGAGCGGGAGAACGCTTGGGGTCATGCGGCGCGGGGCGTTGCCGAGCGGGGTTCTCCGGCGGGTCGTGGCCGCCGCGGCAGCGATGGGACTCGTGGCCAGCGGCTGCGTGGCCCTTCAGCTGGTATCCCCGGCACCCGCGGCCGCGGCGACATCATCCGCAACCACGATCGCCGTCGGGTATACCCACACGTGCGTGATTCGCAGCGGAGCTGCCTACTGCTGGGGCGATAACACCTACGGTGAGCTGGGCAACAACTCGACGATGAACAGCTACGTGCCGGTGGCGGTCAACACCGGCGGGGTGCTGGCCGGGGTGACCCTGGCGCAAATCAGCGCCAGTGACAATTTTACCTGCGCGCTGTCGACATCAGGGGCCGCGTACTGCTGGGGCTCGGACGCCACCGGCCAGCTGGGGAACAACTCGACCGCGCAGAGCACCGTGCCGGTGGCGGTGAGCACGTCCGGGGTGCTGGCCGGGGTGACCCTGACCCAGATCAGCGCCGGCGGCAACAGCTTCGCGTGCGCGGTGTCCAGCGCGGGCGCCGCGTACTGCTGGGGCGCCAACACCAACGGCGAGCTGGGGAACAACTCGACCACCCAGAGCCTGGTGCCGGTGGCAGTGAGCAAGGCCGGCGTGCTGTCCGGGGTGACGCTGACCCAGATCACCTCCGGCGATGCTTCGGCCTGTGCGCTGGCCACGACGGGCGCCGCCTACTGCTGGGGGTTCGACACCAATGGCCAGCTGGGGAACAACTCGACCACGCAGAGCAACGTGCCGGTGGCGGTGTCGGGCGGGCTGACGTTCAGTCAGATCAACTCGGGGGCCAACAACACGTGCGCGGTGACCACCGCGGGCGCCGCCTGGTGCTGGGCGTACAACGCCAACGGCCAGCTGGGCAACAACTCGACCACCCAGAGCCTGGTGCCGGTCGCGGTGACGGCCACCGGCGTGCTGTCGGGGGTGACCCTGGCCCAGATCACCGTGGGCTACCAGGACAGCTGCGCGCTGTCGGCCGCGGGCGCCGCCTACTGCTGGGGGCAGGCCGCGCTGGGCAACGGCAGTACCGGCCAGAGCCTGGTCCCGGTGACGGTGACGGCCACCGGGGTGCTGGCCGGGGTGACCCTGGCCCAGATCAGCGCGGGCGGCAGTTACGCCGGCTCAGCCACCGTGTGCGTGCTGTCGGCTACCGGCGCCGCGTACTGCTGGGGCCACAACCCCAACGGCCAGGTGGGGAACCCGGCGACGGGGGTGAACTTCGCGGTGCCGGTGGCGGTGACAGCCGCGCCGACCTTGATCGCGACGGGGGGCAACCATGCGTGCGTGCTCCGCAACGGCAAGGCCTGGTGCTGGGGCGACAACACCAGCGGCGAGCTCGGAATCAACTCCCTTTCCCCCACCCAGTCCACCACGCCGGTCGCGGTTTACACCGGCGGGGCGCTGTCCGGGGTGACCTTGACCCAGATCACCGCCGGAAATGGCTTCACCTGCGCGCTGTCCAGCGCCGGCGCCACGTACTGCTGGGGGGGGAACCCCTACGGTCAGCTGGGCAACAACAGCACCACCAGCAGCGACTTCCCGGTGGCGGTGACGGTCGGCTCACCGTCGGCGATCTCGTCGACGACTGTCGTGACCCAGCTCGCCGTCAATGACAACGGCGCGTTCGCGTGCGCGCTGTCCGCCGCGGGCGCGGTGTACTGCTGGGGCAGGAACCCGTACGGTCAGTTCGGCAACAACACCACCGCCAACAGCAGCGTCGCGGTGGCGGTGAGCACGTCCGGGGTGCTGTCGGGGGTGACGGTGACCGGGATCAGCGCCGGCGGCAACCATACGTGCGCGCAAGGCAGCACCGGCGTGGCGTACTGCTGGGGCGAGGGCACCAACGGCAACCTCGGCAACAACACCACCGCCAACAGCAGCGTCCCGGTGGCGGTGACCACCACGGGGACGTCGCTGGCCGGGGTGACCCTCACCCAGACCGGCTCCGGCATCTGCGCCCTGGGCACCGCCGGGCTGGCGTCCTGCTGGGGTGCGAACACCGAGGGCCAGCTGGGCAACGGCACCTACACCCAGGCCAACGAAGCCGCGGCGGTGACCACGTCCGGGCCGCTGTCCGGGGTGACCCTCGCCCAGGTCAGCGGGGGCGCCGACCATACGTGCGCGGTGAGCACCGCCGGGCTGGCGTACTGCTGGGGCGACAACACCAACGGCGAGCTGGGCAACCTGGCCACCACCACCGGCTGTGGCGCCGGGACGTGCGACAACGTCCCGCTCGCGGTCACCGCCAGCAGCGGCACCGCGCTGTCCGGGGTGACCCTCGCCCAGATCAGCGCCGGCGACGACTTCACCTGCGCGATGGGCGCCACCGGCGCCGTGTACTGCTGGGGCGCCGGGGCCAGCGGCCAGCTGGGCAACGGCACCACCACCACCTCGCAGGTCACCCCGGTGCCGGTGTCGGGGACCGTTCCCGGGTCCCCGGGCGGCGTCGTCGCCTTCCCGGCCGCCGCCAGCGCCACCGTGTACTGGACCGCCCCCGCCAGTTTCGGCACCGGCACCGGCACCGGCTACCTCGCCACCGCCAGCCCCGGCGGCGCCACCTGCACCACCACCGCCCTGGTCTGCACCATCACCGGCCTGGCCAACGGCACCACCTACACCATCACCGTCATCACCCAGACCACCAACGGCAGCTCACCCGCTAGCAACGCCGCGACAGTGACCCCCTGGCCACCGGCCTCGATCTCAGCCGGATGGGAGCACTCGTGCCTCATCAGCGCGGGGAAGGCGTACTGCATGGGCGCCGGTGCCCTGGGCGAGCTGGGGAACAACTCGACCCCTACGCAGAGTCTGTCACCGGTGGCCGTGTACACCGGCGGCGTGCTGTCCGGCGTGACGCTCACCCAGATCACCGCCGGCACGGAGTTTTACACGTGCGCGCTGTCCAGCGTGGGCGCGGTCTACTGCTGGGGCTATAACAACGATGGCCAGCTGGGAAACGGCACGACCACCAACAGCAGCGTGCCGGTGGCGGTGTCCGGGTTGTCGGGGGTGACTATCACCCAGATCAGCGCTTCCGGTTACTCTATGTGCGCATTGTCCAGCACGAGCGTCATCTACTGCTGGGGTCTGGGCACCAGCGGCCAGCTGGGCAACGGCGCGACCGCCACCAGTAACGTACCCGTGGCGGTGACGGCGTCTGGCGTGCTATCCGGGGTGACCGTGACCCAGATTGACGTTGGCGGCGCTTACGCGTGTGCTTTGTCGGCCGCGGGCCCGGTCTACTGCTGGGGCGACAATACCTACGGTGAGCTGGGCAACGGCACGATAACTAGCAGTAACGTGCCGGTGGCGGTGATAACTGACGGCGCCGTGGGGGCCGAAATCTCCGTTGGCGGTATCTCCGCGTGCGCGTTGTCCAGCGCGGGTGCCGCCTACTGCTGGGGCGACGACAGCCAAGGCGAGATAGGTACCAACACCGCCGCGACGACGACCCCGCAGTCCACCCCGGCGGCCGTGTACACCGGCGGCGTCCTGGCCGGCGTGACGCTCACCCAGATCTCCGTCGGCTCTTCTTTCGCGTGCGCAGTGTCCGCCGGAGGTGTGGCCTACTGCTGGGGACTGGGCACCAGTGACCAACTGGGCAACAGCGGGACCACCAGCAGCACCGTACCGGTGGCGGTGACGGCCACCAGCGGCACCCTGCTGTACGGCGTGACGCTCACCGAGATCAGCACGGGCCAGGCGGGCACGTGCGTCCTGTCGGCCGCCGGCACCGCCTCGTGCTGGGGCAACAACAGCTACGGCATGTTCGGCAACAACAGCACAACTGCAGCATCTGCGGCCGTGCTGGTCGGGCCGCAGGCGCCCACGGGCGTCACCGCGACCGGCGGCAACACTACCGTCGCCGTATCCTGGACCGCGCCCGCCTACCTTAACACCGCCGCCCTGTCCAGCTACGCCGTCAGCTCCACTCCCGGCACTGCCACCTGCACCACCACCGGCACCACCAGCTGCACGCTCACCGGCCTCACCAACGGGACCACTTACACCGTCACCGTCACCGACACCACCACCACTGGCACCTCCGCGCCCAGCAGTCCGACGACCGCCGAAGCCGTCACTTCCAGCCTGACGATCGTCAAGACGGCAAACGTGACCACGGTCGCGCCGGGCGGCACCGTGCAATACACGGTCACGGTGACCAACTCCGGCCAGACCGCCTACACCGGCGCCACGTTCACCGACCCGCTGACCGGGGTCCTCGATGACGCCGTCTACAACGCCAACGCCGCCGCCACCACCGGCACCGTGTCCTACACCAGCCCGAACCTGACCTGGACCGGCAACCTCGCGGCTGGCGCTGTCGCGACGATCACCTACTCGGTGACGGTGAATAATCCTGATACCGGCAGCAAGATCATGGCGAATACGGTGACCTCGACGACGACGGGCAGTAACTGCGCGTCGGGCAGCGGGAACGCCGCCTGCACCGCGACGGTGACCGTGTCGGGCCTGACGATCGTCAAGACGGCGAGCGTGAGCACGATCGCGCCGGGCGGCACGGTGGCCTATACGGTCACGGTGACGAACTCCGGGCAGACCGCCTATACCGGGGCGACGTTCACCGACCCGCTGACTTCGGTGCTGGCCAACGCCGTCTACAACGCCAACGCGAGCGCGACGGCCGGCACCGTGTCCTACACCAGCCCGAACCTGACCTGGACCGGGAACCTCGCCGTCGGTGCCGTCGCCACCATCACCTACACGGTCACGGTGAACAGCCCTGATACCGGCAACGGCATCCTGGCCAACACGGTCACTTCGACCACCGCGGGCAGCAACTGCGCGTCGGGCAGCGGGAACGCGGCCTGCACCGCGACGGTGACCGTCTCCGGCCTGACGATCGTCAAGACCGCGAACGTGTCGAGCATCGCGCCGGGCGGCACGGTGGCCTACACGGTCACGGTGACCAACTCCGGGCCGACCGCCTACACCGGCGCCACGTTCACCGACCCGCTGACCGGCGTGCTAGATGACGCCGTCTATAACGCCAACGCCGCCGCGACGGCTGGCACCGTGTCCTACGCCAGCCCGAACCTGACCTGGACCGGCAACCTCGCCGTCGGCGGCACCGCGACGATCACCTACTCGGTGACGGTGAGCAGTCCTGATACCGGCAGCGGCGTCATGTCGAATACGGTTACCTCGACGACCGCGGGGAGTAACTGCGCGTCGGGTAGCGGGAATGCTTCCTGCACGGCGACGGTGACTGTGTCGGGCCTGACGATCGTCAAGACGGCGAGCGTGAGCACGGTCGCGCCGGGCGGCACGGTGGCCTACACGGTCACGGTGACGAACTCCGGGCAGACCGCCTACACCGGCGCGACGTTCACCGACTCGCTGACGTCGGTGCTGGCCAACGCCGTCTACAACGCCAACGCGAGCGCCACCGCCGGCACCGTGTCCTACACCAGCCCGAACCTCACCTGGACCGGGAACCTCGCCGTCGGTGCGGTCGCCACCATTACCTACACGGTCACGGTGAACAGCCCCGACACCGGCAGCAAGATCCTGGCGAACACGGTCACCTCGACCACCGCGGGCAGCAACTGCGCGTCCGGCAGCGGGAACGCATCCTGCACCGCCACCGTGACCGTCTCCGGCCTGACCATCGTCAAGACCGCGAACGTCAGCACGATCACGCCGGGCGGCACGGTGGCCTACACGATCACGGTGACTAACTCCGGGCAGAACGCCTACACCGGCGCTACCTTCACCGACCCGCTGACCGGCGTGCTAGATGACGCCGTCTACAACGCCAACGCCGCCGCGACCGCCGGCACCGTGTCCTACACCAGCCCGAACCTGACCTGGACCGGGAACCTGGCCGTCGGCGCCGTCGCGACGATCACCTACTCGGTCAAGGTGAACAGCCCTGATACCGGCAGCGGCATCCTAGCCAACACGGTCACCTCAACGACGGCGGGCAGTAACTGCGCGTCCGGTAGCGGGAACGCGGCCTGCACCGCGACGGTGACCGTGTCGGGCCTGACCATCGTCAAGACGGCGAACGTGTCGTCGGTGGCGCCGGGCGGCACGGTCTCTTACACGGTCACGGTGACGAACTCCGGGCCGACCGCCTATACCGGGGCGACGTTCACCGACCCGCTGACGTCGGTGCTGGCCAACGCCGTCTACAACGCCAACGCGAGCGCGACGGCTGGCACCGTGTCCTACACCAGCCCAAATCTGACCTGGACCGGGAACCTCGCGGCCGGCGCCGTCGCGACCATCACCTATTCGGTCACCGTGAATAGCCCCGATACCGGCAGTAAGATCCTGGCCAACACGGTCACTTCCACCACGGCGGGCAGCAACTGCGCGTCCGGCAGCGGGAACGCGGCCTGCACCGCCACCGTCACCGTCTCCGGCCTGACCATCGTCAAGACGGCGAGCGTGAGCACGGTCGCGCCGGGCGGCACGGTCTCCTATACGGTCACGGTGACGAACTCCGGGCAGACCGCCTACACCGGCGCGACGTTCACCGACCCGCTGACCTCCGTCTTGGCTAACGCGGTCTACAACGCCAACGCGACCGCGACGGCGGGCACCGTGTCCTATGCCAGCCCGAACC
>Ga0302181_10001197_pt1 | contig 19659 bp, 18 predicted proteins | sample I_Palsa_E3_3_FD_198786 | JGI IMG/M metagenome (GOLD analysis project Ga0302181, IMG submission 198786) | Peat permafrost microbial communities from Stordalen Mire near Abisko, Sweden - I_Palsa_E3_3 | ecosystem: Environmental > Terrestrial > Soil > Palsa > Peat permafrost | place: Sweden...
CCCCCGCCGCGGGTGCCCCCGCCGAGATCACCTCGCCGGCCTGAACGTAGGTAGCGGGGATCCACAGCACCCCGGCGAGCACGGAGGCGAAGCGGCGGAGAGCGAGGCGCTCGGTTTCAAGACCGTTCTGGGTGGTCAGCAGGGGAATGCTGACGGCGGCCGGACGCCGGGTCCCGTCGGGGTCCCTGACCGGCCGCCAGGCCCAGTCGGCGACGGCGGTCTCGGCGTCCTGCGTCTTGGTCGCGAGCACCAGCACGTCATCGGGGGTGAGGTCGACCTCGGCCGGATCACCGATGACGGGCAGCTCGAGGTAGCGTGCCCCGTCCGGCCTGGTGTAGCGCATCTTCCCCGCCCGCAGGAATTCCAGCTGTGCGCCGCGGGCGACAACTACCACCTCGCGGCCCGCACGCTGCAGCTCGGCGGCGATGCTCACGCCAACACCGCCCGCGCCGATGACGATGTACCTGCTTACCGGTGCCGCCCCAGCTCAACGGGACGGCCCGGTCCAGCGGGAGGCTCGAGCGTCTCACGGATGGCGATACGCGGCAGGTCCGCTCCTAGCCGCAGCCGCTCGAGGAACACGACGATCGTCGCGGCCACCGTCCGGTGCGTGACGTCGTTCAGCGCGTCGTGCCTGCCGCCCGCGATACTGACCAGCTCAGCCGACGCAGCCGCCGCATAGCGGGCGCGGACCGCGGCGAGCGGGCTGACCGGGTCGTCGGTGCCGTGGATGCCGAGGATCGGCTGGGTCACCGCGCTCAGGTCGGCCCGCTCGGTCCAGCCCGCGGGGACCGGCTCGTACAGCGCGCCGCGGCGCAGGCCAGGACCGGACAGCCGTCCGCGGTGCGTGGGGCACGCGGTCCGGGTGTCGAGTTCGTCCTCCCATGAGCCCTGGCCGTGGCTGGCCTCGGTCGTGGGCAGGCCGGCCAGCACGAGCGCGTCCAGCCAGGGAACCTGGCCGGCCGCCGCCAGCCCCGCCGCGAACAATGCGCCGGTATCGGATCCGGCCAGGACGAGCGGTCTCGGTGTCCCCGGGCCGGTGAGCCGGTCCGATAGCTGGGACGCGGTAAGCGCGGCATCCAGCGTGGGATCCGTCACGGCGTGCACGCGATACCCGTCGGCGGCCACGCGGCGGCCGAACCGCTCGTAGTGCGCGGGCAGCTCACCGCGGCCCGGGATGACGACGAACGTGCCGCGGGTGGCGATACCTTCGGGCTCGGTCCAGGTGACGACAGGGACGTGCTGATCTACCAGGGTCATCAGAAGTTCCTCGGCTGGGCTGGGCGGATCGTCGGTACTGTCGGCCAGCAGGCGACGTGGTAGCTCCGTCCCTCGTGGAGGAGAGGCGAGCAGATAAATTCCTCTTATACCGATTAAAATAGTAGGATTTAGGCGTGCCCGTCCAACGACGATCGCGAATCGGCTTGATCGGGAATGCTTATCAATCTGGCTGCTCTGGGTGACATGACGAAGGTGCTGGACATAATTCCGCTACGGAGCCTGATCGCGGTGGCCGATACGGGCGGCTTCCATCGTGCCGCCGCGAGCCTCCAGCTGAGCCAGTCGGCGGTCAGCCAGCACGTTCGCCGACTCGAGCGCGTGCTCGGGAGGCCCCTCGTCGAACCGGACGGGCGCCGGACCCGGCTCACCCCGGCCGGGGTGGCTCTGCTCGCCGAGGCCCGTCTGATCATCGCGACCCACGATGATGCGCTGGGGCGGCTGGCCCTGGTCGAAGCCCCGGAGTTCGTCATCGGCGCGACCGACCACGCAGCTGACTACTTGCTGCCTCCGGTGGTCTCGGCGCTCGGCGAGGCATTCCCTGACCTGCAGGTCAGGTTCCGTTTCGACCGGACCACCCCGCTGAACGACGCGCTGGACCGGGGCAGTATCGATCTCGCGGTCTTTATTACCGAGGCAAGCTCGCAGCCGGGCAAGCTGGTCGGCTCACTCCGGCTGGCCTGGTGCGCGGCGCCCGGGTGGACACCTCCGCCCGCGGGCCAGCCCTGGCCGCTGATCGCGATCGAGGAACCCTGCGCGATCCGGGGGAGAGCCCTCACCGTCCTGGCCCAGCACGGTATCCGCGCCAAGGTGGTCGGCGACGCCGCTTATCTGGCTGGTGTCCTCAATGCCGCGCGCGCCGGACTCGGCGTCACCCTGCTCGCCCTGGCCGGGGGGCCGCCGGAAGGCCTGATCGAGCGGCACGACCTGCCTGCGGCCCCGCCGATCGGCCTCACGGCGCGATTCCGCCCCGGCGCCGACCTCCAGGTCGCCGGGACCGCGTTCCGCGTGCTGCGCAGCAGGCTGACGATTCCGCAGCCGCGAGAAGAGGCTCCGGGATCGCCGCTGAAACAGCCCCGCGAGGCGAGCTAAACGACCGTAAGCGGCGTCACGGACATCCGCCGGGGGCGCGGGGAAGCCGCCGCTGGCGCCGGCCACCAGGGCGATGGTGCGCCGGAAGCGCTCCTGGTCGGCCGCCGTGAGCTCAGCGGTGAGCGCGTCGAGTTCGGCGCACACTTGGTCGTGGACCGCGACCGCGACCCGCTGGCCGGCCGTGGTGAGCAGGACCCGCAGCGCCCGGCGGTCCCCGGGCACCGTTATCCGCTCCGCCAGGCCGCGGCGTTCTATCCGGTCGACAAGCCCGGTGACACCGGCCTTATCGATGCTGAGCAGCCCGGCTAGCTCGGCCATGCCCCTCGGCTGTTCCACCAGGATGCACAGCACCCTGGCCTGCGTGGCCGTGAGGTCGTGTTCGCCGGAAACCCGCGCGAACACGCCGTCCACCAGGCGAGCCAGGCGAACCAGTCCGGTCGCGAGGTCGGGGCCGGCGGCCTTCCCCGCGCTTCCAACCGTCATCGAACCTCCTCAGAGCCGGCCTGGTCTTCCATTAGTAAGCGATGTTAATAGTCAGTAAAGACAATAGTCAGTATTGTCAACACTGCGGGCACCGGGATAACACAGTGGGCGCGAGACAGGAGCGGACGATGAGCACGATCACAGGCCAGCGGGTCGGTTTCGGGATCATCTACGGTTTCCAGCCCTTCGAAGCTGACCGCCTGGTCGAGGAGGCGCAGCACGCCGAGGCGCTGGGCTTCGACCTGTTCTGCGTGGCTGACCACCTGCACGGCGCGGATCCGACGCCCGAGCCGTGGACGGTCCTCACCTGGATAGCCGCGGTGACTGAACGCATCACGGTGATGACCAACGTGCTCGGACTGCCCTACCGCGCCCCGGCGGTGACCGCGAAGATGTCCGAGACCCTCGACCGCCTTTCCGGCGGCCGTCTGGTCCTCGGCCTCGGGACGGGCGGTTACGACGGCGAGTTCGAGGCCTTCGGACTGGTCCGGCGCACCCCCGGCCAGAAGGTCACCGCCCTCGGCGAGGCGACCCAGATCATCCGCGGGCTGTGGCGGGAACCGAGCTTCTCCTTCAACGGCGAGCACTTCTGTACTCGTGAGGCCCGGATCGAGCCAACGCCGACCCACCCGATCCCGATCTGGCTCGGCACCTACGGTCCCCGCGCCCTTCGCATGACAGGCGCCCTCGCCGACGGCTGGGTGCCATCTCTGGGCCGGCTGGATCTCGATCAGGCGGTGGCCATGCGCGCCAGCGTCCGGGACGCGGCCACGGCCGCGGGCCGGAACCCCGACGACATCACCTGTGCCGCCAACCTCATCGTTGACTTCGTACCGAACGGCCGGTCGGACAGCCAGCGGATATCTGGCGACAGCACGGCCATCGCCGACCGGCTCATCGGCATCGGGCGCGCCGGGTTTACCTTCCTCAACGTGGCGCTGGCCAACGCTGACGCACGCCGCCGCTTCGCCGCCGAGGTCATGCCGCTTGTGCGCGGTGAGCTAGCCCACGGGCCAGAGCCAGCATGACTAGCTGCGGAGCGTCCTGGCTTCCGGACGGCCCGTACCGGTCACTGGTCCACCCGGTCGTTGACTACGTCCGGCACGACCGGTTGCTTGTGCGTAGCGCACGCGTCCGCGGCCAAGGCGATGGCTCCGCGCAGCGGGGCGTCCAGGACGAAGTGGGCCGGGACGAGGCCGGGAGGGAAGGGGACCGCCTGCTCGAGCCGACGGCCCAGCGCCGGCAGGATCATCTCCGCTGAGCCCATCATCCCGCCGCCCACGGCGATCCGGGCCGGATCGATCGCCATGGCCAGGTTTGCGATGTGGACGGCGAGCTCGTCGAGCGCCTTACTCACCAGCCTGGCTGCTCTGCTGTCGTTTTCGGCTACCTGGAAGAGCTCCGCCGCCGTGATGGGGTGGCCGAGCAGGGCACCGCCTCGAAGACTCAGCGCCCGGCCCGCGACGGATTTTTCCAGGGTAGACCCCGCGGCCCGCCCGCGGGCCTTGACCTTGAGCAGGTTGTAGCCGATCTCACCGGCGCCCCCGTGAGCGCCGGCGAGTACCCGGCCACCGATCACGAACGCCGCCGCGACTCCGGTGCCGAGGCTGACAAAGATGGCAGGATCGGCGCCCGCGAGACTGCCCCACCGCCACTCGGCCAGAGCCCCGGCTTTGGTGTCGGTGCCGACCACAACGGGCAGGCACCCCAGGCCGTCCGCAAGGAGCTCGGCCAGGTGCAAGTCGCCCCATCCTGGCACGTTGGGAGCCAGCAAGATCCGGTCGGGCAGCACGATGCCGGGGCTGACTGCGCCGACCGCCGCGCAGCGCCCGCCGCTCAGCAGCTCCCCCTCGCTGATCAGGGTGCCCGCTGCCACCATTACCCGCTGGACCACCTGCTCGGCGCCGCGTCGCGCATCCGTGGCCAGGCGGTCGCGAGCCAGGATCTCCCCTGTACGGCGGGCGACCGCCAGCGCCACCTTGGTGCCGCCGAAGTCGATGCCGAGCACGAAGTCCTCCCCGTCCGGGGGGCTCCCGCCACGGGGCAGCGCACTCGAGGAGTTCATTCCGGCTGGATCGGGGGACCGGCCGCTGCGAGCTGCTGTTTCTGCTGTTCCAGGTAGGCCTCCCGGACAAGCTTGGGTCCAAATGGCCAGGTCCGTACCACCCGGGCCCAGATCAGGTAGGCCGCCATACCAGCGGCCAGCCAGATACCCGACAGGATGATCGCGGTACGCCCGGCCGAGTGGTACACGTAGACCCAGCCCGCCAAAGCGACCAGGCTGGGCACCGGATACAGCCACTGCCGGTACGGGCGGATCAGGTCCGGCTGGCGGCGGCGCAGCACCGTCAGGGCCACCACCTGAGCGACCGCCTGAACGATAATGATCACGGCAGTCAGCATGTTGATCACCTCGCTCAGGGTGAAGAACGACCCGATCATCGTGATCGCGCCCAGCACTAGCAGCGAGACCGTCGGGAACCGGTATCGGGGGTGGAGCCGGGCGAAGGAGCGGAAGAACACGCCGTCCTCCGCGGCATGGACGGGCACCCGGGATCCGCCCAGAAGACCAGTGAAGACCGATGCGAACGCCGTGAGCACGACCAGCACGGTGATGCCATCGGCCACCGGCTGGCCCCAGCTGCGCTGAACCACCAGCGACGCCACCGAGCTGGACTTGGCCACCACGTGCCAGGGCACTGCGCCCACGACGCTAATGTTCAGAGCGAGGTAGAGCACCATCATGGCCAGGATGCTGTAGATGATCGAACGCGGCATCACCCGCCCTGGGTTACGGAGTTCGTCGCCCATGTACGCCGTGGTGTTATAACCCAGGTAGTCATAGATGGCCAGCACCAACGCCGCACCCAGCCCGATGAAGAACCCGTGCTTGATAGAGAACGCTCCGGCTGGGTAGTGGAACGCGAGCGAGACGGAGAAACGGCTCAGGCCTGCGGCGATGACCAGCACTATGGTCACCAGCATGATGATCCACAGCACGGTCGTGATCAGCGCCACCGACTCGATCCGCCGGTACAGGCCGATTACGACGACGACCACGACCACGATCGACAACAAGTGAATGTCGAGATAGCTCATGTGCGGCCACAAGAACCCGACGTAGTCGACCAGACCGATAACCCCGGTTGACATGATCAGCGGGATGAACAGGACCGCGGTCCACACGAACAGGAAGGGCATCAGCCGGCCCGTCCGGTACTGGAACGCCTCCCGCAGATAGATGTAGGTCCCGCCGGCGCCGGGCATGGCCGCGCCGAGCTCGGCCCAGATCAGGCCGTCCGCCAGTGCCAGCACAGCCCCGGCAACCCAGCCGACCACAGCCTGCGGACCGCCCATGGCCGTGACGACCAGCGGGATCGTGATGAACGGCCCGATCCCGCACATCTGCGTCATATTGACAGCCACGCCCGAGCGCACGCCTAGGTACCGGACGAATCCCGGACCACCCGCCGATGCGCTGGCCGGCGCCGAGCCGGTTCCGCCCGGCCTGCCCTCGACCTCAGCCATCGTGCTCACCTGGCTCGAATACCTCGAAGCAGAACCCGCCGATTGTGCGGGCGCCTTCAGCCGCATCGGAGAAGTCACCACCCGGCGTGCTGCCAGCCAGCGACCGCCTGCCCCGTCGCGGTCGGACGGCGACCCTGGTAGCGCTGCAGGCATGTCGCCCGCCCGTCTCGGCCAGCGGCTCCAGCCGCCGGGAAAGGCCGGGCGCTTTCCCCAGGCCATTGGGCAGGCCAACGCAATCTGATGTGTAGTTCACGCCGCGCCCTGGCGGCAACGTCCCGTGCATCTCTCGCCTCCGGTCGCATCAAGGTCTGCCACCGGGGTCTGGAGCGGTTTGATCGGTCACGGGAGGGCGTCAGGGACAAGCCGACCGATCCCGTTAATTTACGCAAGTGTAACGGTCGGTATGATCTAGGGCAACGGTCAGCCGGCGACTGCGACCTGGGTACGCGCTCCGGTTGTGCGGGACGCGCTGGGCGTCCCGGCACGCCGAATCGAACTCACTGAACCCCACGGATTCCATCGCGCGGCTTGGACGCGCGGCAGCCGTCAGGGTGATCGCTGCTACTCAGCGGCCTACGCAAAACCCATAGGCCATAGCATCGGCGGTGATGGTGAGTGCAGAACAGGACGGGAGAGGGTGCCGTGGTCGAGCGAAGCCGTGAGGCGGCCGCGTTCCTGACGACGATTGACAAGACAGCTCCGGAGGCGGTGAGCGCTTGCGACGGATGGACTACACACGAGATCGCCGCGCACGTCGCTGGCATCGCCGTCGAGGTCATCCGTCATCTCGAACCGTACCTGCAAGGCGATCCGGTGCCACGGACGCGAAGCTTCGAAGAACGCGAAGCTCCGCTGCAGGTGATCGAGCACCCAGCGCTGCTGAGCCGGCTCGATGCCGCAGAGGAACGGATGCGTCGGCTGGTCGGAGACGTGCTCGACCGCGAGCCCGACGCGGTCATCCTATGGACTGGCCGGCGAATGGCGGTCGCGAAGTTCATCCCCCACCTGCGCAACGAACATGCCCTGCATCGTTGGGACATCGCCGGCGACGACGAAACCAGCCTCCAGTTGCTCGGCGACATGGATCTTGTCGACCACTCGGTCGGTGAGCTCGGCCGGATCCTGCTCGTCGCCGGCCGCGCTCACGATCCTGACCCGGACTCCGAGTTCCACGTCCGGCTGCGATCCGATGGGCAGCCCGACCTTCGGGTCATCGTCGAGAACGGTGACGCCACCCTCGCCTGGGCCAGCGATGAGGCCGACGAACCCTCTGTTGATATCGAGGCCGGCGCGCGTCAGCTGTTCATCTGGGGACGACGTCCCGACCAACGCGGCCGACTCCGCAGCCACCTCACCCCATCCGACCTCGGCCGCCTCCAGGCGCTGCTCTCCGGTTACTGAACTGATGACTCCTTACTGAACTGATGACTCCTCGGGATGAGTGTGCGTTACAGAACCGCCTCGGCGAGCACCGCGGCCGTCGGCTCTAGGAACCGGCCGGATTCCACCGGGTGACGGTCAGGCGGGAGAACCCCGAGGTGGCGTCGATGTCGAACCGGGACGTCGCTGTGGTCCAGCCGGGCGCGGTCAGCACGGTCCCGCCGGCCACCCCGGTCAGGTCCTGGTTCCCCATCGACACGTAGGAAGCGCCTCCGCCCACCGTCACTTGGGCCGGCACGCCGCTGGGCAGGCTGATCAGGAACTGGCTCACGCCGCCCGCGAGCAGGAAGGGCAATGTCCCGGACGGCCGGGGCAGGCTGATGTCCAGGATGTCCGAGCCCGCCGTCACGGCGATCCCGCTCACCCGGCCGCCGCGCAGGTCAGCCTCGGTCCGCTGGGTCCCGGCGGCGAAATCCAGGCTCCACACGACAGACGAGCTGAGCACGACGGTGACCGCGTAGTCCGTGCTCCGGGCGGAGGTCGTGCCGCCGCCCGCGAGCGACAGCACGATCGGGGCCGATCCGGACAGCACCGGCCGGACCGGGGCACCGTCCGGGATCGAGGCCCGCAGCAGGGCGCCGTGAAGGTTGGCGACGCTGACGTCAAGGACCGAGGTCCCGCTGGTGACCTCGAGCGCCGCCTGGCTGCGTCCGGCCAAGGGCAGGGATGCGACGTGAGCGGAGGATGATGCGGAGAGGGCGTAGGCGGTGCCGCCGACCGCCACAGCCAGTACCGCGGCTGCGGCACCGATGACGACGGACCGCCTGGAAAACAAGCCGGACATACCGTGCACCTGCCCACCGTAGCGGCTGGCATGCGCCCCGGCCGGGCGCGATCGTCACGACACAGAATGTTCAGATATTGCCGCGGCACATCTCGATCAGGCGGTTCAGCACGGCCCCGTCGCTCATCCGCAGCCCGTCATGCTCGTACTCGCTGGTCACCCAGGTCCGCAAACCTCGGATCGCCTGGGCGGTCTGCATCGAGAACTCCCGGTCCACGTACATGTCGTTGTAGTAGACGGCAGCGGCCACCGGCACTTCGTTGGCTGCCAGCCGCGTGGGATCGTACAGCGGCGGCCAGTCGTCGCGTTCGGCCAGGATGCTGGCGGTCTCGCGCAGCGGGCGGAGCACCGGGTCGGCGTCGATCATCCACGGGTAAATCATCTCGCCGGTGAAGTACAGGGGAGCGGTCCCGGCGATGGCCGGGTCCTGATCGAACTCGCCGAACTCCGTCCTGATCCGCTGCGCGGCCCACCGGGTCGCGAAGCCCTGGGCGTAGGAGGGTTCATGCAGCAACGCGTACAGCGGCCCAGCGGCCAAGCTGAGCTCGTCCATAACGGCGTACAGGAAAGCGTCGGACAACAACGTCTCGTCGTCCGAGAACGGGTTCTCCAGCAGGTAGTGCAGCTCGTGGCTGCCGTCGCTGCGGCCGAGCATGGCCCCGATCGACTGGAAGGCCTCGACGGACAACGGCCCGCCATCGGGGCGCCGGACGTCATGTTCGGCCAGGTAAGAGGCCACCCGCTGCGCCTGTTCCACATCGCCGGGGTACCGCTCGTAGTGCGCGGCGTTCTTGCCGATGACGGTGCGATAGGTGTGCCGGTAGACGTCGTCGGCGGTCACGGTCAGCCCGGGCAGCCCGCCGGTGATGAACGCCTCCCGGATGCCGTGCGGAGCGAAGGACAGATAGGTAACCGTGCACATCCCGCCGAAGCTCTGCCCGAGCACGCTCCACGGCACGTCACCGGTCAGCTCGCGTCTGATCAACTCGGCGTCGAGCACGATACTGTCGGCCCGGAAGTGCGTCAGATAATCGGCCTGGGCCTTCGGTCCGAACCGCGCCAGTGTCTGCCGGTTCGCGGGCGAGGACCGGCCGGTGCCGCGCTGGTCGAGCAGCAGCACCCGGTAGTCGTTGAGGGCCCGGTTCAGCCAGCCTTCCCTGCCCGTCGGCCGCTGCGCCCCGAACCCGGGGCCACCCTGCAGGAACAGCAGCCAGGGCAGTTCCGCGTCGGCCTTATCGATGGCAACGACCTCACGGGCGTACACCTCGATCTGCTCGCCGTCCGGGCAACCGTGGTCGAGCGGGACGGCGAAGAGATGGTCGGTCAGCACGGTGCCGGGCTGGCGGAAGCTGATCACAATCCGACGTTACCGTGCTGGCCTCTTGAGTAGGGTCATCGCCATGAGCACCGGTATGCGGCTGGTCAGTCCGGCCGAACGGCAGGCCAGGCTTGCCGTCCGCCAACACCTGGCGCCTGCCGCGCGGACCGGCTCGGTGGCCAGCGCGGTGGCGGACATGATCGCGTTGCACGGCACCGATCCGGCGTCGGTCTACCTGGCCGCCTGGGCCCGTACCGGCTCAGCCGATAAAGCGGCCGTCGAGCACGCGCTGTACACCGAGCGCGCCCTGGTGCGCATGCTCGGCATGCGCCGGACCGTGTTCGTGGTGCCCGCCGCCCTGGTCCCGGTGATCCAGGCCGCCTGCACCGACCAGATCGCCGAGCGCCTGCGCCGGCAGCTCACCCAGGTCGTGCAGGGGGCGGGGATCGCGCCGGACGCGGCGACCTGGCTCAAGGACGTGGGCGAGGCCACGGTGCGCGCGCTCGCCGCGCGCGGCTCGGCGACCGGCGCGGAGCTGGCCAGGGAAGAGCCTCGGCTGCGCACCCAGATCCTGGACGCCGCGGACAACCCCTACGGCGGCGCGGTAAACCTCACCTCCCGGCTGCTTACGCTGCTGTCCGCCGAAGGGCTCATCGTGCGCGGCCGCCCGCGCGGGGGGTGGACCTCGACTCAGTTCACCTGGTCCGCCGTGGGAGCCCGGGCCGAACTGCCAGCGGCCGCGGCCCGGGTCGAGCTGGCCCGCAGGTGGCTGTTCGCCTTCGGTCCGGCCCCGGTCTCTGACCTGCGGTGGTGGACTGGCTGGACGGCTGGGCAGGTTAAGCAGGCGCTGGCCCAGCTGCGGGTCACCGAGGTGGACCTCGGCGGACCCACCGGCATCATGCTCACCGCCGACGAGCCGGCCCTGGACGAGCCGGCGGCGGTCCCGCCGTGGCCGGCCTTGCTGCCCGCCCTGGATCCCACCGCGATGGGCTGGCGGGACCGAGCCTGGTACGTCGGGGGGCACGCCCAGGCGCTATTCGACCGGTCCGGGAACATCGGCCCCACGGCCTGGTGGGACGGCAGGATCGTCGGCGGCTGGGCCCAGCGGAAAGACGGCGAGATCGTGGTCCGGCTACTTGAGGACACCGGGGCAGAAGCCGCCGCGGCGATCGCCGCCGAGGCCCAGCGGCTCCGCGCCTGGATCGGCTCCGACCGGGTCACCCCGCGCTTCCGCACGCCGCTGGAGCGCGAGCTCGCTGGTCAGTAGGCGTGATTATCACGATTGATGGTTGCTTTAGCTGACAACGCATATTTCGCGCGTGCTGGAAAGAATAAGGCCATGGTTACCTTCATCATTGTCCTGATCATCATCGGGCTGATCGCCGGCCTGATCGCCCGCTTGCTTCTCCCGGGCCGCGACTCCCTCGGCATACTCGGCACCATCGTGCTCGGCATCGTCGGGTCCTTCATCGGCGGATTCCTGCAGAACCTCATCGAGTACCACAATGTGAGCATCCACAGTTTCCACACCGTGGGCATTATCGGGTCGATCATCGGCGCCTTCGTGCTGCTGCTCCTGCTCCGGATCACCGGCCTGGAGCCGGGCCGCCGCCGCTAGCAGAATCCCGGATGCGCCCGCCTCGTCACCCGATAGGTTGAGCCGGTGCGACTAGGCGTGAATGTCCCGAACTTCGGGCCAGGGACCAATCCGGACACACTGGCCCGCTGGGCCCAGACGGCAGAGGGTCTCGGCTTCGACCTGCTGATGGTCTCCGATCACATCGCCGTGACCGCTGACGTCGCGGAACAGTACCCGGCACCGTTCTACGAGCCGTTCACCACGCTGGCCTGGCTGGCCGGGCTCACCCACCGGGTACGACTCGGCACCACGGTGCTCATCGTGCCCTACCGGCACCCGCTGCTGGTCGCCAGGATGGCGGCCAACCTCAACGACCTCAGCGGCGGCCGACTGGTGCTAGGCGTCGGCGTCGGCTGGGCGCGGCAGGAGTTCGACGCGCTCGGCGTGGCCTTCGCAGAGCGGGGGAGACTGACCGACGAGCATCTGCTCGCGATCCGCGCCGCCTGGCGGGACGACCAGGACTATCGCGGCGGGCAGATCCCGATCTGGATCGGCGGCAACAGCGACGCCGCGCTCCGCCGGGCCGTGCGCCTCGGCGACGCCTGGCACCCACTGCGGTTCACCCCCGGCTGGCTGGCCAGCGCGGTGGATCGTCTCAAGACCGCCGCCGACGACCAGCAGCGGCCCCGGCCCGCCCTGATGCCCCGCATCGCCCTGCAACTGACCGCTTCCCCGGTCACCGGCGAGGACCGGCTGGCCGGGCACGGCACGATCGGGCAGATAACCGAGGACCTGGAGCGGCTGCACCTGCTCGGCGCCGGCACCGTGGTGCTCGACCCGTTCAACGGCGATCCGCGCGAGACGGCCCGCCCGCAGGAGGCGTGGCACGCCCTGGCAGCAGTGGCCGACCGTTGGGCCCAGCAACAATCACAAAACATTGATACCGAACGGAGCTGTAGTGACACATGATGGTCAAGTGACAGCCCACCCCCCAGAAATCTCCCCGGAAGAACTGCCTCACCTGCGCCGTTGCGTGGAGCTGGCGGCCGAGGCGGTGGACGCAGGGGACTTCCCGTTCGGCTCGGTGCTGGTGGCGGCCGACGGGCGGGTTCTCGCCGAGGACCGCAACCGTGAGGTGAGCATGGATGACGCCACCCGCCACCCGGAGTTCGAGCTGGCCCGCTGGGCCGCGGAGAACATGATCGCCGGAGACCGGGCCGCCGCCACCGTCTTCACCTCGGGCGAGCACTGTCCGATGTGCTCCGCCGCGCACGCCTGGGTCGGGCTGGGCCGCATCGTCTATGTGAGCTCGACGGAACAGATGATCGGCTGGCTCGCCGAGCTCGGGGTTGGCTCCTCACCGGTGCGCCCGCTGGCGATCAGCGAGGTCGCCCCCGGCCTGGTGGTGCAGGGTCCAGTGCCCGGCCTCGACGAGCAAGTCCATGACCTGCACCGCCGCTTCCGCAGCTGACGGTCGCGGGAGCCCGAGTGGCGGGGGAGGGATGTCAGGCCGCACGGACGAGGTCGCCGGTGCAGATGCGGCCCGGGTTCAGCACCTCGGCGTAGACGCCGGCGCAGGGCTCAGGGTCGAGTGAGTCCAGCGGTTCCACCCGGTTGTGCTTTGCGAGAACCCTGAGGGCTTCGGCGTCGCGGGGCAGGTCGCCGTGCGCCAGGGTCGGCACGGCACAGCGGGGCGTCCGGGCGATCACGCGGAGCGTGAGCTCGTCGCCGATGCGCAGAATCCGCTCGAGCCAGTCGTTCTCGGTGAAGCCGGTGACGGCCGTACGGATGACGATGTTCGGCCGGTAGCGCTCGAGCCTGGCCGTTCGGTACGGGCTGAGCTCGGCAATGCGCCCGAGCGTCGAAGTGGTCAGCAGATGCAGCGGCGCGAAATCGACGAAGGTGCCCGGAGGGGAACCCGTGCCGATCTCGTTGACCTCGAAGGGCACTTGCACGTTGATGCCGACCCGGAGCACAGCCTCCGGAACGGCCCGGTCCAGGGACGCGGCGGGCGGCCGGGTGGCGGTCAGCGTGACCGGCTCGTCAAGCAGCTCAGACAGGACCGCGTCGATGTCAGCGTCAGTGCTCCGGACGGTCTTGCCCCCCGGCAGGGTGATCCTTACGTCGCGGTCAAGAGCCTGGGCAGAAAGGGTGAGCAGGTCGCGCCACAGCCGCGGATACTTCGCGCTCGCGACCTTGCCCGTCCTGCGGCTGATCACGGCCAGGCGCCGGTCCCTGGCCAGGCCGACCCGGGTCACCTCGCACGCGTCAACTTCCTCGCCGAGCATGGACTTGACCGGGTACCGGCGCAGTACGGCCACGGTTCCGAGCATGCTCTGATTATCTCAGGGTTATCCGGGGTGAAGGCGGTGGTCGTGGCTTTGCCTGCGGTCAGGAGGCCCGGCCTTCCTGCTGGCGGGCGATCTCGGTGAACGCTGCGAGGGCCTCGGTGTCGGAGTAGTGGCTGAGCACGTACTCGCGGGCCCACTCCCCGGCACGGGGATAACGGCTGGCCGCGATCACCTCGGCGGCTGCCGTGGTGTCGTACTCGGTGCGGCGCAGCATGACATCTGACCCCAGCACGGCCCAGTGCGCGCCGGGCGGGCCGTAAGGCATGCCGACACTGCCCGGGTTGATGACACGCCGCCCGGCGGCGAGCCGGTCGAACGGCATATGGGTATGCCCGCAGACCACGACCCCGACACCGGGACCGAGCCCGGACAACGCAGCCGCCCAGCGCCCCGGCGGGCTGTCGACCAGCAGCATCTCATCGTCGCGGCGCGGCGAGGCGTGACAGAACAGCGTCTGCCCAAGGCCGTCGATATCCAGTGTCATCGTCAGCGGCAGCCCATCCAGCCTGTCGCGGTGCGGCCGGCCGATCAGCGCGGCGCTGGCGGCAGCCTGCGGGCCATTCGGTCCTGGCACGTCCCCGCAGTCGAACGCGGTAACCATCTCCCGCTCACAGTTACCGTGCACCCAGACCGCCCGCCCGCCCAGCCCCGCCAGCGCGTCCAGGGTCTCGGCCGGCATCGGCCCCAGCGCGATATCACCCAGCAGCACGACGGCGTCGGCCGCCGCGACGTCGGCTTCTGCGAGAACTGCGCTGAGCGCCGGAAGGTTGCCGTGGATGTCCGCAAGCACCGCCACCGAGGCTGCAGGCCGCTGAGTCATTCCTTCATTTTCTGCGCTGGCAGGCGGCGCCGCCTGGTTTCAGCGTCAGCCCTGGGTGAACAGGATCCCCTCAACCGTGAAGACTTCGGCCCTAGTGATCACAGGTATGCCACGCTGGCCTGCTCCCGCCTTCCCCGAAGCCGCGAGACAACAACCCTCGGTAACCGAGACCTAGGGGGCCGCAGGCCGTCGAGCGCGGTCCGGAGGATCGGCTCGAGATAGCCGGGATCGCCCTTGATTGTGGCGATGGCGGTGACCATGTCGAGGACCTGCTCGAGCGTGAGGTCGTCGCGGACCTCGTGAGCGCGCTGCCCGGCGGCGAGGAGCGGCCGGCCGGCGGCGAGCACCCGGGAGCGGCCCTGGCCGAATACGGGGTTGCCGCTGTCTGAGTCCTTGAGTAGCTCGACGCCGACGTGGCGCTTGCTGGTGAAGAAGGCGAAAAACCGGTGCAGCCACGCCATGAGTGCCGCTCCGGGCGTCTCGCCTTCGACCGTGCCGGCGGCCTCGCACACGGCGTCCACCTCGTCGGTGTAGAGGGCCTCGAGCAGCTCCAGGCGGCCGGGGAAATTTCGGTAGAGAGTCGCCATGCCGACGCCGGCGCGCCGCGAGATCTCGGCCATCGATATCTCGGCCTCGGGGTCAGCAAACGCGGCGCGGGCGGCGGCGAGGATCTTGTCGCGGTTGCGCTCGGCGTCGGCGCGTCTCGCGGGTGATCGGGAGGCCGGTCGGGACATGGTCGGACCTAAGTGGCGAAGTGGACAGGCTATCCGGTAAAGTGAAGCGGACACGCTCTCCACTTCACTAAGGACCATACCTCACCGCCGCGATCTGCTCGCGGCGGCGCAAAGGAGCTATCCGTGGACTACCGACCCCTGGGACGCACCGGCGTCTCGGTCAGCCAGCTGTGCCTGGGCGCGATGATGCTCGGCGCCGCCGGCAACCCTGATCACGACGACGCGATCAAGGTCATCCACCGCGCCCTCGACGCCGGGATCAACTTTATCGACACCGCCGATGTCTACTCCGGCGGCGAGTCGGAGCAGATCGTCGGCAAGGCGCTCGCCGGCGGCCGGCGCGAGGACGTGGTGCTCGCCACGAAGGTCGGCCTGCCGTTCGGCAAGGACCCCAACCACCGCGGGACGTCGCGGCGGTGGATCACGGAGGCGGTCGAGGGCTCGCTGCGACGGCTGGGGACCGACCGGATCGACCTCTACCAGGTTCACCGTCTCGATCCGACCGCCGACGTCGATGAGACCCTGGGCGCACTGTCCGACCTGGTCCACGCGGGCAAGATCCGAGCCTTCGGCGCTTCAAATGCCGCTGCCTCCCAGATCGTCGAGGCTCAGTGGACCGCCGAGCGGCGCGGCCGCGAGCGGTTCCGCACCGAGCAGCCCCCCTACTCTCTGCTGACCCGCGCCGCCGAGTACGACGTGCTGCCGACCTGCCTGCGCCACGGGATGGGAGTCTTGACCTACAGCCCGCTGGCTGGAGGCTGGCTGTCGGGCCGGTACCGCAAGGGCCGGGAAATCAGCGGGGCGGGCTCCGCCGCCCGTACGCAGCTCTTCCCCGGGGTCTTCAACTCCGCCTCCCCGGCGAACGCCGCAAAGCTCGACGCCGCCGACGCCCTCGGGGCGCTCGCCGACGAGGCAGGGTTGACCCTCATCCAGGTGGCGATCGCGTTCGTCACCCGCCACCCGGCCGTCACCTCCGCGATCGTCGGTCCGCGCACGATGGAGCACCTCGAGTCCTACCTGGCAGCCGACGGCATCGACCTGCCTGGCGACCTGCTCGACCGTATCGACGCGATCGTCCCGCCGGGAGCCACGGTCAACGTCGCCGACAACATGTGGGGTAGGAACTCGTCCGCGCTGGACGCCGCGTTCCGCCGCCGGTAGGGCAAGCCGCAGGCCGCGGCTATTCCACGGCCGGTTACGTCCCGGCCGGGACGACGGCTGCCGCGGCATTCTTTTCGTCGTGCTCGCGGAGCATCCGCATGACGGTCGCCGGCGAGGGGTGCTGGCCTTTCTTCTTGCCGCCCGCGATGATGAGACGCCGGCGATGTCGCGCAGGCTCATCTCCTGGCCGCGCAGGTTTGGCGTCTGCTGTGCGTCGCCGCTGTCAGCCGGATTGGTGGGTGTTATGAAGCGGCCGCCTCGTAGACGAGATAGAGCACTCCGTTGACATAAGTCACGCTTCGAGTCAGCGACCATTTCGTCGGCGGGTCGTCGTGGAAGAGGTGAGGTCCTCCACCTCGGGTAAGGGGGTAGACGAACAGATGCAGCTCGTCGATCAGACCGTCAGCGATCAGGGACCGCACAAGCGTCCCGCTGCCGCTTACGTAGATGCCACCATCGACTTCACCTTTGACCCGACGGATACTGTCGGCACTGTAGGGGCCGAGGATCTCGGAGTTCTGCCAGGTTCCTACTTCCAGGGTGGAGGAGACGACATACTTGGTGGAATCATTCATAAACGGAGCACCGGGGTCCTCCGCAGCTGTCCGGGCCGACCAGGCGGGCTCGAACATCTCGTAGGTGTTGCGTCCCAGCAGGATGGCTTCGCAGCTAGACATGAGATTGCCGATGTCCTGCCCCATAGCGGGGTCGAAGCCGTAGTCGAAGGTCCAGGTTGGAGCGTCAATCACGCCATCGAGGCTCGTGAACTCGTGCACTCTGATCGTTCCCATTGTTTAGTGGCTCCTTTCGGTATCGGCGGCGACCTGTTCGCCACTTACCCTCTCCACGAACGGGTAGCTCCCAATCGACACCGAAGCGTCGGAGAAGTTCGGGGCTGCAGCTGTCTACTCAGAGGGCGGCCGGTTGGCGCACGAGGAAATCGCGTTCGACCGCGTTCGTAGTGGGGGGGCAGACCAAGTAAGCCCAAAAGCGGCAGTGGGGCGGTCGCCTCGGCTTTCTGCTGGGTTAGCTGCACTGCCGGGTGCCTGCTGGTTGCAGTTCGGTGAATTTCGGCGTGAGGGACGATCGCTCGCCGTTACGGTGCTTGCGTCCTGGTTTGGCCTGGTCAGGGGGACCGTCGGGTAACTGGCGGCGCGCGGTCACCGACCGCCGCCGCCCCGGCATGGTGGTGCGGAAGCACTTCGAGGCGATGGTGCTCACCTACCTGGCCGAGGAACTGCGGATAGGCGACATCGCGGTCACGGGCGCCGGGGAGTACGCCGACTGGCGCGCCAACCTGCTGCCCTGGGAGGAGTGCGAGCCGCTGCTCGAGGGATTCTGCGCCAGGGCCGGCCGGCCCGCCGCCGCCGCCGCCGGGTTCACCGAGCGGCTCCGGCACGCCCACCTGGACGCGGCGGCCGCGCTTGACGCCGGGTACGAGGACAACGCCGACCTGGTGATCGGCGAGGACGGCGTGCCTTCCCTCAAGCAGCGCGGCAGCGCGGGCACCCCGGAGGCCGCCGAGCGGCTGGCCGAGGCGGTCGCCCGGCGGATGCCCGAGCGGTCGCTGCTGTCGGTCATTGCCCGCACCGCCTACTGGCTCGGCTGGCACCACCACTTCGGCCTGGCCGGCGGGTCGGACCCGAAGATCGCCGACCCCCTCGGCCGGTACTGCATGGCCGTGTTCACCGGCCGGGCCAACATCGGCCCGTACGAAGCGGCCCGCCACATCTCCGGGGTGTCGGCCCGCGAGCTGTCGATGGTCCGCAACCGGCACATCGACCTGAAGAAGCTCAACTCCGCGATCGCCACCGTGGTCAACGAGCTCGACGTCGTCAAGGCGTGGGGCGACGGCACCGCCGTGGCCGCCGACGGCACCCAGGTGGAGACCTACATCGACAACCTCCTGGCCGAGACCTCGATCCGGTACGGAGGCGTGGGAGGAATCGCGTATCACTACATTTCAGACACTTACGTGGCGCTGTTCTCCAGGTTCATACCGTGCGGCGTGTGGGAGGCGGTGCACCTGATCGAGGGCCTGCTGGCCAACACCTCCGACATCCAGCCTTCTACCGTCCATGCCGATACGCAGGGGCAGTCGGCGCCGGTCTTCGCCCTGGCTACCTTGTTCGGGTTCGACCTGATGCCCCGGATCCGGAACTTCAGGGACCTGATCTTCTTCCGCCCGAACGAGCACCTCATCTACCCGCATGTCGACGCGCTGTTCGGCGAGCGCGGGCGCAACGTCATCGACTGGAAGCTCATCGAGCGCCACTGGCAGGACCTCATGCAGGTGGCGATCTCCATCAGCGAGGGACGCCTCAGCTCGGCCACCCTGATGCGGCGGCTGCGGTCCAACTCCCGCAAGAACCGCATCTACAAGGTGTTCCGCGAGGTCGGCGGCAGCGTAAGGACAGTGGCGCTGCTGCGCTACCTCGCCGACCCCCAGCTGCGGGGGCGGATCACCGCCGCGACCAACAAGGTCGAGTCCTACAACGGTTTCTCCCACTGGCTCGCGTTCGGGAACAACGGCGTCCTGGCCGACAACGACCCCGATGAGCAGGAGAAGCTCATCAAGATGAACACCCTGCTCGCCAACCTGGTCATCTTCCACAACGCCCTCGACATCATGGACGTCGTCCGCAAGCTGGTCGCCGAGGGCTGGCTCATCACCGCCGACTAGCTCGGCGCAATGTCCCCGTACCTGCGCGGCCACATCAGTAGGTTCGGCGCCTATGCCACCGACGACCTCAAACGCCAGCCCGAGGCATTCAACCCGGTCCTCAAGGAAGTCGACTTCACCGCCCTCGGCCTGGCCGCCTGAGCTTCAGCCAGGCGGCGTTCAGCGCTCATGCACCCGTCCGGCTCCAGAACGTCAACCCGGCGGGGCGGTGCCGCGTGCTCGCCCTCCCCCGGGCAGCAGGATTGGGAGGCATCATTATCAGCCCTGCCGTCGGCTTGTCCCAAGACCGGTGCTCCTTCCGGCCGGACTCCTTCGCGGCGCGCGCTTCCCGGCGCCTTCCCTTGATGGCCTCCAGTTCCTGGAACAGTTCGTTGTCCCTGCTGTCCAGGCAGGTCTCCAGGATCTTCT
>Ga0302181_10001204_pt1 | contig 19594 bp, 9 predicted proteins | sample I_Palsa_E3_3_FD_198786 | JGI IMG/M metagenome (GOLD analysis project Ga0302181, IMG submission 198786) | Peat permafrost microbial communities from Stordalen Mire near Abisko, Sweden - I_Palsa_E3_3 | ecosystem: Environmental > Terrestrial > Soil > Palsa > Peat permafrost | place: Sweden: Abisko...
GATCGCCGCGACGCTGATGATGACGGCCAGGTGGAGGCCGGGGAGCAGGATCGGCCGGCTCGCTGCAATCGCGCTCAGGATCGGAGCACCGATGGTGCTACTGACCTGCAGCGTCATGGTGGTGAGGCCGGTGGCCAGGCCCTGGTCGAAATCCGGTAGCCCCGAGGTGGCGGCGACCGTGTAAGCCACGATCGACGTCACGTGGCCGAAGAATCCGAAGAACAGAACCGGAACCAGTACCGCAAGCCACATCCTGCCGGTGCCCAGGAGCGCCAGGGGAGCGGTGAAAGCGGCCTGCGTCACCAGGCCGGCTGCCAGCACCTTCCGCGCGCCGTGCCGCCCGATCAGGCGGCCGGCGATGACACCTGCGACTACCGAAGCCAGGCCAGGCACACCGAAGACCAGCCCGGTGGTGAGCGGGGCGAGATGCAGTACATCCTGCAGGTACAGCGTCATCAGGAAGATGAGCCCGCTTTCCACCGACAGGGTGACCAGGCCGCCGAGGTTGCCCCACTTCACGGTGGGCCGGGCCAGGATTCTCGCTGCGGCGAGGGGAGCTTGCGCCCGCCGTTCGATCAGCAGGAACACCACCAGCATCGCCAGGCCGGCGAGCAGGACAGCCGGGTTGCGGTTGATGACACCGAAAGCGAAGGTCAGCAGACCGGCGGTAACGGTTACCGCGCCGGGCACGTCCAGCCTGACTCCGCCCGGGGCCCGGCTGGCGGGCACCAAGAACGGCGTGGCCGTGAGGATCACCACCGCCACCGGGACGTTGATCAGGAAAGCCCAGCGCCAGCCCAGTCCGCCCACCAGGGCTCCGCCGGCCAGCGCGCCGACGGTGAACCCGCTAGCCAGCAGCGTGCCGTTGAGGCCCAGCACCCTGGCCCGCCGCCTCTCGTCGTCGAAAGAGGTGATCAGCAAGGACAGGGCGGCCGGGCTGGCGATTGCCGTGGCGAAACCGTGCAAGGTTCGGGCCGACAGCAGCAGCCCGGCGTCCGGGGCGAATCCGCCGGCCAGTGACGCCGCGATCAGCAGGGCCACTCCGGTCAGGAACATCCGCCGCCGGCCGAACAGGTCCGCGAGGCGGCCGAAGAGCAGGCTGAACCCGGCGGCCGGCAGCGCGTACGCCGATATCACCCACGGCAGCTCAGACGCTTTCAGGCCGACGCTCACGCCCAGCGCTGGCAGCGCGACGTTCATGATCGAAAAGTCGATGGAGAGCATGAAGCTCGTGCCGAGCAGCAAGACGACCGCCAGTCGTTGCCGGCTAGCCATCCGCGCCTGGTGGACCCGGCCCGTGAGCACGGCCATGACGATGGCCTCCCTTGTCTGTTTAACCTCTGCCGCCGGATGCGCAACGGCGCTTGTCCGGATGATGCTGAGGCGCCGCTGAAACTGGCTTGTGTCACCAAGGCTGCCGACACCTGCACCCGTGCCGCATCGGGTGCCAGCCCTATTTCGGCCGCCAGCGGTACGCATGACGAGATAAGAAAACGCCTAGCGGCTCGTCCAGGGCGCTCTGTAGCTAGCCACCTGCGCGACGGAACTCGGCTTGCCAGCGCAGGTCAGGCGGGCCGGCCGGGCCTGCGCACAACCTCAAGCCGACCAGTGCCAGCCCATCGTTCCCGAAGGCGCTTATGTCCGCTCGGCTCAGCGCCCATGGCCCCAGTTGCGGGGTGCTGTCCCGCTCGCCTCTGAAGGCCTCGACGGCAAAGAGGGTCCCGCCTGCCCTAACCATCCGGCCGACGTTGGTCATGGCCTGCCGCTGAGGCGGATCCGGGAGCGCCTGCACCGTGGCGATCTCCACTACCAGGTCGAAGGCATGTCTCCACTGGCCGGGAGGATGCAGCACGTCGGCTGCCTGGTAGTGGACGGCCGAGTCCGGGTAACGCTCCCTGGCGAGCCTGACGGCCGTCTCGGCGACGTCGAAGGCTATGACCTGGAACCCGAGCCGGGCGAGATACTCGGCGTCGGCCCCCTGGCCGCAGCCGACGACGACAGCGCGCCGCCCGGATCCATCGAGTCCCCGTTTCGCCGCCCACAGGGTGAGGAGCCGGTGCGGCTCATCGCGCTTCCACGGCAGCTCGACTTCCCCCGCCGCACTGGCGCGGTAAAAGTGCTCGAACCAGCCAGCCGGATCGCCGTCCGCCAGTGCCTGAGCAACCAGCTGGTCCTCCAGTTCGGTTGTCCCGCCGGGAACGATCCGCTCGTCTTTCATCGCATCTCTCCTTAACCGTGGCCGCCATTTCAGCACCGGGCTGCGCTACCGAAGCGCGTTGGCTAACACGATTAAGGCTCGCGGAATGGGCTTCGCTGCGCATCGGGCGCCAGCCGTATGGCAGCGGTGCAGCTCGGCGTGCCTCGCTAGGAAAGCGCCTAGATCAGGCGCGGCCTGCGTATGTCTCAGTCAGTGAGGTGCAGGCGATGGGCGGCGGACGCGGCCTCGACCCTGTTGCTGACCCCGAGCTTCCCGAGAATGTTGGACACGTGCACGCTCGCGGTCTTGGGGGAGATGAACAGCTCTGCAGCGATCTGCTGATTGCTCCGGCCAGCCGTTACCAAACGGAGCACTTCCAGCTCGCGGGAGGTCAGGCCAAACGGCACCGGCGAGGCGGCCGCAGGGCTGGTGGCCAGGAATCCGTGCGCGCCGAGCCAGCCGGGTGATCTCACTCAGCAGCGGCCTGGCGCCCAGCCGATGGGCTATCTCTGCGGCCCGGTGCAGCTGCGCCGCGGCAGCATCCTTGTCATGCTCGGCGGCCGCGTCGTTGGCTGCTCGCAGCAGCGCCCAGGCCAGCTCATATGGCTGCCCGAGTTTTTCCCAGGCCGCGACGGCCGCGTTCCAGGCCGCCCGACCGCGCTGACCGTTAGCGCGGGCGTTCTCGCCGGTGAAGACGGCCGCGTGCGCGCGTTTCACCGGGCCTGGCTGAGGGCTGTTGTCCGCCACGTGAACCAGGGCATCGCGCACACCGGATCTTGCGCCAGAGCTGGACGCTGCGGCGCAGGCGGACATGGCGGCGGTGAGCAGCGGCCATAGGTATCGAGGATCGCCGGCCGGCATGCCGGGTATCGCGCCCGCAATGGAGAGGGCCCCGTCGAGATCGTCTTGCGCGAGCCGGAGCCGGATGGCCAGCCGGGCCAGCGGTAGCACGCGATGCGTCTCGGCTTCCGCGCCGGGTAGCGAGCAGAGATCTTGCAGAATCTGTGCTGCCGTTTCCTGCTCGCCCCGCGCGACGGCAATGTCTGCGCGGCACGACAGCAGGAACCAGCGCACGAACGGCGCCGGATCCACGGCGAGCCCTTCCTCAATCACCTCGATCGCCTCATCCCAGCGTCCTACCGAGATCAGCGGCTCGGCCAGGTTGCTCGCGAACGGCGCCGTGCCGTACCGGGACAGGCCGACCTGCTCGGCCCTGGTCATGTCGTCGCGACTGGCGCGGATCGCTGCCTCGTGTTCACCGCGTGCTTCCAGTGTGAACGCGATGCCATCGCGGGCCAGAACCTCGAGCCGTCCCGAGCCAATCCGCCGAGCCGCCGTGACCGCCTCCGCCAGGACAGGGACAATGTCAGTGCTGTGCGCATCCAGCTGGGCCAGCCGGATCCGGGCCTCGATCTCGTATTCCTCGTCGCCGATCCGCTGCGCCAGCGTCCGCAGCTCTTCGGCCAGCGGCCGGGCCTCCTCATTCCGGTCCCGCAGCCACAACGCCGCGGCGAGCTGAGCGAGCACCGCCGCCCTGACGCGCGTGGGGCGCACTGCCTGGCTTAGCGCCGCTTGCAAGTCGTCGAGCTGGCCTGGCAGCAGCATCTGCGCTCGCAGCGCAGCGCGCAGCCGCAGCAATGAAGCAGTCCGCTCCGCGTCGCGAGCCCGATCAACGCCGCCAATTGCCGCGTCGACCAGCGCCAGGCCGCGTTCTGGCTCGCCGGCCAGCCGCGCGGCGGCAGCCGCCATCTCCTCGACGTCGGCACGATCCATGCCTGTACCCGCGACCGCGTCCGGTGCCCGTTCCCACAGCTGGAGCACCAGCTCCAGCACCTGCAACTGCTCGGCATAAGCCAGCGCCTGGCCCGCCGCCGCCGCCGCAGTCCAGGCTGCCCGCAGCGCCCGCTCGTCTTCGCCTGCGTCCTGCCAGTGCACGGCCAGTTGCAGCGAGGACCACTGCCCGGATCTCAGATCCGAGTCAGCCTCAAGGGCCTCGGCGAACGCCCGGTGGGCCCGGGCCCGCTCCGCTGGGAGGAGATCTGCCAGCAGGGCCTCGCGGAACAAATCATGCCGGAACGCGTAGTCACCCTCGGGATCTGTCACCAGCACCCCGGCTGCCAGAGCCGACCGCAGTGCTGACAGCAGGGCGTCGTTCCCCAATCCGGTCCCCGCAGCCAGCAGGTCATGGGCCATGGAGCCACCGCTCACCGCGGCGATCCTGAGCAGTTGCCGGGCGTCGTCCGGCAGTTCGCCGACCCGGCTCGACATCAGTTCCCGCAGCGTCCAGGGCAGCCCGTCGGCGGCAGTTCCGTCAGGTTCGAGGAGCGCCTCGGTGAACAGCGGGTTGCCTCCGCCGCGCTCGTAGATGCCCGTTACCGCCGCAGGCTCGGGTGGGCGGCCCAGAATTCCCTCTATCTGCGCGGCGACACCCCGGCGAGACAGCGGCGGGAGTTCGAGCCGCAGCACGCCGTCCGCACGAGTCAGGTCGGCCACGAGCCGTCGCAGTTCTGGGACGCGGCCTAGGTCCTCAGTTCGGAAGGTGAGCATGAGCAGGACTGGGTGGTGCCGGAGCGTACGGAACAGGAAGGCCAGCAGATCGGCGGTACCGTGGTCAGCCCAGTGGATGTCCTCAATCACCAGCACCAGGGGCCGCTCCCCGGCAAGCTGCTCCAGCAAGAGCAGCACCGACCCGAACAGTCGGCCCCGTGCTGTCTCCGGGTCACCTGCGGCCGGACTGCCGAGCTGTGGCAGCAACCGGGCCAGCTCTCCCGGGCCAGCGCCGGGCAGCATCCCCGCCACGTCTGCGGCGCCACGCTGGCGGACCAGTTCCAGCAAGGCCCCTATGAACGGGGCATAGGGCAGGCGCGTCCCGCCCAGGTCTATGCATTCTCCAGCCAGCACCTGCGCCCGGTCCTGTACCTGGGCCGAGAACTCAGATGCCAGCCGCGATTTCCCGGCTCCCGCCTCTCCGCCGAGCAGCACCACTCGCAGCGCGCCATCAGCCGCCTCGGCGAACGCGTCCGCCAAAGCCTGCATCTCGGCCTCCCGGCCGACCACGACCGGGCTCGTCCTGCGGCTGATCATGACCCAGGATCTCACGGGCGTCCGACAGCCGTCGGGCAGCGGCGCAGACCTCCGCCAGGCGCGCTAGCCGGTGATGACCTGCGGCACGGACACGGCCTTGAGTCCCTCGACGCCGAACTCCAGGCCGTAACCGGAGTGCTTCGCGCCGCCGAATGGACCAGAGGGTCGATGCCGCCATGGCTGTTGATCCAGACGGTGCCCGCCTGAATGCGGGCCGCGATCGCCCGCGCCTTGTCCCGATCCGCTGACCAGACCGAGGCTCCCAGTCCGACCTCAACGCTGTTGGCCCACTCCACGGCCTGGACTGCCCGATGCCAGCATCGACGCGGTGCTCTGCACCGACGCCATCCAGTTCCCCGACGAGCCCGCCAGCGCCTATGAAGAGATCCGGAGGGTCCTCAAGTCCGGCGGCCGGGTGGCGCTGACCTGCTGGGAACCGCTGGACCGCAACGATGAGCGGCTCAGTCCCCGGATACGCAGGGCAAACCTCGGCGCCGGCCTGCGCCAGGCGGGCTTCCCGGCAGCAGGCAGAAACGCTACCAGCCCCCGGACCCGCTCCTGGAATTCCTCGAGAACCCCTACCGTAACCCCCCGGATTATGCCGTCCGTGACGGCCCCGGCACACCCGTGACCAGGGAAGTCACGGCATCATCGGCATAACCGGCGGATCGGCATAATCGCGCTGGATGCGACCACGGTGGCCGCGCTGCGCGGCCGCGCAGCGCGGCCCGCCCCAGACCTCGCCCCTGTTCGAGGAGGCAGGCCTAAGCGCGGCTAACGACGGGTGAACGTGACGTGGGTGACGCCGCTGGGGGAGCTCACCGACTCGATGGCGAAGCGCTCCTGCAGGCCCTCCAGGCCGTCCCAGAGGGACTCACCGCGGCCGAGGAGGATGGGCACGAGCGCGATGTGCATGTGGTCGATCAGGCCGGCGGCGAGGAACTGGCGGATGGTGGCCGGGCCGCCGCCGATGCGGACGTCGAGGCCGCCCGCGGCCTCCTTGGCCGCCGCAAGCGCCTGCGCCGGGCTGGCGTCGATGAAGTGGAAGGTGGTGCCGCCCTTCATCTCGATCGAGGGCCTGAGGTGATGGGTGAGCACGAAGACGGGGGTATGGAACGGCGGCTCCTCGCCCCACCAGCCCTCCCATTCCTGGTCGGTCCACGGTCCGCGCTGCGGGCCGAACTTGTTGCGCCCCATGATCTCCACGCCGATGCCCGGCCCCCAGTTGCTCGCGAAGGCGTCGTCGATGCCGGTGCTCCCGCCTTGCTGGACCTGCATGACGTGAAATGAACGGGTGCCGGTGAACCATCGCACCAGCCGGTCGCCGGCATGCCCGAAGGGTGCCTCCGGGCTCTGGTCAGCACCGGTGCTGAAGCCATCGAGCGAGACGGACAGGTTGTGAACACGAACAAGTGACATGACGGGCAGGCCTCTCTGGTCGAAGCTGAGTTCATCAGTACTCATGGTGTGGTCGTAGCCAGGATCGCTTTCTCGACACCTGAGCACCCTTGACACCTGAGCACCTGCGAACGGCTGGCAGCCTGGCCTAAGCGGCGCATGACACGTCCCGATCGTCCGATTCGCGCGTGTCGGCAGCAGGCATCGGACAGTTCTGATATCCGACTGTGCCATTAGAAGGCGCAGCCAGGGCGCCCCGCTGGCCATCCAGGCCGCCGACCGGTGGCACTTGTGGCACGACCTGACGGTCCGCCGCTACGCCGCGGCCGCCGGCCAGCTGATCCCCGGCGCCCGCCTGATCCGGCCGGGCCTGCTCGGCCCGCACCAGGACTGGCTGCGGCAGCGATGGGACGAAGGGGCCCGCAGCACCGAACGGCTGCATGCCGACCTGCGCGACCGCGGCTACCGGGGCCTGCGCACGCTGCGCTGGCTCACCGCGCTGCTGCGCCGACACCGCCGTCCCCGAGCCCCCGCCAGCAGCGGTGATAAGCGCTGCTGCCTGCGGGTGAAGTCCGTGCACGCGCGGCTCGGTAGCGAGCCGCCGCGGTCCTGCCCGAATATCCGGCCGCCATATCAGGCGCGGCCACGGCCGACATAGCCGACCTGATGGGAGCGAGCTAACAGGACCGACTTCCGTGATGTGTGTCCCCAGGGACTTGAACCCCCATGGTGTCCGAGGGGGGACTTGAACCCCCATGCCCTATACGGGCACTAGCACCTCAAGCTAGCGCGTCTGCCTATTCCGCCACCCGGACATGCGATGCACGTAGGCATCGGCTGGCTTACCTTAGCAAAACGAGCGGCGTCAGGCGAGCGCGGAGCACACGAAACCGCGCCCCGGCCACCTTCGCGACAACCCCGACCCGTCGGGCCCCGCGACCACCCCGTAGCACCGCTGCACGCCCGCGACCACGAGCCGGCCGGCACCCTCGACTGCCCATGATGCCCAGATGCGACGATAGTCCTGTGACAGCGAACCAAGGGACCGCGCAAGCCGCTCAGGACGAGGTCGTGACCATCTGCCGCGACCTGATCAGGATCGACACCTCCAATCCGGGCGACCACTCCGGTCCCGGCGAGCGGCAAGCCGCCCAACACGTCGCCGCGCTCCTGTCCGAGGTCGGCCTCGAGCCCGTCGTCCTGGAATCTCACCCCAAGCGCGCCAGCGTCGTCGCCCGGATCGCCGGCCGGGACAGCACAAGACCCGCCCTGCTGGTGCACGGTCACCTCGACGTGGTGCCGGCCAGCGCGCCGGACTGGCGGCACGACCCCTTCTCCGGGGAGATCGCCGACGGCTGCGTGTGGGGCCGCGGCGCGATCGACATGAAGGACATGGACGCGATGATGCTCGCCGTGGTGCGGCAGCGGCTGCGCGAGGGCCGCCCGCCCGCCCGCGACGTCGTGCTCACGTTCACCGCCGATGAGGAGGCGGGGGGCGCCTGGGGCGCCCGCTGGCTGGTGGACAACCACCCGGGCTTGTTCGAGGGCGTCACCGAGGCGGTCGGGGAGGTCGGCGGCTTCAGCCTGACCCTCGGCGGCCGGCGACTCTATCTGCTTCAGACCGCGGAGAAGGGCATGGCCTGGCTGCGGCTGACCGCGCGCGGCACGGCCGGCCATGGCTCGATGATCCAGCCGGACAACGCGGTGACGGAGCTGGCGGAGGCGATCGGGAGGCTGGGGCGCCATGAGTGGCCGACCCGCCTCATCCCGTCGGTCCAGGCTTTCCTGGCGGGCGTATGCACGGCTCTTGACATCGAATTTATCCCGAACGACCCTACTCAAGCACTCGGCAAGATCGGCGCCATATCACGCGTTATCGGAGCAACACTAAGGAACACGGTAAATCCGACAGTTCTCCGCGCCGGGTACAAGGTAAATGTCGTGCCGCAAACCGCGACCGCCGAAATCGACGGCCGGTTCCTGCCCGGCTATGAGGAAGAGTTCTTCGCCGAACTCGACCGGGTGCTCGGGCCGGGTGTGACCCGCGAATTCATCCATAACGACATCGCCGTGGAGACTACCCCGGACGGGGACCTGTACGACGCGATGACCAGCGCCCTCGTCACGGAGGACCCGGGCGCGCGGGTGATTCCCTACTGCCTGTCCGCGGGCACCGACGCCAAGTCCTTTAGCCGGCTTGGCATGCGTTGCTTCGGCTTCACCCCGCTGCGGCTGCCGCCAGATCTGGACTTTTCCGGAATGTTTCACGGTGTTGATGAGCGGGTGCCCGTCGACGGACTCCGCTTCGGAGTTCGTGTCCTCGACGGGTTCCTCGACCGCTGTTAGCCCCGGACGCTGGCGTCCCGGGCGGCGGCGGCATCCCCTCCCGAGGGCCGACCGCACCGGCTGCCTGGCCGCCGGGTGCTTACGTCCGAGTCGCGAGATGAGTTCAGAATGTGCGGACTGGGCGTATGATTCGCCTTCGGAGGGTAGCCTTCCTGCTGCCGTCCGCGCTGAGCAAGAGTCTGGACAGTTCCCAGCCTCCGTATTCGGCGTGGTCGGTCAGGACCTGCCGCGCGGCGTCGCGAGCGTCTCGGGACGTTCCGCGTGGCAGGTACACGACCAGGTAGGCGTACTCGGCCATCGTTCCTATTGTGCTTGAGTTCACCGGCGATTCAACCTGCGGTTGGAAAATCGCCGGCTTATTCTGGCCAACCCGAGGGAACACACCCCACCGGGTCGATGGTTGCAGCTGCAGGGCGGCGCGTGGCCACGGGTACCGTGAGACGGTCACAGCGCGGATGAGGACGGGAAGAGCGTGCCAGCAAGGACACCAACGGCAAAGACGAAGGCGGCGGCAACCGCCACGAAAGCCAAGAGCGGCGGGGCGACCAAGGCCAAAGCCGCCGTGACTAAAGGCACCGTCGCGACTAAAAGCAACGGTCATGGCACCAAGCTGGTCATCGTCGAGTCCCCGTCCAAGGCCAGGACGATCGCCGGGTACCTCGGCCAGGGCTACGTGGTCGAGTCCAGCGTCGGCCACATCCGCGACATGCCCGACAGCGCGGCCGAGATCCCGGCCAAGTACCGGGGTGAGCCGTGGGCCCGGCTGGGCGTCAACGTCGATGACAACTTCCAGGCCCTCTACGTGGTGCACAGCGACAAGCGGCAGCAGGTCGCCAAGCTTAAGAGCCTGCTGAAGGACGCGGACGAACTGCTGCTCGCGACGGACGAGGACCGCGAGGGCGAGGCCATCGCCTGGCACCTGCTCCAGGAGCTCAAGCCGACCGTCCCCACTCACCGGATGGTCTTCCACGAGATCACCCCGGAGGCGATCGCCCGCGCCATCGCCAGCCCGCGTGAGGTCGACGACGGCCTGGTGGACGCCTACCAGGCCCGCCGGGTGCTCGACCGGCTGTACGGGTACGAGGTCTCGCCCGTGCTGTGGAAGAAGGTCATGCCCAAGCTGTCCGCCGGGCGGGTGCAGTCCGTCGCCACCCGGCTGGTCGTCGACCGGGAGCGGGAGCGGATCGCGTTCCGCCCGGCCGCCTACTCCGACCTCGAGGCCGAGTTCGCCACCAAGGACCACGGCCAGCCAGAGGTCACCCATCCGACTTCGTTCACCGCCAACCTGGTCAGCGTGGACGGCAAAAGGGTGGCCCAGGGCCGCGACTTCACCTCCGTCGGCGAGCTGCGCGGCACCGAGGTGCTGCACCTGGACGCCGCGGCCGCGGTCGCCCTCGCCGGGCGGCTCGAGGGCGCGGCTTTCGCCGTCTCCAGCGTGGAGCGCAAGCCCTACCGGCGCTCGCCGTACGCGCCGTTCCGCACCACCACGCTGCAGCAGGAGGCCTCCCGCAAGCTCGGGTTCTCCGCCAAGCACACGATGTCGGTCGCGCAGCGGCTGTACGAGAACGGCTACATCACCTATATGCGCACCGACTCGGTGACGCTGTCGCAGACCGCGATCAGCGCGGCCCGCAAGCAGGCGGCGGAGCTCTACGGTGCCTCCTACGTGCCCGAGGCTCCCCGCCTTTACCAGTCCAAGGTGAAGAACGCGCAGGAGGCGCACGAGGCCATCCGGCCGGCCGGCGACAGCTTCCGCACGCCGGCCCAGGTGGCCAAGGACAAGCTGTCCTCGGACGAACGCCGGCTGTACGAGCTGATCTGGCAGCGCACCGTGGCCTCGCAGATGAAGGACGCCACCGGCGAGTCGGTCTCGGTCCGGGTCGCGGGCACCTCCACCGCGAACGAACGGGCCGAGTTCGGCGCCACCGGCAAGGTCATCAGCTTCTACGGGTTCCTCAAGGCCTACGTCGAGAGCACCGACGACCAAACCGTCGACCGTGACGATCAGGAGCGCCGCCTGCCGCCGGTGGCCGAAAACGACCCGCTGGACGTGCTGCGGCTCGTCCCGGCCGAGCACTCCACCCGGCCGCCGGCCCGCTACACCGAAGCGTCGCTGGTCAAGGAACTGGAAGACCGGGAGATCGGCCGCCCGTCCACCTACGCGACCATCCTGGGCACCATCTTGGACCGTGGCTACGTGTTCAAGAAGGGCACCGCCCTGGTCCCCTCGTTCCTCGCCTTCGCCGTGATCACCCTGATGGAACGGCACTTCGGCCAGCTGGTCGACTACGAGTTCACCGCGCGGATGGAAGACGTCCTCGACGAGATCGCCCGCGGCGAGGCCGAGCGGGTGCCCTGGCTGCGCCGGTTCTACTTCGGCGCCGAGGGCGCCGGCGCCGAGGACGACCCTGGCCTGAAGTCCCTGGTCGGCGACATCAGCGACATCGACGCGCGGGATGTCAGCTCGTTCCCGCTGGCCGATAGCGACATCGTGGTGCGGGTCGGCCGGTACGGCCCGTACCTGGAACGGGACGGGCAGCGGGTGAACGTCCCGGAAGACATCGCCCCGGATGAGCTGACCGTAGAAAAAGCAGAGGAACTTCTCAACCAGCCCAGCGATGACGTGGTGCTCGGCGCCGACCCCGGCACCGGCCTGACCGTGCTGGCCAAGGCCGGCCGGTTCGGCCCCTACGTCACCGAGCAGCTGCCCGAGGACGCTCCGGCCTCGGCCAAGCCCAGGACCGCCTCGCTGCTCAAGTCGATGGCGCTGGACACGGTCACGCTGGACGACGCGCTGAAGCTGCTGACCCTGCCGCGGCTGATCGGTGAGCTGGACGGCGAGCCGGTCACCGTGCAGAACGGCCGGTACGGGCCCTACGCCAAGAAGGGCACGGACAGCCGGTCGCTGGAGTCGGAGGGCCAGCTGTTCACGCTGACCCTGGCCGAGGCCAAGGAGCTGTTCGCCCAGCCGAAGGCCCGGGGCCGCGGCGCCCGGGCCGCGACGCCGCCACTGCGCGAGCTCGGCGCGGACCCCGCGTCCGGCAAGCCGATGGTGATCAAGGACGGCCGGTTCGGCCCCTACGTGACCGACGGTGAGACCAACGCGTCGCTGCGCAAGGGCGACGAGGTCGCCTCGATCACCGACCAGCGGGCCGCGGAGCTGCTGGCGGACCGGCGCGTCGCGCCGCCCGCCACGCGCCGCCGGACCACCACGACACGGAAGAAAGCTGCCCCGAAGGCTGCCACCCCGGCCCGTTCCGGGGCTAAGAAATCCTGATTTTACGGACGGCTCGCCTATAGTTACGATCGAGGACTAACCCATTATGCGGCTGGTAGGGCCGATACTCTTACGCCGTGAACTTCCACGCCGGAGCTGGCCAGCAGCGAAGGGGTGGCGTCGACCGGGGGGAGCCCGGGCGGGGCGCCGCCCGGCGTAACCGTGTCCGCGAGCCCGGCGTACTCTCCATCAGGCCGTTCCGGCGGCTGTGGATCGCGCTGTCCCTGTCCAGCCTCGGCGACTGGCTCAGCATCGTCGCGCTGACCGTGCTGGCGTCGTCGCTCGCGCACGGCAACGCGGACAAGGGCTGGGCCGTCGTCGCCGTATGGCTGGCCACGCTGCTGCCCGCGCTGCTGTTCGGGCCGCTGGCCGGGGCGGTGGCGGACCGGCTGGACCGCCGGATGGTGATGATCGTCGGCGACGTGATCCGCGGGCTGCTGTTCCTGTCCATTCCGCTGTTCCCGCACCTGATCTGGATGATCGTTGCCAAGTTCCTGGCCGGTATCGCCAGCCAGTTCTGGAATCCGGCCACCGCCGCGTCCATCCCCAACTTGGTGCCCAAGGACAAGCTGGAGCGGGCGAACCAGCTCAGCCTGCTCACCACGTACGGCACCGCGCCGCTCGCGGCCGGTCTGTTCAGCGTGCTGGCGCTGGTCAGCGAGGGGATCAGCCGGGTCACGCCGCTGTTCCCGCACGCCAGCAACGTGGACCTGGCGCTGTACTTCAACGCTGCCTCCTACGGCATCTCCGCGCTCACCGTCTACTTCATCCGCGAGATACCCAAGCGGAACGCCAGCGGGACAATCTCCGTGCCGTCCGTCTTCAGGTCCATCTGGGAGGGCTGGCGGTTCATCGGGAAGACCCCGGTGGTACGCGGCCTGGTGATCGGGATGGTGGGCGCGTTCGCCGGGGCCGGCGTGGTGGTCGGGCTGGGATATACCTACATCACCTACACGCTGCACGGCGGCAGCGCCGGCTGGGGGCTGGTCTTCGCCGCGATCTTCGTCGGAATGGCGCTCGGCATGGTCCTCGGCACCAGGGTGCTTGGCGACTTCAGCCGCCGTCGGCTGTTCGGGCTCACGATCGCGGCCGCCGCGGTGCCGCTCGCGCTCATCGGCCTGGTGCCGGTGCTGGGCGCGGTCGTCCTGTTCGTGGTGCTGCTCGGCGCGCTGTCCGGGATCGCGTACGCGACCGGCTTCACCATCGTCGGGCTCGAGGTGGACGACGATACCCGCGGCCGGGTCTTCGCCTTCTTCCAGTCCTCCATCCAGGTCATCCTGTTCACCGTCATCGTCGTCGGGACCGCCCTCTCGGCCGGCCTGACCAGGGTGATCGCGTCGCTGAACGGGACCGGGAACGTCAAGATCGGCAACGTCACCTACACCTCGGCCGGGCAGAACGCGGTGATCCTGCTCGCCGCCCTGGTGGCGTTCCTGCTCGGGGTGCGCGCCTACCGGCAGATGGACGACCGCAAGGGCGTGCCGCTCCGCCAGGACCTGCTGTCCGCGATCCGCGGTGAGCCGGCCCCGCTGCTGCACGAGCCCGTGCACCTGAACGGGAACGCGCCGCCCGCCCCGGCGCCCGGGGTGCTGATCGCGTTCGAGGGCGGGGAGGGCTCGGGCAAGACCACCCAGGCCCGGCTGGTCTCGATCTGGCTGCGTGAGCTCGGCTACGACGTCGAGACCACCTACGAGCCCGGCGCGACCAAGATCGGCATGCGGCTGCGCGCGCTGCTGCTCGACACCTCGAGCACCGGCATGTCGCCGCACGCCGAGGCGCTGATGTACGCGGCCGACCGGGCCGAGCACGTCGCCTCGGTCATCGCGCCCGCCCTGGACCGGGGCGCGATCGTGATCACCGACAGGTACGTGGACTCCTCGCTGGCCTACCAGGGCGCGGGCCGGAACCTGCCGGTCGAGGAGATCGCCAGGTTCAACTGGTGGGCGACCGGCGGACGCACCCCTGACCTCACTATCCTGCTGGACATGGATCCGCTGGCCGGACTGAATCGCCGGACCCGTTCTGCCGACCGGCTAGAAGCCGAGCCCGCGGAGTTCCACCTGCGCGTCCGCGCCGGTTTCCTCGCCCTGGCCGACGTCGACCCCGGCCGCTACCTGGTCCTCGACGCCGCCCGCCCCCCCGAGCAGATCACCCGCGACATCACCGATCGCATCCGCGACCTGCTCCCCGACCCGGTGCCTTCCGTCGCGGAAGCCAGCACCGGCGACTTCCCCGCCATCAAGGCAGAAGTCCTCGGCTCATGACATCGTTGCCCCGGGTTTTCGCGGATCTGCCCGGCCAGGACGCGGTGGTTGAGCAGCTGGAAAGGGCCGCAGCCGCCGCGTCGGCACTGCTGGCCGGCCAGCGGCCCGAACCCGGTGCCATGACGCACGCCTGGCTGTTCACCGGGCCGCCCGGGTCCGGACGGTCGGTGGCGGCCCGCGCGTTCGCCGCCGCCCTGCTCTGCCCCGACGGCGGCTGCGGCCAGTGTGCCTCCTGCCATCAGGTACAGGCCGGTACCCACGCGGACCTGCTGCTGATCCGGCCCGAGGGGCTGTCCTACGGGGTGAAGCAGACCCGTGACCTGGTGCTGCGCGCGGCGGGCCAGCCCACAGGGGGGCGCTGGCAGATCGTGCTCTTCGAAGACGCCGACCGGTGCACCGAACAGGCGGCCAACGCGCTGCTGAAGGCGATCGAGGAGCCCGCCCCCCGGACGGTCTGGCTGCTGTGCGCGCCGTCGGCCGAAGATCTGGTCACCACGATCAGGTCACGCTGCCGAGTTGTCACGCTTGTCGTGCCTGCGTCGGCGGCATTGGCTAAAGTACTGGTCGAGCGGGACGGTATCGAGCCCGCGAGAGCGCTGGCCGCGGCCCGTGCGGCGCAGGGACACGTGGGCCGCGCCCGGCGTCTGGCCACCGATCCCTCGGCGGCCAGACGCCGGGCCGACGTGCTGCGGGTGCCGCTGCAAGCCACCTCGCTCGGTCCCGCCCTCTCACTCGCCGCCGCCCTGGTCCGCACCGCCGAGGACGAAGCCAAAGCGGTGACCGAGGACCTGGACGAGCCGGAACGCGCCGCGCTGCGCCAGGCGTTCGGTGAGGGGTCGACCGGCAAGGGCGTGGCCAAGGCCATGCGCGGTGTGGCCGGCGCCATGAAGGACCTGGAGGACCGGCAGAAGTCCCGCGCCACCCGGGTCAAGCGCGACACCCTGGATGCGGCCCTGCTCGACCTGGCGCTGTTCTACCGGGACATCCTGATGATCTCGCTCGGCGCCGACGTCGAACTAGCCAACGCCGACACCGAGCTCGCCAACGGCGCCGACCTGCGCCAGGTCGCCTCCGCGTCCTCCCCGGAGTCCACCCTGCGCCGCATCCAGGCCATCATGCACTGCCGCGAGCGCCTCACCCTCAACGTCGCCCCCCTCCTAGCCGTAGAGGAAATGACCCTCTCCCTAGTAGCCGGCTAGCCCCGTCCCGCGCCCGCCTCCGCCCGCTCCGCCCTGCCTCCGCCCGCGCCCGCCCGCGCCCGCGCCCGCCCGCGCCCGCCCGCGCCCGCGCCCGCCCACGCCCGCGCCGGTCCCCGCGCCCGCCTCCGCCCGCTCCCATACCGGTACATTTCGCCCATATCGGTCTGTGCCATGCAGAGACGGAATGTATGGTTGCGGCAACCTGCACACTCTTCTGTGCAGGTTGCCGCAACCATACAAAGCCAGCCCGCGGTCACGTCCCGGCCGGGGCGCTCCTTGGGCACGGAACGGTGCGGATGGGAAGAGGGGGGCGCATGCGGCCGTTCGCCAGGGCCCCTTTGATCCGCTGCGCCACCATGGCCGGCTCGCGCCGGATCTGGCTAGGCAGGAAGTGCAGCGGGATGATGCCGGCCTCGGCCATTAGGTCATGGCGGACCGTCGTGCGTTCGTGGTCGGCAGGCCCGAGGTGCCACTGGCGCGAGTCGACCTCCGCGACGACGCCGGCCTCCGGCCACCATGCGTCGGGACTGACGAGGAACGTGTCGCCCATATACAAGGAAGGATTGAACAGCGGCATTGGCAGCCGGGCTGCCTTTATCAGGTTGCGGAAGTCGCTCTCGGCGACGGACCGGACGCCGTCGGCCACCTCGCTAAGCACCGTCCGAAACATCGCCGAGCCACGGACTGGTCCGCTCTGCAGTTCGCTGGCTAGCTGGCTGATCGTGCACCGGCCGAGCTGGACCGCTCCCGCTACTACGGCGCGGACATCGCTGAGGCTGGTGAGCTGCCATGCGGTGTCGGCCACCGCGCGGGCGGCCAGGACGAGCCGCACCGGCCCGCTGGCGGCGCTCTGAGCTGGCATCCGAGCCGTGCGGTGCAGCCGTGCGAAGCCGGCGTCGCCGCGCTGCCGCCTGGCTGGGACCAATACGTCGATCGTGTCGAGGTTCGGTGTGCTCCGGATGGCATAGTGAATCAGGGCCACCGGGCCGGTGATGAGGCTGTGCGGCCCGGCGTAGAGCAGGGCGGCCATCTCTTTCTGCGGCATGCTGGGCGTGCCGGTCACGCCCAGGTAGACCCCAGGAAGCAGCGCCTGCCACGGGCCCCCAGCCCGGATGCGGTACTGCATCGAGCGGTCGGACATGCCGACCGCGAGCAGTTGCTCGCGGCTGACCACGGAGAGTTGCCGGTTCAGGAGCTCGCCCAGGCCGTCCGATCGTGCTATTCGCGGCATAACCAGAGCGTGACGCCGGGGTCTGACATCCCTTGGTACGCACGATGTCTCACCGCGTCAGTGTGAATCACGCGCCGGAATATTCAAGATGAATAACGGACGGAACGGCCCGCGCTCAACAGTTCGGCCCTTTCGTCTTGCGGCCAGCAGCCGAACGGCCGCTGGTTCGTGCCATAGGTACGGAACATGCGGTTATGGCCTGGTAAGGCGTCACCCCTGGGGCTAGGCCGGGCGACAACGTAGTCTGACCGGATGGGCATGATGATGGCGGTCAGCTTCGAGCGGTACGGGCGGCTGTATTATCTCGACCCGGGCGCGTACTCGCCGGCGATCGGCGAGAAGGTACTGGTGCCCACCGACTCAGGTCCGGAGGTGGCCCAGTGTGTGTGGGCGCCGCAGTGGGTGTCCGAGGACATCGACGGGCTGCCGGTCTGCGCGGGCCTGGCCACCGACGATGACCTGGCCCGGGACGAGGAGAACCGGCGGCGGCGGGCGGAGGGGCGGCTGGCCGCGCGTCGGCTGATCCGGGAGCACCGGCTGCCGATGAAGGTCACCGCGGTGGACTTCGTGGGGTCCGAGGGCGTATTCATCGTGTACTTCAGCGCGCCGCACCGGGTGGACTTCCGCGCGCTGGTCCGGGACCTGGGCGGCCGCCTGAAGGGCCGGGTCGAGCTGCGCCAGATTGGCCCCAGGGACGAGGCGCGGCTGCAGGGCGGGATCGGGCCGTGCGGGCGTGACCTGTGCTGCGCCACCTTCCTGAAGGACTTCGAGCCGGTCTCGGTCCGGATGGCCAAGGACCAGGACCTGCCGGTGAACCCGCTGCGGATCGCCGGGGCGTGCGGTCGGCTGATGTGCTGCCTTAAGTACGAGCACCCGCTCTACCAGGACTTCCGCAAGGACGCGCCGCCGGTGGGCGCCTCGGTCACCTCGCCCGCCGGGCCGGGGACGGTGGTCGGGCACAACGTTCCCTCCGACACGGTGGTGGTGAAGCTGGCCGCCGACGGGCGGGCGCACGCCTGCCCGAAGGCCAGCGTGTGCGGGTCACGGCAGGCGTATGAGTCGATGCACGGCAAGCGCGGGAAGGCGGCCCGGGAGGACGGATGAGCGCAGGCCGCAGACGGCCTGCCCGGCTTGCGGCAGCGCGGCCTGCCCGGCTTGCGGCGGTCGCGCTGGCCCTGGTCACGACTGGGCTTATGGTCGGCTGCTCCGGCGCCAAAGGCTCGCAGGCCGCCCCGGCCAGTCCGGCCGCCGTCCCGAAGCCCCCGACGACGCTGGCCGGCTACTACGCGCAGCGGCTGGACTGGCAGCCGTGTGACGACGGCTTCCGGTGTGCCCGGCTGCTTGTGCCCTTCGACTACAGCCGCCCGGACGGCCGGCGGTTCTCGCTGCCGCTGATCAGGCTGCCCGCCACCGACCCGTCCCGCCGGATCGGCGCGCTGGTCGTCAACCCGGGCGGTCCCGGCGGGTCGGGCGTGCGCTACGCGCTCGGGGCCCGGAGTGAGTTTCCCGGCGCCGTGCGGGCCCGGTTCGACATCGTGGGGTTCGATCCCCGCGGCGTGGGCGGCAGCGAGCCGGCCGTGACCTGCATGACCGGACCGGAACTCGACCAGTACTTCGCGACCGACGACGCGCCGGCCGACGCCGCGCAGCTGGCCGAGGTGGTCCGCCAGAGCCAGCTGTACGCCGCCCGCTGCGAGCAGCGTTCCGCGGCCCTGCTGCCGTATGTCGGCACCCAGAACGCGGCCCGCGACATGGACGTCCTGCGGTCCGCCCTCGGCGAGTCGCAACTCACCTACCTCGGAAAATCTTACGGAACGTACCTGGGTGCGTGGTATGCACAATTGTTTCCCGACCGCGTCCGGGCTCTCGTCCTCGACGGTGCGGTGGATCCGGACACGCCCTCGCTGGCCGACGACATCACCCAGGCCGAGGGATTCAGTGTCGCGTTCCGGTCGTTCGCCGCGTGGTGCCTGGCCTCGGCTCCCTGCCCGCTGCAGTCGGGCGGCTCGGCCGCTGTTAACGCCGGGGTGGCGAAGACGCAGGCGCTCATCACCCGGGCCAACGCCACGCCGCTGGCCAGCCAGCTCGGTGACGGGCAGGTCGCGGACGGCGCGATGCTGCTGAACGGCATCGCGGGCGCGCTGTACAGCACGTCGTACTGGCCCGACCTGAAGATCGGGCTGACCGAGGCGTTCGCCGGGAACGGCACCGTGCTGGTCGAGCTGGCCAACCTGCTGTACGAACGAAACCCCAACGGGACCTACAGCAACCTCGCCGACGCCGACACCGCCATCAGCTGCCTGGACCGGCCGTGGCCGCGCTCCCTGGCCGCCTTTGCGGCGGCGGCCGCCGAAGCGTCGCGGGTGGCCCCGCTGTTCGGCGCGCCGATCGTGTGGGGCAGCCTGGCGTGCGCGTACTGGCCGGTCCCGTCCTCTCCGCTGCCCCGGATCCGGGCCCCCGGCGCCCGGCCGATCCTGGTCGTCGGGACGCTGCGGGACCCCGCCACGCCGTACCGGCAGGCGCAGGCGCTGGCGGCCGACCTGGCGTCCGGCGTGCTGCTCGGCTGGAACGGCGACGGTCACACCGCCTACGGCGAGG
>Ga0302181_10001205_pt1 | contig 19571 bp, 14 predicted proteins | sample I_Palsa_E3_3_FD_198786 | JGI IMG/M metagenome (GOLD analysis project Ga0302181, IMG submission 198786) | Peat permafrost microbial communities from Stordalen Mire near Abisko, Sweden - I_Palsa_E3_3 | ecosystem: Environmental > Terrestrial > Soil > Palsa > Peat permafrost | place: Sweden...
CGGTCATCTCCCCCGGCGGCCAGTACCAGAGCCAGTCCCTGGTGAGGTACTTGCGGGTCGCGGCGTTCTTCACCCCGCAGGCCTCGTTGGCCCGCTGCAGTGTCAGCCCGGACCTGGCCCATTCGTGCCGGATCCACTGCTTCACCGGCATCGGGCCGTCCAGCCCGGTCACGGTGAACGTCCGCTGGTAGAACGCGCACACTTCGGTCACGACCGGGAACTGCCTGATGGTCCGGCCGTTCACGTTGCCCGCGATGTGGCCCAGGCCCTTGTCCCAGACGATCAGCTGAACGTAATCCCAGCCGTGTTCGGCGAGTACCGGATGCACGCTGGCCCAGCCGATCTCGGTGTTCCAGAACCACAGCGTGCTGGCCGGCTGCGCCGCCGCCGACCAGGACTCGATGTGCGGGCGGTACCAGTGCGGGAGAGCGAGGGACCCGACGGTGTCGCCGTGGAATCCGCGCACGCCGTAGGCCCCGTCGCTGATGATGGTGGCGGGCGCGGGCCAGTTCCGGTAGGCGTCGAGCACATCCCCACGAAATAGCTCAAACCCTCCCATGGGCTAGCACTCTATGACGTTGACGGCGAGGCCGCCACGCGAGGTCTCCTTAACACCCGATCCTTCATGCGGAGGGGAAGCCCGGAGGATCGACTTCGCGTGAGTAGGCATCCGGGCTGGGGGCAGGGGATGGCGCGGGTAGGAGTTTTCTCGGCGGCTTGCGGGTCTGGGCAGGCTCGCGGGTGGCTCGTAGTATCCGATTGTTGGCGTCTTGTCGGCTCGGGCGTTCTTTCTCCCGTGCTGACGGTTCCGCGCCCGATGGTGGGAGGTGGCCTCGACGAGTTCTCCCGGTGCCGCGGCGACCAAGTTCCTCGTCCCGGACGTGATCTTGAGGAAGATGCCACCTTGACCGATATAGATGAGTCGAGGCTCGAGCCGCTGATCGGCGTCCACTCATCGAAGACTGGCTACTACGCGCAGTGGCGAGGCACCAGGCGCGACCTCGAACGCGCCCTCGCCGGGCTGCGGGCCATGTCCGATGCGCTATGCCTCACCGCCCTCGGACCGGTGGCCCTGTGTGACGCCGTGTTGGCCACGGCGGGTCAGCTGTTCGACGCGGAGTGGGCCATCCTGGTCCTGAGCGGTGCAGACCTGCCCGCAACGGTGCCGTCCCGCTTCACCTGGTGCCGGGAGCCTGGGCAGCGCGCTCGCATCCTTTCGGAAGATTCCGCCGCCCTGGCCGCGCGGGTCACGAACGTACCGCAGGTGATGGCCGTTGGCGACAGCGCGCAGCAGGCGACCGTGCTTGGCGTACCGATGCGGCTGGACCACCGGCCGGTCGGAGCGTTGCTGATCGGCGCGGACCACTCGGCTGACCGAGATGGGATCGGGATGTCGATCCTGGAGGCGGCGGCGAACCAGATCATGGCGGCGCTGCGCAACGCCTGGCTGCTCGAGCATGCGGAGGACCTGCGCCGGCAGGCCGTTGCCGGCCGGGCCGAGGCTGAGCGCCATGCCCAGGAACTGGCCAGCCGCAACACCCAGCTCCGCCGGGCTCGGGGTCAGCTGGCGCAAGCCCGGCAGGCGGAGCTGGTCAGTGCGGAGCGTCACCGGATCGCGCGGGACCTGCACGACGGGGTGGCGCAGTGCCTGGTCGGGATCGGGATGCACCTGGAGTGGTGCCACCGCTACCTTGACACTGCCTCACCCGCGCACGGGCGGCTGGTGGCAAGCAAGGAGCTGGCCCGCACGGGGCTGGGCCAGGTCCGCTCGGCCGTAGCCGAGCTGTCCGAGCTCGAACGCCCGGGCACGGGCCTGGGACAGGCGCTGCGGGACCTCGCCGCGGATTTTCGTTCCACCGGCCCGCTCCGCGTATCGGTAAGGGTCAGCGTGTACCAGCGCCAGCTTTCGCCCGAGGTAGAGCATTCGCTGTTCCAGATTGCCCAGGAAGGGCTGTGGAACGTGGTGCGCCATGCCGGGGCAGCGCGGGCCTGGCTGGACCTGCGGTACCGGACGGGAGAGATCCGGCTGGCCATTTCGGACGACGGCTGTGGCGACGGCGGCGTGGTAAGCCACTATCTTTCCGGGGCGGCACGGCCCCGTGGCCGGTACGGCCTGCGCAACATAGCGGAACGGGCGGGCGAGCTGGGCGGGGAGGTCAGGGTGCAGCGCCGGCGTGACGGCGGCTTGCGGATCGGTGTCCGCGTCCCTGACGCCGACTCCGTTCCGGTCCCCGGTCGCGTGCCGCCCCTGGCCGCCAGGCTGGCTCCGCCATGAGCAAGGCCGCGGCGCCGCCCCCGCCCCCACCCCAAGTCCGGATCCTGATCGTGGACGACCACACCATCGTCCGCCAGGGCCTGCGCTTGATCCTGGACCTGGAGCCGGACTTCACTGTGGTCGGCGAGGCGGCCGACGCCGCGCAGGCAGTGACGGAAACCGCCCGGCTGCGTCCGGATGTCGTGCTCCTCGATCTCAAGCTGAGCGACAGCGCCCCGGCCGAGGGCCTAGACGTGTGCACCGCGCTGCGCGACCGCCACGCGCAGGTGAGCATCGTCGTGCTCACCACCTTCCTGGACTCCAAGCTGCTGCTCGGCGCGCTCCAGCGGGGCGCCAGGGGCTATGCGCTCAAGGATGTGGACACGGTGGAACTGGCGCGGATCATCCGCAGCGTGCACCGTGGGCAGTCCGGGTTCGACGGCAGAAGCGCGAATCTCGTCGTCCGCTCGCTGACCGGCCAGCCGGGCGTCCCGCCCGCTGGCGCGCTGGATGACCGTGAGCTCGAGGTTGTGCGGCTGGTCGCCCGCGGCGCGACCAACCCGCAGGTGGCACGCGACCTTTACGTGAGTGAGAGCACCGTCAAGCATCACCTGCGCACCGCGATGCGCAAGCTCGGCGCGAAGGACCGCACCGAACTTGTCTACCGGGCCAGCGCGCAGGGACTTCTGTAGCGCGCGCGTCCGGCCACCGGCCCCATCATCTAGGGCTGCCGTCCGCGTGCCGGGCAGCTGTCCACTCGGGCTGTTCCGCTGTCTTGCCGGGCAGCTCGCCTGATCCGCTCGGGCCATCGGCCATGCCCGGTCGGTCGGGGGTTTTCGCTGGCTGGAGCAGTGACGGACGCCAGACGTCAGCCTAGCGTGAGGCGTGCGGAGCTAGTCGCGGGAATGCGTCAAGGGCAGTGTCTGCGGCCGCACGGAAGAACGTACGAGGAGGTACGCCATGCCAGGAAACCGAGCCGTCGCCTACCTGGAGCCGGGCCACGTGGTAGTCGAGACGATCGAGTACCCGAAGCTGGAGTTGCAGGACGGGCCGGGCGTCAACCCGGCGAACGTCGGCCGGAAGACCCCGCACGGGGTGATCCTCAAGGTCGTCGCGACCAACATCTGCGGTAGCGACCAGCACATGGTCCGGGGCCGCACGACCGCTCCCAAGGGCCTGGTGCTCGGCCACGAGATCACCGGCGAGGTCATCGAGACCGGTCCCGACGTGGAGTTCATCAAGGTCGGCGACCTGGTCAGCACCCCGTTCAACATCGCCTGCGGGCGGTGCCGGAACTGCAAGGAGCGCAAGACCGGCATCTGCCTGAACGTCAACCCCGACCGCCCCGGCTCCGCCTACGGCTACGTGGACATGGGCGGCTGGGTAGGCGGCCAGGCCGAATACGTCTTGGTCCCGTACGCGGACTTCAACCTGCTGAAGTTCCCCGATAAGGACCAGGCCATGGAGAAGATCCGTGATCTGACGATGCTGTCGGACATCTTTCCCACCGGCTACCACGGCGCCTACACCGCCGGGGTCACCACGGGGTCGACCGTGTACGTGGCCGGCGCCGGACCGGTGGGTCTGGCGTGTGCCCACGCCTCGCAGCTGCTCGGCGCGGCCGTGGTCATCGTCGGCGACATGAATCCCGCGCGGCTCGCCCAGGCGCGCAGCTTCGGCTGCGAGACCGTCAACGTGGGCGATGAAGCCTCGCTCGCAGATCAGGTCGAGCAGATCCTCGGCGAGCCCGAGGTCGATGCCGCGGTGGACTGTGTCGGCTTCGAGGCCAGGGGCCATGGTGCGGGCGCGGGCGAGGCGCCGGCCACTGTGCTCAACGACATCATGACCGTGGCCAGAGCCGGCGCGACCCTGGGCATCCCTGGCCTGTACGTGACGGGCGACCCCGGCGGCATCGACGAGGACGCCAAGATCGGGTCGCTGAAGGTCCGTCTCGGCCTAGGCTGGGCGAAGTCGCACGCCTTCACCACCGGCCAGTGCCCGGTGATGAGCTACAACCACCAGCTCATGATGGCGATCCTGCACGACAAGGCGCACATCGCGGACGCCGTGAACGCCACCGTGGTCCCGCTGGACAAGGCGCCCGACGGCTACCGGGACTTCGACCAGGGAGTAGCCCGCAAGTTCGTGATCGACCCGCATGGCCTGATTCCCGCGTGATCGCCGAGCCGTTACCGATCCAGCCCGGTGCTCTCGGCGCCGCCATCGGTAGTGTTGCGCTATGGGCAACAGTATGCGGGGGGAAGGCGCTGGGGGTTCTGGGTCGGGTCCGGTCCAGTCGGTGGACCGGGCGGTGGCCATCCTGGAGATCTTGGCCAGGGACGGGGAGGCCGGGGTCACCGAGGTGGCGCGCGAGTTGGCGTACGGCGGGCGGAGCGGGGTGCTAGTCGCCTAGCTCGCGGCGGCGGCGCTGGACGAAGTCGTCGAGCTCGGCGCGGATGGCGGCATCCAGGGGCGGCGGCTCGAAGTGCTCAAGTTTGGCCCGCCAGATGTCGCCCGCCCGGGCGGCGGTGTCCTTGCCGCCCAGCTTCAGCCAGCGCTCGAAGTTGGCGGTGGAGGACAGCAGCGGGCGGTAGAAGCACTCGCGGAACCGTTCCATGGTGTGCTCGGCACCGAGGAAATGGCCGCCGTGCCCGACCTCTTCGTGCGCGCCGAAGGCCAGCGAGGCCTCGGTGATCTCAAGCGGAGTGAATTCAACCCGCAATTCGCGCAGCAGCTCGATGTCGATGATGAACTTCTCGTAGCAGCTGACCAGGCCGCCCTCCAGCCAGCCGGCCGCGTGCATGACGAAGTTGGTACCGGCCAGGAAGGTCGGCAGCAGCGTCATCAGTGCCTCGTACGCCGACTGCGCGTCCGCGGTCTGGCTGGAGTTCAGCCCGCCGCCGGTGCGGAACGGCAGCCCGTAGTGCCGGGCCAACTGGCCGGTGCACAGCAGGCCGATCGCCGATTCCGGGGTCCCGAACGAGGGTGAGCCGGACTGCATGTCGATGTTGGACAGGAACGAGCCGAAGATCACCGGGCAACCCGGCCGGATCAGCTGGGCCAGCGCGATGCCGGCCAGCGCCTCGGCCAGCTGCTGCGCCAGAGCGGCCGGGATCGTCACCGGCGACATCGCCCCCATCAGCAGGAACGGCGTCAGCACCACCGGCTGGTTGGCGCAGTTGTACTCGAACTGGGCGTCCAGCATCCGGTCGTCCCAGCGCAGCGGGGAGTTGCAATTGATCAGCGAGATCGTGGCCGGGATCTGCTCGATCGCGGCCCGTCCGCCGAACAAGATCTCGGTCATCGCGATCGTGTCGGCGGCGTTCGGCCCGGAGACCACGTTACCCATGTAGATCTTGTCGGTCAGCGTCTGCAGCGCGTAGATCATGTCCAGGTGCCGGGAGTCGAGCGGGGCGTCATTCGGCTCGCAGATCACCCCGCCGGCCGAGTCCAGCTCGTCGTAGGCCTGGGACAGCATGGCCAGCTGACGGAAGTCGTTCATGGTAGCGTCCCGGCGCACGTCGCCCTCGCGCACGAACGGGCAGCCGTAGACCGAGCTGAACACCATGTGGTCGCCGCCGATGTGCACGTTGTGGGCCGGGTTGCGGGCCTGCACGTCGAACTCGCGCGGCGCCTTGGCCACCTGCTCCATGACGAACTCCGGGTCGAGCTTGACCACGTCGCCGTCCACCTGCTGGCCCGCCTTGGCGAACAGCTCGACGGCCTCCGGCTTGGCGAACTGGATGCCGATCTCGGAGACGATCCGGCGCCAGCCGCGGTCAAGCACCGCGATCGAGTCGGCGGAGAGGATCTCGTACCTCGGCATCGTGTTGACGAACATCGATTCTCACCGTGCCCTCGAGTGTGTTCGGCGGGAGTGAAACGCGAGCTTGACCGAATATTAAACCGGCCTTTACTATCACATCGTAGAACTAGGTCCCATAAAGTGGAACCTTAGAACGCGGGAACGGAACAGGAAACGGAACCCGGATGAGTAAGCCCCGGGACGAACAAGCCCAGATGAGCAAGCCCAGATGAGCAAGCACAGATGAGCAACCAGAACGGCACGCAGGCTGTCGACCGGGCCGCCCGCTTGCTCGCGGAGGTGGTGCACTCGGCCGACCCGATGACGTTCACCGGGCTGAGCGCGACTACCGGCCTGGCCAAATCAACCACCTCCCGGCTGCTGCTCGCGCTCGAGCGCAACGGGCTGGTCCGGCGCGATGACCACGGCCGGTTCCTGCCCGGCGAGATGTTCGTCAGTTTCGCCTGGCGGGGCGGCGCGCAGGCCGGCCTGGTCGCGGTGGCCCAGCCCTTCCTCGAGCGTCTCGGCAAAGCGACCGGAGAGACGATCAACCTCGGCGTGTCCAGCAACGGGATGGTCGAGCAGATCGCCCAGGTCGACAGCACTTACCTGATCGGCGGCACCAACTGGGTCGGCATGTCGGTGCCGCTGCACTGCTCCGCGCTGGGTAAGGTGCTGCTGGCCTACGGGGCGGCCCAGCTGCCGACCCAAAGTCCGGACAAGCCGGACAAGCTGGACCGGCGCACCGACAAGACGATCACGACCGAGGCGGCGCTGCGGGCCGACCTGGCAGGCGTGCGCGCCCGCGGCTACGCGGTGATCGACGAGGAACTCGAACCGGGCCTGGTCGCGGTGGCTGCGCCCATCTACGGCTACGACGGCAACGTGGTCGCGGCGCTGTCGGTGTCGGCCCCGGCCAACAGGATGACCAGGGACGGCCTGGCGGCGACGGCCGGCCAGTGCGCGGAAGAGGCCGCGGGCCTGTCCGCGGTCCTCGGCTACCGGCAGCGCACCGCCAGGCAGAACCGGAAGGCAGGCTGACCATGACCACTGAGGAACTGCTCGGGCAGCTTTATGACCAGACCCTGGTCGGCAACAAGCCCGCGGTGATCGAGCTGACCAACGCCGGGCTGGCGGCCGGGCTCGGCCCGGAGACGCTGCTGTACGAGGCCCTGATCCCGTCGCTGGAAGAAGTGGGCGCCCGGTTCGAGCGCGGCGACTTCTTCGTGCCCGAGATGCTCATCGCCGGCAAGGCGATGGCCGGCGCGCTGGAGATCCTCCGCCCGCTGCTGGCCGAGACGGGCGCCCAGACCATCGGAACGATCGTGATGGGCACGGTCAAGGGTGACGTGCACGACATCGGCAAGAACCTGGTCAACATCATGTTCGAGGGCGCCGGGTTCGAGGTCATCGACCTCGGCGTGCAGGTCGCGCCGGAGAAGTTCGTGGCGGCCATCAAGGAGCACAAGCCCGACATCGTCGGGTTCTCCGCGTTCTTGACCACGACGATGCCGATGTTCAAGGCGAACATCAACGCGCTGCAGAAGTCCGGGCTGCGCGATCAGGTCATCGTCATGGTCGGCGGTGCCCCGGTCACCCAGGAGTACGCGGACGTGGTGGGCGCGGACGGGTACGCGGCCGATGCTTCCGCCGCCGTGGCCAGAGCCAAGGAACTGCTCGCGCAGCGCCGCGCGCTGACGAACGCCTAAGAGAAACAAGCGCCGGAGGGACCACTCGTGCACACCATCCTGTCCTCGGCGACCAAGACGGTACGGATCGGTGACGACCAGCCGTTCGCGATCATCGGCGAGCGGATCAACCCGACCGGCCGGAAGATCTTCCAGCTGCAGCTGCGCAGCGGTGACCTGTCCCGGGTGGAGATCGACGTCAAGGAACAGGTGGCCGGCGGGGCCATGCTGCTCGACGTCAACATGGGCGCTCCGCTCGCCGACGAGGCCGCCCTGATGCGGCAGGCCGTCACGCTGATCCAGAGCCTGACCGACCTGCCGCTGGTCATCGACTCCTCCATCATCGAGGTGCTCGACGCCGGGCTGGCCGCCTACCAGGGCAAGGCGCTTGTCAACTCGGTGACCGCCGAGGACGAACGGCTGGACGCGATCCTGCCGCTGGTCAAGAAGTACGGCGCCGCCGTGATCGCGCTGCCGAACGACGAGGAGGAGATCCCCGAGGAGCCGGCTCGCCGGGTCGAGCTGGCCCGCAAGCTCATCGGAATCGCCACCGAGAAGTACAAGATCGGTATCGAGGACATCGTCGTCGACCCGCTGGCCATGCCGGTCGGCGCGGACACCCTGCACCCGGCCCGCACGCTGGAAACCATCGCCCTGCTCAAGGCCGAGTTCGGGGTGAACATGACGCTCGGCGCCTCGAACGTGAGCTTCGGCATGCCGGACCGGCACGCGATCGCCGCCGCGTTCCTGCCGATCGCGGCCAGCCACGGGCTGACCAGCGCCATCATGGACGCGCGCTCGCCGCAGATCGTCCGCGCGGTCAAGGCGGCCGACCTGGTGCTCAACCGCGACGAGTGGGGCGCGGCCTGGATCGCGGCCCACCGCGCCCAGCAGGCGGCCCAGGCAGCCCAGCAGGCCAGGGAACAAGCAGGAGCGGAAGCGCAAGCGCAGCCGGGGGCCACGTGAGCGTGGCCGATGAGGTGACACCAGGCCCCGTTCGGGTCAATCTGCTTTTCAATGACCGGCCGGTGCGGGTTCCTTCCGGTGTCACGTTGTTCGACGCGGCCAGCTGGAACGGCATCGCGATCGACTCCACCTGCGGCGGCCACGGCACCTGCAAGAAGTGCCGGGTCAGGATCGCGGCGGATCCACCCACGCCGTCCAGCCTGGACATCCGGGCCTACACCGCCGCCGAGATCAAAGACGGCTGGCGGCTGGCCTGCCGCACCATCGCCACCTGCGATACCCAGGTCGAGGTGCCGCCGCTGACCACCCGCCCGAAGGCCGCCACCGTGGGCGTCGGCCGGCAGGTCATCCTGCGGCCCGCCGTGCAGAAACGGTACCTGGAGCTGGCCGAGCCGAACCTGGCCGACCAGGCCAGCGACGTCGAAAGGGTACTGGCCCAGCTCGAGGACCTGGAGCCCCGGGCCGAGCTGGCCGTGCTGCGGACCCTGGGCCGGACGCTGCGCGAGGCCGACTACAAGGTCACCGCGGTGGTCGTCGACGACGTGCTCATCGCCGTCGAGCCCGGCGACACCACCGACCGCCGGTTCGGCATCGCCTTCGACCTCGGCACCACCACCGTCGTGGCCACCCTGCTCGACCTGTCCACCGGCACTCCGGTGGCGGTGGAGTCCACGCTGAACAAGCAGCAGCCGTTCGGCGCCGACGTGATCACCCGGATCAGCGCCACCATGATGGACCCGGGCGCGCTGGACAAGCTGCAGCAGCTAGCCACGGAAACCCTCGGCGAGCTGGCCCGGGCGGTCTGCGAGCAGGGTGGCGTCCGGCCGGACGAGGTGTACGAGGTCGCGGTGGCTGGCAACGCCACCATGACCCACATCGTGCTCGGCATCGACCCCGAGCCGCTCGGCATGGCCCCGTTCATCATGGCCGCCCGGCGGTTCCCCGAGGTGCTCGCGGCCGATCTGGGCCTGGCGGGCGCCGTGCACCCGCGAGCCCGGGCGGTGGTGTTCCCCTCGTTCGGCGCCTACGTCGGCGGCGACATCACGGCCGGCCTGCTGGCCAGCGGGATGGACCGGGACGCCCGGGTGCGGCTGTTCATCGACATCGGCACCAACTGCGAGATCGTTCTGGGCAACCGGGAGTGGCTGCTGGCCACGGCCGCGCCGGCCGGCCCCGCGTTCGAGGGCGCCGCGATCAGGTGCGGGATGCGCGCCGCCGACGGCGCCATCGAGGTCGTCACCATCACTCCCGACGAGCTCAGCCTCAAGGTGATCGGCGACGTCGAACCGCAGGGGCTGTGCGGTTCTGGCCTCGTGGACGCGGTCACCGGCCTGGTCGCGGCCGGCCTGCTCGACGAATCCGGCCGGTTCATCTCCGCAGAGGCAGCAGGGCACAGGGCCCCGGGGATCGCGGACCGGCTGACCACGATCGGCAAGGAACGGGTGTTCGTGCTGTACTGGCGGGGTTCGGGCGCGGAAGACGGTATTTACCTGTCCCAGCGCGACGTCCGCGAGCTGCAGTTCGCCAAGGCGGCGATCGCGACCGGCTGGCAGATCCTGCTCGAGGAGGCCGGCCTGACCGCGGCCGACGTCAAGCAGGTGCTGCTGGCCGGGTCGTTCGGCAGCTACCTGTCGGCGGCCAGCGCGATCAGGATCGGCCTGGTGCCCAAGGTGCCCGTGCCCCGGGTGGTCTCGGCGGGCAACGTGGCGGGCGAGGGGGCGAAGATGGCGCTGCTCAGCCTGCGTGAACGGGCCGGCGGCCTGGCGCTGCTCGAGGAGGTGAAGTATGTCGAGCTCTCCGACCGTGCCGACTTCAACGACCGTTTCATCGAGCAGCTGCCTTTCCCGCCAGGTTGAGATTGTCGCCTGCGGGGCGCTGGCCGGGCACGTCAGGGAGATCGCGGCGCGGCGCGGCTGGCCGGTCGCCGTACGGTCCCTGCCCGCCGTGCTGCACAACCGGCCGGAGAAGATACCCATAGAGGCGGAACGGGCCGTGCTATCCGCCCTGGCCTCAGGCCGCACCGTCGCGCTGGCCTACGCCGACTGCGGCACCTACGGCGCGCTTGACGAGCTCTGTGTCCGGTACGGGGTAGGCCGGCTGCCCGGACTGCACTGCTACGACGTCTTCGCGGGCGCGCCCGCGCTGGCGTCGATGTTCGAGGCGGAGCCGGGCACCTACGTGCTCACCGACTTCCTGCTGGCCAGCTTCGACCGCTCGGTGCTGGCCGAGCTCGGCCTGGACAGGTACCCGGAGCTTTGGGGTGACTATTTCGGGCACTACCGCCGGCTGATCTGGCTGGCCCAGGAGCCCGACGGGTCGTCGCCGGCGCTCGCGGCGCAGGCGGACCGGGTGGCGGCGATGTTCGGCCTGCCGCTGACCCGGATCGAGACCGGGGTGAGCCGCCTGGAGGCGGCCCTCGCCGCGTTGGTCGCCGACGCGGATTGCACCTGTTCACCTTCAACCAACTCCAGCAGGCCGAGCAATGGCGCCGGACGGCCCTGGAGCGCACCGGATTCGGCAAACGACTAATGGCAGGTTGAGCATGACTGAAATTCCAGGCCGGGCCAGCGCCGTCATCATCGGCGCGGGCATCGTCGGCAACAGCCTCGTGCACCATCTGGCGCAGCTCGGCTGGCGGGACCTCGTCCTGGTGGACAAGGGGCCGATGCCGAACCCGGGCGGCTCCACCGGCCACGCCTCCAACTTCATCTTCCCGATCGAGTACTCCAAGATGATGTTCGAGCTGACGGCGGACAGCACCGCGCAGTACAAAGACCTCGGGGTGTTCACCGAGAGCGGCGGGATCGAGGTAGCCCGTACCCAGGAGCGGATGATCGAGCTGCGCAGGCGGTGCACCCAGGCCAAGGCGTGGGGCATCCCGGCCGAGCTGATCACGCCAGGCGAGGTGAACAAGCTGGTGCCCTACCTGGACGAATCGGTCATCCTCGGCGGCGCGCACTTCCCCACCGTGGGCGTGGTCGACTCGCTCCGAGCCGGCACGCTGATGCGGGAACGGGCCCAGCAGTCCGGCGCGCTCACCGTGCTGGCGGGCACCGAGGTCGACGGCATCACCGTGTCCGGGGGGCGAGTGCGTGCGGTGACGACCAGCGCGGGCGAGATCGAGACGGCGAATGTCGTGATCTGCTGCGGGGTCTGGTCGCCGCGGATCGCGCGGATGGCCGGAGCCCGGCTGGCGCTGACCCCGACCGTGCACCAGATGATCAGCGTCGGGCCGATCGCGCTGTTCGCCGACACGCCGGGCGAGATCTCCTACCCGATCGTCCGCGACGTGGACACCAACATGTACGAGCGCCAGCACGGCGGCGACATGGAGGTCGGCTCGTACGCGCACCGCCCGATCATCGTCCCGCCGGACGAGATCCCCTCCATCGAGGAGTCGGTGCTCTCGCCCACCGAGATGCCGTTCACCTCCGGCGACTTCGACCCCCAGCTGGAGCAGGCACTCGAGCTGATGCCCGAGCTGCTCGGCGACGAACGGGCCGGCATCAGGTACGCGATCAACGGCCTGATCTCGATGACCCCCGACGGGCACCCGATCCTCGGCGAGCTGCCGGAGGCCAGGGGGCTGTGGTCGGCGGCGGCGAGCTGGATCAAGGAAGGCCCGGGCTGCGGGCGTGCCGTGGCCGAGCTCATGTCCGGCCAGGTGCCCACGGTCGACGTGCACGAGGCGGACGCGGCCCGGTTCTACCCGCACCAGCAAACCGTCGGCCACGTCCGGGGCCGGGCCCGGGAGGGCTTCAACAAGATGTACGGCATCGTGCACCCGGCCGAGCAGTGGGAGTCCGGCCGGCCGGTACGGGTCAGCCCGGTGTACGAGCGGGAACGCAGCCTCGGCGCCGTGTTCTACGAGACGGCGGGCTGGGAGCGGCCGTTCTGGTACGGCGTGAACTCCAAGCTGCTTGACCGGTACGCGGGGCGGCTGATGGAGCGGCCGGCCGAATGGGAGTCGCGCTGGTGGTCGCCGGTCATCAACGCCGAGCACCTGGCCATGCGGGACGCCTGCGCCCTGGTCGACTTGTCCGCCTTCGCCATCTTCGAGGTGTCCGGGCCCGCCGCACTTGACGCGGTGCAGGTGCTGTCCGTGGCACAGCTGGACGTGGCCGTCGGCCGCGTCGTGTACACCTCCTGGCTCGACGAGGCCGGCGGTTTCCGCGCCGACCTGACCGTCATGCGGCTGGCCGCGGACCGGTTCCGGGTGGTGACCGGCGGCGCGACCGGGAAGTCCGACGCCAAGTGGATCAGCGACCACCTGGGGTCCTCTGCTTACCTTGCCGACCTCACCTCAGCCTGGACGACGATCGGGCTGTGGGGCCCGCGGGCCAGGGACGTGCTGGCCGCGGTCACGGCCGACGACGTGTCGCACGCCGGGTTCGGGTTCGGCAGCTGCCGCGAGGTCGAGGTCGGCGGGATCGTGGTGCTCGCGTCGCGCATTTCCTACGTCGGCGAGCTCGGCTGGGAACTGCACGTGCCGATCGAGCAGGGCGCCCGGCTGTGGGACACCTTGTGGGAGGCGGGCCAGCCGCACGGCCTTGGGCCGGCCGGTATCGGGGTATACGGCACGACCGGGCGGCTGGAAAAGGGGTACCGCGCGTTCGGCGCCGAGCTCACGCCCGACTACACGCTGGTCGAAGCGGGCATGACCAGGCCAAAGGTCAAGCCCCAGCCGTTCACCGGCAAGGACGCGTACCTGCGGCAGCGGGCCGAGCCGCCGTGCGCGGTACTGTGCACGCTCACCGTGGACTCGCACGTGTCGGCGGACGGGTCTTTGCGGTACATGCTGGGCGGTGAGCCGATCCTCTCGCCGTCAGGCGAGCGCCTGGTCGACGCCAAGGGACGGCCGTCCTACGTGACCAGCGCAGGCTCGGGCCCGTCGGTGGGCAAGCACCTGCTGATGGCGTACCTGCCCGCCGATTTCGCCGTCGAAGGCAACTCGCTGCTGGTGGAGTACATGGGCGAGCCGTACCCGGTCACGGTCGCGGTCGCGGGCGCCACCCCGCTGTTCGACCCCGAGAACTCGCGGATCAGGAGCTGAGGGTCGTGGAGATACTCGTCTGCGTCAAGCGCGTACCCACCGTGGGCGGCAAGATCGCGGTGACCCCGGACGGGCAGCAGGTGGACACCCGGATGTCCGGGTTCTCCATTAGCCCGCACGAGGAATGCGCGGTCGAGGAGGCGGTCCAGATCACCGAGCGCGCGGGCGGCTCGGTATCGGTGCTTACCCTGGGACCCGAGGCGGCGATCGAGCAGCTCCGCGGCGCCCTCGCGCTCGGCGCCGGACGGGCGGTCCTGCTCGAGACCGATGGCCGCGAGTTCGGCCCGATCGCGACCGCGGCCGCCATCGCGGCAGAGGTCCGGGCGCACGGGTATGACCTGGTGCTGCTCGGCAACGAGGCGGCTGATACCGGGGACTACCAGGTCGGCGTCCGGCTCGCGCACGAGCTCGGCTGGCCGGTCGCGACCGGGATCAAGAACCTGTCGGTGTCGCCGGGCGGCGTCGTGGCCCGCCGCGAGTACCGCGGCGGCCAGGAGGCCTACCAGCTGCCGCTGCCCGCGGTGATCACCGTCAAGGAAGGCATCAACCTGCCGCGCTACCCGTCGCTGCCCGGGCGGCTGCGGGCCAAACGGGCGGCGGTCGAGCGGTCCGCACCGGTTTCGGCGGCCGAAGGGCTACGCAAGGAAACGCTCCGGGTGCCCGCCTCGAGCCAGCACCAGGCCACCGTGCTCGGCAACGGGGCCGATGCCGTGCCCGAGCTTGTCCGGGTGCTAGACGAACTGGGAATCCTGTCATGACCGTGCTGTGCCTGGTGGAATTGGACGGCGCCGATCCCGCGGACGTCTCGCTTCGTGCGCTGACCCTGGCCCGGACTCTGGGGGACCCTTCGGTCCGGTCCGTTGTGTTCGGGGATTCGGCGAACGTGCCCGCCGCCGCGCTGGCCGATTACGGCGTCACCGACGTGTACGTGATCGAACCGGGCACCCTTGAGGGGTATGCCCCGCAAGCCTGGGCGCGGGTGCTGGCGGACCTGGCGACGGAAACCGGAGCGACCGCCGTGCTGGCGGCCGGAACCGATCGGGGCAACGAGGTGCTCGCGCACCTCGGCGCGATCACCGGGCTGCCGATGGCCGCGAACTGCACCGTGGTCACGCCAGACGGCGGCCGCACGCACCGGCTGGTCCGGCACCGCTGGGCCGGGCTGCTGCTCGAGGACGCGGTCATGGAGGCGCCGGTCGCGCTGTTCACCGTGGCCACCGACGCGGTTTCCCCGGTGGCCGCCGGCGTTTCCGCGGAGACGCCGGCCTCCCTTCAGGTTCACGTGCACAAGCCGGAGCTGGCCGAGGCGGACCTGGTCGTGCGGGCCGCCGAGTCGGCCGGGCGGGCCGGCGGCGTGTCGCTGGCCACCGCGCGGGTCGTGGTCGGCGGCGGCCGGGGCGTCGGCGGCCCGGACGGCTTCGCGCCGCTTGAGGAACTGGCCGAGCTGCTCGGCGGGGTGGTCGGGGTCTCCCGCGTGGTCACCTCCGAGGGCTGGCGCCCGCACCGGCAGCAGGTCGGCCAGACCGGCACCAAGATCACCCCTGAGCTCTACCTGGCCTGCGGCATCAGCGGCGCCATCCAGCACATCGCGGGCTGCGCGGGCGCCAAGCACATCATCGCGATCAACACCGACCCGGGCGCACCCATCCTGGCCCACGCCGATTACGCCATCATCGGTGACCTGCACCAGGTCATCCCGGCCCTGGTCGCCGCCCTGCGCGCCCGCTGACGGCCAGCGGGTCTTGCCAGGTCGCCGAATCCCAATGACCTGGCCTTTATCTTCCGCTGGAACGATGACCGAGTTCCCGCCCCATATGCTGGGCGGGTATTTGAGGGTATTCGGTTCCTGTCGCCGCGGCCGGAGCGTGTGACCATTGCGCATGGTCGTCGCCGGGGATGGGAAGGCAGTGGTCGGGACGTATGTTCAGCGGGAGGGATGGGAGACCTTTGGCGGCAACTGCCGTATGGCCGGGCGACAGTTATCCACTGGGCGCCACCTATGACGGGGCCGGGACCAACTTCGGCCTGTTCTCAGAGGTGGCGGAGCGGGTCGAGCTGTGCCTGTTCGACGAGGAGGGCAAGGAAACCCGGGTCGACCTGCACGAGGTCGACGGGTTCGTCTGGCATGGCTACCTGCCTGGGGTCAGCCCCGGGCAGCGCTACGGATACCGGGTGCACGGGCCCTACAACCCGGCCGCCGGCCAGCGCTGCAACCCGGCCAAGCTGCTGCTCGACCCGTACGCGAAGGCGATCGAGGGCAGCGTCGACTGGGGCCAGGCGGTGTTCTCCTATCCGTTCGGGCATTCGGACCGGCGGAACAACACCGACTCCGCAGCGCATGTGCCGCGCTCGGTGGTGGTGAACCCGTACTTCGACTGGAACCTGGACCGGCCGCCGCGGACCTCTTACCACGAGACGGTCATCTACGAGGCGCACGTCCGCGGCCTGACCAAAGAGCACCCGGTGATCCCGGACGAGCAGCGCGGTACCTACCTGGGCCTGGCGCACCCCGCGGTCATCTCGCATCTGCAGGGCCTCGGCGTCACCGCGGTCGAGCTGCTGCCCGTGCACCAGTTCGTCAACGACAGCCACCTGAGGGAGAAGGGGCTCGGCAACTACTGGGGCTACAACACCATTGGCTTTTTCGCCCCGCACAACGCCTACGCCGCCGGCGGCAGCCGCGGCGGGCAGGTGCAGGAGTTCAAGACCATGGTCCGCGCGCTGCACGCGGCCGGGATCGAGGTCATCCTCGACGTGGTCTACAATCACACCGCCGAGGGCAATCACATGGGGCCGACGTTGTCCTTCCGCGGCATCGACAACTCCGCCTACTACCGGCTCGTGGACGACGACCGGCGCTACTACATGGACACCACGGGCACCGGGAACAGCCTGCTGATGAGGCATCCGCACGTGCTTCAGATGATCATGGACTCGCTGCGGTACTGGGTGCTCGACATGCACGTGGACGGCTTCCGGTTCGATCTCGCCGCCACCTTGGCCCGCCAGTTCTACGAGGTGGACCGGCTGTCCGCGTTCTTCGACCTGGTCCAGCAGGATCCGGTGGTCTCCCAGGTCAAGCTGATCGCCGAGCCGTGGGATGTGGGCGACGGCGGCTATCAGGTCGGCAACTTCCCGCCGCTGTGGAGCGAATGGAACGGGAAGTACCGGGACACGATCCGCGACTTCTGGCGCGGCCAGCCCTCGACCGTCCCCGAGTTCGCCTCCCGGCTGACCGGATCCAGCGACCTCTACCAGCAGGACAGCAGGCGTCCGGTCGCCTCGGTCAACTTCGTGACCTGCCACGACGGCTTCACCCTGCAGGATCTGGTCTCCCACAACCACAAGCACAACGAGGCCAACGGCGAGGACGGCCGGGACGGCAGCGATGACAACCGGTCCTGGAACTGCGGCGCGGAGGGCCCGACCGAGGACAAGGCCGTGCTCGCGCTGCGCGCGCGTCAGAAACGCAACTTCCTCACTACGCTGCTGCTGTCGCAGGGCGTCCCGATGCTGCTCGCGGGCGACGAGATGGGACGCACCCAGCGGGGCAACAACAACGCCTACTGCCAGGACAACGAAATCTCCTGGATGGACTGGGCGGTCCGCGCGGAAGAGGACCAGGCGCTGCTTGACTACGTGCGCAAGCTCATCCGGCTGCGGTCCGACCACGCGGTGTTCACGCGCCGCCGGTTCTTCCGCGGTCAGGCGCTGCGCGGCGGCAGGAACCGGCTCGGCGACATCGCCTGGTTCACGCTGGCCGGGGAGGAGATGACCGACGACGACTGGGACGCGGGGTTTGCCAAGTCGCTCACCGTGTTCCTGAACGGCCGGGCGATCAGCGAGCCCGACCGGCGGGGCGAGAAGGTCACCGATGACTCCTTCTTGCTCCTGTTCAACGCCGGCGAGAAGGATCTTCAGTTCGTCATCCCGCCGCGGCGCTACGGCCCGCGGTGGTCCAAGGTCCTGGACACGGCGTTTCCGGTGGCGGAGTTTGAAAATGAGAGTGCGGTTAAGCCGGGAGACGTGATTAACGTGGTCAACTACTCCGTCCAGCTGCTGCGTCGTGGCTGAGCACGTCGGCGGCCCGCGCTCTTCCCGGGTGCCCGGCTCCACCTACCGGCTGCAGCTGCGGGACGGCTTCGGCTTCGAGCAGGCGGCCGAGCAGGCCGATTACCTCGCCGCGCTCGGCGTGACGCACGCCTACCTGTCCCCGATCCTGCAGGCCAACCCGGGCTCGCCGCACGGGTACGACGTGGTGGATCATTCACTCGTCTCCACCGACCTCGGCGGGGAGAACGCGTTCCGCGCGATGGTGGAGACGTTTCATCGCAACCACCTCGGCGTAGTGGTCGACGTGGTGCCCAATCACATGGCCCGGCCGACCCCGGAGTCACTCAACAAGCAGCTATGGTCGGTGCTATACGAGGGCAGACGATCGCCGTACGCGCACTGGTTCGACGTCGACTGGGACGCGCAGGACGGCAGGCTGCTGATGCCGATTCTGGGCGGGCCGGTGGAGAAATGCCTGGATGACCTCATCATCGACACGGCCCTGCGGACGCCCGAGCACCACGGGCACTCCGGGCACTCCGGGGCGGTGCTGCGCTATTTCGACCACGTGCTGCCGCTGCGTGACGGCGTGGCCGACCTGCCGCTTGGCGTGTTGCTGGCCCAGCAGCACTACCGGCTCACCGACGCCCGCGACGCGGCGACCCAGCTCAACTGGCGGCGGTTCTTCGACGTCGACACGCTCATCGCGATCAGGGTCGAGGATCCCGACGTGTTCAGCGCCACCCACGAGGTGCTGTTCCGCCTGGTGAATGAGGGGCTGATCGACGGACTGCGGGTGGACCACCCGGACGGGTTGGCTGACCCGGCCGGCTACCTGGACCGGCTGGCGGCGGCGACAGGTAACGCCTGGGTCGTGGTGGAGAAGATCCTGGCGCACGACGAGGAACTGCCGGACTGGCGCTGCGCGGGCACCACCGGCTACGACACCCTGGCCCTGGTCGGCGGGCTGTTCGTGGACCCCGCCGGAGAAGAGCCGCTGACCGAGGAGTACATCGGCTTCACCGGCGCCAGCCAGGATTTCGCCGAGGTAGAGCGGGAGGCTAAGCAGTACGTCGCCGACGGTACCTTCGCCGCCGAGCTGTCCCGGCTCACCCGGGTATTCGCCCGTGGCTACCCGGCCCTGGACTTCAGCGCCGCCGACCTGCACGATGTCCTGGTCGCCCTGCTGGCTGAGTTCGGTGTGTACCGGGCCTACGTGACCCCCGGCCAGCCGCCGCCTGACGTCTCGGCGGCCGTGGTCCGGGCGGCCGCCGACCGCGCTTGCGGCCACCTGGATGAGCGCCTGCACCCGGCCCTGGATGCCGTGTGCACGGCCGTGCTCGGCCTAGGCGGCGCGGCTGGCGAGAAATCCCAGCAGGCCGCCCGCGACGAGCTGATCGTACGGTTCGGCCAGACCACGGGCCCGGTGCTGGCCAAGGGGGTCGAGGACACCGCGTTTTACCGCTGGTCCCGGCTGGCCGCGCTGAACGAAGTGGGCGGCAACCCGGAGGTTTTCGGCGTCCGCCCGGCGTGGTTCCACGCCGAGGCCAGCCGCCTGGCCGCCCGCTGGCCGGCCACCTTGACCACGTTGTCGACGCACGACACCAAACGGCAGGAGGACGTGCGGGCCCGGCTGGCCGTGCTCGCCGAATGGCCGCAGGAGTGGGCGCACCAGGTCGGCGAGTGGCACGGCCTGGCCAGGTGGCTGACCGACGGCGCCGCGGCGCAGGCCACCGAGCGGGCCCCCGAGCC
>Ga0302181_10001209_pt1 | contig 19563 bp, 17 predicted proteins | sample I_Palsa_E3_3_FD_198786 | JGI IMG/M metagenome (GOLD analysis project Ga0302181, IMG submission 198786) | Peat permafrost microbial communities from Stordalen Mire near Abisko, Sweden - I_Palsa_E3_3 | ecosystem: Environmental > Terrestrial > Soil > Palsa > Peat permafrost | place: Sweden...
GTACCGGACTTATGTCCACACAATCGAGAACGGGTGGGCAATCCGCTACATTTCCCGCCATCCTGCCGAACTTACCCGGCACCTGGAATGGCTCAGGCAGCGGACCGCGGCGACGATGACGATGCGGATGCCGTGGTGGCCTTACGACGCCGTCGCCTGGATGACCGCAAATATTTCGCCGGATACGTGCGTGTTCGAGTACGGGGGCGGCGGTTCCACGCTGTGGCTGGCCGACCGGGACGCGAGCGTTACCACGGTCGAGCATGACCGGGAGTGGCACCGGCAGCTAGCGGATTCCCTGCCAGCCGCGGCGAGGCTGCTGTTCCGGCCGCCCACCGCATCGGGAATCATTACCTCGGCGGTCGCGCCCGGGTTCTTCGATGACTATGCGACGGCGATCGACGAGAAGCCCGATGCCAGCCTCGATCTTGTCATCGTCGACGGACGCGCCAGGGTCGAATGCGCCCGCCGGGCCATGCCGAAGGTCAAGCCGGGCGGCCTGCTGCTGCTGGACGACACGGACCGCGCGAGGTACCAGTCGGCCGTTGACCTGCTCCACGGATGGGAGCGTCATGTCTTCACCGGCCTGAAGCCGGGTCAGCGTTCCCCGGCGCAGACATCGGTATGGCGATGCCCAGCGGACTGACGGGAGGAGCCGCCATGCGGCTGACAGTAATCGGAATCGGATACCTGGGTCTGACTCATGCCGTGTGCATGGCGGATCTCGGGCACGAGGTCTTGGCGATCGACGTTGATCTGGGCAAGATCACTAAGGCCGCCAAGGGAGAAGCGCCGTTCTTCGAGCCCGGTCTGGAACCGCTGCTGCGCAAGAACCTTGACGCCGGGAGGCTGCATTTCACCACCTGCTACGAGGAGATAGCGGAGTTCGGCGACGTTCATTTCCTGTGTGTCGGAACGCCGGAGGCGGCAGACGGCACCGCGAACCTCAGCTATCTGCACGAGGCCGCTGACGCCCTGGCCCCGCAGCTGCGGTCCGCCTGCCTCGTGGCGGGAAAATCGACCGTCCCTGTCGGTACGGCGCGTGCGCTGATGACCAGAATACGGGCCGCTGCTCCGGCGGGGGATCAGGTGCAACTCGCCTGGAACCCCGAGTTTCTCCGGGAGGGGTTCGCCATTCAGGACACGCTGCGTCCGGACCGGTTCGTCTTCGGCGTGACATCGGCGCGGGCCCGGGACATACTCGGCCGCGTCTACGATCAGCCCCTGGCCGCGGGCGTCCCGGGACTGGTGATGGATCTGGAGACGGCCGAACTGGTCAAGGTCGCGGCCAACGCGTTCCTGGCGACCAAGATCTCCTTCATCAACGCCATGGCTGATGTCTGCGAAGCCGCGGGTGCCGACGTCGCGCGGCTGGCGGAGGCGCTGGCCTGCGATGAGCGGATCGGACGGCGTTCCCTGTCACCGGGTCTGGGCTTCGGCGGCGGTTGCCTGCCCAAAGACATTCACGCCTTCCGCGCGACCGCTGCGGACCTGGGCGTCGGTTCGGTGGCCCGGCTCCTGGGTGAGGTCGATGACGTCAACCAGGCGCGCCGGGCCCGGGTCGTCGACCTGGCGCGAGATGCCGCCGGAGGCTCCCTGGCCGGCAAGCGCGTGGCCGCGCTGGGCGTAGCGTTCAAGCCCAACAGCGACGACGTGCGGGACTCACCTAGCCTGGACGTCTGCGGGAGGCTCGCCGGCGAAGGAGCCATCGTCTCGGTGCATGATCCGGTGGCCATGCCCAATGCCGCCCGCATCAGGCCGGAGCTGCGTTATGCGCACAGCGTCTCGGCGGCCGCAGCGGGCGCGGACCTTGTCCTGCACCTGACTGAGTGGGCCGACTACCGGGCCATTGATCCCGTCGCGCTCGCGGCGGTCGTCGCCCAGCCGGTCCTGATCGACGCCCGCTGCGCGCTCGACACCGAGGTCTGGCTGGCTTCGGGCTGGCGGGTCCGCGTGCTCGGCAGACCGCTGGCCGGGCGAACAAATATCACCAAAGCGCCCTTCGGTCATGAAGGCCGATCATGATGCGGCAATGTGTGCCGTAAGCAAATTCAGTGGCCTACTGCGCTTATAACTCTTCTTCAGTCGTATTCTGACGCAGATCGACATGCGTGAGCGGCTAAACTTGACACATATACGGCCCCTATATATATCATCATTCCGACTGGCCCTGCATCGCCACTGATCTGGGCCGTCTTTGGGGTCGACGCCTGGCGCGAACCAGGTACTGGGAGGGCGCACCATGGTTGGCGGCGGAGTGGTTATTGCCAAATTCGGCTGCAACCACCCGGCCTGGTGGCATATGTGTGCCAGAGCATGTGCGGGGTGGCGTGGCCGCGACCTGGGCGGCCCCGGGCGACACGGGTGCTGGGGAATTACAAGATCGCCGACATTCCCCGCCTAACGGCCCACTTGACCGATGCTGGACACAGGTGAGGTTTAGCTAATTATTAAGAAACTTTCTCTTATCTTGGCTGATGGGGCTGCTCATCGGGTGATGCGCACAAATGCGGAGGGACCGTATGCCGCCGCAGGGTTACCAGATGGCTGCGCAAGAACGGCTATCGGAGCCTGGATCGGCGACCTCGGCCCTGACCGCTGCACCCAGCGTGACGATACCGAAGGTTGGTACCACCCCCGAGCAGAAACCCCGGTCGCTGTCCGCGCACGTGCGCAGCGGTGCGATGTGGAATATGGGAACCACCATTTTCCTGCGGTTGTCGGGTATTGGGGTCACAGCAATCGTCGCGCGTATCCTCAGCCCACATGATTTCGGCGTCTTCGCGGTAGCCACGACTGTCTTCACCATCGTCTGGGCCCTCGGCGAGTTCGGCGTGTCATCGTGCCTCGTGCGGGCTGACCTGAATGTCGACGCCCTGGCGCCGACACTGTGGTCCGTGTCCCTGATATCGACCCTGGTCATGGCCGGCGTGCTCGTCAAGTTCGCCGGGCCGATCGCCGTTAGTCTCGGCTCCGCTGACGCCGCGCGGCCGGTGCAGGTCATGGGTATTGTCGTGGTCATCCAGGGTATATCCGCCGTCCCGACGGCCCAGTGCACGCGGGATTTCAGGCAGGAAAAGCTCTTCCTCGCCAATGCGCTGAGCTTCCTGCCCTCGATGGTAGTCCTGGTCTTCCTGGCTAAGCACGGAAGCGGGGCGATGGCCTTTGCCTGGTCGAGGGTCACGGGCCAGAGCGTAGCTTTGGCCGTGATATTGTTCTCCGCCCCCAAGCTCCACCTGCCGCGGATGACGCGATACGCGCTTGGGATACTGTACCGGTTTGGATTGCCGCTCGCCGTGGCCAATTTCGTTGGCTTCATTCTGCAGAATGTGGACTACGTGCTTATCGGACACTTTATCGGTCCCGTGTTGCTTGGCACCTACGTCCTGGCGTTCAACGCAGCTTCCTGGTCGACCACCCTGCTCTGGGGCGTGCTCAACACCGTGTCGATGCCGGCGTTCTCGCGGGTCAAGCACGACGCGGTGAAACTCGAAGGCGCGATGGCGGATGCCTTGCGTAGCGTGGTGCTGTTCGCGGCGCCCATGTGCACGCTGGTAATGGTTCTCGCCCACCCGCTCGTCCTGACAGTTTACGGCGGGCACTGGGTCCGCGCGGCCACTATCTTGCCGATCTTGTCGTGTTACGGGCTAATCTCTATCGTCGGCGTGCTGTTCTCTAACATGCTGGCCGCTCTTGGCCGATCGAAATTCGTGCTCGCCGTCCAGTTGATATGGCTCGCCGGGCTTCTTCCCGCTATGGCGATAGGGGTGCACGAGGACGGCATCGTAGGGGCGGCCATCGCGCATATAGTCATCATCGGGCCGGTCGTGCTGCCCTGTTATCTCTTCGCGCTGAAGCGCGCTACCGGTATCCGGGCCGGCCTGCTGGCGAGAGCGGCCTTCGCGCCTTTTGCGGCGGCCGTGGCGGCCGCAGGCCTGGCGTGGTTCACGGCTTCGGAGTTCGACAGCCCGCCGGTTCAGTTGGTGGCGGGCCTGGCGGCCGGCGGCCTCTTGTACGTCACGGTCACGGCTCCGCAGCTGATCTTGCTGGTCATGCGGGGACGGGCGTTGAATCCGCGGGTCATGGGAGTGTTGCGGGCTTATTACCGGACCGGCCGTGCGCTGGGCATGCGAATGGGACCGCTGCCGCGGCATGCGATGCATCAATCGCTTTCACCGGCGCGCAAGCAGGGTTCAAGCGGGGTGTGGAGATGACGGCGATCAGCGCCGAGATCCCGCTGGCCCGGGCCGCGGAGAACTCTTCGCACGCGGTTCGGATTCTGCAGGTTTTCTCGGTCGCCCTCATGGTGTTTCCCTCGGACTACGCGGTGAAGGCCGTCGGGGCCGAGGGTTATGCCGCCGCGCTGGTGTCCTACGCGATGCTGGCGCTGTGGTTCGCCGGGACGCTGCTGGGGCACCACGACGCCCTGGCGCGGCGTTACCCGGTCCGGGTCACGCTGGCCTGCCTGTGGGCGGTGACGATCGCTTCCTACGCGGCGATGCACCGGAGTTCACTGACCAGCGAGCAGCTGCTGGCGGCTGATCGCTGGCTGCTCCAACTGGCGGGGTTGTCGGGCGTGGTCCTGGTGGCAGCGGAGGGACTGCGGACCTTGGAAGACGTGCGGCGGGTGCTGCGCGTGCTGACTTGGGGCGGGGCGTTCTGCGGCATCGTAGCCGCGCTCCAGTTCGAGGCCCGGCTAGATCTGACCAAGTACCTCAAGCTGCCCGGGTTTTCCCTCAACTCGGTCGAATCCCTCACCGCGACGATTATGCAACGGGGCAGCCTGAACCGCGCGTTCGGTACCGGCACCGGGGCTATCGAGCTGGGCGTTTCCGCGGGCATGCTGCTGACTTTCGCCGTGTACCTGCTGAGGTATGACACCGCCCGGGCGAAGTGGAAGCGGGTCATCCCGGTCGTGTGCATCGGGCTGTCGGTGGGCGCCGCGGTATCCCGGTCCGGCGTCATCGCGGTGGCGGCGTCGCTGGGTGTCCTCGTTGTCTCGCTGCCGCCGACCCGGCGGCTGAAGGGGCTGGCGGCGGTCCCGCTGGCGCTGGGGGTTATCCTCGTCGCCGCTCCCGGCCTGATCGGGACGCTTGCTTCTTTTTTCCTGGCGGGAGATTCCGACCCCTCGGTCGAACACCGGACGAACAACTACCCGTATGTGGAGCAGTTGGTACGCCACGCGCCCTGGCTAGGACAGGGCCCGGACACCTATATTCCCATCGAGCTGCACGTCCTTGATAACCAGTACCTCACCACGGCTATCGAACTTGGCCTGCTGGGCGTGGTCGCGCTTGCTTTCTACCTCGCCTGCCCGGTTGTCGTCGCGCTCGCCGCGCGGCGCCGCGCGATCGATCCTGAACTGCGGGACCTGTGCGCGGCGCTGGCCGGCGCGAGCCTGGCGGCCGTGCTGTGCGCGGCGACCTTCGACGGGTTTTCCTTCCCGTTGTTCTTCAACCTTCAGGCACTGATCGCCGGGCTGGCCGGCGCGGTTTGGATGCTGGCGAGCAAGGAGCAAAACGCGATGAACACGTACCAGAGCGGAGAAAGTTGATGGACCTGTTTTCAATTTTCGGGACCTTGTGGCGGCACAAGTGGGTGGCCATCCCGGTGGTCTTGCTCACCCTGCTTGGAATGGCGTATGTCCTGGCGCTGAGGCCTCCTACGTACGAGGCGAACGCGGATATTCTCCTGACGAACCCGCCCGTGGGGCCCACAGATTTCCAGATATCTCAGGATCCCAGCCTGGCCCAGATGTACAACCCTCTGTCCGGCCTGGGGAGCCTGACCTACGTCGCTGAGGTGCTGATCAATACGGTCACCGCTCCGGCCGCCAAGGCCGAACTGGTGCAGGAAGGCGTGAGCGGGTACCAGGTCGTCCTTGATAATGGGTCCCAGAGCCAGGTTCCGCCGGCCATCGACGTCACCGGAACCGGCCGCAGCGCGCGGGTCGCTACGGAGAGCGCGCAGCTCACGGCGGTCGCCATCGCCAGCGAGCTGGTCCAGCTGCAGGCGAATCAGGACGTCCAGAGCAAATACATGATAACGGCGGTCGAGTACGTGACACCGAGTTCCGCCACCAAGTCGACCGGAAACCTGGAGACGGCGGCGGGGGTGGCCGCGATCGGGCTGATCCTGCTGTTGGTGACAGTGTCGATGGCCCAGGGACGTGCGGAACAGAAGAACTCCAGATCGCGCCGGGAAAGACAATCCGACTACCCAGCAGGATCCCCCGGCAGGCGGGGAACGCAGCCGAGCGACGACGATCCCTTGGGGCCAAAGTGGCTGACCCAGCCGACCTCGCGGTAATAACACCTAGCTACGCTCCGGACCTGGAGCTGTGCCGTGCCCTGAACGAGTCGGTGCTGCTGAACACCCCAGGGCCGGTCAGGCACTACATCATTACCCCGGCAAGAGACGTCAAGCTGTTCTCCAGGCTGCGCGGCACGCGCACGGAGGTGCTGTCGGTGGATGAGGTGCTGCCCTGGCATGTCCTGCCGGTGCCGGGCGCGAACTTCTGGCTCAACCTGCGCCGCCCCTGGCCACCGGTCCGGGGATGGGTGATGCAGCAGATTATCAAGTTGCAGATGGCCGCGAAGGTCGACGCCGACCTGCTGCTGCTCGCCGACTCCGACGTCGTGCTAGTGCGTCCGGTGACCGGCGAGACGTTCCGCGCGGACGGCCGGACCCGCTTTTACCGGCGGGACAACGAGGTAGGCACCGATTTGCCCCGCCATGTCATCTGGAACGACGTCGCCTGCACGCTGCTGGGCGTGCCGCCAGAGCCTCCTCCACTCCCGGATTACATTAGCCCGTTCAACGTCTGGGACCGGCATATCGCTGCCGCCCTGCAAGGGTGGATCCAGCAGACGACAGGCAAGCACTGGCTTGATGCGGTCGGCGCGCAATTGCACTTCTCTGAGTTCGTCCTGTACGGGGTGTTCGCCGACAAAGTTCTCGGCGGGCAGGTCAACGTGACCGAAACAAATTCGATGTTCTGTCACAACTACTGGAAGAGAACACCGCTCGACCTCGCTGCGGGCGAAAGATTCGTGCGGGAAATGCCTGAGCAGGACGTGGCCATCATGATCTCCGCGAAGTCCGGCACCCCGCTGGAAGTCCGCCGGAAAATCCTGTCGGCCGCGTCATAGCATCTCCAATTCCTCTGTAGGGGCGAAAGCACGTGCGTAGTTGTAGCTTTTGGAAATACTCCCGTGACTGAATCAGGCGAACAGCATCATGTTGACTGCGCTGTCATTGTCGTTACGTACAACAGCGCTCGTTACATCGACGGGCTGTTGACTTCGCTGGCCGCTGACGCGGATCTCATCCTGCGAGTCATCGTCGTGGACAACGGCTCGGCCGACGACACCGTCGAGCGGGCGCGTGATCATCCGGACGTGATATGCGTCGAGACCGGCGCCAATCTCGGCTACGCCGGCGGCATCAACGTCGGCCGGCGGCACGCTGGCCCGTGCGGGGCGCTGGCGGTGCTCAACCCCGACCTAGTCCTCGAGCCGGGTGCCCTACGCGAGATGTACGGTGCCCTCGACGACCCCGCCGTCGGCCTGGCGGTGCCGATGCTGCTCGATTTCCCCGGGCACCTCTACCCGTCGCTACGCCGGAATCCAACGTTGACGAGGACGATCGGAGACGCGCTGTTCGGCCAGCATTTCAAGCGTCGCCCGGTGATCCTGAGCGAGATAGTCCGCGACGTGCGGGAGTACCACGACCGTCATCCAGTCGACTGGGCCGCCGGGGCGGCGATGCTCATATCGGCGGCCTGCGACCGCGTGGTGGGCGCTTGGGATGAGAGGTTTTTCCTCTACTCTGAAGAGCTGGATTACGCGACTCGTGCGCGCGCCGCTGGCTTCCGCGTCGAGTACGTCCCGCAGGCGCGGGCCCGGCATCGGGGTGCGGGGTCCGGCCAGTCCCACGCGCTCATCGCACTGAAGGCCATAAACCGGATCCGGTACTTCGAAAAGTACGGCAAGGCCACCAGTGCGATGCGTGCCGCGGTTCTCCTGCACGAGCTGCTCAGGTCGGCCTCCGCCAGCCACCGCGGCGCGCTGCTGGCGGTTTCGCGGCCGTCCACATGGGAGCCGCTTATCTCCGGTTTGAAGGCAGGAGACGCATCAGGTAGACGCAGATCACGTCGAGGTCGTCGTCGGTATGCGGGAACTCTCGTCGCGATTCCAGCCAGCGGGCGGCGAAAGCCTGAGGGTAATGCGGACAGCGGTGGCAATCGCGAAGAAGACCGCAGCGTCCACCGCCGTACGCGGGCTTGACATGACCATCGCGATCAAGTCGCGGGGCGTCGATTGCGCGGCGAGTTCGGCAGGCTCGGGAAGGTCTCGTATCTGCGCGTTCCCGAGATACCTGCGACGCAAGACTCGGAACAGGTCGCGGACCTTGCGGGGAACGGTGACAATCGAAGGCTCGGGGCCAATGATCTCGATTTCGGATCGCCTAAACCGTCTGTCTACGAACAAGTCATCGGCAATGATCTCTGGGTAGGTGTCGTACCGGGCACGCCCTGCTGCCGAGACCGCATAGGCACCGCAACCCCAGAGCGACCTCTTGAGGGAAAATAGGCGGCTCCGCGCACGGTAATACCTGCGCACCACCGGATCTGCATCCGTCGTGTCATAACTGATCGGCGGCCTCGCCGCCAACGCCGGACCGGTTCGCAGATTCTCGAGGATTTGCCGCGCCGAGGTCGCCGGCAGGACCACGTCCGCGTCCAGGTAGATTCTTGGGAAGACGCTTAATGTTTCGTCGGCCGCTCGAAGCGCGGCGGGCTTGGACGCTTCCGTTACCTCGATAACCTGCACGGCCGGCCACGAAGACCGAACAATATTTGCGGTGCCGTCGGTGCATCCGTTGCACGAGACTACGACCTCAAGCTCGCCTGGATCAAAGCCGGCGAGCAGCGCATCGAGGCAACGTCGGATGGTTGCTGCTTCATTGTGGGCTGGGATTACTACGGATCCGATCGGGACCGTCGACATTGTCTTCGCCCTTCACTCCGGTGGTTTCTTCGCCGAAAGGGCAGCAGCCACCGCGGAAGGCGCATTCAGGTCGGAGTTACGCGGCTCATGTTGGCGCTCGCCAAAGATCCCCAAGTGTGCTCAGCGGACTTCCCCACTTGGTTACCATTACAGTAGCCGGCTGACTACAGATTGTCACTTGCCGTCGCGACGCGCCGGGCCGGCGGGCGACCGGGGATCTTCGGCTTGCTGCCGGTGTGAGCTGGGCTTAGCCCGCGGTCACCTGGAGCGGCCGGCGGCGGGATCTGCCGTACTAGTTGGCGCTGGAGTGGATCATCGCCGGCGCGTAGTTGTGGAGGTCGATGTTGTCATACACGCCGGGATAGGACTGGAACCGGCCGCTGGGATTGCCGTGCAACTGTGACCCGTCGAGGGTAAGCCTGCCCCACCCTCTGTCGACGACGTAGAAAATCGCGCCGCCGCCCTCCCGTGCGGTGTTATTGCTCATGACGGTGTCGGCTATGAGCGTGTTGAAATCCTTGCCGTCGTTGTAGATCGCGCCGCCACTGCCGCCGCCCGGCGTCCCGCGCGCGGCCGGATTCGCACCCCAGCCGGTGGCCTCATTGTTGGTGAAGACGCTGTTGACGACATCCCACTGGACACTGATACTGCTCAGCGCCGCGCCGTTGGAGCAGCGGCCGCCGGTGAACGTGTCACTGTTTATGTACACCGGCCGGTTCTGATACTGCGCGAGCACCCGGACGGCGCCACCGCCGAGATCCGGGCCATAGCGGTAGCATCGGTTGTCGACGAACCGGGAGTTGACCGCCTTGAACTGCCCGCCCTCGGCATAGATGGCGCCGCCGCCGCTTACGCCGCCATACCAGCATCGCGGGGCGTTGGCCGTGCACGTCGCCTGATGCGTGCCGCTGAAGCCGTCCCGGAAACTTATATTCTGGACCACGATCTGCGGATACGGCTGGTTGATGCAGTCATGAGTTGACCGCACGCCGGCACAAGTGTCGGAGAAGAGGATCCGGCGTTTGCCGCCGCCGCTAAGGGTCACCAGGCCGCCGCCGTCCAAGACGACCAGGTGCTCAGTCTTCGCCACGGCCGCGGTCGCGGTCATCAGGATCGTGACCGGCTTCTTGCCACAGTTGAACCTGATGATCCCGCCCTCGGCGATGGCCCTGACCACGGCGCTGGATATACAACTGGCCGGAGTGCCATGGCCTATTACGTGGTCCGGGTGGCTGGTGTTAACGGCCCTCCCGGCAGGCGGAACGGGGAAATGCCCGTCGGGGTTGCCGAAGCTGACCGTTGTCGCCGGCAAACTCGCCCCCGCCCCCGCGCCGCTCGGGCCGCCCGGAACACTCCGAACGGCCACGCCGACGACTAGGCCTACTCCTATGAGAGCGGCCAGCAATATTACGATATTTCTTATTCGAGGCATAGTTCTCGTGCTAACCATAGATTCGATGTTTCGTGGTCTGCAGTGCTGGCCTGAGCCGTCTGGTGGGTAATTCTACGGGCCGGGACCTGCCCAGCCGCGCCTTTTCAGCTTTCTGCGAAACAGCCAGTCTAGGTTTCGCCGCAAACCTGTACTGGAACGCCCGAAGAGCAAAGAATGTCAGAAAATAGGCGCTCGCCCATTAACGTCATTCTTGGGCAGAACGAACGCGGGGCCGCTCAGCTGATCGACGAGTCGACCACGACCGGCGCGACGTCGCGGCCGTCAACGTGGTCGAAAATACCGGGGGCGTTCTGGAACACTCCGCTGGGATTGCCGGCCAGTTTGGAGTGCTCGATCGTCAGGGTCCCGCCTTCGGCGTTGACCACGAAGAAGATGGCTCCGCCTCCCTCGCGTGCGGTGTTGTCGCGCATGACGGTGCCGTTGACGATCAGGTTGTACTGGTTCCCGTCGGTGTAGATCGCACCGCCGCTGCCGCCTCCCGGAGTGCCTTTTTTAGCGGGGTTCGCACCCCAGCCGATGGCCTTATTGGCGGTCAGCACGCTGTTGGTGACGTCGAACTTCGCGTAGAGGCCGCTCAGCGCGCCGCCGTTGGCGCAGGTATTGCCGGTGAAGGTGTCGTGGGTGATGTAGACGAGGCTACCCGTGTACATGCCGTAGGCGCGGATCGCCGCGCCGCCGAGGTCGGGACCGTACCCGTAGCACCGGTTGTCGAGGAACGCGGAGTTGACGACCTTGAGCTGGCCGCCCTCAGCGAAGATGGCGCCTCCGCCGTAGCTCGACGTGGTGCTCTGCCGGACGGCCGAGTAAGCGTCCTTGAACGTCAGGTTCTGCACGACGAGCTGCGGCCACTGCTGTTCCCAGCAGTCGTTGGTGATGAATTTCTGCTTGGCGTCGCAGGTGTTCATGTACAGGATGCGGATCTTGCCGCCGCCGCTCAGCGTCACCTTACCGCCGCCGTTGAGGACCACCTGGTGGCTGGTGTTCACGACCTTGGCCGTGGCGGTCATCGTGATCGTGACCGGCTTTGAGCCGCAGTTGAAGGTGATGGTGCCGCCCTTGGCGACCGCCCTGACCACCGCCGCGGACGTGCAGCTGGCGGCCTTGCCGGTGCCGACGACGTGGTTCGCGTGGCTCGTGTCGACCGCGCGGCCGGCCGCCGGAACGTAGGCATCCCCGGTTGGATGGCCGAGGCCGGCCTGACCGCTCGAATAAGCGGCCAGGGTTTGGGATGCCGGCGCGATGGATGCCGGGCATGACGCCGCGCCGACCGCGACCATAGCGGCCAGGCTGCCCACTCCCGCTAGTCTGCCGAGGAGTCCGCCGAAGCGGCACTTCGACCGCATGGCGCCCCAGGCCAGTCCCGGTGCCCCGCCCGTCATCGGTGTCCTCCATCGTCCCGGCCAGCCGGACGGCGGCCAGGCCGGCGGCAGCCCTGAGGTTTTATGGCCCGCAGCGCGATCCCGGTAACCCGCAAATCTGCACACGAAATATCCATACCAATTTCCCATCAGCGATAATAGGAGACTCGATGATAAGATTGTGACACTTACGGATAGACGGGGCAGTCTCAAGCGACCGAAGCAATTCAGGCCGGTGAAATCTCGGCTTGCTGAAGCATCAGCCCCCGGAAACACTTCGCTGGGTTTCCTGGAACCGAGCCTAGCACCGGCCGGTCGTACATCTCATCACTAGGGCCACAGGAATTTCATGACCCCGCCAATTTATGTCCCTTTCGGGAGATATTCTCGGATAAGGCCGTTGGCACCCTCGTTCGTGCCGATGACTGGGTCACCTTCGCGGTGGTACTGGGCAGGCTTGGGTGCCGGTACGATCTTCAGAACCACCGGTGCGAGGTCGGGCACGCGGTTCAAGCCCGCCCCGGAGATACCGCTGCCGCGAGCTTCTCCACCAGAAACTTCCAGGTAATAGTGAGCCGGGCGAGAGGGTCCTGAAAGCTGTACCCGCGAGACTGGTAAGTGTCCGCGCTGGGTCAATCAGCCCGAGCATCGGCAGGATAGGCGAGGTGAGGCACGGCGTGACCGGGCTGGTGGCCCTGATCTTGGTGGCCTTGGCACTGCCCTCGCTGCTGGCCCGGCTGACCGGCGGGCATCCGCCGACTCGTATCGCGCAGCTGGCGGCCCTCGCGCCGTTGGCGACGGTGCCCGCGACCGCCGCCCTGATCATCGCCGCGGCCACAGCTCCATGGCTGGCGGTTATCCTCGCCATCCCCGCCGTGATCCTGCTGGCCTGGCAACTGCCGCCGCGCAGGCGCACCAGCTACCCTGCCGCGGCAGGACCCTCGCGCGAATCAGGATCCGCCCTGAGCCTGCGCCTGCTCACGATCAATGTTCAGGGCGGTCGGGCCGATCCGGCGGCGCTCCTTCGCGCTCTGCGGTCGCACGACGTGGATGTGCTGGCGGTTCAGGAGCTGACCCCGCGAATGGTAAGCCGGCTGGCCGCGGCCGGGCTCAAGGAACTGCTGCCATTTTCCCATCTCGATCCCCGGCCTGGCTCGCCGGGGACCGGAATATGGTCACGCTGGCCGCTGACTCCGCTACCGCCGGTGCCGGGCCTGACCGCGGCGGCACCGCGGGCGCGCATCGATCCGCTGGGCGGGCGGCCGGTGACGCTGACCGCTGTGCATCCGCTCGCGCCAACGCGCGGGCATGCGGCCATATGGCAGCGTGAGCTCGCGGTGATCAGGCAGACGCTGGCTGCGGTCGACGAGCCCCAGGTGGTGGCGGGGGACTTCAACGCCAGCCGAGACCACCGTCCGTTCCGAGATCTTCTGGCGGCCGGCTTCCGGGATTGCGCAGACTCCGGCCAGAGCCGGTCCTGGCCGGGATTCACCTGGCCGGCCGCGGGGAGGGCGCTACCCGTCATGCGCCTGGATCATGTGCTGGTCTCGCGGACAGCCACGGTGCGCATGGCCCGCGCTATACGAGTCCCCCGTACCGATCACCACGGTGTGCTGGCCGCCATCGACTTCACCTAGGGTCCTGACCGGGTGTTGTCCTGCGGCATCTCCCGGACGACATCGGCGGGGTCCTTGTCGTCCCGCAGGCCCTGGAACCGCGGGTGGCGCAGTTCCCCGGCGGTCGTCCATTCGCTGAAGCCCACCTCGGCGACCAGGCGCGGCTGGACCCAGTGCACACCGGACCGCGGCAGCTGGCCCGGGCCGAACGGGGGATGATCTTGCTCGAGGCCGGCCAGCGTGGCATGCAGGCTGTCCAGCGTCCGCTGGGTGAAGCCGGTGCCGACCTTGCCGGCGTAGACGAGCTGGTGACCGGGGTCGTAGTAGCCCAGCAGCAGCGCGCCGAACCCGGTCCGGCTCCCGCGCGGGTCGGTGAAGCCGCCGATCACGAATTCCTGGCCGGCTTCGCACTTGAACTTCAGCCAGTCCCGGGTCCGGCCGGGGCGGTAGGGCGCGTCGGCGCGCTTGGCGATGACCCCCTCCCAGCCGCTGGCGCACGCCTGGCGGAAATACGCCTCGCCGTCGGTGTCTTTGTGTTCGGTGAAGCTCAGCGGGCCGGCGAAGGTCAGCAGGCCGCGCAGGATCTGCTTGCGCTCCCGCAGCGGCAGCGGGCGCACATCACGGCCATCGGCCCACAGCACATCGAAGATGTAATAGGAGACCGGCACCTGGGCGAGCAGGTCCGGTCCGGGCTGGCGGACTCCCAGGCGCTGCTGCAGGCGCGCGAATCTGGTCTGGCTGCCGTCGAAGGCGACGATCTCACCGTCGATGATGAAGTCGCCGGCCTGCTGGGCGTCCAGAGCCCGGGTGAGCTCGGGGTAGGTACTGGTGTCGTCCTTCTGGTTGCGGGTCATCAGCCGGACCGGCCGTCCGGATCTGAATGCCAGGCACCGCTCACCATCGAGCTTGCGCTCGAAGATCCACGCCGGATCGGAGAACCGGTCCCGGGTGAGCGTGGCCAGCTCCGGATCCATCCAGCCAGGCTGATCCGGCCGGTCGGGCGATGCTGCTGCAGTCATGGCTTCTCCGGGGGCTACTAGCGGCCAGGAACTAACCTCTGAGCTGATAGGACGGCGCCTACCGGTCTTGTCGAGACAATCTGGTGATGACTACAGCGTCCGGCCGATGAGAAGGGGCGCTCCGGTCAAGGCGCCGGTGCCCGGCGACTCGGCCGTGATCTCCATCGTGCGGAACTGCGTGGGGTCGATTCCTGTCGTCATCGTGACAGTGGCCGACCCGGATTTGTCCACGACGAATGTGCCGCCGCTGACGAACCGGGGATGAGCCTTGTCACTGCCGGGCCCGACCCACCAGCACTCATAGACATCATTAGGGCCAGGAAGCACCTTGAGTCCGTGCACCGTCATTTGGTAAGTCCAGCTCGGCCCGGCCTGATGGGCTATTGCCCGTCCGGTGGCGGCTCCGTCACCCATCTGCCTCGCTGCCGTCGTGGCAGTGAGCGAGATCGCGACGCCGCCGCCAAGGCTGGGTATGACGACGAGGGCGGCAACGATGATGGCGGCGGCCGCGGCGGCTACAGCCGCTAGCCGGGCTCTGGTGCGGCGCCATACTGGCAGGCGAGTGACCAGCGGCGGGGCTTGGGGCCCGGCTTCGGGTGGCGGCTGAAACTGGGGCCTGGGCTGAAGTTCGGTGTCGGGCTCAGCCGGATGATGGACCTCGGGAACCGGATAGACCCGGGTGACGCCTTGATCCTCAGCGCCGACCAGGCGCTCACGGTCCTTAGCGTCGGCGAGGGTAGCGACCATAGCGCCAACGATCCGGTCTTCGAGCTCAGCTGGCGGATCGACGTGCGGCGGAAGCTGCCTGATGATTCCGCCGATATCGCTGTACTCGTCGACGACGGCTCGGCAGTAGCGGCACCCGATGAGATGACGGTTGAAGCCGGATCGCTTAGCCGAGGGCAGGTTGCCGAATACGAAGTCGAAGGCGTCAGGATGCGCCGCCTCGATATCGGACTCAGAGAGCATCGTCGCCACCTCGCAGGCTGGCCAGCTCAGCCCGCAGCATGTCTGCTGCCTTGGCCATCCGGGACTTGACGGTACCGATCGGTATGCCGAGCCGCTTGGCGATCTCGGAGTGGGTGAAGCCGTCCCGGACCAGGCGCATCACGTCGCCGTGGATCGACGGCAGTTTGTCCAGGGCCTGATCGACAGTGAGAACCGTGAGCGCCTGGTCGACGGTGTCGTACTGGGGCGGCAGCTGGAAGTCCTCAACAGGGAGCACCGGCCGGGACGACGGACGCCGCGCGACGTCGTACGCCGCCGACTTGGCGATCGTAAAAGGCCATGCCCGCACCGGGCCCCGCTGGGCGTCATAACGTCCTGCCTGCTGGCAGAACTTAATGAAGGTCTCTTGCACCATCTCTTCAGCTAGCCCCTGGTCGCGGAGCACATGGAAGCCGAACCTGAACAGCTCCATCTGGTATTTGCGGTAGAGCCTGCGTGCCGCATCCTCGTCGCTGACCGCCGCGAACCTGGCAATCAGGCCTATCTCGTGAGGGCCGGTGCGTGCCCCGCTGTCCTCCCATGACACCGCCAGTCCCCACCCATGTTCAACGTAGTTCCACACCCGGTCGTTCGGCGCGCCTGGCCGACTTTCCCAGATTCCCAGTATGAGGGGCGGCCCGGAAAAAAACATTGCCAATCCAGCGAACCGATCGGCTCCCCGGTCCCGTAAATGCAGCGTCATAGGAACCACAGCCCAGGGAGAGCAAATGGCGACGACCACTGAACAGAACGACTTCAGCCGGGTCAAGCGGTGGGGCAAGGAGTTTCTCGCCGGGCAGGCGGGAACCGGCGCGACCGGCCAAAGCCAGCGCCGATCTGACGCCACGGCGGGATCCCAAGGCGATGCGGGCGATATGACGGCCAACACAACGCGGTTCAATCCTCCTCCCGGCTGGCCCCCAGCACCGGCCAGATGGGTCGCCCCTCCCGGCTGGCAGCCGGACCCTTCCTGGCCAAAGCCGCCTCCGGGATGGCAACTGTGGGTAGAAGACCGCCCGGGCATATCGCCGCAGGCCCAGGATTCTTTGCTGGCCATGGCCGGCGGGACCGCGATCATCCTCGGCTCCCTGATGCCATGGATCTCCTTCAACAATGCGGGCGCGGAAGTGAAACCCGGAGCGCAGACTGCATCCGCGGTCCTCGGACTGATTGTTGTGGCACTCGGATTCGCGCTGCGCGCCGCACCCCGGCCGGGCCGGCTCGCCGCAGGCATCGCGGCCTTGGGCCTTTCGTCCGTGACGGGCCTGCTGTACGTGGGTTTCATCCTGGCCGGCATTAACGGAGTTCCACAGCAGGACCCGTTCGGCTACATCACCACCGTGGCCTACTCCCCGAATGTCGGCATCATTCTCGCGGTGGCTGGCTGCGGAGCTACTTTCGTGGCGGCGATCAGGTCGTTTCACAACCGGCCGGACTGACGGCAATTCACCCCCACCGCAGGGCCTGCCCCTGGCCTGCCCCGGGAAAAAACATGCCGGCCGAGCGAACCGATCCGCTGCCTGGCCCCGTAGGTGAAGCGCTTACGGCACAAAGAGACGACAGGGAGGGCCAGGGACGGCGAGCGCGAGGGACGGATGGCCGCAGTACTGGGCGGCCTGAGGCAAGTGGAGACCGGCTACTTCCGCCTCGCCCTCGTCGACGCCCAGCGCTACGACGACGTCATCGGCAATTTCCCAGTCTAACCAGGGCTATCCAATAAATACCCCAGGAAAGTAGGACGCAGTGACTTATTCTACGGAACACGAACCCTCTCGCGGGCAGGTCACCGGCAACAGCATTCTCAGGATGACGGCGGGGTCGCTAGTCCTCCTCTTCAGCTTGCTCCCGTGGGTCGGCATCAATTTCGGCTTCGGCGACATAACGGCGAACGCCTGGGCGATAGGCCTCACAGCCTGGCCTGCTGTCCTGATGTGCGTGGCGGTCGCCATAGGCGTGGCGGCTCCTATATTCTGGGCCGTTCAGCTGCCCGCACTGGGTCAATTCGGGCCGAATTACCTCATGGCATTGGTCTCGGCGATTGCCGTAACCTGGCTGCTCATCAGGACGACCACATTCGTCCTGGAGTCCAGCCCCAGCGGCGGCAGTACGCGCCCCGGCCTGTTCCTCGCGCTCTTCGCCGCCATCACGCTACTGGTGAGCGCTATCCGCGCCTTCAAGGAAAGCGGCGAAGCTTCGCCATCAAAGCGCAGAATCTGACCCGTTCCGGGTCTCAGGCAAGGGCAATTCCCATTCACCTGGAGAGAACGCCTCACACGGGTGCCCCATCCGGCGGCGCGTCCGGTCCGCCGCTCGCTCACCGTAGAAGGCGTTTCTCGTTTCGAGACAATAAACAATGACGCCCTGGTTCAACCAGCGTATCACCTCGTCTGAGACTGTTCCATTCTCTGGGCAGTTTAGCCTCGGCGCCAGCCGGCTTCCAACAAGCTTCTTTGGAGAGAGCATGTCCAAGATAAACCAGCCAGTGCGCCGAAGGCGCCGGTGGCGCGGCCGCAAGAGGCTCGCGTGGCTGCTCCTTCTGCTACCTCTGCTTGCGGCATGCGGCCCACCAAATGGCGCCGGTACGCCGGCTCCCGGCGCCAAGGGCCAAGTTAAGTGCGCCGCAGGTCTAGCTCCAGATGACGTGACCAAGCCAGCAGACAATTGTGGCGTCGCCTCACTGACACTTCCGTTTTCACTGCCGCACATCCAGATTCAGCCAATCGAGATCGACCTCTACATCCAAAGCCAGACGTCGTGCTTGACATCGTTCCCCCTGACAATCGTCCCCTCCTAGATCAGGGGAGTCTGGACCCCCATGCCGATCCGTCTCGGAATCGCGTCCACCTGATTTTGGACTTTAATGCGGGTGAGGGCAGATTCACTATCTCGCCCAGTTGCCGCATCCATCCCGTCACCGGGATCGGATCCCACAATCAGAAGGAATGCTTCGCCCCGAAGCAGCTAAAAGAGGGGACCTCTCTTAACGTCACCAAAGATCTCACGAACCCGCAGTCGTGGGTCATAAACATCTCTTCGGTCGTGGTCCAGACCAACTATCCCGCCGTGGTCGGCCCAGTCGAGCCAGGGCAAGTCCATAACGACTGGACCCTAAAGATAAACCCCGCATCCGGCGCGTACACCCTTACCGGAACCGGAAGTGCCTTCCCGGACTTCGCCGTTATCAGCGACAACCATGTCGAATGTGCCGCTCAAGGCACGAACCTCACCAGGCTGTTGGCCGGCCCAAATCGGGATTACACCAACTGCGCCGGTCTGGCCCCCCTTCTCTACCAGACGCAGGCGCCCTCGCCGAGTGCAACGCCAACCACGGTTAGCCCAGCGCCAACCCCGCCCTCCTCGATATCTCCTGGGCACGCCACACCAAAGGAGGCTGTAGAGGGCTTCTTGCACGCACGGTTTGAAGGCAACGAGACGCTCGCGTGCTCTTACGCGTCGCCTGCCAGCCGGGCTTCCTGCAGTTCTCAGAACTCGCAACAGCCAGCTATTAACGGGAACATCGCCCTCAATGACGCAGTCGTATCAGGCAACTTCGCCCTGGTTGAAGTCACGGGGCGCCTTTGCTACCCCGGACTCGGATGCGAAAGTAACACGAACCCGCTGCTAGGAATGCCCCCCAGTCCGGCGTCCTTCCATCGGGTCTATGATGACCTGGTCAAGAGCACCACCTATACATTCTCGCCGTATCCTTGTATCAGTGTCGGCGGGATGTGGTACATAAACTTCGGCCCGTGAACTGAACCTTAGGCCAGCCCGTCGGTTTTCATGGCGTGTACCGTCCCCTACGGAGCGGTTATAACTGCGCGCAGGCGTTCGTCATCGAATTGGCCCCGGGGTCCCGCTGGTAAGGTCTCGATATGCTCACCCCGAGCGGGGTTGATCCTGGGTTGATCCCATGCCATGGGCAGGGCACAGATCTGGATGATCTGCGTGCGCCACGAGGCGCTCTGCTATATAGCCCGCGTAGCGGGCATGGACTGGAGGAGGTGTCTTTGGATCTGATGGCTGACCCGTGACCCGAAAAGGTAAACTGGGGACAATAGCATGCCGAGCAGCTGCCTGAACGGGTCTTGCGCAGGCTGTTGGCGTACGAAGACTTAC
>Ga0302181_10001210_pt1 | contig 19552 bp, 22 predicted proteins | sample I_Palsa_E3_3_FD_198786 | JGI IMG/M metagenome (GOLD analysis project Ga0302181, IMG submission 198786) | Peat permafrost microbial communities from Stordalen Mire near Abisko, Sweden - I_Palsa_E3_3 | ecosystem: Environmental > Terrestrial > Soil > Palsa > Peat permafrost | place: Sweden...
CTACGGCGCGATCTACCGCGACAGCAGCGAGCGCACCGCAGCCCTTGACGGATGGCTCTTCTACTACAACCATCACCGAAAACACTCAGCCCTCAGCCACAAGCCCCCGATCGCCCGCCTCAACGAGAGCACCAACCTCCTCGGTACCTACAACTAGCCGCCGGGTTACGCGGCCTGCGCCAGATACTCGCCGTCCGCCTGATCGGCGACGAGGTCCACCTCCTGTGGACGAGAGGCCGCGGGCGGGCGCAGGATCACGAAGGCCGCGAGGATTCCCAGGCCGACGAAGCCGGCGGCGACCAGGTAGGCCAGGTGGTATCCGCCGGTCAGGGCGATCGCCAGCGGGTGACCATCGGCCGTCAGCGCCTTGGTGTGGTCGGTGGCGATCGTCCCCAGCGTGGCCAGGCCGATCGCGCCGAACAGCTGGACCGAGACGTTGATGATGCCCGAGGCCAGGCCCGCGTCGCGCGGGGGAGCGTCGGCCATCCCGATCATCAGCAGCGGCAGGAAGGACGCGCCGGCGCCCAGTCCGAGCGCCAGGAAGGCGAAGAACAGGCCCGGGAAGTAGCTCGCGTGAACACCCTGAAGGGCCAGCAGCACCAGTCCGACGGCGATGCCGGCCAGCCCGGCAGCGAGCGTGCGCAGGGAGCCGAAGCGCGCCACGGCGCGCGCCGAAATACCCAGCGACATGGCCGCGATCGCGACCGTCAGGGGCATGAAGGCCAATCCCGTGTCGATCGCGTCGTAGCCGAGCACGCGCTCGAGGTACAGCGCGCCGAGGAAGAACGCCGAGAACATGCCGGTGACGAGCAGGCCGCGAACGAGGCTCGAGCCCATCAGCGTGCGCAGGCGCAGTATCCGCAGCGGCATGATCGGGTTGGCCACGCGGGCCTCGAGCGCCAGGAAGGCGCCCAGCAGGACCAGTGAGATGCCGCCCGCGCCGAGCGTGCGCGCCGAGAGCAGGCCATATTCACTCGACTTGACGATCGCGAACGCGCCGAACATGGTCGCGAGCGTGATCAGGGCCGACCCGAGCAGGTCCACGCCCCCGGAGAGCCCGATGCCCTTGTTCTCCTCGATGAGGATCCAGCCGAGCACCAGCGCGAAGGCGCCGATGGGCACGTTCACGAAGAAGATCCAGTGCCAGCTGAGTGATTGCGTGAGCGCCCCGCCGGCGAGCAGGCCGATCGAGCCGCCTCCGGCGGAGACGAACGCGTACAGGCCCATCGCCTTGGCCTGCTCGACTTTCTCGGGAAACTCGGTGACGATGATCGCGAGGATCACGCTGGAGGCGATCGCGCCGCCGACGCCCTGGATCAGGCGGGCGCCGATCAACATCGCCTGGCTGTCGGCCAGGCCGCACAGGATGGACGCGGACACGAACAGGACGAGTCCGCTGAGGAAGACCTTCTTGCGGCCCACGAGGTCACCGAAGCGGCCGGCCAGCAGCAGGAAGCCGCCGAACGTGATCAGGTAGCCGTCTATCACCCACGTGAGGTTGGCCTGCGTGAAGTGCAGTTCCCGCTGGATTGCGGGCAGCGCGACGTTGACGATGGTCGCGTCGAGCACCATCATCAGCTGGCCGAGGCAGAGCACGCCGAGCGCTATCCAACGGCGACGCTCGCGTTTGCGCTCGGCGTCCACGCCGGCGCTGGGCTCGAGGGTCTTCGGTCGGTCGTCTCTGATGGCTGTGGTGCTCATGAATGCTCCTTCCGGGGTGCGCTGTAGAGAACAACATAGCAGGGATTATCATTGGAACAGGTATTATCTTTGCGATTGTGATGGTTGCTGCAACGTGGTATAATCTGCCCCGGTTATGAACAACAAGGTCCGCTCCGCGCCTCCCAACTCGATGGTCCTGCTGACTCGCCTGGCCAAGCAGGTCTACAGGCGCAGCAACGAGGACCTGCTGGGCATGCACCTGCGCCTGCTGATGGCGCTCAGCTACGTGCGCGACCACGACAGAGCCCCGCAGCAGGAGCTGGCGGACGCGCTGTGCATGGACGCCAACAACGTGGTGCTCTTGCTCAACGAGCTCGAGGATCTCTCCTACGTCGCCCGCCGCCGCGACCCCGGCGATCGCCGGCGCCACCTGGTCGAGCTGACCGCCGAGGGATTCCGCGCGCTGACCGACGCCGAGAGCGCTCAGGAAACGATCGAGGACGACGTCCTGCGAGCGCTCGACCCCGACGAACGAGCGATCCTGTGGCGGCTGTTGACCCGCGCGCTGCAGGGCGCCGAGCCGCAGGCGCCCTCCGCGGAGCGCGACGACCCCGGCGCAGGGCTCGCCGAGAAGTCCGTCAGCTCTCCCGCCTAGCCTCGACGACGACGCGAACCGTCCGCATCAGCCGGTCGCTGGCGCCATGCACGCTGCCTCCCAGCTCGAGCGTCCGCCGCACGTAGGCGAGCGTCTGGGCCGATAGGCGCTCGCCCGGCAAAACGTTGGGGATCCCCGGCGGATAGATGGCGAGGGTCTCCGCCGAGATGCGACCCACCGCCTGCTCGGCCGCCACCACCTGCTGCGCTGCCAGATATGCATCGCGTGGCGTCATCACGAGCTCACCCCAGGCCGGAGGAGTCGCGAAGCTCTCGAGCGCCCCGCCGCGCTTCAGCCCCACCCGCTGGGTTGCCAGACGCAGCGCGCGCACCAGCCGCGAGGCCTCGCCGAGATCGCGCTCGCCCATGCCGAACACCGCCACGATCATGTTCTGCGCGTACAGCTCGAGGTTGATGTCGTCGATCTCCCGCAGCAACGGCTCGAGCTCATAGCCGCTGGCCGCCACACCGCGCACGTCCACCACCAGACGCAGCGGATCGTAGGCGAACACACCGGGCCGGCCGGCGAGCCGATCATCGAGTACCTCCAGTCCCTCGATCGCGCGGACCTCCTCACGCGTCGTGGCGAGCCTCGCCATCGTGTGGCCGAGCAGCTCGCGGCCATGGACCGCTGCCTGGCGTCTGGCGGCGTCGAGCGAGGCCCCGAGCAGCGCGTTTGGACTGGTCGACTCGCTCAGGGTCACCGCGCGATCGACAGCGTCCTCGTCGATCATTCCGCCGGCGCCGTGGCCGAGGTGGAGGATCGCGGACTGCGTGAGGCTGCCGACGATCTTGTGGGTGCTCGAGATCACCAGATCCGCGCCGGCGGCGAGCGCATGCTCGGGAAGCTCCTCGTGAAACGCCAGGTGAGCGCCCCACGCCTCATCCACGATCAACGGCACGCCCCGTGCGTGGGCAACGTCCACGAGCGTCCTGATGTCGGCGAGCGCCCCGAAGTAGGTCGGCGAGACGACCCATGCGCCCACCGCCTGCGGAGTCGCCTCGAGGGCCGCGTCGAGGCTCTCGGCGGTGATGCAGTGAGCGATGCCGAGCTCGGCATCCACCTCCGGCGCGACGAACGTGGGGCGCATCCCGGAGAGGACGAGCGCGTCGATCGTGCTCACGTGAGCGTTTCGCTGGACCACCACCTCAGAGCCGCCATGGGCCAGCGCGAGACCCGCGGCCACGTTCCCCTGTGAGGCACCATTGATCAGAAACCAGGCGCGCCTGGCGCCCCACGCCTCCGCCGCGAGCTGCTGTGCGCGCGCAAACGGACTGGGGTCTGAGCCGATATCGATGCCGTGGATCAATCCGGGGATGTCGAGGCTCAGCGCTCGCGCGCCGATCGCTTCGAGGAGCCCCTCATCAGCGCCCTGGCCACCCTTGTGCCCTGGCACATGAAGCCGCGCCGGGCTCCTCTGGGCGTACTCGCGGAGAGCGTCCAGATAGGGGGTCTCCTGTTGGCGGGCGTCCATCCGTGCCGCGAGCGTAACCTAGACGCCGATGGCGTCCAAGAGCTCCGCGATGAATGACATGGCGCTGCTCACGGCACTTGGGCCCCATACCTCCCCCGCTCGTACGCGTCCGCCGCGCCGCGGCTCGTTTCGAGTCGGCGCCGTGCAGCAACGCTGGCACGCCGACGCCGAGGAGCACGAGGATGCGCTCGCGGCCGGGATCGTGCTCGCCGCCGCGCAGGGAGCCGAGCTCGTGTGTCTTCAGGAGCTCACGCTGAGTCGCTATTTCGCGGTCGACCCGGAGGGCCCGGGCGCGGCTGGCGTCGAGCCGGAGGAGCTGCCGGGCGGCCCCACCCACCGCTTCGCCGCGCGGATGGCGAAGCAGACGGGAGCGCACGTGCACGCCTCGCTGTATGAGCGCTCGCCCGCCGGCGATGGGCTCGGCTACAACACGGCGATCGTCCTCGCCCCCGACGGACAGCTGATCGCACGCACGCGCAAGCTCCACATCCCGGTGACGGCCGGCTACCACGAGGACCGCTACTTCTCGCCCGGTCCGGCGGGTGCCGGGGCGTTCCCGGTGATCGCGCTCGGCGAGACCCAGCTCGGGTTGCCGACATGCTGGGATCAGTGGTTTCCGGAGCTCGCGCGCGCCTACAGCCTCGCCGGGGCGGACGTGATCGTGTATCCGACGGCGATCGGCTCCGAGCCCGAGCATCCGGCGTTCGACACCGAGCCGCTGTGGGAGCGGGTGATCATCGGAAACGCCATCGCCAACGGGCTGTTCATGGTCGCCGTGAACCGCTTCGGCGAGGAGCCGCCGCTGCGGTTCTACGGCTCGTCCTTCATCTGCGATCCGTACGGGCGCAAGCTCGTACAGGCGCCTCGCGAGGAGCCCGCGGTGCTGGTGGCGGACCTCGACCTCGACCAGCGACGTGACTGGCTCGAGCTGTTCCCGTTCCTGGACACCAGACGTCCGGAGGCCTACGCCTCGCTTGCCGAGCGGTGAGCGCGACACTCGCCTCAACGCCGGCCGCTGACGGCTACCGCATGCCGGCGGAGTTCGAGCCGCACTGCGGCTGCTGGATGGCCTGGCCCGAGCGTCCGGACAACTGGCGCCGCGACGCCGGGCCGGCACAGGAGAGCTTCGCGGCGGTGGCCGAGGCGATCAACCGCTCAGAGCCGGTGACGATGGCCGTCTCGGACGCTCAGTTCCAGCGCTGCCGCGCCGCGCTCTCGCCGTCGATACGCGTGGTGGAGCTGTCCACCGATGATGCGTGGATGCGCGACACGGGTCCGACGTTCGTGCTCGGCGGCGCCGCGGGCAGGCGCGGCGTGGACTGGCGGTTCAATGCATGGGGCGGGCATGACGGCGGCCTCTACGCTCGCTGGGACCGCGACGAACGCGTGGCCGAGAAGGTGCTCGAGATCGAGGGCGCCGAGCGTTACCGGGCGCCGATCGTGCTGGAGGGCGGCTCGATTCACTCCGACGGCGAGGGCACGGTGATCACGACCGAGGAGTGCCTGCTGAACCCCAACCGCAACCCGGATCTGTCGCGTGAGCAGCTCGAGGGGACGTTGCGCGACTACCTCGGCGCCGAGAAGATCATCTGGCTGGGCCGTGGCGTCTACAACGACGAGACCGACGGGCACGTGGACAACCTCGCGTGCTTCGTCTCACCCGGGGTCGTGCTGCTCACGTGGACGGACGAGCAGAACGACCCGCAGCACGCGATCTCGCGCGACGCGCTCGAGCGGCTGGAGCGCGCGACGGACGCTCGCGGGCGCAGGCTCGAGGTGATCCGCATGCCCGCGCCGGGACCGCTCTCGATCACGGCCGGCGAGGCGGCGGGCGTGCAGGCGGCGCCTGGAAGCAGGCCGCGACGGGCCGGTGAACGGATGGCAGCGTCGTATGTCAACTTCTACGCGGGGAGCGGGCGGATCGTGTTCCCGCTGCTCGATGAGCGCCTCGATGGCGCCGCGGCGGAGCTGCTTGGCAGCTGCTTCCCCGATCGCGAGATCGTCGGTCTGCACGCTCGCGAGATCCTTTTGGGCGGGGGCAACATCCACTGCATAACCCAGCAGGTGCCGGCGGCATGAGGCTGCGCGAGGTCAAGCGCGCGGACTGGCCGGCGCTGCTGGCGCTGAACCTCGCCTCGGTGCGCGAGCTCAGCGAGCTCGACGAGGAGCGCCTCGAGGAGATCCTCTCGTGGACGCATCGCAGCCTGGTGGTTGAGCGCGCGGGCGAGGTCGTGGCATTTGCGCTGGTGATCGCACCTGGCACCGCCTACGACAGCCGCAACTACCGCTGGTTCGGCGAGCGCTACGAGCGCTTCCTGTATCTCGACCGCATCGTCGTCGCCGACGGGCAGCGCCGGCGCGGCATCGCCACGCGCCTATACGACGCGATGGAGGAGACGGCCGCGCCATTCGAGCGGATGGTGTGCGACGTGAATGTGCGCCCACCGAACGATGCCTCGCTCGCGTTTCACGGCGCGCGCGGGTATCTCGAGGTCGGCCGCCTGGCGCATGGATCAGAGAAGGTCGTGGCTCTGATGAGCAAGGAGCTCGAGCCGGAGGGCACGAACGCGCCCGACGGTGAAGGGGCGTGAGCGACGACCCCTACAGCACCCGGGAGAGGAAGGCCTTGGTGCGCTCGTGGCGGGGGTTGGCGAGCACCTCGCGCGGCCTGCCGGACTCGACCACCACACCGCCGTCCATGAACACGATCGTCTCGGCCACCTCGCGCGCGAAGCCCATCTCGTGCGTGACGACGATCATCGTCATGCCGTCGCGAGCGAGCTGCTGCATCACGGCCAGCACCTCGCCGACGAGCTCGGGATCGAGCGCCGAGGTCGGCTCGTCGAACAGCATCAGCTTCGGCTCCATCGCCAGCGCGCGCGCGATTGCAACCCGCTGCTGCTGGCCGCCGGAGAGCTGGCTCGGGTAGGAGCTGAGCTTCTCGGCGAGGCCGACGCGCTCGAGCAGCTCGCTCGCGCGCGAGCGCGCCTGCTCGCGCCCCATCCCCTTCACGCGGATCGGCGCGCAGGTGACGTTCTCGATTGCGGTCATGTGCGGGAACAGGTTGAAGTGCTGAAAGACCATGCCGATCTCCGCGCGCTTGCGGGCGATGTCGGCTTCGCGAAGTTCATGCAGGCGGTCGCCGACCTGGCGATAGCCGACGAGCTCGCCGTCGACCGACAGTCGTCCCGAGTTGATTTTCTCGAGGTGGTTGATGCAGCGCAGAAACGTCGACTTGCCCGATCCGGAAGGCCCGAGCAGGCACATCACCTCGCCGGGCTGAACCTCGAGCGTGATGCCCTTGAGCACCTCGAGGCGCCCGAAGCGCTTGTGCACGCCTTCGGCGTTGACCATCGGCGTGCTCAATGCCCGGCCCCGCCGTCGGGCGCGGCAAGGGACCCCGCGAGGAGGTCCACTCGCGCCTCTTCGCTGCGCGAGCTGCCGCGCCCGTAGTAGCGCTCGAGGTAATGCTGGCCGACGTAGAGAACGCTCGTGCAGACGAGATACCAGATGCTCACGGTGATCAACAGCGGGATCGGCTTGAAGTTGACCGAGTAGATCAGCTGCGCCGCATACAAGAGCTCGGTCACGGTGATCACGCTGACCAGCGAAGTCGTCTTCAGCATCGAGATCGTCTCGTTGCCGGTTGGCGGGATGATCACGCGCATCGCCTGGGGCAGCACAATCCTGCGCAGCGTCTGCACGCGCGTCATGCCGAGCGACTGGGCGGCGTCGGTCTGGCCCTCATCGACGGAGATGATCCCGGCTCTGACGATCTCGGCCATGTAGGCGCCCTCGTTCAGCCCCAGACCGAGGATCCCCGCCCGGAAGGCGGTGATCAGCGTGTTCGCATCGGGGTGCACGAAGGCCGGCCCGAAGGGGATACCCAGCGAGATCTTCGGGTAGAGGGCGGCGATGTTGTACCAGAACAGCAGCTGCACGAGCACGGGCGTGCCGCGGAAGAAGAAGATGTAGAGCCAGCTCGCACGCGCGAGCAGCGGGTTCGGCGACAGGCGCATCACGGCGAGCAGCACACCGAGCACGATCCCGATCGCCATCGAGATCACGGTCAGCTCGATCGTCACCACCAGCCCGGCAAGGATGCGGTGGTCGAACAAATATTCGCCGACGACGCTCCACTGAAAGCCCGAGCCGGTGACGACCGAGCGAATCAGCGCCGCGGCGACTACAAGTACGACCGCCGCGGCGATCCAGCGCCCCGGGTGGCGGACCGGGACGGCCCGGATGTCATCGGGCCGCCCGGTCTGACTGGTGACCTCGGTTGAGGGCACCAGCTACCCGCTCAGCTCGTGGCCCCGTTGATCTTCGGTTCGGTGATCGCGCCGTCTTCAAGGCCCCACTTGGCGAGGATCGCGTCATACTCGCCGTTCGCGATCAGCACCTTGAGCGCCGCGAGGATCGGCGTGGTCATGCCGCTCGTCTTTGGGATCGCGAGGCCGTACGGGGCGAACTTGTAGGTTTTGCCAACGAGCTTGAACGCGCCGTTCGACTGCTTGATCTGGTACGCGACGACGGGGGAGTCGGCCATGCCGACTTCGGCGCGTCCGCCCGAGACCGCCAGGTTGACCGCGTTCTGCCCGGTGAAGATCAGCACGGTCACCGCCTTCTTGCCTTCGCCGGTGCACTTTTTGCTCTGCGCCTGCGCTTCTTCCTGCTCCACCGTGCCCTTCTCAACCGCCACGGTCTTGCCGCACAGGTCGGCGAGCACGGACACGCCGGGGTTCGCCGAGCTCTTCGCGTAGAAGGAGATGCCCGCGTTGAAGTAATCGACGAAGTCGACCGTCTTCTCACGTTCCTTGGTATCGGTGAACGAGGAGGCGCCGACGTCATACCTGCCCGCCGCGAGGCCCGGGATGATCGTTTCGAAGTTCGAGTTGATCAGGTTCACTTTCAGCCCCATGACGGCGCCGAGGGCGTTCATCATGTCGGCGTCCATCCCGATGATCGTGTGCCCGTTCGGCGCGATGAACTCGTTGGGGGCATATTGCGCTTCGGTGGCGACGTTCAGTGTGCCTTTGGATTTCATCGCAGCGGGCACCTGCGAAGCGACCGTCGCGCTGGTCGCCGACGCCCCGGTTTTCACGATCGTGACCGAGGTCGAGCTCGTGCTGCTGCTGCTGCTCCCGCAGCCTGCAAGCGCGAGGATCATCAGCGCGGGCACGCCGACTGCGGCGACCAGTTTCCTCATGAGAATCTCCTGTGATGTTGAAGTTCAAGCCTAGGATTGTCGAGGCCGCGCGAGTATATGGAAGGGCTCTACTCCCGGGCAGGCTGCCGCCGCCGGTTTACTGCCTGGGAAGGAGCTCGGCTGTCGCCTCGCCGTCCGCGATGACGCTGTCGTCATCTGAGAGGAGCTGAAGCGTTATCCGGCCTCGCCGCGACAGCGAGCGGGGGGCGCCGCAGGACCTTGCGGGCGTGCCGGTGAGTGCCGCGCCGGCGGCGTCCGCGAGCTCGTCCAGGTAGTCATGCAGCGGTGAGTTGAGCTGGCCCGCCAGCCACCGCCGCGCAACGGCGTGAACCGGACCGGTGACGATGGCGGTGAGTATCAGCATCGACATCGGCCGGATGTGCCCGCTCTCGATCAGCGGTGCCATCCAGTCGCGATAGGCGGCCGCAAGGCTGAGCAGCGCTGAAGGCGGGGTCATCAGTCGGGTTGGCCAGGGCGGGCGCCGGCGGTCACAATGCACGTTCCGTGGAGACTCTGAACCGTGATACCGCTCTGCTGGAATCGCTGCTGGGCGAAGTGCTCGAGGAGCAGGAAGGCCGCGCGTTCCGGGATCGTGTGTTCTGGCTGCGCGAGACCGCCGCGCAGCTGCGCGACGGCGACGAATCCGCCGCGGAGCCGCTCGTCGGGTTCGTCTCGCGCCTGAGCTCTGCCGCGCTCGAGCCCTACGTCAGGGCGTGCTCGATGCAGTTGCAGCTCGCGAACATCGCGGAGGAGATCGAGCGTCTGCGCAGGCGCCGCCAATATGACTCGGACACGAGCAGCCCGCAGCGCGAGTCGCTCGCGGCGACCAGCGCTGCCGCCGCCTTTCGCTCGGAGGCTCAGGTCAGGGACGCGCTCAGCCGGCTCGACATACGCCTGGTGATGACCGCTCACCCGACCGACGCGACGCGGCGCTCGGTGTTCGACCATCAGCAGGCCGTGTGGGCCGCGATGGAGCGTCTGGATGATCACCGCGTCGGACGCACTCAACGGCGCCAGATCGAGGACGAGCTGCGCGAGGTGCTCACCGTGTGGTGGCAGACCGGAGCCGTTCGCCGGTTGCGCCCGGCGGTGGAGGAGGAGGTGCGGCGCATTCTGTTCTTCTTCGAGGCGGTGCTGTTTGACGCCGCACCGCAGCTCGAGTCGGAGATCTGTCGATGCTTTCGCACCCAGTGGCCGCCCGCGCGCCCGGCCGTTCGCTTCGGCAGCTGGGCGGGCGGAGACATGGACGGGAATCCACTCGTCACGCCGGCGGCCGTGACGGCGACCCTTCGACTGCATCGCGCCACCGTCCTGCGGCTGCTGCGCGAGCGGGTTGATCAGCTGGCCGCGGTGTTCTCTCAGGCCGAGGAGCGACTGCTGATCGCGCCGGCGCTTGGAGCGTCGCTGCTGAGCGATCAGCAGCAGATGCCCGATGTGGCACTTCGCCGCTCCAACGAGGATGAGCCGTTTCGGCGAAAGCTGTCCTACATCTCGGCACGTCTGGACGGCGCGCTCGAGGGTCTTGCCCACGGCTACAGCTCGCCACATGAGCTCGAAGACGACCTCGAGCTGATCAGAGCCTCGACGAGCTCCAAGCGAGTCGCCGACGGCGCCATCGGCCGGCTGCTCACCCAGGTGCGCGTGTTCGGCTTTCACCTCGCGGCACTCGACGTGCGGCTGTCCTCCAGAGACCTGCGCGCGGCCATAGCCACGAAGATCGGCGGCTTCGCCGAGCTCGACGAGCCGGAGCGCCTCGCGCAGCTCGCCCGGCTCCTCGAGGTCGACGATGGGAGTGCCGTTCCCGACGTCTTTGGGGCAATCGCAGCCGGGCTGGGCGAGCACGGCGCGCGCGCGCTCGGAAGCGTCGTGATCTCGATGGTCGAGCGCCCGTCGGACGTGCTCGCGGCGCTGGTGCTGATGCGGCTCGCTGGGATCGGGGGGGCGGGAAACCTCGAGACGCTGCCTGTCGTGCCGCTGTTCGAGACCGTCGAGGACCTCGCAAGCGCGCAGTCGACGATGGCCAAGCTGTATGAGGACCCGCTCTACGCTCAGCAGCTCAGCTCATTGGACGGCAGGCAGGAGATCATGCTGGGCTACTCCGACTCGGCCAAGGATGGCGGCTTTCTCGCGAGCCAGTGGGAGCTGTTTCGTGCGCAGGAGCGACTGCTCGCCGATGCGGACGCGCGAGACATCGAGCTGCGCTTCTTTCACGGCCGCGGGGGGTCGGCCTCGCGCGGCGGCGCGCCGTCCTATCAGGCGATCCTCGCCCAGCCCGCGGACTCGATCCGCGGGCGCATTCGCATCACCGAGCAGGGCGAGGTGATCCCCCAGCGCTATTCGCACCCGGAGCTCGCGCTGCGCTCGCTCGAGCAGACGACCTCGGCGGTCATCCTCGCGACGCTCGCCAGCGCGGAGGCCGTGCCGGAGCGCTATCGAGACGAGGCACAGCGCTTCGCCGACAGCTCGCGCATCGCCTATCGCGGGCTGATCTATGAGGACCGTCGCTTCGAGCGGCTGTTGAACGCGATGTCACCGCTCGACGCGTTGACGCGGTTGAACATCGGCTCGCGGCCCTCCTCGCGATCGTCCTCGTCGACGGTCGAGGAGCTGCGCGCGATCCCATGGGTGTTCGCATGGATGCAGAACAGGCTGCTGCTCCCCGCCTGGTACGGCGCCGGCGCCGCCCTGCGTGAGGGCGACCGCGCGCTTCAGCGTGAGATGCTCGAGCAATGGCCGTTCTTCCAGATGATCTGCTCGACGCTGGAAATGTCGTTGTTCAAGAGCGACCTGGGCGTCGCCGAGCGCTATCTGGAGTTGCTCGGCGACGATCCCGCGCGCGAGCTGTGGGAGACGATATGCGCCGAGCATGATCGAGTCACCACAACGGTGCTCGAGATCTCGGGCGCCGAGACGCTGCTCGCCGGCACACCGAACCTGCTCGCGCGCCTCTCGCACCGCAACCCGTGGATCGATCCCCTCTCACACATGCAGGTCGATCTCCTGCGCCGCACCCGCGCGGGTGATCACCTCGCTGAGCAGCCGCTGTTGCTGACCGTCAACGGGATCGCTGCGGGCATGCGCAACACGGGCTGAGCAAGCTCACGCCCACGGGGGCCCGGACGATCGTCTCTCGGGCTAACCCGGAAACGGCAACGCCTGGCGAGCCCCGGCGATGTAGCTGTCCTCCGGCTCGAGTATCTCGCGCAGCTGTGACTGCAGCTCCGGGCTGTCACTGTGACCGTGCGCGCTCACAGCGTGCTGCGCTGCCGCAGCGAGGACCTCGTCCTCCTCGCCGATTATCGTCAGCGAGCAGCTGTTGTCACTCTCGTAGCGGCGACAGTCAGCGATCATGCGTCCCATGGTTTGATCCTTTCGATTGGAGATCTGAACGTCCGCGTGCAACGGTACGGCTCCTGGACAGGGGCGCGTTCAGGCTTTCCGGCACGTTCATGTTTTCTTCGCGTAGTTGCTCGCGCCGAACCAGTCCACGACCGTGACCGGCTCGTCTCCGAGCACCCATGCGTCATGCCCGCTCGGGAGCGAGGTGATGTCTCCCGCGCGCGCGATGAACTCGGTGCCGTCGTCCATCCGGATCGCGAGCTCTCCGCTGACGTGGTACTGGAAGTGCGGAGCCTCACAGCTGGCGGTGCCGGCGATCGGCTTCACGTCGTTCGACCATCGCCATCCGGGCTCGAAGACCATCCGACCAACCTCGCCGTCGCCGATCGAGATGATCTCGGCGTGGCCGTTGGGGAAATCCCTGACCTCGTCTGGCGCTCCGAAGCTCTTGTGCTGAGTGTGCTGCATTACGACCTCCTCCGAGGTGCGCGGCAGGACAGTGTGACTGCGCGGCTACACTACCTACTAGTAGGTAGTCTGTCAACCAAAATTGCGAGAATTCCACCATGGCCGTGAGGACGCAAGCAGGGGCCGTCAGGTCGCGCAGCCCGAGCACCGGCGGGGAGGCTGCGCTCAGCACGCGCACCCGCATCCTCGACGTGGCCGAACGACTCGTTCAGGTACGCGGCTTCAACGGCTTCAGCTACGCGGATATCGCCGCCGAGCTCGCGATCACGAAGGCCAGCCTGCACCATCATTTCCCAAGCAAGGCTGGGCTCGGCGAGGCGCTCATCGTCCGCTACACCGAGCGATTCACCGATGCGCTGGCCGCGATCGACGCGCAGACCTCCGCCGCGCCGGCCAAGCTCGGCGCCTACGCCGGCCTGTATGTCGATGTGCTGCGCGAGGAACGGATGTGCCTCTGTGGCATGCTCGCCGCCGAGTATCAGACCCTTCCCGCAACAGTCCAGGATGCGGTGCTCGCCTTCCTCGACGAGAACGAGGACTGGCTCGAGCGCGTCCTCGAGCAGGGCCGCGAGGACGGAAGCCTGCACTTCACCGCGACGACGCGGGAGACGGCGAGGAGCATCCTCGGTGGCCTCGAGGGCGCCATGCTGGTGGCTCGATCGCGCGGAGAGCTGGAGAGCTTTCAGGCCGGCGCGAGGCTGCTGCTGACAGGACTCGCCGGCACCTGAACAGCGGTGCCATAATCGCGCGGTGCCCTTCGACCCCACGCGGGCCGATCTCCCCTATCTCCCCGATGCTCACCGCTACGAGCGCATGCCGTATCGCCGTGTCGGCACCAGCGGCCTCCAGCTTCCAGCGATCTCGCTCGGCCTGTGGCAGAACTTCGGAGATGACCGGCCGCTGAGGGGCAGCCGCTCGATTCTGCGGCGCGCATTCGACCTCGGCATCACGCATTTCGACCTGGCGAATAACTACGGACCAGGGTACGGCGCCGCAGAGAGCAACTTTGGCCGCATCTTCGACGAGGACTTCCGCGCCTACCGCGACGAGCTGATCATCTCGACCAAGGCCGGCTACGACCAATGGCCGGGCCCATATGGCGAGTTCGGCTCGCGCAAGTACCTGCTCACGAGCCTCGATCAGAGTCTTGCGCGGATGCGGCTCGACTACGTCGACATCTTCTACTCGCACCGTTTCGATCCAGACACGCCGCTCGAGGAGACGATGGGAGCGCTCGACAGCGCCGTGCGCCAGGGCAAGGCGCTGTATGTGGGGATCAGCTCCTACTCGCCGCAGCGGACCGAGGAGGCGATCGAGATCCTCACCGGGCTCGGCACGCCGCTGCTGATCCACCAACCCTCCTACTCGCTGCTCAACCGCTGGATCGAGCACGGACTGCTGGACGTGCTCGAGCGCCATGGAGTCGGCGCGATCGTGTTCGCACCGCTCGGCCAGGGGCTGCTCACCGACCGCTACCTGGACGGCGTCCCCGATGACTCGCGGGTGCGCCGCGGCGAGGCCTTCGATGAAGGCCTGCTGAGCGAGGAGAACCTCGGGCGCGTCCGTGCCCTGAACGAGATCGCCTCGCGACGGGGCCAGTCGCTGGCGCAACTGGCGCTCGCCTGGGTGCTGCGCGACCCGCGCGTGAGCTCCGCGCTCATCGGTGCGAGCAGCGTCAAGCAGCTTGAAGAGAATGTCGCAGCGTTGTCCAACCTGGATCTTTCGGCCGACGAACTGACAGACATCGAGCGCTACGCGGTCGAGAGCGGGATCAACCTGTGGGCGCCGTCGAGCAACGCCTGAGCCGATGGCTGGAACGCTGACGATCGTCGGGCTGGGCGGCTCGCTGGCGAGGGTGTCCAGAAGCCGCGCCGCCCTGCAGTTGGCACTCGAAGGCGCAGCGAGCGCCGGCGCCGAGACGACGCTGCTCGACCTGCGCGAGCTCGCCCTGCCGATGTACGACCCCGACGACGACGAGCCGCCGTTCGCCGCGGAGCGACTGATCGAGGCGTGCTACTCGGCCGACGGCATGCTGTGGAGCAGCCCGATGTACCAGGGGACGATCTCCGGCGCGTTCAAGAACGCGCTCGACTGGCTGCATGTGCTCGGTGCGCGCGAGCCGCCGTTCCTGCACGACAAGGTGGTCGGGTTGATCAGCGCCGCGGGTGGAACGCAGGGCCTGCAGGCGATCAACACGATGGAGTTCGCGACCCGAGCGCTCCGCGCGTGGGACGTCCCTTATGTTGTTCCTGTCGCAGCTGCGGCGCGGGTGTTTGACCAAAATGGGCGAGTTCAGGACCCGGCGATCGAGACGCAGCTCATGACACTCGGCCGCGAAGTCGTGCGCGTTGCCGGGCGGTTCGCCACGGACAAGCTGGTCCATCGCACGGGCGAGTGCGACGAGGCAGCCGACCGCGTCGCCGCGGCCGCATAGCGCGAGCTCCCCAGCGCTCGAGGTCTCATCGTCATGCGGGCGGGACGGGCAGGCCCGGTGCGCTATTCTCCAGAACACGTCGCGCAACCATCGGTTGCACATCAACGAAAGGAGCCAGCGTGGCCGCGGACAGCGTCGAACGAGAGATCCTGATCGAGGCGAGCCCGGAGGTTGTCTGGGGCGTGATAACCGAACCCGAGCAGATCAGCCGCTGGTTCAGCGACGAGGCGGAGCTTGAGGGGCGCGCCGGTGCCGACGGCGCGCTCACGTGGCGGCCCGGAGGCCGCGGCGGAGACAGGGATTCCGACATGGTCGTGCCGATTCGCGTCGTGGATGCCGAGCCGTTCCGCCGTTTCTCCTTTCGCTGGAACCATCCGCGGGGCGCGCGACCGGATGAGAACAACTCGGCACTCGTCGAGTTCAGCCTCATCGAGGAGGCAGATGGGACGCGGTTGAGAGTCGTCGAGAGCGGTATCGATGCCGTGACCGATGACGAGCAGGGCAGGGCCCGCTACCTCGACGAGCACGGACAGGGCTGGGAGAGGCATCTCGGCGAACTGCTCGACTACGTGGCCTCGACGCCACGCCAGGCGACGCGTTGATGGCCACCGCGGTCGCCGAGGACGACGCCCTGTGGGCGGCGGTGGCCGACCCCACGCGCCGGCGTGTGCTCGACGCGCTGCTCGAGCACGGTGAGGCGAGCACGACGACGCTCGCGGAGGAGCTGCCGGTGACCCGGCAGGCTGTCGCCAAGCACCTTGTCGTGCTCGACCGGGTGGGCCTTGTGGCAGGCCGGCGGCGTGGCCGGGAAGTGCGCTACGCGGTTCGCGCCGAGCGCCTCGACGATGCCGCCGAAGCGATGGCTCGAGTGGCTCAGCAGTGGGACAGGCGCCTGGCACGGATCAAGCGGCTCGCCGAGTCCGTGCAGGCCGAAGCCGGAACCGATTTCCAACACCGACAAGGAGACTGAAATGACCGAACACATGACCGGAACTCGTGAGGAGTGGCTTGCGGCGCGGCTTGAGCTGCTCGACGCCGAGAAGGAACTCACGCGGCGCGGCGATGAGCTGGCTCGGCTGCGACAGGATCTGCCGTGGGTGTCGATCGAAAAGGAGTACTCATTCGAGACGGATGAGGGAACCGCGTCGCTCGCCGACCTGTTCAGGGGGCGCTCGCAGCTGCTCGTCTACCACTTCATGTTCGGGCCCGACTTCACGGCCGGCTGTCCGTCCTGCTCGGCGATTGCGGACGGTTTCTCCGGTTCGGTGGTGCACCTTGCCAATCACGACGTCGCGTTCACAGCGGTCTCGCGGGCCCCGCTTGAAAAGCTGCAGGACTACCAGCGGCGGATGGGCTGGAGCTTTCCCTGGGCGTCGTCGTTCGAGAGCGACTTCAATCGCGACTTTCACGTCACGCACAGCGAGCAGGAATGGCAGTCGGGCGCGGTCGACTACAACTATCGCACCACCGACTTCCGGCCATCCGAGGAGAGCCCCGCACTCATCAAGATCGCCTCGAGCGCGGGCACGGATCCCGCCACCTTCAGAAAGGAGGGGCCGGGCATGAGCGCATTCGCCCTCGAGGATGGCGTCGTGTTCCACACCTACTCGACCTACGGACGGGGCCTGGACGGCCTCTGGGGCATGTACTCGTGGCTCGACCGCGCCCCGCTCGGGCGCAATGAGAGCGGCATGTGGTGGCGCCGCCACGACGAATACGAAGGGGGTTGAGCCGTGGCCATGTCATCGAGCGAGAAGACCATCAGCAGCTCCCTCAGTGCGTTTGGGGCTGTCGTGAGCGCCACCGGCGGGGTGGGCGGCACCCGCGTGGGCGGAGCCGCTCCTTCGCCGTTGGCGGCGATGCGCGGGGAGGTCGGAATGGTCGCGGCGCTGGTCGCTGCCGCGGCGTTGGCGTGGTGGTCCGCAGCGGAGCGGATGGCGGGGATGGACGCGGGACCGGGGACCGCCCTCGGCTCCGTGGGCTGGTTCACGGCCGTGTGGGCGACGATGATGGCGGCGATGATGCTGCCGTCGCTCGCGCCGAGCGCGGCCGTCTTTGCGGCGTTGGTCCGGCGCGAGCTCAGCCGGGTTCTCCTGTTCGCCGGCGGCTATCTGCTCGTCTGGAGTGTCGCGGGCATCGGCGCCTACGCCGTGTTCGAGCTTGGAAAGAGCCTGTTCGCCAGCTCGCTGGCCTGGCACAGCGGCGGCCGTTGGCTTGCTGCGGGCGTTCTCGCCCTCGCCGCGCTCTACCAGGTGACCCCGCCCAAGCGCCTGTTCCTTTCGAGGTGCCGCAGCCCCCAGAGATTTCTTGACACCTCCTGGCAGAACACCCGGCCAGAAGCGCTCGTGATGGGCCTTCGTAACGGCGGATGGTGCCTCGGGTGTTCATGGGCGCTGATGGCCGCGCTGTTCGCGCTGGGCGTGATGAGCCTCACGTGGATGGGGTTGATCACCCTGCTCGTCGCGCTCGAGAAGATCGGACCCTCCGCGCGCGGCGCGAGGTTGGCGACCGCGGGCGTCCTGGTCGTGCTCGCCGCTGCGATTCTCGCCGTGCCGCACGAGGTCCCGTCGTTCGTCGTTCCCGGCTCGCCCGCCTCAGCGCACATGATGAAGGCGATGGGATAGCGGCCGCAAGCAAGAAGGCGGACTGCTCGGTGGTCGCGGTGGACGCCATTGGCGGGTTTGTTGGTCGGCTTTGTAGACTTAGTACCGCAAAGCGGGCCAAGACCACGACCAGGGAGACACCGTGACCGTCACCGACGAGCTTCTGCAGAATGCCGCGTCATACGCCTCGGACTTCGACAAGGGCGAGCTGCCGATGCCTCCGGGGCGCAAGGTCGCGATCGTGGCCTGCATGGATGCCAGGCTCAACCCCTATGGCCTGCTCGGCCTCGCCGAGGGGACGCACATGTGATCCGCAACGCCGGCGGTGTGATCACCGCCGACGAGATCCGCTCGCTTGCCATCTCACAGCGTTTGCTCGGAACCGAGGAGATCATCCTCATCCACCACACCGACTGCGGCATGCTGACCTTCACCGACGACGACTTCAAGCGCGCGATTCTCGACGACACCGGGATCAAGCCCGAGTGGGCGGCTGAGGCATTCGGCGACCTCGACGAGGACATACGCCAGTCGATCGCCCGCATCCAGGCCAGCCCGTTCATCCCCCACAAGAATGTTCGCGGCTTCGTCTATCAGGTCGAGGACGGACGGCTGCGCGAGGTTCAGTAACTCGCCCACTGGGCACCGCTCGACCCGGCGACCGTTGTCAAGACGGCTTCTGCTGGTGATCTGTGAGGTACAGATCATGGATCCAACTGTCGCGTACGTGGTGCATTGCTTGCACCGAGCCGCCGCGGACTCGGGTGAGCGGGGCAGCGCTGGCTTTGGCCGCGCCATCTGCGCTGATCGTTTCGGCGTTTTTGTGGGCTGCCCTTCCCGGCGCGAGGATAGGGGTGAGAACGGGCGATGCTCCGCCCCTGCTTACCTGCAGTGAGGCCATAGCCGAGGATGTGCCGCTGCTGCCGGCAGTGGCAGCTCCGGCGCTGGCCGAGGCGCCCAGTGCGATCGCGGCCAGGACCGCGCCGCCGATTGCGAGCCGTTTCAGTCGCTTCCGCATCATCGTTGTTCCTTGCCGTCGTCCGGGGCGTCCCCGGGTACGAGAGCCACGATGGTCGAGTTTCATTTGAGTAGCGTGAAAGGAACCTAAGGATCTACACAGAGCGCTCGCGTCAGGCCACCAAAGCCGCGTTGACTGCCTACCCGGGCGGCGCCTCGCCTCACACGAGCGGCGAACCGAGTGACAACAACGAGTTCGCCGAAGGCGAACCTCCGGCGAACTCGACTACTTATTACGCTCTCTCGGTATTAGTCCGGCATTGGGTGTGGCAGAGCGTCACGAGGGCGCTCCGGTCAACACCGGCTCGCGCTCGCGCCTGGGAAGCAGAAGCTCCTCCTCGGCGGGGGTGCGCTGTGCGTGGCGGAAGCCAAGCAGGACGAGCCCGAGCATGACCAAGGCGAGGATGAACGAGGCGATCGCGCCGTAGAGCATGATCGTGCCGATCTTCGAGAAGCCGTAGGCCTCGAGCAGCAGTCCGCGCAGGGTTGTGCCCTGGAAGGACGTCGTCTCGAGTTCTGAGAGTTTGGTGTTCTTCGGTTCGGCGCGCGCGGCGGTGCTGATCTTCGAGTAGACCCCTCCGTAGGGCATCTCGGAGAGGTGGATCGCGATGAAGTGATCGGCGTAGGCCTGAGCCTGCGGACCGGTGAGCATCTGCTGTCCCGCGTACTGCGAGACGGATGGGATCATCGC
>Ga0302181_10001211_pt1 | contig 19544 bp, 18 predicted proteins | sample I_Palsa_E3_3_FD_198786 | JGI IMG/M metagenome (GOLD analysis project Ga0302181, IMG submission 198786) | Peat permafrost microbial communities from Stordalen Mire near Abisko, Sweden - I_Palsa_E3_3 | ecosystem: Environmental > Terrestrial > Soil > Palsa > Peat permafrost | place: Sweden...
CCCGGTCTGGAACTGGTAGCGGTCGATCGGGGGGCCCGGGATCGGCGGGCTGTCGGTCAGTAGGTACTGCGAGAACGAGGCGACGCGCGGGTTCGCGTAGGCGAGGTACTCGGCGACCGAGCGGTAGTCCGACTGGAGGTTGAGCGGGACGCCGGAGATCGTGTTCGGGTAGCTCTCGACCCCGAACTCGGTCAGGTAGACGGGGAGGTTACGCGCGACCATTCCCGCCGCGGCGGCTCGATTGAGGGCGGTGACCAGGCGCCCGATGCCGCCGAACGGGACGTCGTCGGATCCGAATCCGGCCAGCGCGGTCGGGAAGGTCGCCCTGATGTACGGATGCGTGGCCCAGCCGGCCGCCGGCAACCGGGCACAGCGCGCGTCGCGGCGGTACTTCGAGTTCAGGCACAGGACTCCGCGCAGGAAGCGCAGCGGCGCGACGGTGATCGGATTCCCGACCGGAGCGGTCTCGCCCGCCAGCACCGGGGCGTGGACGCCCGCTGCCCGGAGGCCGTCGTAGCCGGCGAAGAACAGGGCGCGGTAGAGGCCGGGCGAGACCGCGCGGCCGCCGCGAGCGAACTGGGGCGCGAGGAACTTGCTCAGGTTGGGCTCGTTCCAGATCGAGAAGGCGTGCGCCTCGGCGCGGAATCGCCGCCCCACCGCGGTCATGAACGCCTCGTACTCGGCCGGGCTGGGCTCGGTCACGTGATCCTTGGCCCCCTTGGTCGCCCAGCGTGGCACTGGGCCGGTAACGTCGATCAGCAGCTTCATGCCACGGGCGTGGGCATCGTCCGCGAGCTCGCCGTAGGGTCCCCAGTCGTAGCTGGCGGGATTGGTCTGATCGAAGCTCGGCCGCCGGGTGGCGTCCGGGCTCGGCGCGACGTCCTCCCAGTACATCGTCATCCGGATCGCCTGCACGCCAAGCGACTGCAGCTCGGTCAGCGTCTGCTCGCGCACCGCCTCGCCGCCGAGCAGATAGTTGGGGTCCTCGACGGTCGTGAACTGGGCGCTGGAGGCATGCGCCGGCGCCGCGCCGGTGGCGTAGACCGCGGCGAGGCACAGCAGCATCGGAATCAGGCAGCGAAAGCGGAGACGGCTGGGGGTCCAAGTTGAAAGCGGCACGGGGCGATCCTCAGCGCTCGAGGGTCAGTAAGAACGATCCGACCGTGGTGCTGGATCCCGCGACGTGGGCGCGCGGGGTTCCGAACGCGCTTGTCGAATCATCGACGATCAGACACGGTCGCGCGCAGGTCTGGGCGCGCCCCGGACCGAGGTTGAAGGGCCGATCGAGCTGGGGATGCAGCGATTTCAGGTAGTAGACGACATCGGGGTTATCGGTCAGGACGGTCTTCGGATGCATGGCCAGCGCGGCGATGCGCACGGGCCGCACGTCGGGCTCCCACTGGTGGTGATAGCGCAGCGCGAAATCCACGGCGCCGACCGCGAGCAGCGCGACGCTTCCGATCACGAGCGGCCATCTCGGGCCCAGGCTGACGACCGCGGCGGCGCCCAGCGCTGCCGCCAGGGGGATGAGGATCGTCATGTAGCGCGAGGTGAACAGCTGCACGCCCGCCGCGGGGGCGATCGCATGACCGATCACCGTCAGCACGGCGGTCCCCGCGATCAAGAGGATCGCGTAGCGCCAGGGCTTGTCCCTGGCGGCCGTCACCCGACGGAGGACGATCACCGCCCCGGCGGCGACGGTGACGATCGCGGCGAACTCGAGCCACTGGCCGGCGACGCTGCTCGTGCCTCCGTTGGCCCCGAAGGCGAGCGAGACCGTAGCCTCGCGCAACGTGTCCGGCGACGGGGCGGCGAACGGCGTGGCGAGCTTCGTCTTGCCCACCGCGTGCTCCCCGCGGACGAGCTGCGGGATCCAGGGGATGACCGTCAGCAGCGGCAGGATCCCGAGGATCGCCATGCGCCGCCGGTTGGGCGCGCCCAACCAGAGCGCAGTCGCCGTGAGCGCGACCAGGAAGATCGCCGAGTCATCCTCGCTGTAGAGCGCGATCACTGCGGCCAGCAGATAGACGGCCCACCACCGTCGGGACTCCTCCTCGCTCAGCTTCAACACCGCCCACAGCGCCACCAGCAGCGCCAGATCGGCCAGCATGAACGCCCGGGACAGATTCGAGTAGCTGACATGGAACGGCGCCACCGCGAGCGCCAGCGCGGCGATCAGCGCGCCCGGCGTCCCCAGCGGCCGGCGCAGCGCGAGGTACAGGACGACGCACGCCAGCACTCCGGCGACCGCCGCCGGCACAAGCATCCACGCGCTGTGGTTCGTCGGCATCAGCGACAGCACCAGGTAGAACAGCGGTGGGGTGTTCTCGTAGGCGGCGAGCCGCGCCAGGAACACGTGGGCGCTCGGTGCGGTGGCGACGAGATAGGAGTAGCCGTCGTCGGTCCCCCAGTGCTGACCGATCGCGACGAAGCGCAGCGCGACCGCGACCACCACGATCCCGGCCAGGCACAGCCGCGCGTCGAGCACGGTTCGCCGGGTCACGGCGCGCGACCGGCGCCGAACGGGTGCCGACCCCTCGCTGACTTCCATCTCTATCCCGACGAGCCCGGCGGCCGAGGGTTCCTGGCTCGCCCGGCTAGCCGGGATATGGGGCGTCTCGGCTGACGACGATGGTCGACCCCAGACCCCAGACCGCTCTCCATTCCCCCGGAACCGAGTAAGGATCCTCCGGCACCTTGACGTCGACGAAGCCGAACGCGTTCAGCGGCTCGAGCGGGGTGACGGTGGTCCAGGTGCTCGAGCCGTTGGGCTCGAACTGGAACACGAGCGCCTGGGCGGGGGTCACGTTCAACTCCTCGAAGCGCACCTGGGCCCACAGCTCGAGCTCCGGATCGGCGCTGGTCCCGGCCTGGGCGATCCAGATCGGGAAACGATAGGCGGCCAATGCGGGCTTCGCCGAGCCTGCCGGCGCAACGCCGTTGCCGGGACCGAACACGAGCCCCGACTGGTAGGTGTCCCAGTAACCCCTCGTCTTCTTCTTGTGGGCCTTGTTCGGGCCTGCGTCCTCGTACTGGAACTGGGTCACGGCGACCACGCGCGGCTGCTTGTATGCCAGGTAGTCGGCCTCGTTGATATATGCCGCCTGGTCGGCGAGCGAGACGCCCCTGAAGGGATCGGGGGGATTCGTCTCATACCCCATCTCGGTGATCCAGATCGGCAGCCCTTTCGCCACCCGATGCGTCTTCTTGGCGATCGCGTCGAGCAGCTTCGGGAGCGCCGAGATGTTGGCGATCACGATCGAGTCGGGACTCTTGTCGCGCCACGTTGGCGGCTCGGCCTTCGTGTAGGGGTGGTGGGCCCAGCCGCTCGCCTTGATCGGGCCGTCACGTCTGAAGATGCTGCAGCCGCGGACGCTCGCCTGCAGCCCGGTGTCGGGCTTCAGGTGGCTGTTGACGCAGAAGAGCTCGCGGATGAACTGAGCGGGCCGCATCGGCGTGCGGCCGTTCTGGGGCGGGCTCCCGAGCGGTGCGGTCTCGCCCGCCAGCACCGTGTCCGCCCTGTGCCCGGTCCGATTCAGCGCGCCACGCGCCGCGAACCACAGCTGGCGGTAGAGGATCGGCGAGTAGGGAAGGACGGCGTGCAGCCGCTTGTTGTACACCCCTTGGGGCGAGAGCCAGCCGACCTGGTTGGGCTCGTTCCAGATCGACCACGTGCTCACCTTCGGCAGGCCGTGGTACTTGCCCGAGTAGCGGGTGCCGACCGCCTGCACGAACTTCCCGAACTGGCGAACGTTCGGCATGAAGCTCGGCTTCATCGTCGGATCGGTCGTCTTGCCCATCGCCCACGAGGGTCCGGGACCGGTGACGTCGAAGTACACGATCATGTGGAGCGCCGCCGCGTTCTCCACCAGGGTGTCGTAGTCGGCCCAGGCGCCGCGCGGGTAGTCCGCCGGGTTGGCGGGATTGAAGCGATGGTGGGTCGCCGGGTTCTTCGTCCCGTGGGCGACGTTGCTCCACAGCAGCGTCGCACGGACCATCACCACCCCGAGGGCCTTCATGTGCTCCAGCGTCAGGTAGCTGGTGTCCTTGCCCTCATACAGGAGCAGGTTGTCGTCCATCATGATCGAGATCTGGTCCTGATCGGCGCGGGCGGCCGGAGCGGCACGCAGGACCGCCGCGAGCACCAGCAGCGCAAGCATGGCCAGCAGGATCGGGCGCGAACGGCGGCGTGACGTTAGTGACGACATGCAGATTCCTGTTCAGTTCTCGATTGCTGGAGCGGCTCCCGGCCGGGACCGGGATCCCACCCTGGGATGGACCCCAGACTGGGAAGCGAGCGATCTCCGGACGACGCTCGGGCAGCCGCCCCGCCCGTACCTGTCAGGAACACGAGCGTAGCGCGAACGGAGCGGTATCGCTCCGCTCCGTTCGCGCCCGTGCAGCGCTCGTACGCCGCTAGGCGACGGTGGCGAACCGCTCGGCCACGGACGGCCAACTGACGACGTTCCACCACGCGTCGATGTAGTCCGGGCGCTTGTTCTGGTACTTCAGGTAGTAGGCATGCTCCCAAACGTCGACCCCGAGCAGGGGCAGCACTCCGTCGCTGATCGGGGTGTCCTGGTTCGGCGTCGAGACGACCGCGAGACCGGAGCCGTCGTGCACGAGCCACGACCAGCCCGAGCCGAAGCGGTTCACGCCCGCATCCTTGAGCTTGGCCTGGAAGTCGGCGAAGGACCCGAAGGCGGCCTCGATCGCCGCGGCCAGGGCGCCGTCGGGCTCGCCGCCACCATCGGGTGACATCCACTGCCAGAACAGCGAGTGGTTGTAGTGCCCGCCGGCGTTGTTGCGCACCGGGGCCTGCTTGTCCTCGGGCAGCGCGGCGAGGTTCTGCAAGACCTCGTCGACCGACATGTCGGCCCACTCGGTCCCTTCGAGCGCGGCATTCGCCTTGTCGACGTAGGCTTGATGATGCTTATCGTGGTGGACACGCATCGTCGCCTCGTCGATGTGAGGCTCGAGCGCGGCATAGTCGTAGGGGAGGGGCGGAACTTCGTAGGCCATCGATGCTCCTTACGTGGGGTCGAACCGGCGTTCTATCAGAAGCGCGCCGGCGGCTCGCGCGGATACGCTTCACGTGTCGGTCGCGCTGGCCCAGGCGGCTCTGCAAACAATTACCCCGATGACACGCCTCTCCCAATACTTTCTGCCCACCGAACGCGAGCCGCCCGCCGACGCGGAGGCGATCTCGCACAAGCTGATGGTCCGGGCCGGCTTGACCCGGCAGGTCGGCGCCGGCCTGTGGTCGTGGCTCCCGGCCGGCTGGCGCGCACACCAGCGAATCGTTCAGATCGTGCGCGAGGAGATCGACGCGATCGGCGGCCAGGAGATGCTGATGCCGGTGCTGAATCCAGCCGAACCGTGGAAGCGCTCGGGGCGCTACGCGATCGACGAGCTGTTCAAGCTCCAGGACCGACGCTCGGCCGAGCTGGTTCTCGCCCTCTCGCACGAGGAGATCGTCACCGGCCACGTGGCGCAGGTCGTGCGCTCCTATCGCGACCTGCCGCTGATCCTCTACCACTTCCAGACCAAGGAGCGCGACGAGCCGCGCCCGCGCGCGGGCGTCCTGCGGACGCGCGAGTTCATCATGAAGGACTCGTACACGTTCGATCGCGACGCAGAAGGGCTCGCCGTCGCCTACGACAAGCACGTCAGTGCCTATGACCGGATCTTCGATCGCACCGGCCTGCGCTGGTACCGCGTCGAGGGCGATGTCGGAATGATGGGGGGGCTGGGGGCCCACGAGTACATGGCCCCCTGCGCCTCGGGCGAGAACGAGATCGCGCTCGCCCCCGGCTACGCCGCCAATCTCGAGGTGGCATCCGCGGCCGCCCAGGCGGTCCCGTTGCCCGCCGGCTTGGGCGCGCCGGAGCAGGTGTCGACGCCCGCGCTGACCACCGTGGAGGCGGTCACCGGGGCGCTCGGCGTCCCCGCCGGGGCGCTGCTGAAGTCCTACGCGATCGTCGTCGATGGTCGCGGGCTCGAGCTGGTGGTGGTGCGCGGCGACCACCGCGTGAACGAGATCAAGCTCCGTTCCGCGCTGGGCGCCGACTACCGACAGGCGCGCCCGGACGAGATGCTCGAGCGCATCGGGCCGGCCGGATTCATCGGACCGGTCGGGGCCGATGTGCCGGTCCTGCTCGACGCGGCGGTGCTGCGCGGCGGCTCGTACATCACCGGCGCCAACGTTCCCGACGCCCATCTGCGCGGCGTCGAGCCGGGACGGGATTTCGCCTTCGTCACCGGCGATGTGCGCAGCGTGGTCGCCGGCGACACCGTCAACGGCAGCGCGATCCGGATCGAGCCGGCGATCGAGGTCGGCAACATCTTCAAGCTCGGCACGCGCTACTCGAAGCCGCTGGGAGCGAGCTACCTCGACGAGCACGGCCGCTCGCAGCTGATCTGGATGGGCTCCTACGGGATCGGGCCGGCGCGGATCGCGGCGGCGGCGGTCGAGCAGTATGCCGACGAGCGCGGCATCTCCTGGCCCCGGGCGATCGCCCCCTTCGATCTCGAGCTCGTGGTGCTGGGAAAGGAAGGGAGCGAGGAACGCAGCTTCGCGGACGGCCTCTACCGCGAGCTCGCCGACCTCGGCCTCTCGGTGCTCTACGACGACCGCGACGCGGGCCCCGGCGAGAAGTTCGCCGACGCCGAGCTGCTCGGCTGCCCGCTGCGACTGACGGTCGGCAGGCGGTCTCTGGCCAGCGGCGAGATCGAGGCGCAGGCACGCCGTGGCCAGGTTTCCACGATGGTGCCGGTCGAGGGGGCGGCGGCGGCCGCCGCCGAGCTCTGGCGCGAGCTGCCGTAGCTTCGTGCCATGCCGGCGCGGATCAGCACCCGGCGGCTGTTCGGCCTCGACCGTTCCGGCCCGCCGCCGCCGGCGACACTCGCCGGGCAGGCGCTGAATCCGTGGACCCTGCCCAACGCGATCGGATTCGCCCGCGCGGCCGGGATCCCCGCGTTCCTCGCGGTCGCGCTCTCCAGTCGCAACGGCAAGGACGCACTCGCGGTGATCCTGTTCGCGGTGATCGGCTGGGCCGACTACCTCGATGGCTTCGCCGCGCGGCTGACCGGTCAGTACAGCCGGCTGGGAGCGATCCTCGACCCGATCGTCGACCGGCTCCTGGTGGTCTCGGGGATGGTCGTCGCCTGGCGCTTCTCGCTACTGCCCCGCTGGGCGATCGCCGTGGTGATCGCGCGCGAGCTGTTCGTGCTCGTCCTCAGCAGGTACGGGATCCGGCGCGGCGTCGAGCTGAAGATCAACTGGCCCGGGCGGCTCGGTGTCGCGCCGACCATGGGCGCCCCGTTCTTCGCCATGGCGGGGCTCCACGTGGTCGCGCTTGTGATGCTCTACATGGGGATGACCCTGGCGCTATGGGCCACGGTGCTGTACGTTCGACGTGGCATCGCTGAGGTGCGCGCGGCCGGGTCGGTCGAGAGGCGATAGGGGCCAAGGCCGATCTGGATCCGAGCGGGTCAGCGATCTGACCCTCAAGCTCAGCTTGACCCTGTGATTGTTGTGGATATACTCGCCGTTTCAGCCTAGCCCCGGACCAGAGGACATTCGAATGGACACGTTTCCCGACCTCGGCTCGCTGACGGACCAAGAGCTCAAGGACGTCATCGGCCAGCTCACTGAGGAGGAGATGGAGATCTCCTACAAGCGACGAATCCTGCACGGGAAGATCGACATCCTGCGAGCAGAGCTCGTAAACCGGCGCAAGAAGCAGCACGAGGGCGGAGAGGACGTGATCTCCGGCGCCGATATCCAGAAGCTCAGTGACATCCTCGCCGGGCGAGTCCCGACGGACAGCCCCACCGGTGGAGCCGGTGGTGGCGAGTAGGACCGTCGAGGGCAGGGTGGCCCAACACTGCCCCGAGTGCGGTTTCAGCAACGCCGAGGGCGCGAACTACTGCCAGCGCTGCGGCGCCTATCTCGCCCAGAGCGAGTCGACGCCAGGCGCCACCACCGCGAGCTACAGGGTCGGCGAGACCGGCGAGATGGAGGCCGTGGCGCCCGACCCCGTCGCCGAGCGAGGCGCGACGCTGGTCATCCGGGCCGGTGGCGGACGCGCGGGCGAGACCTTCTCGGTCGTCGGCGATCGCCTCACCGTCGGCCGGCGCCCGGACTCGGACATCTTCCTCGACGATGTGACCGTCTCGCGCGACCACGCGATCCTGGTCCGCCGTGGCGAGGACTACCACCTCGACGACTGTGGATCGCTGAACGGCACTTACGTGAACCGCCAGCGGATCGAGTCCTATCGCCTCAGCGATGGCGATGAGCTCCAGATCGGCAAGTACAAGTTGGCGTTCCTCAGCCGCTGATGGCCACCTCCTCTGAGACCGGCACCCCTGGCGTAGAGCTGCTGCCCGAGGCGCCCGACCCCGATTCCGGAGCTCCGCGCCAGAAGTCGCTGACCATCGGTGCCGTATGCAAGTCCCTGATTCAGGAGTTCCCCGAGATCTCGATCTCGAAGATCCGCTATCTCGAGGATCAGAAGCTGCTCGCGCCGCGGCGCACGCAGGGCGGCTATCGGCTCTACACCCAGACCGACGTCCAGCGCTTACGGACAATCCTGCGCCTCCAGCGTGATGAGTTCCTGCCGTTGCGCGTGATTCGCCAGGAGCTCGCGGGCGGTCGCACCGAAGGTGAGGTCGCCTCCGGCGATGGGCGCCCGATGCGGCGGGCGATGATGACCGTCCGCGATCCGGGCTCGATGTACTCGCTGGCGGACGTGGTCGAGGAGACCGGCGCGGATCCCAAGCTCGTGCACGAGTTGGTGGAGTTCGGCGTGATCAAGGGGGAGAACCGATCGGGCGCCCGCTACTTCGACGAGACCGAGCGCGAGATCGTCCGGTCCGTCAACGAGCTCGCCAAGTACGGGGTCGGCGGACGCAACCTGCGGGTCTTTCGGACCTCGGCGGACCGCGAGGCGGCGCTCTTGCAGAGCATCCTCGCCCCGGCGCTGCGCTCCCGCAATCCGGAGCGCCGCAAGGAGGCGGTCGAGGCGCTCGAGAATCTTGCCTCGGTCACCACCCACCTCAAGCACCTGCTGCTGATCCGCGACCTGCGCAAGATCGCCAAGTGAGTGCACCCTCCGGCAGTTAGGGCAGCACTCGTGCCGCTAGACCTGCGCGCCCACATCCGCGACATCCCGGATTTTCCCAGGCAGGGGATCGTCTTCAAGGACATCACCCCGCTCCTGCTCCATCCGGCCGCCCTTGACGCCGCGGTGGCGCAGCTGGCGGACTACGCATCCACGCTCGCGGTCGACTACGTGGTGGCGGCCGAGGCGCGCGGGTTCATCCTCGGTGCTGCGCTGGCGCGCGAGCTCGGAGCCGGCTTCGTCCCCGCCAGGAAGCCGGGCAAGCTCCCGCACGAGACGGTCAGCGCCGAATACACGCTCGAGTACGGGATCGACGCGCTCGAGGTGCACGCCGACGCTTTCGCGGGCGGCGCCCGGGTGCTGATCCACGACGACCTCCTGGCCACCGGCGGCACCGCTCGCGCGCTGTGCGAGCTGGTCGCCGGCCTCGGCGCCGAGATCGTCGGGTGCGCGTTCGTGATCGAGCTGAGCTTTCTCGGCGGGCGCGCCCGGCTGAGTCCACACGAGGTCCACGCGCTGATCGACTACCCGTCCGAATAATGCCGAGCCCCCGCCGGACACGGATGGTGGCGGGCGAGTGATGCCGAGCGCTCGGCGGACACGGACGGTGGCGGCGGCGCCACAGCGGGTATGGGCCCTGATCGAGGATCCACACCACTTCCCGCGCTGGTGGCCCGGCGTGACGCGCATGGAGGCGGTCGATGGCGACCGCTGGACGCAGGTCTTCACCACCCAGAAGGGACGGCCCGTGCGGCTCGACTTCCGGCTCGTCGCGTCCGAGCCGCCGCTGGTTGACCGCAGCGGCCGGCGGCGCTGGGACCAGGAGCTGGTCGGCAGCCCATTCGAGCGCGTGCTCCACGAGGCGGTCACCGAAATACGGCTCGACCCGATGGATCACGGCACCCGGGTCACGATCGAGCAGCGCCAGAAGCTGCGCGGATACTCGCGCTTCGGCGGCCTGATGCTGCGAAGAGCGACGCGCAAGCGACTCGAGCAGGCGCTCGACGGCCTGGAGCAGGCCTGCGCGTAAGCGCCGCTAGCTGAGCCCGAGGACGCCCTGGAGCACGGTCGGCCCTGGCGTCTTGTTGTCGGTCGTGGTCTCGAGCGTGATCAGAAGGTCCTTGTAGCTCGCGACGTTGCTCGGAAGTTCGCCCGTGGTCTTGAGCTCGCCGTTCTTGCCCACCCCGGGGCTGACGTAACCGAGCAGCTTGGACGCTCCGCCGGGGCTGTAGAGCCAGACGGCGTAGGCGTTGTGGCTGGTGTTCGGGGTCATGTTCTTCGCGGCGACGATCAGCGCGGTCACCTTGCCCTCGGTGACCACGTCGGCGACGCCGGCCGCCTTGCTCGAGCCGCTCGGCGGGGTGAGGGTGACCTGCGCCACGATGTGCGGCGTCACCTTGGCCGTCGTGGTTGTCCCGGTCGTCGTGGTGGTCGTTGACGGCACCGACTTGGTGCTGGCCGGTTTCTTATTGTTGGACCCGCCGCTCGTCGCGATCACCACCACCACCACGACGACCACGACCAGCCCGGCGAGGACGAGCAGGATCGCGCCGCCACGACGCGAGCTCCGGCGTCCGGGAGTCACGGGCGGGGGCACGCCGAGTCCGCCGGACGACCCCGGGGGGGTGGCCGCTGTGACCGGCGCCGGGGTGGCCGGGGGCGGCGGCCCAGGGGCGGCCGCAGGCGCCACGGGATCCGCCGCAGGCGCCGGCGCAGGCTCGGCCGCAGGCGCCGCGTCACTGGCAGGGATCTCGGGCAGCGGCTTGTCGGCGATCGGGGCGAGCTCACCGGCGAGCACCCGTGCCCACGCGCGCTCGCTGGCTGAGCTCGCCAGGCTCTCGCGGACCTGCTGCCTGACTCGAACCGGCAGCTGGCCGAGCAGGTAGTCGGTGATCAGCGCTCGGCGCGGCGCGGGAACGCGGGTGCTCGGCCCGAGCGCGTCCAGCGCTGCGAGCGCGCGGTCGCGAACCGCGGCGCGGTCGATCGACAGCAGTTTCGCGATGTCGTCGTAGCTACGTCCGCGCCGCAGGACGAGGTCCAGCACGGCCCGTTGGTCGGGTGGGAGGCTTTCCATGGACGACATTCGACCGCGTAGGGTAGTCAAGCCGAGGACGGGATGCCCCGCACGACGGTTATCGTGCACCCCCGGTGGACTTGACCCTACTCCACAAGGCTGACCACGGCTTCGACGCTCTCTATGGCCTCGAGATCATCTCGGCCGATGAAGAGGCGGTCCGCGGCGTGGTCGCGGTCCGCGACGAGCTCAAGCAGCCGGCGGGGCTCGTCCACGGCGGCGTGTACGCGTCGATCGCGGAAAGCCTGGCCTCTCTGGGCACGCTATCGCACGTGTTTCCGGAAGGGAAGGTGGCGATGGGGCTCGCGAACCAGACGAGCTTCATGCGCCCGATCACGACCGGCACCATCCACGCCGAGGCGCGCGTGCTGCACCGGGGCCGGACGACCTGGGTGTGGGACGTGCACATCTCCGACGATCAGGGGAGGCTGTGCGCGGTCACCCGGATGACGATCGCGGTGCGGGAACGGCGAACGGGGTAGTGCCCGGGGTGATCGGGAGGTTCGGGACGGGAGCCGGAACCGGTCTGGACGTACCGACAACGCTGTTTGACGTGACCGTTTGCGTCTTGGCCGGCGAGATGGATGGGTGCACACGTACGAGGCGGGCGATGGTGTTCACGACGCCGACGCCGGTCTGGACGGGCGCGGTAGGAACGACGTGGCCGTTGGAGTCCTTGAACACGAGCTTGAGCGCTCCGGCCACGGCGCCGCCGCTCTTGAACGAGTAGACGTTGTCGTGGACCGGGACGCCGCTGAGCACCAGCTTCTCCGCCTTCCCGACGAGCGCATAGACGTCGACCGTGGCGATGCCGTCGCGAACCACCCCTGAGATGAGCTCGGGCTGCGCGGGGGCTTTCGGCCTGAGGACGTGGGGAGGCAGCAGCGAGCGAAGGCACGCGGCGCGGGCAGCGGCGCGCGACTTTGCCGTCGCGGCGGTCCCCGGATCGACCGGCACGTGCGAGCACACCTGTCGAATGACGGCGCGCGATGGCGCGCCGATCCTCAGCGGCGCCACCGAGGTCCCCGGCGCTGGCAGGGCGAACGCGACGCCGAGCGGATGTTCGATCATCGGCAGCACGCTGCATCCTTGGGTGAGCGGCGAGGAACCGCCGACGGTGATCAGGCACGCCACTGGCTCGTGGCTCAAGCGGGCGACGGCCTTCTTGAGGGCAGGAGAGTTCATGTGCACGGGCAGTCGCGGCGCATTCAGGGTGCCGGGCACGAGGAAGACCTCGCCGCCGCGTAGGCCGAGCCCGATGTAGCGCACGTAGCGAACATTGATGCTCACCTCGGGGAGCGGCGGTGACGTTGTCTTACAGGTCGTGCCCGCCGGCACCGCGTCGGCGGCCGTCCACGAGCCGCGGAGCACGCCCAGCGCGGCAAGCAACCGCGGATCGGGCGCCGCATCGGTGATCGCGGGCTGCTTGCCTAGCAGCGGCAATGTGCCCGGACACGTGAGCGCCCGGGCCCAGGCGGCGGCCTGGGCCGCCGGCGCGGGCTGAGCCGACGCGGCCGTGGGCGTCGAAGCCCGGCGCCCGTGCAGCAGCACCACCGCCCCGACCGCGACCACCGCGACGGTCGCGAGCACGAGGGCGACCGCGACTGCACCACCAGCGCCCGCGGCTCGCCGCGACCACCGGGCGGACCGCCGCGCTGCGGCCGCCGACTCGAGTTCCCGTCCCAGCAGATCAAAGCCGCTCATCAGTTCTCCTCCTTTGAGATTCTCGCCCGCAGGGTCGCTAGGCCGCGGCTCACGCGCTTGCGCGCGGTCGCCTCCGAGACGCCGAGCCGTGCCGCGACGTCCTCATAGGACCGCTCCTCGAGGACCCGTGCCCGCACCGCCGCGCGCTGATCTCCGGGCAGCTGTTCGAGCATGGTCGCCACCGGCTGCCCGTCCGTGAGCGCGGTGATCCGGGCCAGGTCCTCGTCGGTCCACTCGATCGGGGCGATCCCGAGCCGCCGCTGGGCGCGGCGCTCGACGTGTCCGCGACGCTGCGCATCGGTCAGCTTGTGTGCGGCGATGCCGAGCAGCCACGTTTCGGGCGATCCCCGCTCGGGTCGATACCGGCGGCGCGCGATCAGCGCCGCCGCGAACACCTCGGCCGCGACGTCGGCGGCGAGCTCCGGCTCACCCGTGCGCTGGGCGCAGAACGCCAGCACGCGGTCGAGGTTGCGGCGATAAAAGGCGCCGAAGTCCTCGAGCATCTCCCCGTCTTGACCCATTCATCAAGTATTCGCGATGGGGCGTCGCTTTGTGACCGGTGGGTTGAGCGGGCAACCCAGGGGCTGAGCGGGCAACCCACACCCGGCACCAGGCTGTGTTGGAGTAGGACTCTTGCGGCGCGCCGGGTGCGGACGCAATGGTGCCGGGTGCGGGTCCGCCCGCTCGCCTCGCGCGTAGGCGTGGTGGGACCGCTGGGCGTGGTCCTCCGTGGGGCCTCGCTGCGTTGTTGTGATTAGCAGGGGCGTGCGGACTTAGGCCTCGAGCGGTGGTGGCGGCAGGCGTTCGTGGCAGTCGAGTGGGTGGCGGTGGTGGTTGGCGCTTGGCTTGGCGTCGCGGTCGTGGGGAGCGGCAACCCTGTGGGGGGTTTGGGCGTGGTCGAGGGGGTCGTCAATTCAGTCAATGGCGTGGCCGACGTCGTGGACGTTGTCGTTGTCCCGTTCTTGCCTCCGCCGATCACGCCGACGATCACCGTGGCCAGGAGGAGGGTGACGGCGACGGCGATTGCGCCGGCGGGCACCTTGCCCGTTCGGCGACCTGGCCGCTCAGCCGCCATAGCGGTTGGTGATCGGGACCCGCCGGTCACGCCCGAACGCCTTGGTGCTGATCTTGATCCCCGGAGGCGCCTGGCGGCGCTTGTACTCGGCGCGGTCGACGAGCGTGATCACGCGGTCGACGTCGGCCGGGTCGAAGCCACGGAGGATCAGCTGCTCGCGTCCGAGGTCGTTCTCGATGTAGCCGTCGAGGATCGGGTCGAGCACCGAATAGGGGGGAAGGGAGTCCTCGTCGCGCTGATCTTCTCGCAGCTCGGCGCTCGGCGCACGGTCGATGATCGACTCCGGAATCAGCGGCGAGTCGCCGAGGAGGTTGCGGCGCCGCGCCAGCTCGTAGACGCGCGTCTTCGAGCAATCCTTGATCACGGCGAAGCCTCCGGCGGCATCGCCGTAGAGGGTCGTGTAGCCGACGGACATCTCGGACTTGTTACCGGTCGTGAGCACCAACCAGCCGAACTCGTTCGACAGCGCCATCAGCAGGTTGCCCCGAATCCGGGCCTGCAGGTTCTCCTGGCTGATGCCCTCCGGACGCCCGCGAAAGGTCTCCGCGAGCGTCTGATCGTACGCTCTCATGGCCGGCTCGATCGGGAGCTCGATCGTCTCGATGGCGAGATTCGACGCGAGCTGGCGCGCGTCGGCCTGGGTCTCGGCGGAGGAGTACGGCGAAGGCATGATCACCGTGCACACCCGGTCGGCGCCGAGCGCGTCGACGGCGATGCACGCGACCAGCGCCGAGTCGATTCCCCCCGACAGGCCCAGCACCACGCGGGCGAAGCCGTTCTTCTCCACGTAGTCGTGCAGGCCGAGGACGAGCGCCGCGTAGACCTCGTCGGACTGCTCGAGCAGCACCGCGAGCGGGCCACCGACGGTTCCGCCTTCCGCCTCGGTCGAGCCGGCCGGGAGCCCGGTCAGGGCGACCGTGGAGACCTGAGGTCGCGCCCGCCGCACCGCCGGCCGGTGCCGTGGGTCGCGTAGGCGCACGCCGCGCGGCCCTTCGGGGTCGATGGTCGCCACGAGCAGTTCTTCCTGGAACTGCGATGCTCGGGCGATCACCGTGCCCTCGTGGTCGATGACCAGCGAGTGCCCGTCGAACACGAGCTCGTCCTGGCCTCCGACGAGCGCGCAGAACGCGACCACGGCGAGGTTGTCGCGAGCGCGCTGGACGAGCATCCGCTCGCGCTCGAGCCCCTTGCCGACGTGGTACGGGGACGCGGAGATGTTGACCAGGACGGTGGCGCCGGCGAGCGCCTCATCGGCAGCGGGCGGTCCGGGCTCCCAGATGTCTTCGCAGATGGTCAACCCGACGGTCAGGTCGCCGATCGAGATCAGCGACCCCTCCGCTCCCGTCTGGAAGTAGCGCTGCTCGTCGAAGACGCCGTAGTTGGGCAAGACCATCTTCCGGTAGATGGCCTGCACCGAGCCGTCGGCGAGCACGGCGCAGGCGTTGTATACGTCCTCGGCAAGCTCGGGGAATCCGACCAGCGCCACGATCCCGTGGACCTTCGTGGCGAGGAGCTCGAGTGCCTCGCGTGCATCGCGGAGGAAGTGCTCCTTGAGCAGCAGATCCTCGGGCGGGTAGCCGGTGATCGACAGCTCCGGAAACAGCACCAGCTGAGCGCCGGCGCGCTGCGCGGCGTCGATCCCGTCGGTGATCTTTTTCTGGTTACCGGAGATGTCCCCGACCGTCGGATTCATCTGGCACAAGGCGAGCTTCAGTAGGCCTGACACAGATCAATTATTCCCGGTGCCGGTGGACCCGATGCCCAGCCACGAGTCGATGAACTGCTTCAGGATGCTGTCGTCGCGTGCCGTGATGCGATCGATTCCGGTGATCGGCAGGATCCGCGTCCAGGCCAGCGCCTCGATTCCGTCGATCCCCGGCAGCCGGGCGAGGATGACCGCCTGGCCGGCCTGAGCGAGGGGCGGGCTGAACGGGCCGGCGCTCTCCGAGCGTGCCAGCGCCGCGAGTCCCGGCGGGGGCGTCGCCCCGCCGTACATCAGGATCACATCGCCGTCAGCTAGTGCCGTCAGGATCTGATTGTCGTCGAGCACCGAGTCGGTGGAGCGCACCGGCGTCGGCACGTGCGCGCCGCTGGTCGGTGGGTCGGAGTCGTACCGCGGCCGACGTTGACCGGGCTTCAGCGTCGCATCGCCGAGATCACGGTACAGCAGGCCGGGCCCCGAGAGGACGCCCGTGACGCCGCCCTGGTCGCGCGAGTTGAAGAATCCCGACAGCAGTACGACTGCGCCGATCGCGATCGCGAATGAGGCGACTACGATCGCGACCCGCTCGAGCCATTTGCTCACTCCGGGGAGCCGACCGCTCCGGCGGTGGGCGCCCGCAGCGGGCCCACGCCGCGGTCGACCGGAACGATCGCCGCCGCCGCGATCTCCGCGATGCAGGACTGGATCTCCTCGGCGAGCGTTTCCACGTCCGGCAGGGCGTCGTAGTCGGCGGTGAGGCCAAAGTTGAGCTGGCCGTTGTAACTCAAGATCGCGATCCCGAGGGCGGTGTTGGTCGCAAGCGGCACCAGCGGGAAGATGGCTTCGAGCTGGTGGCCGAGCAGGTACAGCGGGAACTGGGGGCCAGGGACGTTGGTCACGACGACGTTGAAGAAGCGCTGGCGGGCCTGGAGCCGTGCGGCCTGAGCGACGATGGTCGGCGCCACGAAGCCGGAGAGGTCGGTCAGGACCTGGGCGCCGACGGCTTGCCCCGAGTCCTTGATGTCGTGCATCTCCTGGCGTATCCGGAGCAGCCGCTGGATCGGGTCGGTCATCCCGACCGGGAGCGGCGCCCACATCGCCGACACCCGATTGCCAAGCGCGCCGCGGTCGACGTCGGCCCGCACGGATATCGGCACCATGGCCTTCAGCACCACGTCGTCGGTCGGATCCCCTTGGAGGCGCATGTACCGTCCGAGCGCGCCGGCTACAACGGTCAGGACGACGTCGTTGACGGTACCCCCGACCGCGTCCTTGACCGCCTTGAACGTCGCCAGATCGCTGCGGACCCAGGTGAAGCGGCGGTGGGGCCCGATCCGCACGTTGAACGGGCTCGGCGGCGCAGGGTTCAGGCCGGCCCAGGCCATCGCCCCGACCCCCACCAGGCTCTCGCTGAGCCGATCCGCGACGTGGCGTGGCCCGCGCAGCGCGGCGCGCATCCCGCGGACGATCTCGCCCGGCACGGTCGCGCGCTCGAGCAGCGCGTCCGCGAGCAGCTGGGACCGGCTGGGCGGCGGGCGCGGGATCCACTCCGGCTCGGACGCCGCCGCGGCCGGCATCGCGGGCGCGGCGTCGAACAGCACGGTCGCGATATCCACCCCCGAGATCCCGTCCACGAGCGCGTGGTGGGTCTTCGAGAGCAGCGCGAAGCGACCGTCCTGCAGCCCCTCGATCAGCCATAGCTCCCACAGCGGCTTCGAGCGGTCGAGCGCCTGCGAGAAGACCCGGCCCGCGAGCCGCTTGAGCTCGTCCTCTCCGCCGGGTCGCGGCAACGCGGTGTCGCGCACGTGGTATCTCGGGTTGAAGTGCGGGTCATCCACCCACACCGGTCGGCCCTGCTCGAACGGGACGAACGCGAGGCGCTGCCGGTAGCGCGGGACGAGATGGAGCCGGGTGACGATCGCCTCGACCAGCTCGTCGTGGGCGGGCGTGGGGCCCTCGAAGATCGTGCACGCCCCCACGTGCATGTGGGCCGAATCGCGCTCCAGATGCAGGAACGAGGAGTCGAGGCCGGTGAGCCGGTCCGGGTTCGCCACGGTGGGGATTCTTGCAAGCCGAGGGCCGGCCGGCCGAAACGGCCTGTGTGCGCGAGGTCACACTGGCGGGCTCATATCCGTGTACGCTCGGATCGTCGTTTCATCGACCTGCCGAATTGCTCCTGCCCGGTGCGGGGGCGAGCGGGGATCCACGTCTCCGGGTGTGTCCTGTCCACCCAGATGGCGTGGCGAATCGACCGTCCGGCACAAATCCGGCGGCGAACGTAGCGACGGCGTAGCGACGGCGTTCAGGGCCAGAGAGTCGGCTCTGAACGGCGCCCGTGAGCCGATCAGCTGACCCCGTAGGCGCCCGGTCGACGCACTAAGGAGGACCTCTCGGATGAGGCCGACGAACATGCGCTGCCCGCGCACGGTACGACTTACCGCGGGCGCACTGGCAATCGCAGCTCCCACCTCGGCGGTCGCTCTGGCTGCCGATCAGCCAGACGCCCAAAGCACGCTCCGGATAACGCCCACCTCGAGCCAGCTCGAGTACGGACATCGGTTGACCATCACCGGCGTGGCGCCTCGCGCAGACGCCGGCCAGAGGCTCGCCCTCGAGTTCTCCGCCGCCCATTCGCCGTGGCGGGCGATCGCCCACACGAAGATCCACTCAGACGGCGCTTTCCGGTTGCGTGCGCCGCTGACGCGCTCGGGCTCGGTCCGGGTCGGGGCGGCAGCGGACGCGACGTCCGATGTCGGCACCGCTTCCGGGGCGGCCAGCAAGGGGACCGCTCCGGAGGGAGTGACAACCACAGGGACCGCTCCGGCCGGAGTGGCCACCACGGAGACCGCCGCGGACCCGGCTGGCACCGCGACCGGAACGGCCGGCGCCGCCGTGATCTCCGCGAGCCGGTCCGAGCGGGTGGCCGTCGCCGCCAAGCTGATCACCTCCTCCGGCGCGATCGACGCCCTCAGCGGCCAGCGGCTCGAGCTCCACGGCGCCCTGCTGCCCCGCCACGCCGGCCGTCTCGTGCGGCTACAGGATCTCGCCGGTGGCAGCTGGCGGACGCTCACCGCCACGCGCACCCGCGCCGGCGGTCATTTCGCGCTGCGCTATGTCGATCGCGCCAGCGACAGGCGGACCATCCGGATCAGCTTCGCCGGCGACTCAGCGAACGCCGGCGTTCACAGCGCCGGACGCAAGCTGATCCCGCTCGAGCCGGCACTGGCGTCCTGGTACGACGACGGCGGCAACACGGCGTGCGGCTTTCACGCTGCTGATGGGATCGCCAACAAGCAGCTTCCCTGCGGCACCAAGGTCACCCTTGCCTACCACGGGCGGACCGTCACCGCGGTCGTGGACGACCGCGGTCCCTACGTCCCCGGTCGCGAGTTCGACCTGGATCAGAGCACCGCTGGCGCGCTCGGCTTCGCCGGCGTGGCCACGATCTGGTCCTCCGTAGAGCCGGCGCCGGCGTCCGCCAGGCCGCCGCGGGCGCCGTCTGGCCCTCGCCGTACGCTGGAGCGGAAATGCCCGACCGGTGCGTCGCCCACCTCGACATGGACGCGTTCTACGTGTCGGTTGAGCTTCGGCGGCGGCCGGAGCTTCGAGGGCGAGCCGTTGTGGTGGCCGGAAGCGGGCCGCGATCGGTCGTGACCACGGCGTCCTACGAGGCGCGTCGCTTCGGAGTCGGGTCGGCGATCCCCGCGGCGCGAGCGCGGCGGCTGTGCCCGGAGGCCGTGTTCCTCGAGCCCGATTTCCCCTACTACCGGGCGGCGTCGGCTGAGGTGATGGCGATCGTCCGCGCGCACGTCGAGACGGTCGAGGTGATCGGGCTCGACGAGGCCTACCTCGAGCTGACCG
>Ga0302181_10001213_pt1 | contig 19528 bp, 16 predicted proteins | sample I_Palsa_E3_3_FD_198786 | JGI IMG/M metagenome (GOLD analysis project Ga0302181, IMG submission 198786) | Peat permafrost microbial communities from Stordalen Mire near Abisko, Sweden - I_Palsa_E3_3 | ecosystem: Environmental > Terrestrial > Soil > Palsa > Peat permafrost | place: Sweden...
CCTGAGCCGGGTGTTCACCGAGAGCGACCGCTCGCCCACGGTGCTGCGCAACTTGGGGACGCTGTTCAACCATGGCCGTCTCGGCGGCACCGGCTACCTGTCCATCCTCCCGGTCGATCAGGGCATTGAGCACTCGGCGGCGGCCAGCTTCTCCAAGAACCCGGCCTACTTCGATCCCGTGAATCTTGTTGAGCTGGCGTTGGCCGGGGAGTGCAACGCCGTGGCCACGACGCTCGGGACCCTCGGACTGGTCTCGCGGCGCTTCGTGCACCGCATCCCGTTCATCGTGAAGCTCAACCACAACCAGTTCCTGCACTACCCCAACACCTACGACCAGATCATGTTCGCGTCGGTGGGGCAGGCGTTCGACCTCGGTGCGTCGGGCGTGGGCGCCACCATCTACTTCGGGTCCGACGACGCCGACCGGGAGCTGCAGGAGGTCTCCCGTGCCTTCGCCGAAGCGCACCGGCTGGGGATGTTCACCGTCCTGTGGTGCTACATGCGGAACTCGGCCTTCCAGAAGGACGGGGTGAACTACGAGGTGTCGGCGGACCTCACCGGGCAGGCCAACCATCTGGGCGTGACCATTGAGGCCGACATCATCAAGCAGAAGCAGCCGGAGAACAACGGTGGCTACAACGTGCTCGGGTTCGGGCGAACCGATCCGCTCGTCTACAGCGAGCTCACCTCCGACCACCCCATCGACCTGACCCGTTGGCAGGTGGTGAACTGCTACGCCGGCCGTATCGGTCTCATCAACTCGGGCGGAGAGTCCAAGGGTGACAACGACCTGGCCCAGGCGGTGCGCACCGCCGTCATCAACAAGCGCGCCGGTGGCATGGGGTTGATCGTCGGCCGCAAGGCGTTCCAGCGCCCGCTGGCCGAGGGCGCGGCCCTGATCCACGCCGTGCAGGATGTCTTCCTGAGCGACGAGGTGACGATCGCCTGAATGCCCGACGCATTTGACGACGTCGTGGCGCAGTTCCTGCGCGAACTGTTCGAGGAGGAGCCGGTAGGGGCCAGCTTCTACGGGCTGACCGAGTGGGACGGGCGGCTGCCCGACGTCTCGGCCGACGGCTTCGTACGGCGGGAGGGAGCGGCGCGCCGGTGGCTCGAGCGCTTCTCGGGGTGCACGCCGTCGGAGCTGGCGCCGGACCAGCAGGTGGATCTGGCCCTGCTCGAGGCGCACCTGGGACAGCAGGTGGCGACCGCCGGCTTCGCCCACTGGCGCCGCTATCCGACGACCTACCTGGAGAACGGCGTCTTCGAGCTGTTCATCCACGGCACGCGTGACGAATCCACGGCCGCCGCGGCGGCCGTGGAGCGGCTGGCCCAGGTGCCGGACGCACTCCGCTGCGGCCGGGAGAACCTCGATCCGACGCTCGTCGACGCCGAGCTGCTCCGCCAGTGGGCCATTCCCAACGTGGCAGCGCAGGCGTCCTTCATGCGAGAGGGTTTGGCGGCGTTCGTGTCCGATCCCCAGCGGCGGGAGCAGCTGGAACGCGCCGGAGCCGTCGCGGCATCGGCCTACGACCATTTCGGCGAGTTCCTCGGCGACCTGGCCGACCGCGCCACGGGGAGCTTCGTGTTCGGCGAGGCGCACTACGACGCGGTCCTCCAGGTCGGGGAGGGCTTTGCCTTCGGTGCCCGGACGCTGCGGGAGATGGGCCGCGAGCAGGTGGAGTCGCTCACGGCGCGGATGGCGGCCCTGGCCGAGGGGATCGGCGGGACATCGGACTGGCGCGCCGTGGTCGATCGCCTGCGGGACGACCACCCCGCCACCATGGAGGAGCTGTTGCGCTGCTACCGCGACGAGACGGAGCGGGCACGCTCGTTCGTGCGGGCCAAGGGCATCATGTCCATGCCCGAGGGCGAGGACTGCGCGGTCGAGCCGGCGCCACTCTTCCTGCGGGCCGCTGCGCCGGTGGCCTCGTACTTCCCGCCCCCCAGCTTCGGGCGGCGGGCTCGGGGCACGTTCAACGTCCCCTTCACCCCCGACGACGCCGGCCAAGAAGAGAGGGAGGCCCGCCTGCGCTCGAACTCGTACTTCGAGATCCCGGGCGTGACGGCGCACGAGGCGTATCCCGGACACCACCTCCACTACGCCGCCTCCCAGGGCACCAATGCGCTGCGCCAGGTCCTGCACTCGACCTACATGGTCGAGGGATGGGGGCTGTACGTCGAGAACATGATGGGGGAGCACGGTTTCTACCCGACGCCGGAGGCGAGGCTCGGGCAGCTGAGCATGCGGCTGTTCCGCGCCGGCCGCATCGTCGTGGACACCAGCCTGCACCTGGGGGAGATGGGCATCGACGAGGCAACCACGTTCATGGCCGAGCGCTGCGGCTTCCCCGTGCCGACGGCCCACCGTGAGGTGCTCCGGTACTGCTCGTATCCCACCCAGGCGTCGTCCTACCTGACCGGCGCCCTGGAGATCGAGCGCATGGCCCGGTCGTGGGCGGACGCCGGCAAAGGATCCCTGGCTGAGTTCCACGACGCCCTGACCGCGTCGGGCAAGCTACCCCTCGGGGTGGCGGCGCGGGCCATCGGGCTGGGTCCCGGTCGGGCCGGAGGCCCCGGAAGCGGCGGCCACCGGAGTAAGATGGACGCCCGAACGAAGGATTCGGCCGGACAGTGAGGCGCGCCTCGCGCCCGTGCAGGGCGCGAGAGACGAGATGAGGGAGCCCCGTGGCATCGGGAACGCACCAGGAAACAGCCCAACTTGACCAGGTGATTGTCCGGTTCGCCGGGGACTCCGGCGACGGCATGCAGCTGACGGGGGATCGCTTCACGACATCGAGCGCGCTGATGGGCAACGACCTGTCGACGTTCCCGGACTTCCCGGCGGAGATCCGGGCCCCGGCCGGGACGTTGAACGGCGTCTCCGCCTTCCAGGTCCACATCTCCGACCACGACATCCTGACCCCGGGCGATTCGCCCAATGTCCTGGTGGCCATGAACCCGGCCGCCCTGAGGGCCAACATCGACCTGATGGACAAGGGAACGATCATTTTGGTCAACAGCGACTCCTTCGAGGATCGGAACCTGGCCAAGGCGGGCTATGCCGAGAACCCCCTCACGGACGGCTCGCTCGGCGCGTACACCGTCTACGAGGTCCCGATGACCTCCATCACCCAGGAGGTGTGCAAGGAGGCGGGCGTAAAGCCGCGTGACGCCGAGCGCTCGAAGAACTTCTTCGCCCTGGGCCTGGTCAGTTGGCTCTACACCCGCCCGATCGAGCCGACACTGGAGTGGATCGCCACCCGGTTCGGCTCCCGGCCCCAGGTGGCCGAGGCCAACACGCGGGCCTTCCGGGCCGGCTTCGACTTCGGCGAGACGGCCGAGCTCTTCGAGTCCAACTACGAGGTGCGCCCGGCGACCTTCGATCCGGGTGAGTACGTCCAGGTGACGGGCAACTCCGGCCTGGCCTGGGGCCTGATCACCGCGTCCCGCCTGGCGGGGTTGCCGCTCTTCTTGGGCAGCTACCCGATCACACCGGCCTCCGACATCCTCCACGAGCTCAGCCGGCGCAAGGAGTTCGGCATCCGGACCTTCCAGGCCGAGGACGAGATCGCCGGGGTGGGCGCCGCGCTGGGCGCGGCGTTCGGGGGATCCCTCGGGGTGACCACCACCAGCGGGCCCGGGCTCGACCTCAAGTCGGAGACCATCGGGCTGGCCATCAACCTCGAGCTGCCCCTGGTGATCGTCGATGTGCAGCGAGGGGGGCCTTCCACCGGGTTGCCCACCAAGACCGAGCAGGCCGACCTGCTGCACGCCATGTACGGGCGGCACGGCGAGGCCCCGCTCCCCATCATCGCCCCCCAGACCCCGAGCGACTGCTTCGCCATCGCCATCGAGGCCGTCCGCCTGGCCGTCAAGTACCGCACGCCGGTCATCGTCCTCTCGGACGGCTACCTGGCGAACGGCGCCGAACCCTGGCGGTTGCCCGACCTCGACGCCTTCCCCTCCATTGAGCCGAACTTCGCCTCGGCGCCGAATCACGTCGACGAGGACGGAAACGAGTCGTTCTGGCCCTATGTCCGCGATCCGGAGACCCTGGCCCGCCCCTGGGCCCCCCCGGGACTGCCCGGCCTGGAGCACCGCATCGGCGGTCTCGAGAAGGCCGACGGCAGCGGCAACGTGTCCTACGACGGGGTCAACCACGAGCGCATGGTCCACCTGCGCCGCGACAAGATCGCCGGTATCGCCTCCGACATCCCGCTCCTCGAGGTCAACGACGAGACGGGCGACGCCCAGCTCCTCCTGGTGAGCTGGGGCTCGACCTATGCGGCCGTCGCCGCCGGCGTCAAGCGGGTCCGGGCGCGCGGCATGAAGGCGGCCCACGCACACCTGCGCTACCTCAACCCCTTCCCGTCCAACCTGGGCGAGGTCCTGGGGCGCTACAGCCAGGTGCTGGTGCCCGAGATCAATCTGGGCCAACTCAGCCGCATCCTGAGGGCGGACTTCCTGGTCGACGCCCAGTCACTGACCAAGATGCAGGGCGTGCCGTTCCGCATCATCGAGATCGAGGCGGCCATAACCGCCATCCTCGGAGGCAACTCATGACGACGACCGCCATCCCGGTGACCACCCGCAAGGACTGGAGCAGCGACCAGGAGGTGCGCTGGTGCCCGGGCTGTGGCGACTACTCCATCCTGGCCGCCGTGCAGATGCTGATGCCCGATCTCGGCGTGCGCAGGGAGAGCACCGTCTTCCTCTCCGGGATCGGTTGCGCCGCCCGCTTCCCGTACTACATGAACACCTACGGGATGCACTCCATACACGGCCGGGCCCCGGCCATCGCCACCGGTCTGGCCACGAGCCGTCCCGATCTCGACGTCTGGGTTGTCACGGGTGACGGTGACGCCCTCTCCATCGGCGGCAACCATCTGATCCACGCGCTGCGGCGTAACGTGCGGGTCAACATCCTGATGTTCAACAATCAGATCTACGGGCTCACCAAGGGGCAGTACTCGCCGACCTCGGAGGTGGCCAAGGTCACCAAGTCGACCCCGTTCGGCTCGCTCGACACGCCGTTCAACCCGGTCAGCCTGGCGTTGGGGGCGGAGGCCACCTTCGTCGCCCGCACCCACGACATGGACCGGGCCCACATGCAGGAGACCTTCCGCCGTGCGCACCAGCACAACGGCGCCGCCTTCGTCGAGGTGCTGCAGAACTGCAACGTCTTCAACGACGGCGCGTTCGAGAAGATCACGGGGAAGGAGGTGCGCTCCAACATGCTCATCCCCCTGGTGCACGGGCAGCCGATCGTCTTCGGTGCCGAGGGGGAGCAGCGCGGTGTGGCGCAACGGCCCGACGGCGGGTTGGAAATCGTCTCGGTGGGCCAGGAGGGCTCGGCCACCCTGCTGGTGCACGACGAGAAGCGCGAGGATCCCGGACTGGCGTTCGCCCTCTCCCGCCTGGCGCGTGGGCCGTACGAGCCCACACCGATCGGCGTCTTCCGGGCGGTCGACCGTCCCGAATACGGGGCGCAGATGTCCGAGCAGATCGTGCAGTCCCAGGAGAAGCGCGGCCCCGGCGACATCGCCGCACTGCTGCGATCGGGATCGAGCTGGACGATCGACTGACGATCGACTGACGATCGACTGACGATCGAAAGAGAGCCCGACCTGGTCCGCAGTTGATTGACGCGGGAATGGGGGTTCTGTAAGGTCCTGGTCGCTCTAGGCCCGATGCCGAGGGCCCGACAAAGGGGTTGACAACTTGCTCGCATACACCTATCCGCTCCTGGACCTGTTCGGCACGATGCTGGGCTTGTTCGTCTTCATCATCTGGTTCTGGTTGCTCATCATCATCTTCACGGACATCTTCCGGAGCCGCGACATCGGCGGAGGCGCCAAGGCCCTGTGGGTCATTTTCGTGATCATCCTGCCGTTCCTCGGGATCTTCGTGTACCTGATCGCCCGCGGGGGAAAGATGCACGAGCGGGCAGCCGAGTCCGCCCAGCAGCAGCAGGAGGCGTTGGACCAGTACATCAAGCAGACCGCCGGAACCTCGAACACCGGGGACGAGCTGGCCAAGCTGGCCGACCTCAGGGACAAGGGCGTGATCACCCAGGAGGAGTTCGACGCTCAGAAGGCGAAGCTCCTGGCCTGAGCCGGGCCGCTCAGGCGGTAGCCGCGAGGGCCGGTCCCGGAGTAGGGGTCCCGTAGCGCCGTCGGAAGAGCGCGTAGGCAACCGGTCCGGCCAACATCGGGAGCCAGTAGGAGGCGAGCCGGTAGGTGAGGGTGGCCAGGAAGGCGTCGCCGCCGTTGACGCCGGCCAACACCAGCATGCCGGCCAGGCTTGCCTCGACGATGCCCAGGCCGCCGGGCGTGATCGGCACCAGCCCGACCAGGCCGGCCACGGCGTAGGCCAAGAGCACCAGTGAGGGCCGCGGGTGGCTTCCCGTGGCTCTCAGGGCGGCGAGCAGGCAGAAGTAGTCGAAGGCGAGTCGCCCCGCCGAGAGCAGGACGGCCTCGCGCCATTTCTGGCCGAGGACCGACCTGATCACGTCGCGCTGGCGCAGGAGGCGGCGATCCAGTCCCTCTATCGGGCGGCGGTGCCGGGCGACCGCGTTGTAGACGCGCTGGGCGACCCGCCCGCCCCACGCCAGGGGCTTGTCGGTGACCAAGATGGCGGCGCTGAACCCGGCGAAGACGAAGAACCCACCGATGCCGATGAACGCGGTGTGCGTCAGGCCGCTGCTGACCGGGGCGCCGAACACGATGGCCGGGAGGGCGAAGATCGGCAGGGCCAGGAGGCCGCCGATGCCCAACAGCGAAAAGGCCGTCAGTCCGCCGACGGCGGTGTCGGGATCGATGCCGGCGGTGGCCAGCATGCGGTACTGGACTGCGGCGCCGGCCGCGTCGCCGGCCGGCAGGATGTTGGTGATGGCGTTGCCGGACAGCTGGGCGGTGATCACCGCGAACCAGCCGCGGGTCCTCAGGGCCAGCCGCTGGAGGCCGAAGGTGCACGAGAAGTGGGCCACCTCGGCCACCACCGCCGCCGCGAACCAGAGCGGGTCCAGCGTGGAGAGCCGCGGCCAGGCCGCGAACACCTCGGTGATGCTGGGAAGCACCAGGTAGATGGCCACCCCGGCCACCACCACGACGATCACCCGCTTGACGACGTTCTTCCATCCGAGCGGACGCGACTGTTGGGAGTCGATGGATCGGGCCATCGCCTGGGTGGGCGTGGGGTCGCCGGCGTCCGACTGGTCCGACGGACCCGAAGTGGGGGAGCCGCTCACGGGCGACTCCCGTGCCACCCGTCGAGGGGCGCAGCCACCCCGGCGACTTTCATGGACCGCATGGTACGGCCTCGAAGAAGGCGCCGGCTAAGGGTCCAGGGCGCGGAACACCATTCCGGTGCGGGGCTTGGGGCTGAAGTAGGTCGTCTTCGGCGGCATCTGCGTGCGTTTCTCCGCCCACGCCTCAATCTGGCTCACGGTGACCGGGCGGAGCAGGAACGCCGCCTGCGCCTCGCCCTCGGCGAGGGCCGCCATGGCCTCGGCGACGCTGTGCCGATGGGTCGACTCGTGCGCCGGGAGGTGGGACAGCAGCACGGCGATGAGGCTGGAGTCGAGATCGTTGCCGGCCGCGTCGTACGTCACCTCGAGCGGCAGGAGGAGGTAGGCGTTGCCCCCGCTGACGAGGGTGAGCGAGCGCGAGTCGGCCAGTGCGCCGAGCGTACGCTCGTCGGCGGCGCCGGCACGCACGACGTCGAACCAGGCCGCGCACGCCCCGACGAGGTCGAAGTCGGCCGGGAGGCCCGAGATGGTGCGATGGATGGCGCCCACCGTCAGCTGCTCCTCAGCCAGCTCCACGATGAGGGCCAGCACCAGATCGTGCGGCCCGGCGGTGTTCTGGTTCTGCGCGCGGCACTCGGCTTGATACGTCCGTGCCGTCTCGTAGCGGTGGTGGCCGTCGGCGATCACCACCGGTGAGGCCGCCACCGCCTCGGCGATCGCCGCCTGGGTGTCGCGATCGTCGAGGACCCAGAGTTGATGGCGCACCCCGTCGTCGTCGTAGGCGTCCGCGCTGGGCTCGTCGTCGGTGGGGTCGAACGTGGCGGTCAACCCGCGGGTCATCGACAGCCCCCAGATGGGTGAGAGGTTGGCCCGGGTGGCCCGGAGCAGGTCGAGGCGGTCGCTCTTGGGTTTGGGAAGGGTCAGCTCGTGAGGGAGGATGTCGCCCTCGTGGCCCGGTTCGGGCAGGGCCAGCGCGCCGATGACCCCGGTAGTCGACCGCCCCGAGACGTCGGTCATCCGGTAGGGGTACAGGCACCGTTCGGGGTCGGCGCGGAGAGTGCCGTCGCCCCGCCAGCGGTCGAGGAGGTCGGCCGCCACCCGGTAGCGGTCCCGGCCCCCCTGCAGGTCGGGCTCGGGGAGCTCGACGAGGACGGAGTTCGCCGGATGGCGGGACGCCAGGTGCACCCGTTGGACCGAGCTGATGACGTCGTAGGGCGGCGCCATGACCTGGCCGATGGGCGCCACCGCGGGCGAGTAGCGCAGGCCCCGGAAGGGTTCGAATCGCGGCACGGCGCCACTCTGGCACACGGAGACCACGGCCGGGGAGACCCGCCCCGTAGACTTCGAGAGTGGACGAAGACGGGGCTCTGGGCCAGATACTCACCGCTCCGAACGTCATCACCCTGGTGAGGCTGCTGTGCATTCCCGTCTTCTTGTGGTTGTTGTTCGGGTTGGACGAGCAGACGGCGGCCGCGGTGCTCCTGGCCGTTCTCGGGGCGACCGACTGGGTCGACGGCTACGTGGCCCGACGGTTCCATCAGGTCTCGACGCTGGGCAAGGTCCTCGACCCCACGGCCGACCGGATCCTGGTGGGTACGGCGGTCATCGCCGTGATCATCCACGGTGCGGTCCCGCTCTGGTTCGGCCTGGCCACGTTGGCGCGTGAGGTACTGGTGTCGGTCATGGTGGTGTTGCTCGCCGCCCTCGGCGCGGCGCGGATCGATGTGTTGTGGGTGGGCAAAGCGGGCACATTCGCACTCATGGCGTCCTATCCGGGCTTCCTGCTCTCCTACGGCACCGCGGCGTGGCAGGAACCCATCCGTGTGGCGGCGTGGGTCCTCGGGCTCGTCGGCCTGGCTCTGGCCTGGGTTGCCGCGGCGAGCTACGTCGCGCCGGCCCGGTTGGCGCTCCGCGAGGGACGCACCGCCCGTCGGAGCGCAGTATGAAGGCGGTCATCATGGCCGGGGGTGAAGGGACCCGCCTGCGCCCGCAGACGTCCAACATGCCCAAGCCCATGCTGCCGCTGGTCGGCAGGCCGATGATGGAACACATCGTGTCGCTGCTGCGACGGCACGGCGTGACCGACATCGTGGTGACGGTGGCGTTTCTCCCCAATGCGATCCGCAGCTACTTCGGGGACGGCTCGGAGCTCGGCGTCCGGATGGTGTACGCCACCGAGGAGTCGCCGCTGGGCACCGCCGGATCGGTGCGCAACGCGCGCGACGAGCTGACCGAGCGCTTCTTGGTTATCTCCGGTGACGTCCTCACCGACATCGATCTCACGTCGATGATGGAGTTCCACGAGAAGAACGGCGCGCTGGCCACGCTGGCTCTCTGTGCGGTGGAAAACCCGCTGGAGTTCGGCATCGTCATCACGCGGGAGGACGGGAGTATCGAGCGGTTCCTCGAGAAACCGGGTTGGGGGCAGGTCTTCAGCGACACCATCAACACGGGGATCTACGTGCTGGAGCCCGAGATCTTCGATGCGATCCCCGAGGGTCGTGCCGTGGACTTCTCTGCGGAGGTCTTCCCCTCCGTGCTCGACGCGGGCCTGCCGTTGTTCGGGTACGTGGCCAACGGCTACTGGGAGGACGTGGGCACCACGGCGGCGTACCTCAAGGCGCACGAGGACATCCTCGACGGCAAGGTCGAGGTCGAGATATCGGGTTTCGAGCTGCAGCCGGGCGTCTGGTTGGGCAAGGGGTCGTCGGTCGACCCCGCGGCGCGGCTCGGTGGTCCGGCCTTCATCGGCGAGAACTGCACCATCGACGAAGGGGCCGTCATCGGCGCGTACACCACCATCGGCGCCAACGCGCGGGTGGCCGAGAGGGCAGAGGTGTACCACTCGGTCGTCGGTGAGAACTCCTACATCGGGCCCGGGGCCCGGGTGGAGGGCACGGTGCTCGGGCGGGCCTGCGACCTTCGCCGGGGAGCTCGTTGCGAGCCCGGCTCGGTGGTGGGGGAGGGCTGCTTCATCGGGTCCCACGCCGTCCTGCGTGGTGGCGTCAAGGTCTACCCCTACAAAGTCGTCGAGGCCGGCGCGCAGGTCCACTCCTCCATCGTCTGGGAGTCGGGCGGTCCCCGCACCCTCTTCGGGCGTGAAGGGGTACAGGGCATCGTCAACGTGGACGTCAGCCCGGAGTTGGCGGTCCGGCTGGCCAAGGCCTGGGCGTCGTCGTTCGAGAAGGGGTCGGTCATCACCACCTCCCGCGACACCAGCCGGGCGGCGCGGGTCATCAAGCGCGCCCTCATGGTCGGTTGCAACGCAGTCGGCGTGAACGTCACCGATCTGGAGGTGGCCACGATCCCGGTGACCCGCCACGACATCCGCACGAGGGGGAACCAGGGCGGCCTCACCGTGCGGCTGAGCCCCGGTGACCCGCAGTCGGTGGCCATCCGCTTCTTCGACTCGCAGGGCCTCGATCTCTCCGAAGGCGAACAACGTCGGATCGAACGGCTCTACCACCGAGAGGAATTCCGCCGGGTGACCGCCGGTGACATCGGTGACATCGACATCTCCCCACGCGCCCTGGAGCACTACACCGCCGACGTCGTGGAGGCATTCGATCTGTCGGCCGCGCCCCGACGCGACCTGAAGCTGGTGCTGGACCTGTCCTACGGAGCGGCCAGTTTCGTCATGCCCAGCCTGCTGTCGAAGGTCAAGGCCGACGTCCTGAGCATCAATCCCTACGCGCACACGCCGGGAATGATCTCGGTCGATCCGGCTTCGAGTGCTCTGCGGGTGATCAGATCGGTCCGCGCCTCGGGGGCCGACCTGGGGGCCGTCATCGACGCCGGAGGAGAGCACCTGGCGTTGGTGGACGGCACCGGGCGCGCGCTGACGAACGACGAAACGCTCATGGTCTTCGTGGATCTGCTGACCGCCGGCGTCGGCCCGGTGCGCGTCGCCTTGCCGGCCACCGTCAGCCAGAAGGTCCTTCGGCTGTGCGAGTCGCGCGGTGTGGAGGTCCTCACCACCGCGCTGTCGCCCTCGAAGTTGATGGAGGCGGCCGCCTCCGGAGGCGTGAGCTTCGCCGCCGATCAGCAGGGCGGGTACATCTTCCCGGACTTCCTGCCCTCCTTCGACGGCGCGGCCGCGCTCGTCAAGCTCATCACCCTCCTCGGGCGTTCCCGCGAGTCATTGGCCGAACTGGCCAGCCGGCTCCCCGAACTGGTGATCCTGCACACCGAGATCGAGACGCCCTTCGAGCAGAAGGGTGTGGTGATGCGAACGTTGATGGAGCAACTCTCGGAGGAGGACGTCGATCTGGTCCTCCTCGATGGGATCAAGGTGGTCTCGCCGACGGGTTGGGTGTTGGTGGTGCCCGACCCCGAGGAGGCGACCACCCACCTGTGGGCCGAGGGCGCCGACAGGGCCGATTCGGAGCGACTCAGCGCCGAGTACGTCGAGCGGTTGCGCCAGATCCTCGCCGGCACGCCGGGCACCTCGACGGTCCAACTGTAAGTCGGGACCGGGCGTCAGCTAGCGTCGCCCCCCATGAACATTCCAGACGACCTTCGGTACTCGGTTGATCACGAGTGGGTACGGATAGACGGCAGCCGGGCGCGCGTGGGCATCACCGACTACGCCCAGGACGCACTCGGGGACATCGTCTTCGTCGAGCTGCCCGAGGTCGGGACGGAGGTGGCCGTCGGTGGACCGCTGGGCGAGGTCGAGTCGACCAAGTCGGTCTCGGAGATCTACGCGCCGGTCGCGGGGACCATCTCCGTGGTGAACGATGCCCTTCCCGATTCGCCCGAGCGGATCAACCGGGATCCTTACGGCGAGGGCTGGATCTGCGAGCTGGAACTGGGTGAGACCGGTGGCGCCGAGGCCCTGCTGGACCCGGCGGCCTACCGCGATCTGACAGAAGCTTGAGCGGAAAAGCAACCCTGGCTGTCCGGCTGGGAAACCGGACCGTTGCGTGGAGTACCGTGGTCGTCGTGTTCTGTAACAACTGCGGGCATCGGAACCCCGAAGGCGTGAATTTCTGCTCTTCGTGTGGGAACGCGCTGCTCGCGGAGGGCGACGACGCCACCATCACCCTCCACCCCGCCGACGACATCGGCGAGAGCTCCGCGGAGGACCCGACCGCGACCTTGGTCGAGATCCCCCACGGTTCGGGGGTCCTGGTGGTCACCCGGGGGTCGAACATGGGTACCCGCTACCTCTTGGGCCGCGGCGTCACGCGCGCCGGCCGCCATCCGGAGAGCGACATCTTCCTCGATGACATCACCGTCTCGCGCCGCCACGTGGAGATCACGCCCACCGGGGACGGCGCGTTCGTCATTCGCGACGTCGGCTCCTTGAACGGGACCTACGTCAATCGGGAACGTATCGAAGAGGTCACCCTGGCGCCGGGCGACGAGGTGCAGATCGGGAAATTCAAGTTGGTCTATCTCGTGGCGGGAAACGAGTGACGGCGCGCACGTACCTCTCGATCGGTGATGTGCTGACGCTGCTGCGCGAGGAGTTCCCCGACGTCACCATCTCCAAGATCCGCTTTCTGGAGGCTCAGGGTCTGGTGAACCCCGAACGGTCCCCGTCCGGCTATCGCAAGTTCTTCGAGGCCGACGTGGAGCGCCTCCGTTGGGTCCTGCGTCAACAGCGTGAGCACTTCTTGCCCCTCAAGGTGATCAGGGACCGGCTGGCCGACGGGGACCTGAGCGAGGGGGAACCCGAAGAGCTCTCCGAGACGGACCTCGGCAACGGGAGGGTGCCCGAGCCGGTGCACGCCACGGCCGGAGCGGCCGGAGCGGCCGGAACCGCAGGAGCGGCCGGCACCGTCGCCCTCGGGGGCCCGGTGACGGGATCCGGGCGCCCCCCCGAGCAGTCGACGACGGCAGATGACGAAGCGATGGCCCGTATCTTGGCCGACGCCTCCCGCCGTGCGGCACGAATTCCGGAGACAGCGGGCGACAAGATCGCGCTGCAGACGCCCGACGGGGTTGTGGCCCGGCAGAAGGGGGCGGGTGCGCACGAGAGCGCCTCCGCCAGCCGTCCCCGCCGGCCGGTAGCGGCCACCCCCCGCACCTCGGCGTCTCGGCCGGCGAACACGGGGCCGCAGGCCGATCCTGCGGTTCCCCCTCCGCCTCCGCCTTCTCCTCCCACGCGCCAACCGGCCGGCGCCGCCACAGCCACGCCGCAGGACGCACCCGTTCCGCCTCCGCCGGCCGCCGCGGAACCGGAACCCGTAGCCGCACCCGCCCCCGCGCAATCGCCCGCTGCCGCCACCCCGCCTGCCGCCACCCCGCCTGCCGCCACCCCGCCTGCCGCCACCCCGCCTGCCGCCACCCCGCCTGCAGCCACCCCGCCTGCAGCCACCCCACCGGCCGTCCCCGCCCCGTCTGGCCCACCGCCTCGCCCGGCCGCCGCCGCCGCCGGCCCTCCCGCCGAACCGGCGTCGACGCAGATCGTCACCGGGGCGAGCCTGACGGCCGAGGAGCTCTGCGCCGCCTCGGGCCTGTCCGAGACGGAGCTGGCCGGGCTGCAGGGCTTCGGCCTGCTCGAGCCGATCATGGTGGCCGGCATCCCCACCTACGACGAGGACGCGCTGACGGTGGCCAACCTGGCCGCCGAGTTCCGCCGGTTCGGCATCGAGGGTCGCCACCTGCGCCTCTACCGGATCGCGGTCGACCGCGAGGTCGGGCTGATCGAGCAGGTGATCATCCCGTTGCTACGCCAGCGGAACCCCGAATCCCGCCAGCGGGCGATCGAGGGAGCGGACGAATTGAGCGCGCTGGGCCAGACGATGCGAGCCACGTTGCTCAGAACCGCCCTCCGCCGCCACGTGGGGGGCTGACCGGAGTCCGCCGCCGGGCGCTACATTTCATGCATGGTCCGAGTGCTTCTCCGAGCTGTCAGAGTGGACCTTCAAACCAATACCCCCGTCCTACTCCTGCAGGAGACCGACGGCGAGGGAAGGACCCTACCCATCTTCATCGGCAATCCCGAGGCCACCGCCATCGCCTATGCCCTGCAGGGCGTGGAGATGCCACGGCCGTTGACCCACGACCTGGTGAAGGACATGCTCACCGCCCTGCAGATTCGGGTTGAGCAGGTCATCATCACCGAGCTCCGGTCCTCCACCTACTACGCCGAACTGCACCTGCGCCGGGGCGAGGAGCTCACGGTGGTGTCCAGCCGCCCCTCCGATGCGGTGGCAGTGGCCGTGAGGACCGAGACGCCGATGTTCGTGGCCGACGAGCTCATGGAGTCCGAAGGCATCATCCTGGCGCTCGACGGCGAAGAGGAGGGCGACGACGTCCCCGAGGAGCTCGTGGGCGAGTTCCGCCAGTTCCTGGACTCCGTCCGCCCCGAAGACTTTGAGGGGTGAGCGCCGGCGGCTCGTCGTGGCCGGGGCACTCCTCGCGGGGTTGATGGCCGCCGCGTGCTCGACGGAGGGCGGGACGCACACCTCCTCGGACACGACCGCCACGACCGCCCCGCCGAAGACCACCACGACCACCGGCAATGTCACCCCGGCGCAGTCGTCCACGACCACATCGACGGCCGGGGTCGCCGCCTGCTCCCAGGTGACCGCCACGGCGGGGCAGTCACAGGGCGCCGCGGGGACCATCATCGGCACGATCACCTTGACCGAGGTCGGCTCGGCCACCTGCACCGCCCTCGGGTACCCGTCGCTGACTCGATTCACGGCCAGCGGTGCGCCGGTGCCGATCACCGTGGTGCACGGGCTCACCGTGAACCTGTCCGGTCCCGCCGTGCAACCGCCCTCCCCGGTCACCCTGACGTCGAGCCAGCAGGGTGAGTTCACCTACCAGTACTCCGACGTCCCGACGGGCTCGGAGACCACCTGTGCCAGCTCGGCGACCCTGTCGGTCACCGTGCCCGGGGGCACGAGCGGATCGCCCCCGGTCGCCCTGACGATGGCGCCCTGCAACAACGGCACGGTCGAGGTGTCGCCTATCTACGCCGCCACCCCGACCACGGGCTGATCACTGGTCACCGTCGTACCGTTCGGACGTTGGCCCTCGCCGCTGGCTGCGGCGCAGGCCGCAGCGGGAAGGGTGTCGCTGTCCGACGTCTGTTCGGACGGGAGTTCCGTGTACTGGCTGGAGTCCCGGCCTCTCGAGGGAGGCCGCGTCGTCTTCGTGCGCGGCGACACCGACGGCGACCGCCAGGGCGTCGAGGACCTCTCGCCCGAGGGGGTGAGCATCCGCAGCCGGGTGCACGAGTACGGCGGGGGAGCGTGCTGCCTGGTGCCGGGCCACGGGCCGGGTGCGTTCGCCTACGTGGACCTGGCCGATCAGCGCGTGTGGTGGCAGTCCGGGGCGGGCGGCCCGCCGCGGCCACTCTCGGGCGAGCCGGTCGACGGGGAGCGGTGGGCCCACGGCGGTCTGGGCGCGAGCGCCGACGGCGCCTGGGTGGTGGCGGTCCGCGAGGTCCACGGCGCCGACGGCGGCTCCCCCCGGCGACTGGTGGTCGCCCTCGCCACGGGAACGGACGACGTCGGGGAGTCGATCCTGGCCTCGGGCCACGACTTCTACGGCGCGCCGAGACTCGATCCACAGAGCCGTCGGCTGGCCACCGTGGTCTGGGACCACCCGGACATGCCCTGGGACCGCTCGTCGGTCGAGGTGGTCCCGCTCGGGACGGACCTGGTGGCCACCGGTCGGCCCTGGCTCGCCGAGGGTGGCGACGACGTGTCGGTCGGCCAGCCGGCGTGGCGGCACGACGGCACCCTGCGCTTCGTCTCCGACCGTCACGGATGGTGGCAGCCCCACTGCCACAGCGGTCTGCCCGAGGGCCCGCCCGCCGCGGCGCTGACCCGGGCGGCGGCGGAGTTCCACGGCGCGGACTGGGCTCTGGGCCAGTCGACCATGGTGGAGCTCGCCGACGGGAGGCTGATCGCCCGCATGACCTCGGAGGGCCGTGACTCCCTGGTGCTCATCGCCGACCCCGAGCGGCCGCCGCAGCCGGTGGCTCAACCCTGTGTGGCCATCTCGGCCCTGTGCGGCCATGGGGAGGGCATCGCCTATATCGGCGCCCCGCCCGACGGCCCGGCCAACGTATGGGCGCTGGGACCGCTCTCACGGCCGGCCGCCCCGCCAGCGGCCGCCCTGCGCCCGGCCGGCCTGCGCCCGGCCGGCCTGCGCCCGGCCGGCCTGCGCCCGGCCGCCCGGGCCGACCTCGGCCCCGAGGACGTCTCGGTGGGTGAGGCCTTCTCCTTCGTGGGCCGATCGGGGCGCGTCGTCCACGGCCTGGCCTACCGACCGGCGTTGAGGGCGACGGCCGGGCCGCCGGGGTCCCTGCCGCCGCTCGTGGTCGGCTGCCACGCCGGGCCCACCGGCTCCGTCTCGGCCGGCTACGACGCCATGGTCCAGTTCTTCACCAGTCGGGGCTTCGCCTTCGCCTCGGTGGACTACGCCGGCAGCACCGGCTACGGCCGGGAGTACCGCTGCTCGCTGTGGGGGCTCTGGGGCGTCGCCGACGCCGAGGACTGCCTCGATGCGGCTCGGGCCCTGGCCGCCGAGGGGCGCGTGGACGCCACCCGGATGGCCGTCAGGGGGGCGAGCGCCGGCGGCCTGACGGCCCTCAACGCCCTGGCCTCGGGGGAGGGCTTCGTGGCGGCGGTCGCCTGGTACGGCGTGACGGATCTGCTCGGCCTGGCGGCGACCACCCACGACTTCGAGGCGCACTACAGCGACCGGCTGGTCGGCCCGCTGCCCGCCGCCCGGCGCACGTACGAGGCGCGCTCGCCCCTGCACCGGGCGGCGGAGATCAAGGGATCGGTGCTCCTGCTCCAAGGGGCCGAGGACCCGGTGGTCCCGCCCGCGCAGGCCCAGTCCCTGCGCGACGCGTTGATCGCCGAGGGACGACACTGTGAGGTACGGCTCTTCGCTGGTGAGGGACACGGGTTTCGCCGGGCCGAGACCCTCGAGGCGGCGTTCGAGGCGGAGCTGGGTTTCTACCTCCGGGTCCTGGGGCTCTGACCCCAAGAGCGTGGCCCCCGGGGACCCGCTATGTCAGGCTGTGGGGAGTTCCATGTCGACCCCTCGTTCCCGGTTCAGCGCTGTCCGCAGTCTGCGAGACCGGGCCCTGCACCGCCTCGGGTCGGTCAGTCCCGAGGCGGGGGACGCCATGCTCTACGCCGCCGGTGCGGCGTTCGCGGGGCTCACCGTCCTCACCTCAACGCTGGCCCTCTACCGTCAGTGGGCCGAGCTGGCCGTCGGACCCTTCCTCTTCGGCACGGTGTGCTCCGTCCTCCTCGCCCTCGCGGCGCGCCGCCGCACCGGGCCGGACCAGGCCAGGAGGGCCCGTCGTCACTGGACGGGGCGGATCGCCGTGGCCGTCTGCGTCTTCGCCGGCGCCACCGCCATCCCGCTGGGCCTCGAGATCGTCTGGCGCTCCGACGGCGACCCCGGTTCGCACGTCCAGCCCGAGGTCACGAACATCGAACGCGCCGGTCAGGCCGTGGTCAAGGGGAAGGACCCCTATCCCTACGTGACCAACCCCCACGGCAAGGTGGTGAGCCACCTGCCGGGGGTGTCTCCCGTGAACTCGTTCGTGCCCTACCTGCCCCTCATGACGGTGTTCGGCATGCCCAGCGAGAAGAAGCACGACATCGTCCTGACCGACGCCCGGATCTTCTTCAGCCTGGCCACGCTGCTGGTGGCCGGCGCCGCGCTCTTCCTCTGCCCGGCCGATGGGCGGCGCAAGATGCGCGCCCTCCAGGTCATCGCCATCCTCCCCACGGCGGCGCTGCCGCTGGCCACCGGTGGCGACGACATGCCGGTGGTCGCCTTCCTCCTCTTGGCCATGGTGCTGGCCCAGCGGCGCCAGCCGTTCGCCTCCGGGCTGGTGCTGGGGATCGTGTCGGCCATGAAGTTCACGGCGTGGCCGCTGGCCGCACTGGCCCTGTTCGCGGCGCGTGACCGCAAGGGGGAGAGGCGCCCTCTGCTCATGATCCTGGGCATGCTGGTGGTCGCCGGCCCGGTGGTCATCCCCTTCGCGCTCAGCGGGCCGTGGGCCTTCTTCGACAACGTCGTCCTCTTCCCTCTGGGCCTCTCCGGCGTCAACTCCCCCGCGGCCAGCCCGCTCCCGGGTCATCTCCTGGTGAGCACGTTCCCCTTCCTGCACCGCATCCTCCCGCTGGCGGTCGGCCTGGTGGGTGGATCGCTCCTGGCCTGGTACCTCATCCGTCGACCACCGCGCTCCGTCAGCCAGGTGTGCAAGGTCGGCGGCGTGGTCATGGCGGTGATCACCCTGCTGGCCCCGGCCACGCGGATCGGCTACCTGCTGTACCCGATCAACTTCTTGACCTGGTCCTACCTCTTCGCCGACACGGAGGGCGCCGAGCGGCACGCCGGGAGTGACGTGGTCGCCGGCACGGAGCTGCAGCTGAGCCTCAGCTAGTCCGGGTCGGGTTGCTGCAACAGCCTGAGGGTGAAGGTCGTGCTGCCGGTCGCCGGCGCGCCCGGACCGAACGTCGTGGCCGAGACCACGGCACCGATCTCCCAGTAGAAGCCGTCGGAGCCGGCCTGCTTGGCCAGCACCTCGATCGCCCCCGGGTCGTTGTCGGCCGGCCCGGTCCCGAAGATCTGCCAGCCCTGGAGCTTCAGGTCCTTGGCGTAGAAGTTCTCCACCGCGCCCTGCGAGGAGTCGATCGTGAGCTGGATCTGCGCGTCGTAGGCCTGGGCCGAGACCGTGTTGTTCTGAAACGACACCCGCGTGGCGCCGACCGGGATGGAGGTGGCGTTGACGATGTTTCCCGGAGGCTGGCCCGCGACGGTGATGACCGCGAGCGCCTTCACCGCCGGTTGGGCCCGCAGCGTGGTCCCGGGCACGGAGAAGGTGCGGGTCGAGGTCCCCGTCTGCTGGACCGGGTTGCTGGTGAGGAAGCCGGCCCCGATGAAGAGGGCCAGGATCACGACCCCGATCCCGGGGACGATCATGGCGGCCTTCATGCTGAAGCCGGTCCGGGGGGGCGGGCGCACCGGCGCCCGTACGCCTGCATCGTGGACGCTCATGGCACCGCGATCCTATGTCCCGCCGGACCACCCGAAATGGTCGATGGGGCCGTGCCCCGCTCCCAGTCGCCATCCGGCGCCGCCGGCCAGTCCCCGAGCGACGAAGGCCTTGGCGGAACGGACCGCATCGAGCACGCCGTGGCCCATCGCCAGGTGGGCGGCGATGGCGGCAGACAGGGAGCACCCCGTGCCGTGGTCGTTGCCGGTGACCACGCGGGCCGCCCGGAGCACGGTCACCCCTTCGGGACCGGCCACGACGTCGTGGGCCGCATCGGTGAGGTG
>Ga0302181_10001216_pt1 | contig 19491 bp, 19 predicted proteins | sample I_Palsa_E3_3_FD_198786 | JGI IMG/M metagenome (GOLD analysis project Ga0302181, IMG submission 198786) | Peat permafrost microbial communities from Stordalen Mire near Abisko, Sweden - I_Palsa_E3_3 | ecosystem: Environmental > Terrestrial > Soil > Palsa > Peat permafrost | place: Sweden...
CAGGACGAGCGCTCGAGCGCGAACAGCCGCCGGCGCTCGGCATACGCCGCGGCCGGATCCGGATCGGGGTCCAGGAAGATGTGGGCGTGGTTGAACGCCGCCAGCAGCCGGATCTGCGGCGAGCAGAGCATCGCGTTGCCGAACACGTCGCCGGACATGTCGCCGATCGCGACGACCGTGAACTCGTCTGACTGGACATTGGTGCCGAGCTCGCGGAAGTGGCGCTTGACCGACTCCCAGGCGCCGCGGGCGGTGATCCCCATCTGCTTGTGGTCATAGCCGTGCGAGCCGCCCGACGCGAACGCGTCGCCGAGCCAGTAGCGGTACTCGGCGGCGACGGCGTTGGCGATGTCCGAGAACGCGGCCGTGCCCTTGTCGGCAGCGACCACCAGGTACGGATCGTCATCGTCGTAGCGGACCACCCGCTCGGGGGCGATCACGTCGTCGCCGGCGTAGTTGTCGGTCAGGTCGAGCAGGCCCCGCAGGAACGTCCGGTAGCACGCGATCCCCTCCCGCTGGAGCTCCTTGCGATCGTCACCGGCCGGCGGCCGCTTGACGACGAACCCACCCTTGGAGCCGACCGGGACGATCAGCGCGTTCTTGACCATCTGCGCCTTCATCAGCCCCAGCACCTCGGTCCGGAAGTCCTCACGGCGATCTGACCAGCGCAGGCCGCCGCGGGCGACGCGGCCGCCGCGGAGGTGGATCCCCTCGACCCGCGGCGAGTAGACGAAGATCTCATAGCGCGGGCGCGGCAGCGGCAGCATCTCGAGCTGCGTCGGGTCGAGCTTGAACGACAGATAGTCAGGTGCGCGACCGTTGCCGGAGCGCCGGTAATAGTTGGTGCGCAGCATCGCGCCGAGCACCGCCAGCAGGCTGCGCAGGATCCGGTCCTCGTCGAGGCTGGCGACGCGGTCGATCGCCTCGGTGATCTGCACCTGCAGGCGAGCGGCCCGTTCGGCGTCGGCAGCGTCGGGGTCAAACCGAGCGGCGAACAGGTCGGCCAACTGGACCGCGATCGCGGGGTTGTCGAGCAGCGTCGTGATCATGTAGCGGTCTGAGAACGCCGTCGCCGCCTGGCGCAGGTAGCGCAGGACAGCGCGGATGATCGTGATCTGGCGACCCGACAGGCCGGCCAGCATCACCAGCGCGTTGAGGCGATCGTCCTCGAGCTCGCCGAGCCAGACGCCCAGGAACGTCTGCGAGAACTCAGCCCCGGCGCGCTGCAGCCCGTCCGGATTGCAGCGCAGACCGAAGTCGTAGACCCAGACCGGCTCCTCGCCGTCGGGCGTGATCTCATACGGCCGCTCATCGACGACGGTCGCGTCCATGTGCTCGAACTTCGGCACGACGTCCGACAGCGACACCGGCGCCGCCGACAGCACCCGGCAGCGGACCGCCTCGGGCTCCTCACCGCCGCGGCGATAGACGGCGATCACGGGCTGGCCGGTGTGGTTCAGCTCGTCGATCCGGGCGATGTCGGCGATCGCCATCGGCGCCTCGCAGTCGGCTCGGTAGCCGGCCGGGAAGGCATCACCGAAGCGCCGGTACAGCTCGACCGCGTCGCCCTCGCCGAGCTTTGAGATCAGCGCCGCGCGGAGCTCGTCGCCCCACGAGCGCGTGACCTCCGTGATCCGCGCCTCGATCACCGACACCGGCTCGCGCTGACGGATCCCGTCCGGACAGCGGACGATGTAGTCGACCCGAACGATCACCGATTCGGACAGATACAGCCGCCAGTCGACCTGAGTGCCGCCGAACGCGCGCGCCAAAATCTGTCCCGCCCGCACGCGGTTGTCGGTGTTGAACCGGTCCCGGGGCAGGCACAGCGTGCAGGCGACGAACCGATCGAGCCGATCGGGTGAGACGAACAGCCTGACCCGCGGACGCTCGCCGAGGCCGAGGATCCCGATCGCGAGGTCGAACAGGTCGTCGTCGGTGATCTCGACCAGCAGGTCCCGCGGCAGCGACTCGAGGATGTCGAGCAGGCCCTTGGCGTCGTGGCTGTCAGGCGGGAAGGCACCGAGCTCGAGTACGTACTCGACCTTGTCGCGCAGGCGCGGGATCGTCCGCGGGCTGGCGCGATAGGCGGCGCTCGTGTAGAGCCCAAGGAACCGCCGCTCGCCGACGACGCGGCCGTCGGCGGCGAACCGCTTGACGCCGACGTAGTCCAAATAGGACGGTCGATGCACCCGTGACTTGGAGTTGGCCTTGGTCAGCACCAGCGGATCCGACGAGCGTGCCTCGTCCAGCGCCCGGCCGGTCAGCACGTTGGGCTCACCTGACGAGGTCCCGCGCAGGATCCCCAAGCCGGTCCCCGCGATCGGGACCAGGGCGCCGGAGTCCTGCAGCTCGTACTCGCGGTACCCCAGATACGTGAAGTTGTCGTTCGACAGCCATTCGAGAAACGCCTCGCACTCGTCGAGCTGATGCTGCTCGCACGGTGGCGCCTGGCGGCGCAGCTCGGTCGCGAGCACCATCGTCTGGGCGCGCATCTTGCCCCAGTCCTCGACCGCCGCCCGGACCTCCTCCAGCACGACCTCGATCCCAGCCCGTAGCACCGCCAGCCGGTCGGGCTCGGACTGCCGAGCGACGTCGACGTGAATCACGGACTCGACCTGGAAGCCGTACGCGGTGTGGTCGGGCGCGAGCACATCGACGAGCTCGTCGTCGTCGCGGACGACGCGCATCACGGGGTGCACCAACAGTTCGATCGCGGCATCCTGGCGGCCGAGCTCCATCGTGATCGAGTCGACCAGGAACGGCATGTCGTCGCAGACGATCTCGAGCGCCGTGTGGCTGGAGCTCCAGCCGTCGCGCTCGCGGTCCGGGTTGTAGACGCGGACCTTCGGCTCACCCGCTTCCCGGTGGCTGGCGAGCTCGAACTGCGACAGCGCCATCCCGGCGAGATCCTCGGGCGCGCGCTCGTTCAGGTCCTGAGCGGGCACCCAATGAAACATCTGGCGCACGAACTGCGCGCAAGCGGGGGACGGCTCGTGCCCGAGGCGCTCGGTCACCTTGCCGATCACCGCATCGATTAGGTCAAGCTCGCGGTCGCCCGCGCTCACCGCCATCTGCGCACACTTCTCTCCACCGCCTGAACGCTACCCCTCAGGCGCCCAGCGATGTTACGGAGCGGCGGCCTCGGCCGTGGCTCGATTTGCGGCTAGCTTGGCGATCATGCAGGTTCGCTTCGCCCGCCACACGAATCGGCTCGACGCGTGCGTAGCCTTCTGGCGTGACCAGCTGGGCCTGCCGGAGCTGACCCGGTTCAGCGACCACGACGGCTACAGCGGCGTGATCCTCGAGCTGCCGGGCACCGGCGCCCATCTGGAGCTGACGAGCGGGGGCGGGCACACGGCGCCGGCGCCGCACCCCGAGTCGCTCATCGTCCTGTACCTCGGCGACTGGGCGGCGGTGCGCGCCCGTGCCGCGGCGATCGCGTCCGAGCCGGTGCCGGCCGCCAACCCCTACTGGGATCGCTGCGGGCTGACGTTCGCGGACCCGGACGGCTTCCGCGTGGTGCTCGCGGCTCGCTCATGGCCACAGTGAGCCCGTCCGACGGGCGGTTCGCGCCGTCGCCGACGGGACCGCTGCACCTCGGCAGCCTGCGTACGGCGCTCGTCGCGTGGCTGTTCGCGCGAAGCGTCGGCGCCCGCTTCCGGCTGCGGGTCGAGGACCTCGACCCGCAACGGTCCCGGCGCGCCTTCGAGGCCGAACAGCTGGCCGACCTGCGCGCGCTCGGGATCGACTGGGACGGGCCGGTTGTGCGCCAATCGGAGCGGCTGGAGCGCTACGACGACGCGGTCGCCACGCTCGAGCGTGCGCGGCGGTTGCACCCATGCTTCTGCACGCGGACCGAGATCCGCGAGGCGGCATCGGCGCCCCACGGCCCCCACACTCGCGCCTATCCGGGCACCTGCCTGGCGCTGTCGAAGGCCGAGCGGGCGCGGCGGATCGCCGCCGGGGACCGGTACGCGCTACGGGTGCGCGCCAACGGTGAGCGGATCGGGTTCACCGACCGGCTGCTCGGCGAGCACTCGACGATCGTCGACGACTTCGTCGTGCGCCGGGCCGACGGCGTCGCGGCGTATCAGCTCGCGGTCGTCGTCGACGACGCGGCGCAGGGGATCGGGGAGGTCGTCCGTGGCGCCGACCTGGCCGACTCGACGCCACGACAGATCCTGCTGGCACAGCTGCTGGGGCTGCCGGTCCCGCGCTACGCGCACGTGCCGCTCGTGCTCGGTGCCGATGGCGAACGGCTGGCCAAGCGCCACGGGGCGGCGACGCTCGCCGACCGCGACCAGCCGCTCAGCGCGACGCTGGCGCTGTTGGCGCACTCGCTCAGGCTGGCGCGCGGGCGTGAGCAGGTGGAGGGCGCGCGCGAACTGCTCGACGAGTTCGACCCCGTGCGGCTGCCGAGCGCGCCGGCGAGGTTGCATTGACCGGAAACCGGAGTGGCCAAATAGTTGCCATATAGGCGTCGTTTTTGGCCAATCCCAATCAGATCCCGGGCGGAAACGTGAACGACCGGTGCGGCGGCACGTACGGTCCGAGCTCGAGCACGATCTCGGCATGGCGCGTGAGCGGGATCGCGGCCGGGGCCGTCCGCGTCCAGCGCCGTCCGTGGACGTAGGCGCGCACGCGGCCGCCGGACTGAAACGACAACAGACGGCGGCCGCGCAACGGGCGTCCCCAAGCGCGGAACACGTCGCCGACCGTCAGCCGCGAGTCGGGTCGCACGAGCACGACGCCGGTCGGATCGATCGTCGCCAACGACCCGTAGCAGGCAGCCCGCGTGATCCGGGCGCCGACCGACCGCCACGGGCGGCGAACGCCGATCCCGGGCGCGAGCAGCACCACCCGGTTGGCGGCGAACAGCTCCAGGTGGACGCCGTAGCGCCGGCCGAGGGTCGGCGCGCAGCGCCCCGGCACCGGCCCGCGCGCGGACGGGCGAAACCTGGGGCCGGCGCCGATCGGCCGTGCGGCCGCGATCAGCGACGCGGGAATCCGACCGGCGTGGTGCGCCGTCGCCGTCCCGGAACCCGCCCGCGAGCCCGTCCCGGAGCCCGAGCCGCACCCGCCGAGCACCACGGCCGCCCCGGCCAACAGCCACGCGGCCGGGCGCGTTACGCGCTGGGCTCCCACGCCTCGTCGTCCTCCCATTCGTCGCCGGCCGCCGGATCCTCGCCGGCCGCCGGATCCTCGCCGGCCGCCGGATCCTCGCCGGCCGCCGGATCCTTGCCGGCCGCCGGATCCTTGCCGGCCGCCGGTCCGCTGGTGCGCGCCACGCGCTCGGCCTGCACCAGCACGATCGGGATCAGCCCCGCGCCGCCGGCCAGGCAGCCGGCAACGGCCACCCGGCCGAGTACTGCCGGCACCGCCAGCAGCACCCAGCCGTCCTCGAGCGCGGCGATCTGCGAGACGCCCTGCCACAGCGTCAGCGCCGCGATCGCGGCGAGCACGAGCCAGCGGGGGTTACGGGTGTACAGCCACCACGCCGCCACCGCGGCCGCCGCCAGCTCGACGACCAGCGCGAGCACGTTGCCGGTCGAGACGCCCGGCCGGCCATGCAGCTGATGCCCGATCGAGGCGACGACGAAGCCCGTCAGCGCGAGCGCGCCGCTGATCCTGGCGAGTCGCAGATCGAGCGCCGGCCGGCGCAGACGAACGCCCGCCAGCACACAGCCGAGCACGACCGCGACCGGCCAGAACCAGACCGGCGACGGCGGCGGCGCGTAGTAGAGCCCGCCGCGGATCGCCGCCGCGGCGCCGTCGATCCGCAGCGGCACCGACCAGTCGCCCGCGAACCGCGAGCCGGGCAGGCGGGCCTGGGTCGCGCCGGCGTGCAGCCGTCCGTCGTGCCACACGTACGTGTGCCCGGTCGTGACGCGGTGCCAGTCAGGTCGGGTGTCCGGACCGAGGTCGGTCGATGGGGTCACCGGCGGGATCTGGTTGAGGAAGTACATCGCGCTGTTCTCGTTGACCCAGACGCCGCGCGGTCCGAAGTGGAGGTAGCGCGCGCCGCGGTAGTCGATCACGTACACGTTCAGCGACGGCGAGGCGCGCATCCACAGCCGCAGGTCGCCATCGATCGCCTTGGCCTGCAGGCCCGCCGGGACGTGCGTGATCCGGGCCAGGTAGGTCGACCCGGACGGATCGACCGGTCCGTGGGCCTGTGCCGCCGCGGGCGCCAGCAGCGCCAGGATGAACACGGCGATCCCAAGCGCCAGCAGGCGCCGGGGCAGACGCTGCTTACATCCCATATCCGTTGGCAGACTGTACGCATTCGCGATTGCGCCGGCCGCCGCTCGCCGCCCTGGCGGCGACGCTGCTGGCGCTGGCGCTGGCGCTGGCGATCGCGCTCGCCGGATGGCCGGGGCGCGCGCTGGCCGACGGTGACCCGGCCTCCGACGTCCTGACCGAGACCCCCGTGTACTTCCCCGCCGACGCCGGGATCCCCGCCACCAAGCAGGTGCAGCTGCTCAAGCTGGTCCGTGAGGCCGCGGGCCGGGGCTACCCGCTGCGGGTCGCGTTGATCGCTCACCGGTCCGACCTCGGCTCGATCGGCGTGCTGTGGCGCAAGCCGAATGTCTACTCGGGGTTTCTCGGCACCGAGCTGTCGCTGATCTTCCACGGGACGCTGCTGGTCGTGATGCCTGACGGCTACGGGATCGATGTGATCGGCGAGCCCGGCGCCGCGGCCAAGACCCAGGCGGCGGCCAAGCCGCTGATCGGGCTGGCGCCCCCCGGGGGCGGCGGCGCGGCGCTCGCCGACAGCGCGATCACCGCCGTCCGGGGGGTCACCGGCGCCGCCGGCATCCAGCTGACCGTCCCCAGTGCGACCGTGACCGCCGCCGGGCCGTCCGGCGGCGTCGACGTGATCGCCTGGGCCGTTCTGGCGGCGGGAATCGTCGTGCTCGCCGCGGCCTGGACCGCGAGCGTGCGGGCGCGTCCGGTCCGTCGCGGTGTAGCCTCCGTCTCCGATGGAAGCTGAGAGAGCCAAGGACCTGCTCAGTCGCGAGCGCGAGCGGATCGAAGCATCGTTGCGATCGCACTCGGGCGAGCCGCTGGAGGGCGATGACGAGGTGGAGCCCGGCGACACCGACGACGAGTCGCTCTACCAGGACGAGTTTGACGCCGGTCGGGTCCGGGAGCTGCAGGATCAGCTGGCGGCCGTCGAGCGCGCCGAGCAGCGCCTGCGCGACGGCACCTACGGCCGCTCGATCCTGAGCGGCGAGCCGATCCCCGACGCTCGCCTCGAGGCCCGGCCGACGGCCGAGCTGACGGTCGAAGAGCAGCAGCGAACCGTCTGAGCGTCTCGCCGGCGTCCCCGCACTACGCTGGTCGGAGATGAGTTCCAGCCCGCGACCGACGCCCGCTGCCCAGCCGTTCACGGGCATGACGCTCGACCGCGCCGACGTCGCGCGCAAGGATCCGGGGTGGGTGCGTGAGCTGGTGCAGCGGCCCGACGCGCGGTTGCTGGCGGCCGGCCCCGGCACGGTGCTGGCCGATGGCGCGCAGCCGGCGCTGGCGCGGTTGGCGCCGGCCCGCGGGCGCCTGCCCGACCCGATCCTGCTCGGGCTCGAGCAGGGGGCACCGCTGTTCGCCGTCGACCTCGACGAGCTGTCGGATCCGACCGCCGGCGGCCCGGCGGGCGACGTTGCCGCCGACGCTGGCGTCGTCGACGACGCCCAGCGAGTGATCTCGCTGCGGGAGGCCGGCACGACGCTGCCGCCCGCCGAGGCCGGCCTGGCCGCGTACGTCTCGGCGCTGATGAACTGGCACCGGCGCAACCGCTTCTGCGCCAACTGCGGCGCACCGACCGCGCTGACCGACGCTGGCTACTCGCGCCATTGCCCCAACTGCGGCGCCGACCACTTTCCCCGCACCGACCCGGTGGTGATCATGAGCGTCGAGCACGAGCGCCGGCTGCTGCTCGGCCGCCGCGCCGGGGCGCCGGAGGGACGTGTGTCGGTGCTCGCGGGGTTCGTCGCGCCGGGCGAGTCGGCCGAGGAGGCGGTCGTCCGCGAGGTCCTCGAGGAGTCCTCGATCGTCGCGCGCGACCCCGAGTACGTGACCTCGCAGCCGTGGCCGTTTCCGGCCTCGCTGATGCTCGGGTTCCACGCCCGCTCGGACGCTGGCGACCCGATCAGCGCCGACGGTGAGTTGGCCGAGGTCGGCTTCTACGAGCTTGAGACCGTACGGGCCGCGCTTCGGGGAGACGAGTCGACGTTCAAGCTGCCGCCGTCGATCTCGATCGCGCGGTATCTGATCGAGCGCTGGGTCGCCCGCGCGGGCAACTGAGCGCCGCGACGCGGACACGGACACGGACGTGGGTGTCGCGCGCGCAGGCGCCGGGCTACGCGGGGACGCGTGCCCGGGACCGCTCGATCAGCTCCAGCCGACCGGAGCCGAGCGCGACGAACAGGCCGATCAGCGCCAGCCCCGCCGCGACCAGGTTCGGCGACTCGTAGCCCCAGCCGGCGGCGATCGCGGCGCCGCCGAGCCAGGCGCCGAGCGAATTTGCGATGTTGAAGGCCGCGTGGATCGAGGCGGCGGCGAGGTTCGGGGCGCCGCCGGCGAGTGTCACGATCCGTGATTGCAGCGCCGGCAGCAGCGTCAGCGCGGTGGCGGGCAGCAGCAGGATGAACAGCGGCGCGATCACCATGCTGTGGTCGGCGAAGTAGAAGCCGACGGCCAGCAGGATCTCGCACGTCATTGCGCCGTAGATCGTCGGCATCAGCATCCGGTCGGCCATCCGCGCGCCGATCAGCGTGCCGCCGGTCATCCCGAGCCCGAACAGGACCAGCAGCGGCGTGATCGCACCCGGCGGGAACCCGGCGACGTGGGTCATCATCGGCGCGATGTAGCTAAACGTCGCAAACAGTGCGCCGCCGCCGATCATCGCGATCGACAACGACAGCCAGATCTGCGGCTGGCGGAACGCCCGCAGCTCCTGGCGCAACTGCGGCGCCGAGCCGTCCAGGTCGGCGCGATCGATCGGCACGGCCGCGAGGATCGCGACCGCCGCCAGGACCTCCACCGCTCCGACCAACGAGAACACGAGCCGCCAGCCATAGTGCTGGCCGATCAGCGTGGTGGCGGGCACGCCGATCACGTTGGCGACCGTCAGCCCTGCGAACACGACCGCCATCGCCGAGCTGCGCCGCTGCGCGGGTACGAGCTTGGCGGCGACCACCGACGCCACCCCGAAGTACGCTCCGTGCGGTAGCCCGGCCAGGAACCGGACGACCAGCAGCGACGTGAACCCGGGCATCGCCGACGAGGCGAAGTTCAGTGCCGCCATCGTCAACGCGACGACGATCAGCAGCCGCCGGCGCGGCACCCGTACCGCCGCGCCCGTCAGCAGCGGCGCCCCGACCACGACTCCGAGTGCGTAGGCGGAGATCAGGTGCCCTGCCTGCGGGATGCTGACGTGCAGGCTGTGCGCGATGTTCGGCAACAAGCCGAGCGTCACGAACTCGCCGGTACCGATCCCGAAGCCGCCCAGCGCCAGCGCCAGCAGCGCCCGCCTGACGGGCCCGAGCGTGAGGCGCGGGGCGATCATCGATCGAGCCTAGCCACGGCATCTTGCGCTCAGGGGCGGCCCGGATCCCGCCGTGTCGGAGGGCGAGAGATCGACCTGCGATGATGGGTCGATGAGCGAAGACGACATGAACAACGAGGGCTTCGAGGCAGGATTGCGCTGGATCGCCGAGCAGGTCGGTCGATCAGCCGAGCATCTCGAGGAACTCGACATCGATCAGATCGCCCGTGCGGCGGGCGTTGATGTCGATCGCGCCAGGGAATTTCTGCAGGGCGCTGGGCAGTGGCTCAATTCCCAGGCCGAGGGCCTCGTCAACGAAGCCGGGCGTCGGTTCGGTGGATTCGACCCCGTGGCGCGCGATCACGACCCACGACGCGGCGCGGGACCGCATCCGCTCGACCTACCGACACCAGCGCAGGGCCTGGCGCTGAGCGCCCTGGATTCTGGGCGCTGGACGGTCGAGCCCGGAAGCCATGTGCTGGTCGCCCATGGGGACGGGCCCACTCCAACGGATGCGTTGGGTCTTGTCGGCGAGCTTCGCGCCCGAGACTGGATCAACGCCGACGGCGAGGTAACGTTGGTGGGGCACAACGCGCTCAAACGGTGGATGGAGCACGCCGACGCCTCCTGAGCACCTCCGTCGCTGACGCGCCGAGCATGCCCGTCAGCTGGTCGTGCAAGCGCCCTGGTAGATCTTCTTCGGGATCGCGTGCGTCCGGCACGGCTTGGCGCGATTGACGGTCACCCAGACGCCGTTCTTGGCTTTGTAGACGGCGATCGCGTCGAAGCCGTTCCGCTTGTTGCCGACGACGACGCCCGAGTACGCCCAGCCGCCGGCGCAGGCGAAGGATCCCTGGAACCTGACGTTGTTCGGCTGCGCCGATCCGCGCTTGAGCCCGGCGCTGAGCGCCTTCTTGGTGCACGGCGGGTACGGCTTTGTGCTGGCGGACGCGCCCGCCGCGGCGGCGAACGACGCGGCGGCGAACGACGCCACCACGAGCAGCGCGGCGGCCAGCACGATCAAACGAGCCCGGATCATTTTCATGTCGGCAAGCTACCACCGGGCACGGTGGTTCCGCCTTGTCGCGGCCGACCGGCGAGCGCCTCGGCTCGAGCGGTCAGGCAGCCTGAGCGTTGCTGCCCTGCGCGCTCTCGACCACTCGCCGTCCGGGTCGGCTTGAGCCGGTGCGTTCTGGGCTTGGGTTATACGGTTCTGAGTGCGTCGGTGGGTGAGAGGCGGGCGGCGCGGATCGCGGGTAGTAGTCCCGCGATCGCGCCGATCAGGATTGCTGAGGCGATCCCGCCGGCCCATGCCTCGGTCGGGATTACGACGGCCCAGTGCTTGGTGTGGGCGTACACGATCGTGGCGAACGAGCCGATCGTGACGCCGGCAGCGCCGCCGAGTAGCGCGAGCAGGATCGCTTCTGAGAGGAACTGAGCGCGAATCTGCCCGCGGGTCGCGCCGAGCGCGCGGCGCAGGCCGATCTCGGAGCGGCGCTCCAACACCGAGATGATCATGATGTTCGCCACCCCAACGGCGCCGACGAGCAGGGCGACGGCGCCGAGGCCGAGGAACAGACCGTTGAACGCGCCCTGGGCGTCGACGCGAGCGGTAAGCGCCGCCGACGGTTGGCTGACGTCGACGTAGCTGGGGTTTTCGGGGTCGGCGGTCCGCGCGAGGATGTTGTCGACGGCGTTGACCTGGCTATTTTGCGCACGCACGTAGATCGTCGTCGGCGGGCCGACCGTGAGCGTGCCGTTGATCGTGGATGTGTCGTTGAGGTACTGCTTGGCGGCCGCATAGCCGACGAGGGCGCTGCCGTCTATTTCGGGGGCGAGTACGGCTGGTTTGAGGATTCCGATCACGTAGAACCACATCCCGCCCAACCAGACTCGCGCGTGCGGGTAGACGTGGTCGATCCCGAGTCGTTGCGCGGCGGCGGCGCCGAGCACGACCGTGGGCTCGGTCGCGGTGGCGGCGTCCAGGTATGAGCCCCGTGCGACCCTCGTGCCGACGGCTGGCAGCAGGTTGAGGCTGGCGGCGTCGACGGTCAGGGCGTTGCTGTCGATCGAGGGGATCAGCGGGCTGCGGTACACGTTCGCGGAGGAGATGTCGCCGGTGTCGGCGACCTTGGTGACCGGGTCGATCCGTCCGATCATCGCCGGCGCTGTGAGCGGCAGCGTCGCGCTGGCGCCGGTGAACGTCTGACCGTTGGTAACGACCAGCAGGTTGGTCCCGAGCTGGTCGATCTCCGCCAGGAGTCCGGCTTGGGAGGAGGATGAGAGGCCGAGTACGGCGACGATCGCCGCCACCCCGATCGCGATCCCCAATGCGGACAGCGCGGCCCTGAGCCGCCGGGTGCGCAGGCCGACGCTCGCGACGCGGGCCAAGTCACCGGACCTGAGCCGGGCGGGGATCAGTTGTGTGGTCGCGCTCATCGCTGATCCTCAGTGGTGTTGCCAGCACCGGCGGGCTGTGGGGCGCTGCTGGTGTCGAAGACGATCAGCCCGTCGCGCATGTGGACCTGGCGGTGCAGCCCGTTGGCGAGGTCGTGGTCGTGGGTGATCACGATGATCGTCGCGCCCTGTGCGTTGAGCTCTTGCAACAGCTCGAGGAGCTGCTCGCCGGTGTGGGTGTCGAGGTTCCCGGTCGGCTCATCCGCCAAGACGATCGCCGGGCGGCCGACGAGCGCGCGCGCGATCGCGACGCGTTGGCGCTGCCCACCGGACATCGTCGTCGGACGGGCATGCTGGCGGTCGGCGAGCCCGACCGCGTTGAGCGCTTGGGCGGCGAGCTCACGTCGCTGTCTGACCTCGACTCCGGCGTATAAGAGTCCGTCGGCGACGTTGTCGAGCACGGTCTGGTGCTCGGCGAGGAAGAACTGCTGGAACACGAACCCGATGCTGCGCGCCCGCAGCGCGGCGAGCTGGCGATCATCGAGACCGGCGAGATCGATCCTGTCGATCCGGACGGTGCCGCTGGTGGGGCGGTCGAGCGTGCCGATGATGTGCAAAAGCGTCGTCTTGCCCGACCCCGACGGGCCGACGATCGCGACCAGCTCACCCGCATGGACTGTGAGACTCACGCCGCGTAATGCCGGGACCGGCGGCTCGGAGCTGTAGGTCTTGGTGACCTCGTGCAGCTCTAGCACTGCCGGGCGGGCGCCGCCCGCCCGATAACCGTCGCCGATCGCCAGGCCGGTGTCTGCGACAGGCGTGGTTGGCGGGCATATCGGCTGGTTGCTCATACGTTGGGCACCACGATCTGCTCGCCCGCCTGCAGGTCACCGGTGACCTGCACGGTCCCCTTGGCGTCGTCGAACGTCCCAAGCGTGACCGCCACCAGCTGATGAACCCGGCGCGCATCCACGGTCTCGACTGCGTAGCCGCCGCCCGACAACGCCAGCAGCGCGTCGACGGGGACGATCAGCGCGTGCTTGACCGCCGCGGTTGTGATCTCAAGCGTGACCGGCGCCTGATCCAACGTCCCGGCGGCCTGCGGGCGCCTGAGCGTGATGTAGATCGGCAGCGTCGCCCCGGACCCCGAGCCCGATGAGACGGTCCCGATGCTGCTCACCACCCCCGGGGCGGCCTGCCCATCCGGGAGCGTGATCTGCACGGTGTCGCCGATCTTGACCTCGGTCTGCTCGGAGGCGTCCAGGTTGACGACTATCTGACGGTTGGTGGAGGTGGCCTGCATGATCGCCACACCCGGCCCCGCACGAGTCCCCAGCGTTGCGCTGACTGAGCTGAGCCGCAGCCGGCCTGGGAGGAACACGGCCTGCCCCTCGGCGAGCGACCCCGTCTCGTCCTCCCCCAGCTTGTACTGCAACCGCTCAAGCGCATAGGCGGTTTCAGCGCTGAAGTAGTCGGGGTCGAGCTCTGAGCGAGTCGCGTATCCGAGCGCGACGAGGTTGCGGTTGAGCTCGCGCACGTCCGGACCGTAATCGCCCTCCGACAGCGAGCGGTACACGGGCGTGTTCCCGTACAGCAGGATCACCGGGTCATTCGAGACGCGATACACGGCCTGCCCGCGGGAGAACACCTCAGCCGCCGAGGGCAGCTTCGAGAACGTTCCCGAAGCCTGGTTCACGACCTTGTAGTCCGACCCGTCCGATGTCGTGTACTCAAGCGTGCCATTGGCGCTGATCTGCGAGGACAGCGATCCCCGGGTCACGGTTGTGATCGATGTCGGGTACTCGTTATCGTTGACGCCACTCGATCGGGTGTGTTGAGCGCCGAACAGCCCAGCCGCGCACGCGACTGCTGTGGCTATGAGCACGACCAGAACCGCGCCGGCAAACGCCTTGCGCCGACGGCGCCGGGTAGGGGGCGTGAGCACCGCATCCGGTTGGACCGGCGGGAGCTCCTTGGTGGCCGCGCTCACGCACCGCCCCCGCTTCTGGAACTGGCGCTGGTCTGCTCACCGAAGCCTCTGTCCAGGCTCTGGCAGGCCTTCGCTGCTTGCAGGTATTGGGGCGAGTTCGGCTCCAGGACGCCGGTCGGGTTGGTGATCTTGATGACTCCTTGACCGTTGGGGTCGGGAAAGTCGGGCTCGTCGTGGGAGCGCATGCAGGCGACGTACTTGAGTGCCTCGGTATCGGCCGCCGCCTTTTCGGCGGGCGTCGTCAACCCGAGGTCGGGCAGGTCCTTCTTGCAGGCCTGTTGAGCCGCCTTGTACTGCGTTGATTGGGCGTTGACATCGATGCTGAAGTTGGGCAGGCCGTTCGAGCCGACGGTCGGGTCCGGGAAGTCGGTGAGCCCGTGAGAGCGCATGCACCCGGCGTAGTTCAGCGCCTTTGCCTCCAACGACGCTGACGCGCTGGCGCTCGAACAGCCGGAGGGCGAACAGCCGGAGCTCGTCGGGTTCGACGGGTTCGAAGAAGCGGTCGAGGTGTTGATCTGCGCGACGCCGCCGCCGGAGCTGCCACCGCAGGCGGCAATCAGCGCGGCGGCCAGCAGTGTGGCAGCGACCACCGCGCAGGCCGGCATGCGGTTGTTGATCTTCATGCTCATCGGGCCTCCTTCAGGTTTGCGGTTGGCTTCGGAAGGCGGTTGTACGAAACGGCTGGTTGCACGTTCGTTCCAGGAAATGTGACCTGGCTGCAACCTGGCGGCCGTAGGCTTGGGTGGGGTCAAGCTCCCAACATGCGATGCGAGTCCTGCTTGTCGACGATCACGAGGTGCTGGCCGAGACGCTTGCGACCGGGCTGCGGCGCGAGGGGATCGCGGTCGACGTCGCCCACGACGGGCGTGATGCACTTGCCCACGCCAACCTCGCGCCCTATGACGTGATCGTGCTGGACCGCGACCTCCCGGAGGTGCATGGGGATGAGGTCTGCCGGGCGCTCGTCGCTGGGAGCTCGGAGAGCCGCGTGTTGATGCTGACGGCGGCGAGCACGGTCAAGGACCGGATCGAAGGGCTCGGTCTGGGCGCTGATGACTATCTCCCCAAGCCGTTTGACTTCGGCGAGCTCGTCGCGCGGATCCGGGCGCTCGCCCGCCGCGGAGGCGCATCGGTACCGCCCACCTTCGAGCACGGCGATCTGAGCCTCGATCCCGCCCGGCGGGTCGCGACCCGTGCAGGGCGCAGGCTGGCGCTGCGCCCGAAGGAGTTTGGGGTGCTCGAGTGCCTGCTCGCCGCCCAAGGCAGGGTCGTGTCCGCCGAGGAGTTGCTGCAGCGCGTGTGGGACGAGCAGGCCGACCCGTTCACCAACTCGGTGAAGACCACGATGTCACGGCTGCGCGCCGAGCTTGGCGACCCGTCGTTGATTGAGACGGTGCGCACGGGCGGCTACCGAATCTGATGCGCCGCCCTTCACAACGACTGGCGCCGCGATCGCGGCTGCGGCTGCCCGCCCGGACCGCCCGCCTACGCCTCACATTGCTCTACGGCGCCCTGTTCCTGGTCTCCGGTGCTGGCCTGCTGGCATTCATCTACCTGCAGGTCAACCGCACCAGCAGCGGCAGCGCTGAGTCCGCCAGCCAGCGCTCCGGCATCGGGCAGAACTCCGTGAGCGGATCCACGGTCAGCACCACGTCCGGCGGTTCGGGCTCTGCCCACACCCGCCTCAACCTTCCACCAGACGGGCAGGTAGGCCACCAGCACGCCTCTGACCTGCACAACCTGCTGATCTGGTCGGCGATCGGGCTGGCGCTGATGACGCTCGTTTCGATCGTGCTTGGCTACCTCATCGCGGGGCGGGTCCTCAGACCCGTGCGGACGATCACGAGCACCGCTCGCGCGATCTCTGTCCGCAACCTGGGGGAACGCTTAGCGCTCGAGGGACCCGATGATGAGTTCAAGGTACTGGGCGACACGCTCGATGATCTGCTTGCGCGGCTGCAAGCTGCGTTCGAGGGACAGCGGCATTTCGTCGCCAACGCGTCCCACGAGCTCCGGACCCCCGTGACGGTCGAGCGCTCGCTGCTGCAGGTGGCGCTCGCCGACCCCAGCCCCACCGTCGGCTCGCTGCTCAGCACCTGCCAGGAAGCGCTCGTCGCCAGTGAGCAACAACAGCACCTGATCGAAGGACTGCTGACGCTCGCCAGCAGCGAAAGCGGACTCGATCACAGCGAGCCCGTCGACCTCGCCGAACTCGCCGCCCAAGTGCTGCTCAGCCCATTGAGCGGCATCGACCGTTTGGACCTCGATCTCAAGACGGGGCTTGCACCCGCCCACGTTCAGGGAGACCCGCGCCTGATCGAGCGGCTGATCGCCAACCTGATCGAGAACGCCGTCAACCACAACCGCCCTGACGGACACGTTCAGATCACCACCGGAACCCGCCACCAGCGTGCCTTCCTGACCGTGACGAACACCGGCCCGGTGATCCCGGCCGGCGACATCGGACGCCTGTTCCAACCATTCCAACGACTGGACGGCGTGCGCACCAGACACAGCAACGGCCACGGCCTGGGGCTCTCGATCGTTCAAGCAATCGTTACCGCGCACGAGGCCACCATCACCACCCACGCCCAGCCAGACGGAGGCCTCGCGATCGAGGTCACGTTCCCGCGATCCGAGAGGCCACGCGAGCACGCACCTGCCAACGAGCCGCACGCTGAGCAAGGGAACGATCCCCACGCCAACCAAGGCGCCACGCATGCGAGCAAGCGGCGCTAGATTCGGATCCCAATCGTGATCGGGACGCCACCCGCCAGCCTGACGTTCAGATGCTGACGCTTCCCTGCTCTTCGTCCAAACGTCCGCCGACGATGATCGTGGATTCGTCCGGCGGACGCGCCTGAGCTGCGCCCTTAGCGAAATACTGCTCGAAGCTGGCCGGGGTTACGAACATCAGCACCGGCACGTCCTGATCGGTCCGGTTGGCGAAGGTGTGCGGCTCGCCACGACGCGCGAGAGCCACCTCACCCGCTCTGACGACCGAGACCCCGTCGCCAACACGAAACACGAGTTCGCCGGCAAGCACGTAGAAGCCCTCGTCAAACGCCGGGTGCAGATGGAGTTGCGGTCCTGCGTGGCCCGCGGGAACAATGTCACGAATGAGACCGAGGTGGCCGCCCGTGCTCTCGCCATCAACCAGGATCATGACCTACACATAGTTGCAGCCGGTTGACGCGCGTTCGGGCGCGAGCTCAGAGCTGCCGCGCTGCTGGTCTGCCGCCAGGCCGTCGCGCAGATCGACCGCCAGCTTCTCGGGTTGCGGGAAGCTGATTTCGATCGCGAGGCCGCCCTCCAGCTGTGCGTGGGCGGTGATGGTGGCGTCGTGCGCGGCGGCGATTGCTTGAACGATGGAGAGCCCGACACCGTGTCCGTCCTTGTGTTGGGTTCGCGTGCCGTTGAGTCGTTGGAAGGGTTGGAAGAGTCGCTGTACTTCATTGGGCGGGATCACGGGGCCATTGTTCGTCACGGTCAGGAAGGCTTGCTGGTGACGGGTTCCGGTGGTGATCTGAACGTGACCACCGAGAGTGTTGTGGTGCATAGCGTTCTCGACGAGATTGCTGACGAGCCGTTCGAGGAGACGCGCGTTTCCTTCGACTGGTGCGGGTTGCAGGATCGTGTTGATGGTGAGCTTCAGGCGGTCGGCGTCGGTTCGCGGGGTGAGCAGGGCTTGTTCCGTGATCTGCGCGAGGTCGCAGGGTTCGCGGTTGTCGAGTCCCCCCTCGCTGCGGGCGAGCGTCAGCAGCCCGTCGAGCAGGTGTTCTTGTTGCTCGCTGTTGAGCAGGGCGTTCTGGCAGGTGGCGAGCAGCGACTCGATCGTGGGGTTGGGGTCGGAGAGCGCGATCTGGAGCAGCGAGCGCTCGACCGTCAGTGGGGTGCGCAGCTCATGTGAGGCGTTGGCGACGAAGTGTCGCTGGGAGTCAAACGCCGCCTGGAGACGTGCGAATAGCTGGTCGAGGGTGTCGCCGAGTTCTTTGAACTCGTCGTCGGGGCCGTCGAAGGCGAGGCGCTCGCCGAGGTTGCGGGCGGAGATCGTACGGGCGGTACGGGCGATCGTTCGCACAGGTCGCAGCACCCGACCGGCGACATACCAGCCAAGCCCGAACGAGACCACCGTCATGATCGCGAGCGCGACCCCAGACCAGAGCAGCTCAGCGTTGAGGTCGACCCGATTCTGCCTCTCCGCGATCTCCACCAGCCGGGCGGCGGACGGAGCTGTTCCGGCTGGGCGGTTGTGCGGATGCCCGAGCGGGCGCGGCACTTTGTCTGCATGCTGAGGGACAGTGCCGGCGGTCGTCGGCACACCGAGAACAGTCACGGTGGCGGGTACGTTGGCGCGCACGAGCCCGTAGGTGATCGCCAAGAGCCCGGCGCCGCATATCAGGAACAGGCCGCCGTACAGCAGGCTGAGCCGGAGCCGCGCGGTCCGGCGCGGCAGCCGCAGCCACGAGCGCGGCGCAAGCGGCGGGTGATCGGCGCGCGTCGTCACTGGATGCGGTAGCCGGCCTCGCGGATGGTGTCGATCAGTGGCGGGTTCCCAAGCTCGGCCCGCAGGCGGGAGATGGTGTTCTTGACGGCGCTGCTGAATGGGTCGGCGTGCTCGTCCCACACGCGTTGCAACAGCTCCTCGGCGGACACGACCCGGCCTTGGGTGGCCAGGAGACATTCGAGCACGCCGAACTCCTTGGGGCGCAGTACGAGTCGCCGGCCGCCACGGACGGCGACCCGTCGCGCGGGATCGAGGCTCAGATCGCCGTGTTCGAGGGCTGGCGGTAGCGATGGGCCGCTACGCCGGGCGAGCGCGCGGATGCGGGCGACGAGTTCGCCGAAGTCAAACGGCTTGGGGAGATAGTCATCGGCGCCGAGCCCCAGCCCTTCGATCCGGTCTTCGATGGCGTCGGCGGCGGTCAGCATCAGCACGCGACTCTCAGAGCCCTCGGCCACGAGCGCGCGGCAGACCTCATCGCCATGCATCACGGGCAGGTCGCGGTCGAGCACGATCACGTCATACGAGATGACTCGGGAGCGCGCCAGCGCGTCGCGGCCGTCGTAGGCGACGTCGACGGCGATGCCCTCACGGCGCAGACCGCCGGCGACCGTGTCGGCCAGAAACTCGTGGTCCTCGACAAGTAGTAGGCGCATCGACTTTCTCCGGGCTCGGCGCCCAAGCCTGGAGCTTAGGCCCGCGAAGGTCGCAGCCAGGTCGCATTTTCTGGGAGGCGCGTGCGACCAGCCGTTTCGTACAACGCCTCCGAAGCGAACCTCAACCGCTTCAAGGAAGCCCCAGCAGGATGAAGATCATCGACCGTCGTAACGTGACCGACCCGCCCGGTCTGGTGTCCCCGCAACGCCCACGACGCGGCGGGCGGGTCCGTCTGCTGGCCTGCTGGCCGGTCGCCGCCGTAGTGCTGGCAGCGGTATTGGTTGCAGGCTGCGGCAGCTCCAGCGGCGGCAGCGTCGCGCACATCGGCACAACGAAGACTGCCGCGAAGAGCGGAACCAAGTCCACGACGAAGTCGAACCCGCTCGCCTTCGC
>Ga0302181_10001223_pt1 | contig 19419 bp, 14 predicted proteins | sample I_Palsa_E3_3_FD_198786 | JGI IMG/M metagenome (GOLD analysis project Ga0302181, IMG submission 198786) | Peat permafrost microbial communities from Stordalen Mire near Abisko, Sweden - I_Palsa_E3_3 | ecosystem: Environmental > Terrestrial > Soil > Palsa > Peat permafrost | place: Sweden...
CATCAACTCCGCGCTCATCCCCAACGACGAAACCGGCGCACCGATCCTCACCTACCTGAAGACCCACGGCGTCAAGCCGAACACGTTCCCGACCACGGGGCAGGACGCGACGCTGACCGGTCTTCAGAACGTGCTCTCGGGCTACCAGTGCGGAACCGTCTACAAGGCGATCTACAAGGAGGCGCAGGCCGCGGCCGCTCTGGCCATTTACCTGCGCGCCGGGCAGACCCCCCCGGCGTCGCTGCTCAACGGCACCACCGAGGACATCAACGAGCACAAGGCCGTTCCGTCGGTCCTGCTCCAGCCGGAGTGGGTGACGCCGAGCAATATGAACGCGACGATCATCAAGGACAACTTCGTGCCGGCCGCGCAGTTGTGCGCGGGCTCTTACGCCGCGGAGTGCAAGAAGGCGGGGATAAGCTCCTAACAAGAGCAACCCGCTAGAGGTGACAACGATCGTGCTCGCCCGCTCAGCGCGGGCGGGCATGCTGTCACAAGGACGGAGAGAATGAGCACTTCAGAGGGTCAGGTCGCCGACGAACCACAGACCGGCCAATCCGGCAACGGGGCAGGGACGTTGCTCCAGCTCCGCGGGATCACGAAGACGTTCGGCCCGGTGAAGGCACTCACCTCGGTCGATCTCGATATCCCCGCGGGAAAGGTCACCGCGCTGATCGGCGACAACGGCGCGGGCAAGTCATCCCTGATCAAGACGGTTTCCGGCCTGTGGGCGCCCGACAGCGGCGAGATCGTGTGGGAGGGCAGCCCGGTCCGGCTGCACGGTCCTCGGGACGCCGAGGCGCTCGGGATCACCACCATTTACCAGGACCTCGCGCTGTGCGACAACCTCGACATCGTCCAGAATATGTTCCTCGGGCACGAGCCGCTTCGACATTTGATGCTCGATGAGGCCACGATGGAGATCACCGCGCGGCAAACGCTGGAAGACCTGCACGTGACCACGGTCCGCTCGATCCGCCAGCCCGTCGCCTCGCTGTCCGGCGGCCAGCGCCAATCGGTCGCGGTGGCCAAGGCGGTCATGTCCCAAGCCAAGCTGGTCATCCTGGACGAGCCCACGGCGGCGCTGGGCGTCGCTCAGACGTCAATGGTGCTGAACTTGATCACGACGTTGTCCGGCCGAGGCGTGGCGGTGCTGGTCATCTCCCATAACCTCGTCGACGTGTTCGAGGTGGCTGACCGGATCGCCGTTCTGTACCTCGGCCGTCTGGTGACCAGCGGACCGGCATCGGATTTTGACCGCCAGAGCGCGGTCGAGTACATGACGATGGGGGCCGCGACGCAGTCAGGCCAGGACGGCACCGCGACTCCAACCGCGTCGTAAGGGAGGCACAAGCGTTGGCCGAAACCGAAAATCAAACTGAAGCCGGGGCCGACACTCAGACTCCGCCGGTAGGAGCCCTGGCCGCCGGCCGGGAAGACGCTGCCCCGCCGGCCGCCGACGATGACGCGGCCATAGCCGCACTCGCTCCCGAGATCCTTTCCAACTCGCTGGGTGACTACTTCGCCGCCTGGGCGGTACGGATCAAGAGTGGCGAGAGCGGCGCCGTGCCGATCATGGTCGGTCTCGTGCTGATCGTGATCTTCTTCCAGCTCGAGCAGTCGTCGTTCCTCACCGCGGGCAACATCGTCAACCTGCTCGTACAGTCGGCGGTGTTCATCCTGTTCGGCGCCGCCGAGATCTTTGTCCTGGTGCTGTCGGAGATCGACCTCTCGGTCGGCTATGTGGCCGGCGTGGTCGGGTTCGTGATCGCCGAGCTGATCGCCACTCCGGTGAACTTTCCCTGGTGGCTGGGCATCATCGGAGGGTTGATCGTAGCGACGGCAATCGGAGCGCTTCAGGGAACGCTGATCACCAGGCTCCACCTGCCCTCGTTCATCGTCACGCTGGGCGGCCTGCTGGCCTTTGAAGGCGTGATGATCGAGTTGGCCAACGTCGACAAGACAGCAGTCGGCGGCGTGATGACGATCGATAGCGGCAGCCCCGTCTACAAGCTGGTCAACAGCAACATGAGTCCGGGCCTCAGCTGGATCGTGCTGATCGTGTCGTTGGTGATATTTGCGACCGTGACGCTCTCGGGCGCGGCCAGACGACGGGCGCGAGGGCTCAGCGCGCCGCCACTGAGCGTTACCATTCTCGGCGTCGCCGTGACCGCGATCGGCGGCATCGCGCTCGTGCTGATCTGCAACGCCAACCGAGGGCTGCTGACGTCGTTGCGGGGCGTGCCGTGGGTGGTGCCGATCGTGATCGCCGTCCTGCTGGTCTACACCTGGCTGCTCTCCCGCACCCGCCTCGGTCGCTACATCTACGCGATCGGCGCCAACCCGGAGGCGGCGCGCCGAGCCGGGATCAACGTGGCCCGCGTGCGGACGGCCGGCTTCATGCTGTGCAGCCTGACCGCGGGGATGGCGGGTCTGGCCTACGCGTCGAGGCTCGGCTCGGTCTCAACCGACATCGACGGAGGCACGCTCGTCCTCTACGGTGTCGCGGCGGCCGTGATTGGCGGCGCCAGCCTGTTCGGCGGTCGGGGCAAGCCCCTGCACGCTCTGCTCGGAGGCATCGTCATCGCCGCTGTGTTCAACGGCCTGGGTCTGATGGGCATCACCGCCGCCGGACAGGACATCGCCACCGCCGTCGTGCTGATATTGGCCGTGACGCTCGACTCGCTGGTCAGGCGACGCGCGGCGGCCGGGGGCTGACGACGGTGCTCGATACAGTGGCCAAGGAACCGCGGGACTGACAATGACCAACGCTCCGGGCCCGGTTATCTCGGTGATGCTGATCGTGCCCGACGCCGACGCTGCCCTCGCCTGGTACAAGGATGCGCTGGGCGCAACGGAACTGTGGGACCTGGGCGGTGTGGCCGGACTGGAGATCGACGGTGCCCCGTTCTTCCTCCACGAGGTCAACCCGGAGAACCCGGCCGAGGGCAGCCCCGCCCAGGTGGGCCTCACGAGCACGCGGATCGAGGTCTTTGTGGACGACCCGGACAGCTTCATCGCGCGTGCTATCGCCGCGGGTGCCCGTGCCGGATCGCCCATCGAGGATCATCAGGCACCCTGGGGGAACCACCGCCAAGGGGGCTTCCACGATCCGTTCGGCCACCAATGGTCGGTCGGCGACCGGTCTCCACTCGGCCGCGCAGGCCGGGGAGCGCTCTAGCTCAGCCGGCGGAGGACGGCCCGGGCCGGTGCGGGCCGCTGGGATCGGTGCGAGCCGCGGACTGCATCGCGGGCGGGGAGGGGGAGCCGGCCGGCGGGGAGGGGGAGCCGGCTGGCGGGGAGGGGGAGCCCGCCGGCGGCGGCTCTGGGCTCGGAGTGCTCACGATCGCCACGGCATGCGGGATCAGCAAGCCTGCGGCGTCCGCGCTGTAGGTCAACTGGACACCGTCTCCGACCTGCAGACCCTCGATCAGGCTCGTGACCGCCGAGGTGGTGAACGTCAGCGTCTGGTTGTCGGTCGTCTCGATCGTCACCGATGATCCGTTGGGGCCGATGGACTCGACGGTGCCGCTGGTCGTGATCGCGCCGACGTACTGGACCGCGGTCGCGGTCATGGCGCCGGATTTGGTCTCCGCGTAGCTGATCGTCACGTTGTCGCCGGCTTCGGCGCCGATGCTCAGGGTTGGGTTCGCGGCGGTCTGGAAGGTGAAACTGTGGCCGTCGTTCGTCTTGTTCCTGAGCACCGACGGCACGACGTGGAAGCGCTTGAAGGCGGGGTTCACGGAGTCCGGGGCGCCGTCGTCAAGCCAGATGGGATGTCCGTTTGGGTCGCCTCCGCCACCGTCTGAGGTGCCAAAGAATCGGCCGTCGATATTCATGAAGATGTGCTGGCCTGGGTGGTCGTAGAGCGTCACCTCGTCGGGCGCCGTACCCGGTCCGCGGGCGATCAGCTTCTCCTGCCAGAGCTGCGTGATCACGCCGGCATCATTGGGCACCCCGCTGCCGGCCGGCCACAGACCTGCGCCCGCGAGTACCGCCGCCACCGCGCCTGAGCAGTCAAACCCGATCCGCCGGCCGTTGTAGCCGGGTCCCTTGATCCCGATGCTCGCGACGCCGGCCTCGCCGTGGCCGCCCCCGTACACGTATGGATACCCGTGCGCACTGAGCGTGTTGGCGGTGGCGGTCAGCGCGTTGATGATCCCGATCCGTCGACCGGCGGTCTGGATCGTCAACGTCGACCAGCCGACATAGGTGATCTTCCCCGTCACCGCGCCGTGGACGGCCCGCGCCTGCCCGGCCAGCGCCACGGCGGGCGCGAGGGTTGAGCAGACGAGCACGCAGATGGAGGCAGCGAAACGTTTCATACGGCAGTGTGATCGCTTTCGGACGATGCCGCCGCAAGCCTGAGCGCTGCGTCGGCGCATGGACGGATGGCGTCCCGGCCCCCGCAGGCACAGGTGTTTGCCCCTGCTACGTTGTCGAGGTGCTGATCGGAAGCGAGCCGGACGGCCGCGATCGACGTCCGGTCCGTGGTGCGCGGACCGAGTTGACGCTGACGCGGCGCTCCGCGCTGAAGGCCGGGCTGGTCGGCGCGGCGGCGTTGGCGTATGGCAGCGGCCGCCCCGCCGCGGCCGCGCAGGCGGCGAGCCCGGCGACCGCCGCCGGTCCCGGCGGCTCGTACGCCTTCAACCAGGACTGGTTGTTCGGGGGCCCGTACGTCAAGGGCGCTGAGGCGCCGGGATATGCGGAGAGCGGCTTTGTCAATGTGACGCTCCCGCATACGGTGACCCCGCTTTCGTGGGGCGATTGGGATCACAGCTCGTGGGAGCAGGTCTGGATCTACCGCAAGCACATGAACCGGTCGGCACTCGACGGTGGCCGCGTGTTCGTCGATTTCCAGGGTGTGATGACCAGTGCCACGGTGTTCCTGGGCGGGGTCCAGATCGCCGAGCACCAGGGTGGATACCTGCCGTGGTCGGTCGAGCTGACCTCGCAGCTCGCCGCCGGCGACAACGTGCTGGCCGTGGTCGTCGATGCCCGCTGGCTCGACGTACCCCCTGAAGGCAATGCCAACGGAGCCGCGTCGGTCGACTACCTGCAGCCCGGCGGCATCTATCGCGACGCGGAGCTACGCGTGGTCCCCCAGGTGTTCATCTCCGACGTATTTGCGGCGCCGACCAACGTGCTCAGCGCCAATCCCGGCGTTGACGTCCAGTTCACGATCGACGCCGCGAGCCTGCCCATCGAGCCGGTGATTCTGATCGCCACCGTGCTCGACGGGGCGGACAAACTGGGTACGGTCGTCGACACCGCGTCAATCACCACGACCGGCGAGACCGTGGCGACGGTCAGCCTCACGGGCCTGAGCGACGTGAGCCTCTGGTCGCCGGACGCGCCCGCGCTCTACCAGGTCGTGGCCGAGATCGTAGCCGACGGCGTGCCCCACACCTTCGCGGTGACCATCGGCTTCCGGGAGGCGACCTTCCAGACCGACGGCTTCTATCTCAACGGCCAGAGACTGGAGATCTTCGGGCTCGACCGGCATCAGCTGTTTCCCTACACCGGCATGGCGGCACCCGAGCGCCTGCAGCGGCGCGACGCCGAACTGCTGCGCAACGAACTGAACTGCAACATGGTGCGCTGCTCGCACTACCCCCAGTCGCCCTATTTCCTCGACGCCTGCGACGAGCTGGGCCTGATGGTGTGGGAGGAGCCGCCGGGCTGGCAGTACGTCGGCGACGGCGCCTTCCAGGCGATCGTGGTCCAGAACGTGCACGACATGGTGGTCCGCGACCGCAACCGGCCGTCGGTGATCGTGTGGGCGACGCGGCTGAACGAGACCGCGAACTACACCTCGCTGTATGCCGAGACCCGGCAGCTCGCCTACGCGCTCGACGGGACGCGCCAGACCTCCGGCGCGATGGACAACCAGTCCACCTCGGGCTGGGCGGAGGATGTGTTCGGGTACGACGACTACACCTCGTCAGACGGCATCGCGTCCCTCCAGCCGCCCGTCCCGGGGGTGCCCTACCTGGTCACCGAGGCGGTCGGCGCGCTGGACGGAGCGCCCCTATATCGCTGGGTGGACACCGAGGCGACCCTCGCCATCCAGTGCCGAATGCACGCCCAGGTACACAACGTCGCCCAGTCGAACCCCGCATATGCCGGGCTGCTCGGCTGGGCGGGCATCGACTACGCCTCGGTCAACGGCGGCGACCGCGACTGGCACAACATCAAGTGGCCGGGCGTGCTCGACACCTTCCGCGTGCCCAAGCCGGGCGCCGCGTTCTACCGCTCTCAGGTCGCTCCGACACTGACGCCGGTCATCCTGCCCGTCTTCTTCTGGGACTTCGGCCCCGCCTCCCCGGCCACCGGCCCCGGTGCCGGCACGATGATCGCCACCAATTGCGACCGACTCGAGATCTACGTCGGCGGCCAGCATTTCGCCACCGGGACCCCCGATACCGCTGACTACGCGACCCTGTCCTATCCCCCGGTGATCGTCGATCTGACGGTCGACGGAACCGGCTCACCGGACCTGCGCGTCGACGGCTACCTGGGATCGCAACTGCTCGCGACGCTGCAGATGTCCTCGGACACCACGCGCGATCAACTCGTGCTCAACCTCGAGGACGCCTCGATCATGGGTGATGGCAACGACATGACCCGGTTCACCTTCCGCGCGCTCGACGCCTACGGCAATCAGCGTCCGTACGTCACCGGTGACGTCACGCTGTCCATGACCGGGCCGGCCACGCTGATCGCCGAGAACCCCTTCTCGTTCGCCACCTACGGCGGAGTCGGGGGCGCGTTCATACGCTCGCAGCCCGGGACCGCGGGCAGTGTCACGGTGACCGCGAACCATCCGACGTTGGGATTGGCCAGCGCCAGCCTGACCGTCACGCCCGCTGCCGAGCCCGACTTCGACGCCGGGCCGGCCGCAACCACGGCGGCGGCCCGGAGGTCGACTCCGCGAGGACCCTCCAAGGCCGAGGTGAAATCCAAGCTGGCCGCGGTGCTCTCACCGCGAGGAGCGCAGGCCAGGATCGCCAAGCTGCTGCAGAACTCGGGCTACACGTTCAGGTTCGATGCTCCGTCGGCCGGCAAGTTGGTGATCGACTGGTACGACATCTCCACGCCGGCTCGACAGTCGAGTAAGCGCAAGCCCAAACAGGTGCTGGTGGCGTGGGCGAGCGAGTCGATCAAGCACGCCGGAGAGATCACGGTCAAGGTCAAGCTCAACGCCCGCGGTCGCTCGCTGCTCAAGCACGCCACACACCAGCGGCTGACGGTGAGAGCGAGATTCACCCCCCGGGGAGAGTCGACGACGACCGCGTCCAAGGTCATCACCCTGAAGCGCTGAGCGTCCCGCACGATGGAACCAGCCCCAGAGCCCACCCGACGCGTGGCCGATCCGGAACTGGCGGCGGTGATCGACTGGTGGACCGCCAACGCCCGGGATCTGCCGTGGCGCAGGACGCGGGATGTCTACGCGGTCTGGGTCTCGGAGGTCATGTCGGCCCAAACGACCGTGGTCCGCTGCGCCGAAGCCTGGGTGCGGTGGATGGAGCGCTGGCCGACGGTGCAAGCGGTGGCGGCCGCGTCGCTGGCCGAGGTGCTGGCGCAGTGGCAGGGGCTTGGCTACCCGCGGCGCGCGCGGGACCTGCACCGGTCGGCGCGGATCGTCGCGGGGTCCGGCTGGCCGGAGGACCTGACCGAACTCCCCGGCGTCGGTGCGTACATCGCGGCGGCCATCCGCTGCTTCGCGCTCGAACAGCCGGTGCTTCCGCTCGACGTCAACGTCAAACGGGTTCTGCGGCGCCGCTTCTCAGGCAGCGTCGAGATCTCCGGCGACCCATGGCGCGCGGGTCAGGCGATGATGGAATTCGGCCAGCGGATCTGCGTGGTCCGGCCACGCTGCGAGGTGTGTCCGGTGCGACCCGGATGCGCCGGTCCGGGGGATCCTGCCGACGCGCCGGTCATCCGTCGCCAGAAGCCGTTCGCTGGGAGCCTGCGCCAGCGTCGGGGCCAGCTTCTGCGGCAGGTGATCGCCGAAGGCGTCGTCGCCGTGCAGGACGCTGATCGGCAAGCCGCTGCGGGACTGGTGCAGGACGGGCTCGTCGTGCGTGCGGAGCACTGGCTGCGTGCGCCGCAGTGAGTTCAAGGACTTCAGTGCAGGGGACGGTTCAGCTCACCTGACCCTGCCCGGGCCGGCGCCAGCCGGCGCCGGAGTCGCTCGAGATCGGGCTCATCGAGCCCATGGGCGGAGAGCCAGGCCGCAGATCCGCCATAGCCCTCGTCCACCAGCTCGAGCAACCGCTCCATGGTTCCGGGGACCGGCGCGAGCTTGCGTGCGTCGTGCCCCTCGAGCTCCGCGCGGTAGGTCGGAGAGGTGAGCAGGCGCGCGATGATCGCATCGATGCGCTCTCGGCTGGCCAGGTAGTCGCCGACGATCAGGTCTCGATCCACCCCGGCCGCGTCGAGCGCAAGCGCGACCACGACCCCGGTGCGGTCCTTGCCGGCCGCGCAGTGCACGAGCACGGCGCCGTCGGCGCGGGCGATCGCGCGCACCGAGCCGACGACCGAGTCCGGACGGCGGCGGAGGTAGCTCATGTACGCGCGGACGACGGGCGTCTCGTCTGGCCACTCGTCAGGCTCGGCCCGCCCCCACGGCTTGACCGTGGCGGGATCGACAGGGGTGCTCCCGGCCGCGTCCGGGTACAGCGAGCGGTGCTCGATGCGCACTGCGAGCTCGGCCGTCATCGGCCCCGGGCCCTCGAGCTGCACCTCGACGTCGGTCCGCAGGTCAAGCACCACCTCGAGCGCCTCCGCCTCGACGAGCCGGCGCACGTCCCGCTCGCTCAGCGACTGCAGGTTGTCGGCCCGCAGCAGCACCCGGGGCACGACCGCGCGGGCGTTGACGGCCCCGTCAAGAGCGATCCAGCGAGGCGGGCGGTTCTCGACGCTCATGCTTGAGATGGTCGCAGGCTGCAGGCGAGCACCTGTGGCCACCCTGTTGCCCGCCACACCCTGGACTGGATGAAACCCGCCGAGAAAATGCGCGAGCTGCTCGACACATCCGCCGCATGCACCCGGAGCGCTCCCGCTCAGGGAACGCCGGTCTGCCGAGCATCGCGCGCGCCTAGCGTCCCGGCACGCCAACCGCCGGCGGCCGGCCGATTGCCTGGACCGCGTCAAGCACCTCTTTGATGCCGCCAGCCGTGCTGACGTCCAGGCGGTCGAGGATCGTCTCGGTGTCCGCGAACTCCTTGGCGGCGCGCGCGTCTGACGCGATCGATTGCACCCGTTGCCCGACCATGATGATCGAGAGGAGCACCAGCTGGAGGAACGTCTGCGCGATCCACGCCACGATGATGATCACCTGTCCCGAGCTGATCGCGGCGGGCAGGCTGATCAGCGCGATCGCCGCGAACAGGTAGGCGCATGACATCGTTCCCACGCTGCGGGTGATGATGAGCGCAAGCTTGGCGTTGAATCCCTCGACCTGGCCGACTCCCTTCCTGATCTCCCGGGGATTGAATCGCACCACACGAGGTAGTTGCTCGTGAACTTTGACGGGTTCATCCATGTAAAACGCCTCCAATCGGACCGAATCTGCACCATCGTCACCGTAGATGCTCCCACCCCAGCCAGCGCCGCGAAGGCCGGTATCGGGCCCACCTCGTGTCATCGCGTCACTAACCGCTCATGCGCGATGACCGCTCGGCGTCCAGGTTGGATATCGGAGTGATGCACTCGACTCGGTTGCCGCCACGTTCCTTGGCGACGTAGAGGGCGTCGTCGGCCTCCTTGAGGACGTCGTAGGCGGGTCGGTTACGGTCGGGGTCAAGGGTGGCAACGCCAGCGCTCACGGTGATCACGCGGCTGGTGTTGATGTGGTGGTCAATGGTGAGCGCTTCGACGCTGGCTCGCATGCGTTGGCTGACGTGCACGCCGCTGGCGAGCGTTTGTTCCGGGAGGATGCAGAGGAATTCTTCGCCGCCGTAGCGGTACAGCCCGTCGCCGGCGCGGACCTGCTGTTTGAGTTGGTCGCTGACCACGTGCAGGACGTGGTCGCCCGCTTGGTGGCCGTGGGTGTCGTTGTAGGACTTGAAGTGGTCGATGTCGAGCAGGACCATGCAGTAGCGGTGCCCGTAGCGAACGACGCGAGCTTCGAGCAGCTCGAGGTCTTCCTTGAGGACTCTGCGGTTGCTGAGTCCGGTGAGCGGGTCGCGCCGGGCCAGGGTGGCGAGCTCCTGATTGAGGCTCTCCAGTTGGGTTCGCTGGGCGGCGAGCTGATGGTGCAGGGAGGCGACTCGGGTGGCGGCGATCAAGCGGACTTCAAGCTCGTCAGGGTCGAGCGGCTTGATCAGGTAGTCATCGGCACCGGCCTTCATCCCTTCCAGGATTTGGCCCTGGGCGCCTTGGCTGGTCACCAGGATCAGGTACGTGGAGCCGCCGTGCGGGTCGGCCCGGATGTTCCGGCACAGCTCCACCCCGGTTTGACCGGGCATCATCCAGTCGCTGATGACGACGTCGGGGTGACCGGCCTGGAACCTGCTCCAAGCTTGGCTGCCGTCGATGACGGTCTCGCATTCGTGGCCGAGGCGCTGGAGCGCCATCGTGGCGATCAGCCGGGAGGTGGGGTCGTCGTCGGCGACGAGAATCTTCATGGGCGTGGGGTCCGTGAGCTCAGCGCCGAGCGGACTCGTTCGAGTTCGGCTTGCAGGGCGTCGAGTTGCGCCTGACCCGCAGCGAGGTTCCCCGCCGCGCTGTGAGCTTCCAGGATGGCGCACAGGCTGGCCAGACCGCTGGCGCCGACGTTGGCGCTGGCCCCGCTCAGCGTATGGGCGCAGCGGACGATGCTGGCGGCGTCCTCGCTCGCCAGCGCGTCGCGCATCGCCAGCACGCGGACGTCCGCATCGGTCAGGAACAGCGTGCTGAGCTGGCCCATCAGGTCCTCGCCGGCGTCAGCGCCCAATCGCTCCAAACGCTCGACGATCCCAGCATCGAGCGCCGGCGAGGCGACATCGGCCAACGGTTGGTCCGGGGCCCAGCGAGCCAGGACGGCAGCGAGGGACTCCAGGCTGACGGGCTTGGCCAGATAGTCGTCCATCCCGGCGGCCAGACAGCGGTCTCGGTCGCTCGCCATCGCAGTGGCGGTCACCGCGATGACACAGGTGTGACGGTCGGTTCCCTCACGCTCGCGCAGCTTCGCCGTGGCTTCGTAGCCGTCCATCCCCGGCATCTGGCAGTCCATGAGGACGGCGTCGTAGTGCAGGCGCCCGACGGCGTCCAGGGCCTCGAACCCATCCGCTGCCACGTCTGCGCGGTAGCCGAGGCTCGCCAGCATCGCGCTCAGGACCCTCTGGTTGACGGCGTGGTCCTCGACGACCAACACCAGGCCGGCGGCCAAACGCGGCGGGGCGGGGGCGAGATCCGGTTGGCCAGCGCCCGAGGGTTCGCGATGGTCCCCGTTGGTGACGACCGGAACGCCGTGACGGGGCTCCGGCGACGTACCTGGCCCCAGGCGCGGGGCGACGGTCACGGTGGGGCCCAGTGCGAGGTTCAGCGCGCCGCGCAGCTGAGCTGAGCGGACCGGCTTGGTGAGGTATGCGACGATGCCGGCTTGCTGGGTTCTTTCCGCTTCCCCGCGTTGGGCGGAGCTCATCAACATGACCATCGGGGTGTCCGCCAGGATGGGGTCTGTGCGCACCATCCGAGCGAGCGCGTAGCCGTCGATATCGGGCATGTTCAGGTCGAGCAGGAGCACGTGGAATGGCTCGTGTGCGTCGGCCGCTTCAAGGAGCAGCACCATCGCCTGTCTCGCCCCCTCCGTCACGACGGCCGTGCATCCCCAGCCAGTGACCATCTCGTCCAGCACGCGCTGGTTGGTGAGGTTGTCATCGACGATCAAGGCGCGCACGCCGACCAGGTCGGCAACCTCGGGCCGGCTCGCGATGGCGACTCCGAGCGCGAACGGAATGAGAGCGGTGAATGTGCTTCCGGCCCCCGGCTCACTGGTGACGTTCAGCGTCCCCCCCATCAATTCGACGAGCCGGCGCGAGATCGCCAAACCGAGCCCGGTCCCGCCGTAGCGGCGGGACGTGGAGCTGTCGGCTTGCGTGAACGCGTCGAACAGGTGCTCAAGGGTCGCCGCGGTCATCCCGATGCCGGTGTCGCGAACTGACAGCTCGACGATCACGGTATCGGCACCGTCCTCACCGGCCAGCCGAGCGCTGAGGTTGACCTCCCCCGCGGACGTGAACTTGACCGCGTTGCCGAGCAGATTGAGCAGCACCTGGCGCACGCGTCCCGGGTCTCCCGCGAGGGCTGCGGGCACGGCCGGGTCGATCCGGCAGGTCAGTTCCAGTCCATCCTGTTGGGCACGCGCCGCCAGCAGCACGGCGGACTCCTCGACCACCGATCGCAGATCGAAGGTGACGCTCTCCACCTCCAGCTTGCCCGCCTCGATCTTGGAGAAATCCAGAATGTCGTCGATGATGGTCAGGAGCGCTTCGGCCGAGGAGCACACCGTCTCGGCGTACTCTCGTTGCGTCACGTCGAGGTGGGTGTTCAACAGCAGGCTGCTCATCCCGATGACCCCATTCATGGGCGTGCGGATCTCGTGGCTCATGTTGGCCAGAAACTCGCTCTTCAGTCGCGAGGCCTGCATCGCCTGGTCACGGGCGTGCTCCAGCTGCGCCTGAACCGTGACGCGCTCGGTGATGTCGTGAACGAACGCGCTGAATCCTTCACCCTGGTCATGCGCCCACGAGCTCACCTCGACCGGGATCTCGTGGCCGTCACGGTGCAGCGCGGTCATTTCCATCCGCAGGCCGAACACGTGTGAATCGCCGCCGGCGAGATATCGAGCCAGCTCCGCCTTGCGCGCTTCGCGATTCGCTGCCGGGGTGACTGTGTCGATGAGGTTGGCGCCCAGCACCTCGGACGCGCGCGAACCGTAGAGCTTCTCGGCTCGAGCGTTCCACGCCGTGATCGCGCCGGCGCCATCGGTGGACAGGAAAGCCTCGTGGGTCGATTCCAACACCCGGGCCAGTTCCCGATCCCGACTCTGGACCTGCAGTTCGAAAGCGCGCCGGCGGCGGTCGAACCGAGCCACGATCCGGATGGTCGCGAGCAGGATGAGCACCAGCAGAGCGGTGATGGCGAGGACCGCATCCCGTAGTCGAGCCAGCCCGGCGAACGCGGCGCTCTTGCGGACCGAGGCAATCACCGTCCAACCCGTCCCGGCGACCGGCGCGTAGGCGGACAACTCCTCGGGCCCGTGGCGCCCGCCGGACAGGACGGGCGTGTAGTCCAGCAGGCCGGTGCGCCCGGCGAGGGCAGCTCGGACGCGAGGGTCACTCGCGAGCGACACGAGTCCGTGCGCGCCTCCCACTGTCAGCGAGGTCCCGACCCGGTCGGTCACTTTCAGGGTGATCCCCTGGGCCTTGCCGACGTTGGCAGCGAACGAGCTGATGGATTGCAGGCTGTAGTTGACGCCCAGGATGCCGACCGGGCGGCCGTTCGCTCCTCTGATGTAGTCAGTCACCGTCACCGCCAGCGCGTGACTGGCCTCTTTGGTCTCGATGGCGCTCGACAGGAAGGGACGACCTGACGCGACGAGGCCCTTGAACCATTCCCGGTAAGCGAAGTTGGTGCCGTATACGGCCGGCTCGGGTGGATACGTGCTGCGCGAGGTTCCGTGGAGGTCGGCCTCGAACGTGGCGGAGATACCGGGGATGGCGCTGGCCAGGCCGGCCAGGTTGGATGCGACCACCGCGGCTCCGCGTGCGCCCGCGGTCACCCCATTCGCCAGCGACGAACGGGTGGCGTAACTGTGCACCAGCGCGAGCAGATTCGATGTCTGAGAGCCGACGACGACTGAGCTGACCGCCGCGGTGGTCTGGACCTGCTGGTTGACGACTTTCGTCACCTGATTGGACGCCAACACGATGCTGCTCGCGGCCAGGAGCGCGACCGCCGCCAAGGCCACCATGGTCAGCAGAGCCACACTTCGCCTTGGGGACGCCAGCAGGCGCCTCACTGACAATGCAACGGTTTCATATCGTCCGGTCCCAATCCCTCAGTTCTCATGGCGTTATGGACCTATCGGCGGTTGCGGCCCGCGCCTTGACCCCGGTCCGCTCGTGGCGCCCCGACGAGGGTCGGCGCCCCGCCGGGCCGATCGCCTCGAGTGCGGGCTCGGTGTTGTCTCGGTCGGCGCTTCAGTCTGCGTTTGACACGGCCGGTGCCCTGGACTAGGTTTTTGCCCCCGTCAACGGGCGGGCACCACGTCGCGGAGAGGGGCCACGATGGACGCCGGAGCGGACTGGTGGGCACACTGGGAGCGGCTCGCCTTCCGCATCGCCGCCACGATCGCGGTGACGCTCACCGCGATTTGTGCCTGGGCTGGGGACAGTGCGGCGACGCCGTCCGCTCGCGCCGTGGCGAGCGCTGCGCGTCCCAGGGCATGCACCCGCCTGAAGCTGAAGGTCGTCGAGTCAACTCTTCTGGACAAAGCGACCGACGGCATCGTGTTGGACGACACAGCGGTGACATGCACGTGGGCATCGCCGCAGACGGGGGCCGAGGCTGAATTGGATATCTACACGGTCGGCGCGGGGAACCGCCTCCCAGCGCAGAAAAATGCGAGCATCGCCGGTGATTTGGACTGCACCACCGCGAGACTGGCCCAAGTCAAGGGGAAGGGCGGCGAGCTCGGGTACTACTGCCCTTCCAGTTGGACGCTGGCGATCGAACAGGGATCCGTCTTGCTCGACCTCCGGGGGTCGGCCAATACGACTGGGTCGGGCGCCCTCGGTGATGCGAATGTCGTCTTGGCGGAGCTGCACGCGAAGTGACGTGCCCAGACACAACCGCTGTCGTGCGCTGCCGCCAGCGGCATCAAGCGCCGCGACCTCATCGGCTCGAGCCCGGCGGCGATCAGCTGAGAATGATCGCGTGCGAGTGGGGATGGGGTCGATGAGACGGCGGTGTGGCTGGCGCTTCGTCGCCGCTGCCGTCGTGGCTCTGGCGGCGGCCGCCGCCGCGGGCATCGCGTCTGCCAGCACCGCGCCCGCGGTCCGGCCGGTGGTGCTTCCCGCCGACCACGGTGCCCATCCCGGGTTCTCGGTCGAATGGTGGTATACGGCGGGCACGCTCGCCGATGCCCAAGGCCAGGACTACTTCTGGTTTGCCACGGTCTGGTCCGGGGCTGGAGCACTCCTGGCCAGGGTCAACGTCGTCGATCTCCAGGCCGACCGGGTCGTGCTCTCGCGCGAATACCTCAGCAGCACGCCGGCGACGAGCGGTCAGACACAGTTCAGCGTCGGTACCTTTGGCCTCGGTTGGCGGCCCAGCGGGGCTTGGGGCCAGTGGTTCGTCGATGCCCCGACCGACAGCGGCGGAGGACTCCGGCTCAATCTGTCACCTCGCCAGCCCTACGTGCTCAACGGGCATGACGGAGTCATCCAGCAGGGGAGCGGCGGTCCGTCGGCTTACTACTCCAACCCTCGCCTGGCCGCCCGCGGCACCCTGGAGCTGAACGGGAAACAGGTGGGCGTGAGCGGCCAGGGGTGGCTCGACCATCAGTGGGGCAACTTCGGCAGTGACCTGGGAGCGCTCCGGTGGAACTGGTTTGCCTGCCAGTTGCAGGACGGCCGCGATCTCATGCTCTATCAGTTCCTCAATCGCGACGATCGACCGTCGGGGGATCAGAACGGCACGCTCGTCACCGTCCACGGAGCGGTCAAGCACGTGACGCGCTTCACCGCGACTCCCCTCGGTCCGTTCATCCGGCCCGCCGGGGCGTCGGCCACGTATCCGCTGCGCTGGCGCCTCAACGTTCCGTTGGGCCGGATCGACATCACCGTACGCGCACGGGCCCGCCACCAGTTCATCACCAACCAATTCGTGCCCAGCTTCTGGGAGGGAGCGGCGTCGATCACCAGTGGCGCGCCGGGAACCTGCATCGTCGAGTCCTCGCGTGAAGTCGGGGCCAGCTCAAGTTGAGGCACCGCCGCGGATTGGGCTGGCGCACAAGCAGGTCGCCGTTGCGCTGACCGGCGTGCGTCAGGCGCTGCTTGCGGCCCCGGCGGCGGCGGGGAGATTGCCGGCCATCGCGTCGGGCGCCAACCACAGCGCATCACCGCCGAGGGCCTGGCGCTCGGCGCGCCCCTCGTAGACCAGGGCCAGCAGCGCGCCCTCCGCGGCGGAGCGATCAGGCCGATCGTTGCCGCGGGTCATCAGCGCAGCGACCTCCTGGGTGGTGAGGCCGAAGTCGAAGTACTGAAGCAGTTCGCTCGGATCTTCTGGCGGCGCCTTGCGCTCGAGCGTCGGGTCGAGATTGGCGATCAGCACGTCGTAGGCCTCCACGGGCTGGAAGCCGCCCGCCTCAACCCGCCGGCCAGCGGAGCTCTCCAACACCAGCGAGGGCGCCGTATAGCGAACCGCTCCGTCGCTGTTGCCAGCCTTGCCCTGGAATTCTGTGGGGGAGCCCGCTGCGGTGCGCGTCTGGGCCTTGTCCTGTTCGTAGGCGGCGATGACCTCGGGGGCGTCAATCAGCGCGACGATCTGGTCGGCATCGACCCCGGGCACCGCGCTCAGGGCCTCCCGCAGCAGCTCGTCGTCATCGAACAGCAGCGGCGTGTTGAAGTTGGCCAGCTGCAGCGCCCGGAACACCCGCCACTCGCTTCCCGGCCACTGCTGGCGTGCGGCGATCACCGCCCGGCAGGCTCGGGAGGAGGCGCTCAGCCGCGGCTTCGGGTTGGGCGCAAACGGCATCCCGTAGCGCTCGCGGAACAGCAGCCCGGACGACGCCATTCGCAGCGTCGTGAAACCGTGTTCGGCGTAACGCGAGGTGTCCTCGCTCAAGCCCACGAGCACGAGGCGCCAGTCGAGCTGATCGCCGTAGCGCCACTCAATCACCCGCAGCGCGGGGCTCTCGGAATAGCCCCACGGGCACGCGGGGTCGTTGAATAGCGTGGCTGAGATCGAACCGTTGATGTCTCAATTATATACATAGCCAGCTCCGGCCCCACGCCTCGCACGCGCCCGCGGTTCCTCGGTTGTCGGTACAGGCATGAGTCCGGTGTGCCGATAGGCAGGACATGCGGCTTGGTGGAAAGCTGATGCCGGCGGGGGGATCACAATCGCGGCACCGCGCCCGAGTGGCTCATGGTCGGCCGACGGTCCTTAACCCAAGGTGCCTCGCGCCATGATCGACCAGCGCGGCCGGGAGTCCGGATTCTGGCAGGCGACGCTGGACTCGCTCAGCGCTCACCTTGCGGTCCTCGACGAACACGGAATCATCCTCGTGACCAACGCGAGCTGGGACCGGTTCGAGGTTGAGAGCGGCGGCCGGCACGCTGCGGGCAGCGATTATCTCGGCGTGTGCGAGGCCGCGGGCGATGACCGGATCGCTGCCACGGTGGCGCTGGCGCTGCGAGCGATCTTGTCTGGCGAGCGGGTCAGTTTTGAGCTCAAATATCAGTGGCTGGCGCCCCAGGGGGAACGCTGGTTCCTGCTCCGCGGCGAGCGTCATGGTTCCAGCGGCCGGGCGCGCGTCGTGCTGTCCCGCGTCGACATCACCGCAGACCGCGAGGCCGTCAATCAAGCCCGCGTGCGGGCCAACCTGCTCGACGTGGTCGAGGCGGCGGTGATCGCGACCGACGGCTCGGGTGGTGTGACGCAGTGGAACGTCGGGGCCGAGCAGTCGTTCGGCTGGTCGACCGCTGAGGCGATCGGCCGTCAGATCACCGAGCTGGCGGTCCAACCCGCCGACCTCGAGCAGGCCGCGGAGATCCGAGCCAGCGTGCGGAGCACGGGCCGGTGGGAAGGACGCTTTCACGCTGTGCGCCGCGACGGCTCGTCGTTCCCGGCCTTCGTCCGGAATGTCGCGACCTATGACCAGGCGGGCGCGGTCGATGGCGTCGTTGGTGTGATCGTCGATCTCACCGCCACCGTCGAGACCGAACGCCAACTGCGCGCATCGCTCGCGTTCTCTCGCGCGGTGACCGACAGCATCGGCGACGGTGTCGTCGCTGTCGATGGCGGCGGCCTGCCGGTATACATGAACCCGGCCGCCGAGAGCATGCTCGGCTGGGTATTGGCACAGATCGCCGACCGGCCGATGGAGAGATTGATCGAGCGCAATACAGCGTCGGCCGCGATCGTTGCCGGCCCGGACATGCCGGCTCGCGACCCGGCCGGCGAGACGGTGAGAATCGAGGATGAGAGCTTCATTCGCAGCGACGGCACTCACCTCCCGGTGTCTTACATGGTCGCGCCGCTGGACACGGCCGACGGCGTCCGGGGATCCGTCTACGTCTTCAGCGACATCACCGAGCGGTTGGTCCGCGAGTCACGCCTGCGGAAAGATCTCGAGGCTCTGAGCGGGGTGCAACGGATTCGCGACGCACTCGACAACAACCGCCTGCGGCTCTATGCCCAGCCGATCGTCGAGGTGGCCGGCCGCCAGACCGTTCAGCACGAGTTGCTCGTGCGCATGATCGGGGCCGACGGCGAGGTCATCGCTCCCGGAGCGTTTCTACCCGTGGCCGAGCACCATGGCCTGATCGGAGCGATTGACCGACGTGTGTTTGAGATGGCCATGGGCTACGCGGCAGCCGGACATCGGATCCAGGTCAACCTGTCCGCCGACTCGATCGGCGACGCCAGCTTCCTGCTGTTCGTCCAGACCCAGATCGAAGCGCACCACGTCGATCCCCAGCTGGTCGTGTTTGAGATCACCGAGACGGCGCTGATTAACAACGAGGACGTCGCCAAGCACTTCATTGACACCGTACGCGGGCTGGACTGCGCCGTCGCCCTGGACGATTTCGGTACCGGCTACGCCAGCTTTCGCTATCTCAAGCAGCTACCGGTCAGCCTGCTGAAAATCGACCAGGAATTCGTGCGTGACCTCGACAGCGATTCCTCGCAAACCAATCGCCACGTCATCCGCGCGATTGTCAGCCTCGCCCAGGGGATGGGCCAGAAGACCGTCGCCGAGGGCGTGGAGACCGAGGAGACGCTCCACATCCTCCACGAACTCGGCGTTGACTACGCGCAGGGCTACCTGTTCGCTCACCCCGCTCCAGCCGAAGACGTGTTTGCCGACCGCGTCCAGCCACCGATGTGAGAATGTCATGCTGGCGGCGCTTTGTGCCGATACTCGGGGTGTGACCGAGAATGCGGCTTCCGGGCGTGTGCGTTCTGGGCGGCTGGAGCCGTGATGGAGGGCGCTGCTCCGCAGACCAGCGGGAGCGACGCACCGGACGGGCAGTCGATACTGACGACGGGGGTGATCATTGCCAGCGTTGATCTGCGCGTGATCCACGTTCAGGGGACGCCGTTCGCCCGGCATGGCTATCCGCCGGCGGATATGCTCGGTCGGCCGCTGGGTGAGGTGTTGCCGCTTGCTGCGCTGGCGAAGCTCGAGCCTCACTATTG